>SR_TP_S13solDRAFT_1000752_pt1 | contig 11876 bp, 13 predicted proteins | sample SodReaTP_S13sol_FD_11159 | JGI IMG/M metagenome (IMG submission 11159) | reverse complement strand
CATCATCGGCGGCAACAAATCCCGAGAAGTATAGCAGGAGGGGTGGGCGGGCGGCAAGCCGATCGCCGCCCGCGCGGGTGGTTCAGAGTCCGCGATGCGGCCCGTGGGACAGGGCGGAGACCGCCGGCGCCTCCGGAAGCGCCGCCTCGAGCGAAATCCGCTCGCCGGCACGCATGACATCCAGCGTGACGGTCTGACCCGCGCGGCCCATCAGGGCCCGACCGATCTCGACCGGCCGGGACACGGCCTCGCCATCGATTCCGAGCACGACGTCACCGTCTTCGAGCCCGAGCGGGTTGTCGGCGTCGATCCGCAGCACGACCACGCCTTCGGCCGTGCCGAAGTAGGATTCGAGCCCAGCGTGGTTGCTGATCATGTCGCTGTGCCGGCCCAGACCGGCCAGGCGCGGCGGCATCGGCACTTCGGGTGGCAGCGGACGATTGCCTTCAATGACGAAGATTTCCCGATCGACGCGGGGGGCGCCCGGCGGCCCCGGGGGTGTTGGTGGCCCCCTGAGGTCGTGGGTCAGCACACGGAAGTCGCGCGCTGGCGATGAGGCCGTGACGTCGAAACTCAGGCGTTCGCCGCCGCGCTCCACCTCGACCGGCACGGATTCGCCGGGCTCGATGCCTTGCGTCGCGGAGCGCAGGCTGCCCGGCTCCGAGGCATCCACTTCCTGACCGTTGATCGACACCAGGCGGTCTCCCGATTCGATGCCGGCCTTCTCCGCACCGCTGCCGGGCGTTACGCCAACAATCTCGTTGGCGTTGTCGGCACCGCCAAGCAGCAGGCCCAGGCGGGGCCGGGTCATGCGCAGGCCGCGAACGACTTCACGCCGTATGCGCTCGCCCATCCCGCTCATCTCGACATCGAGGTCCTCCAGCTCTTCCAGGGCCTCGAGGCGGTCGAAACGCATGGCCTCGACATCCACATCGGCCAGTTCGCGCTGGATGCGGGCAAGCCGACGCGCGGCCTCGGCCACCTCCCGGCGCGCCGCTGCCAGCTCCTCGCGCAAGGCGTCGCGCTCGGCGGCCTCCTCGGCCGATGCCTGTGCGGTATCGCCGGGCTGCGCCTGCGCGGCCAGGGCAGCGCCCATCAGCAGCGCAGTGATCAGAATCAGTAGTCTGGGCATATCGTTGGTCCTCGCTTGTGTGCGTTGAATCGGAATCAGAGGCTGGCCAGCAGCATGTCGCGCCGCCAGTCGCCGTCGGCATAGCGCCGGTTGAGCTCGGCCAGCAACTCGATGCGCTGGCGCCACAGGTCCCGGTCGGCGGGCGAATCGGCCAGCTGCTCGTCGAGCCAGGCCAGTTCGGCTTCGAGCCAGAGCAGCGCTTCGAGCTCCAGGCTGTCGACCGGACGTTGGCGATGATCGGCAAGCCCAGCTTCCAGCCGGGCGGAGATGGCACGCAGCTCGGCCAGCGTCACTTCGACCGGCGCGGCGGATTCGTCCGCCGGCTCGCTCGTCGGAGTCGGCATCTGCACGAACACGCTGGCCAGTACGACCACCGCGACCAGGGCGGCCAGGGCCGACACGCGCCGCGCGAAGCGGTGCCTTCTGCGCCGGTCAAGCTCGCCGGCGATGGCCGGCCAGAGTCCTTCGGGCGGTCCGGATCCTTCCAGCCGGTCAAAATCGATGGCGTCATCCATGTTCCATGCTCCTGGCCGGCGCCTCGCCGGCCGTCAGTCGACTCCTGAGCTTTTCGCGCGCCCGCGCCAGCCGCGACTTCGACCAGGAAACGGTCTGCCCGGCCAGTTCGGCGATCTCGGCATGCTTCATGCCCTCGGCGTCGTGCAGCCAGACGACCTGGCGGTCGAGCTCGTCGAGTGCCTCGAAGGCTCGCTGCAGGTCCAGCGCGGTATCGTGGTCACGGCCAGTGCCCGCTTGCTCGATCTCCGCCTGCTCGCCGGCCTGGCGGCGGTGCTGATCCATCACCTGATTGACCAGGATGCGACGCAGCCAGAAGCCGAACTGGCTCGCTTCTCGCAACTGACCGATGCGCTCGAAAGCGAGCACGAAGGCCGACTGCACCGCATCCCAGGCGCGCGCCTCGCAGCCGCTGAGCCGCACGGCCAGGGTCCAGGCCGGCTGGCTGTACTGGCGATAGACACGCTCCTGCGTGCGTCGGCAGCGCCGCTTGAGCGCGGCCAGGGCCAGATCGTCGATGGGGCTCGAGAGGCTCATGTCGTTGATTAAGACGCCCGAGCGGGAAGAAAGGTCGCAAACCCCGATTCTGCCGCAGGCGCCGAGCAGCCGGCATGTAAAGCTGGCTTGACTTTAGGTAAAGTTACCTTTACAGTTTGTCAAACACACTTGACATCAACTGTCGGTTAATGAAGGAGTCACGAATCATGTCTTCGATGTCGTTTCAGGAAAAAAGCGCCTGGGGCACCCTGGCCAGCCTGCTGGTGATCGGGGCGCTGTACTTTTCGTCTGTCGTCAACCTCTGGCGCGCCGAGCAGCTGCACATGGGCGCGATGTTCGGGCTGTCGGTCGGGTTCACCGTGCTGCTGGTGGTGATCCTGGTGGGCTTCCACATCATCGTGGCCGCGATTTCCGGGACGGAAAACGAGGACGAACGCGACCGACTGATCGCCTGGCGGTCGGGCCATATCGGCGGATTCGTGCTGGGCTTCGGCGTGGTCTCGATCGTGCTGATGATCATCGGTAGCGGCATGGTGGGCGCAACGTTCTGGCAGACGCCGGTGATCATCGCCAACGCCCTGATGGTAGCCATTTTCGTTTCCACCGTGGTCGAACTTGCGCTGACCATCTGGTTCCACCGGAGGGGAATCTGAAATGCCGCGCGGCATCACCAACCGCGTGCGCGAATTGCGTCAGGCGGGCGCGGGCATGACCCAGCAGCAGCTGGCCGAGAAGGTCGGCGTCTCACGCCAGACCATCATCGCCATCGAGAGCGGGCGCTACAGTCCGTCGCTCGAAGTGGCCCTGAAAATCGCGCGTGCCTTCGACCAGCCGGCCGACGCCGTCTTTGCCCTGACCGAAAAGCCTTGAGCGCGGACCCAGGTTCGGTGGGCCGTGTCCTGTGGGGCTTTGCTCCGTGCGTCGGTGCGTCCGGCGTACTGATCACAGACTGATGAGGCACGAAGCGCGGACTACCGCCTGAACCGCTCCAGCAGGCCGTCGAGCTCATCCAGGCTGGTGTACTTGATGGTGACCTGGCCCTTTCCCGAGCTGCCGTGCCTGACGCTGACCGGTGCACACAGGGTTTCGGTCAGTTCCTGTTCCAGGCGCTGGATGTCGGCGGACTTGGGGGCCGGCCTGGCCTTCTTCGACCCGACCTCGCCGTCACGCATGCGCCGCACCAGCGCCTCGGTCTGACGCACCGACAGGTCCTGATCGACCACCTGGCGGGCGGCGCGGATCTGGTCGGGCCGCTCGAGGGTGAGGATGGCACGGGCATGTCCCATGTCGATCTGCCGGCTGTCGACCATCTCGCGCACTTCCGGCGCCAGTTCCAGCAGGCGCAGCAGGTTGGTCACCGAGGTGCGTGAGCGGCCCACGCTGCGGGCGGCCTGCTCGTGGGTCAGGCCGAATTCATCGATCAGCCGCCTGAGTGCGACCGCCTCTTCGAGCGGATTGAGGTCTTCGCGCTGGATGTTCTCGATCAGCGCCAGGGCCAGGGTGGCCTCGTCGGCGATCTCGCGCACCAGCGCCGGGATGGTTTCCATGCCGGCCATCCGGCAGGCACGCCAGCGTCGCTCGCCGGCGATCAATTCGTAGCGGCCCTTTTTCGCCAGCGGGCGCACCACCACCGGCTGCACCAGGCCCTGCTCGCGGATCGAGTCGGCCAGTTCCTGCAGGCGGTCGGGGTCCATCGCCGAACGTGGCTGGTAGCGGCCTGGTTCGATGACGTCGAGCGGCAGTTCCTTCAGGCCGGCCAGCTCGCCACCGGGGCTGGCCTTCTCGGCTGCGGCGCGGGTCTTGCCGAGCAGGGCATCGAGGTTGCGGCCCAGGGGTTTCTTCTTGCGTGAGGCGGCCATCGGCTGAATTCCCGGTCTAGATGCGTTGTTCTTCGGCGGCAAGATCCTGCGCCGTGTTCGACGGCGTGCGGGCCGACACGCCCATGCGCCGCAGGTACTCCCCGGCCAGGCCCAGGTAGGCGACGGCACCGCGCGAGTCGCGGTCGTAGTGAATGACCGACTGACCGTAGCTGGGTGCCTCGGCCACGCGTACGTTGCGCGGGATCACCGTGGCGTAGAGCTTGTCGCCGAAATGCTCGGCCAGCTGGCGCGAGACGGCGCCGGAGAGATTGTTGCGGATATCGTACATGGTGCGCACCAGCCCCTCGATCTCGAGCGCGGGGTTGACCGAGTCCTGGATCTGCTCGATGGTGCCCATCAGGGCGCTCAGGCCTTCGAGTGCGTAGTACTCGCACTGCATCGGGATGAGCACCGAGTCGGCGGCCGTGAGCGCGTTGAGCGTGAGCACGTTGAGCGCCGGCGGACAGTCGATGATGATGTGGTGGTAGCGCGAGGCGGCGTTGGCCAGGGCTTCGCGCAGCACGCCGGCGCGGTCGTCGAGATCCATCAGGGCCACTTCGGCGGCGGTCAGGTCACCGTTGGCCGGCACCAGGTCGAAACCCATGGCCTCGACACGCACGGTGGCCTCGCGCACGCCGCAATCGTCCAGCAGCACCTCGCACAGGGTGTTCTGCTCCTCGCCGATCTCGACCCCCGCCCCGGTCGTCGCATTGCCCTGCGGGTCGATGTCGATCAGCAGCACGCGGCGTTCGAGCTCGGCCAGCCCGGCGGCAAGGTTGAGCGCCGTGGTGGTCTTGCCCACGCCGCCCTTCTGGTTGGTCACGGCCACGATGCGGGCCCGTCGCTCAGTCATGATTTCCTCAGTATGACCAGACTGCGGGCACCGCCCGCGCCGGGTACGTTCAGTTCGATCCGTTCGACATTGTACGCATCCGCCACGGCGGCGCACTCCTCATCTTCCACCCGGCCCTTCATGGCCAGCAGCGTGGCGCCGGCCTCGAGCAGGTGGCCGAGCTGCTCGACCAGGCGCGGCAGGGGTGCCAGGGCTCGGGCGACGACCTGGTCCGGCGCCTGATCGGGCCGGAACGCCTCGAGCCTTGCGTGCACGGGTTCGATGTTGTCCAGGCCGAGTTCGCGCTTGAGGTGGCGCAGGAAGCGGATCTTCTTGCCATTGCTGTCGACCAGCACGAAGTGACGGTCGGGGCAGGCAATGGCCAGTGGCACTCCCGGCAGGCCGGCGCCGGTACCAGCATCGACCAGCCGCTGGCCCTCGACCCAGGGCAGGATGCTCAGGCTGTCGACAAGGTGCCGATCGACCATCGCCAGGGACGTGTCGACCGCGGTGAGATTGTAGGCACGATTCCATTTCGACAGCTCGGCCAGGTAGGCCAGTAGCCGATCCTTCTGCGCCTCGTCGAGCGCCACCCCGAGCTCGGCCAGAGCGGCGTCCAGCCGCTCTCGCTGGTCGGATGCGTTCACCCGTCGGCCTCGGTCCGATCATCGGCGTAGAGCAGCCCGGAGGGCAGTTCGCGATGGTGATGGCAGGCCACCCGGTGGCCGTCGTCGAGCCGCTCGAGTTCGGGCACCTGCTCGGCGCAGAGGTCGGTGGCGAACGGACAGCGCGTGCGAAACACGCAGCCCGACGGCGGGTTCAGCGGCGACGGCATGTCGCCCTGGAGCGAGCGCCGCGCCCTGGCGCGTTCGCGCACCGGGTCGGGAATCGGTACCGATTCGATCAGCGCGCGCGTATAGGGGTGGCGCGGATGGTGATAGATGCCCTCGCGGTCGGCCAGCTCCATGACCTTGCCCATGTACATCACCAGCACCCGGTCGGAGACATGGCGCACGATCGACAGGTCGTGGGCGATGAAGATCAGCGACAACTGCAGCTTCTTTTGCAGGTCCTTGAGCAGGTTGACGATCTGCGCCTGGATGGAGACATCGAGGGCGCTGACCGGCTCGTCGCAGACCACCAGGCGCGGGTTGACCACCAGCGCACGGGCGATGCCGACGCGCTGGCACTGGCCACCGGAAAACTCGTGCGGGTAGCGATTGATCTGGTCGGACCGCAAACCGACCAGCTTGAGGATGCCGGTGACCCGCTCGCGGACCTGCAGCCGCGACATCGACGGGAAGAAGGTCTTGAGCGGCTCGGCGACGATATCGCCGATGGTCATGCGCGGGTCGAGCGAGCCGGACGGATCCTGGAAGATCAGCTGGATTTCGCGGCGCTTGCGCCGGAGCGTCTCCTCGCTGGCACCGACCAGGTCCTCGCCCAGCCACAGGATCTGCCCGCCCTGCGGCCGCTGCAGGCCGAGCAGGGCACGGGCCAGCGTCGACTTGCCGCAGCCCGATTCACCGACGATGCCCAGGGTCTCGGCCGGGTGGACATCGAAGCTGACCCCGTCGACGGCACGGATGCGGCGGTAATCGTGCCGGAAGATCGAACCGGCATCGACGCGGAAACTCACCTCCAGGTCGCGAACCTGCAGTACGGGATTGCGCATCAGCCGGCCTCCTGCTTCGCGGGCAGACCATCGAGATGACAGCGCTTGAAGCGCCCCTCACCGATTTCCTCGAACACCGGCAGCTCGCGGCAGGCGTCCCAGGCATAGGGACAGCGATCGCGGAAGGGGCAGCCCTTGGGCACCTCGAGCAGGTTGGGCGGATTGCCCGGAATGGCGTGCAGAATGCCCGATTCGTCGCGGTCGAGGCGGGGCACCGAAGCCAGCAGGCCCTCGGTATAGGGGTGTCTCGGGTCGGCAAACAGCTCGTCGACGCCGGCCATTTCCATTTCCTGACCGGCATACATCACCAACACGCGATCGCACAGGCCGGCGACCACGCCCAGGTCGTGCGTGATCAGCAGAATGGCGGTCGACGACTGGGTCGAGAGCTCGCCCATGAGCGAATTGATCTGCGACTGGACGGTGACATCCAGCGCGGTCGTCGGCTCGTCGGCAATCAGCAGGTCGGGCTGGCACAGAAGCCCCATGGCGATCATCACGCGCTGGCACATGCCGCCCGAAAGCTCGTGCGGATACTGGCGCATGCGCTGCTCGGGATCGTTGATCTGCACCTGCCGCAGCATTTCGATCGCCCGCTCGCGCGCCTCCCTGCGCTTGAGGTTGCGGTGATGGGTCAGTACCTCGATGAGCTGGTCTCCCACCGTCAGGTAAGGGTTGAGCGAGGAGACCGGATCCTGGAAGATCATCGAGATCTTTGAGCCGCGCACCCGCGTCAGCTCGGGGTTCGACATGCCCAGCAGTTCCTGGCCGCGAAACCGGACCGAGCCGCTGGCCTGCCCGTTTTCGGCCAGCAGGCCCATCAGCGCCAGCGCCGTCTGCGTCTTGCCCGACCCCGACTCGCCCACCAGCCCCAGCGTCTCGCCGGGCTCGAGATCGAAACTGATGCCGTTGACCGCGTGCACCACGCCGTCGGGAGTGTCGAACGACACGGTCAGATCGCGCACTTCAAGCAAGGCCATGACCACCTCCCAAAGACCACTCCGAGCTTTCCACTGCGTGATTCACCTGAAACCTGAACCCTGAAACCTGAACCCTTTTGTTCATAGCCGATCCTTCGGGTCGAGCGCGTCCCGCAACCCGTCGCCCAGGAAGTTGAACGCGAACAGGGTCACGGCCAGGAAAGTGGCCGGATAGAGCAGCGACCAGGGGGCGGTCTCCAGCTCCTGGGCACCCTCGTTGACCAGCGCGCCCCAGGAGGTCAGAGGTTCCTGCACGCCCAGGCCGAGAAAGCTCAGAAAGCTCTCGACCAGGATCACCTGGGGAATGGTCAGGGTGACGTAGACAATCACCACGCCGAGCAGGTTGGGCACGATGTGGCGGCGGATGACCTGCCATTCGGTCGCGCCGCAGGCGCGTGCGGCCTCGACGAAGTCCTTGTTCTTGAGGCTCAGCGTCTGGCCTCTGACGATGCGCGCCATGTCGAGCCAGTTGATTGCGCCGATGGCGATGAATATCAGGTAGATGTTGCGCCCGAAGACCACCATCAGCAGGATCACGAAGAACATGAAGGGCATGGCGTAGACCGCATCGACGATGCGCATCATGACGTTGTCGACCCGGCCGCCGACGTAGCCGGCAAAGGCACCCCAGCTGACCCCGATCAGCAGCGAGACCAGCGTGGCCACCAGTCCCACCAGCAGGGAAATGCGCCCGCCGATGAGGGTACGCACGAACAGGTCCCGTCCGAGCGCATCGGTGCCGAACGGGTGTCCGGTTTCGAGCGACGGCGGCTGGGAATAGTTGTCCCAGTCCGGAATCTCGTGGTCCCAGTCCGACAGCATCGGCCCGAAGCTCACCAGTGCGACCATGACGATCAGGATCGCGACCGCCATTACCGCCGCCCGGTTCCTGAGCAGCCGGTGCCAGGCATCCACATAGAGCGAACGACCGCGCACCTCGCGGGTGTCCAGCGCCTGCTCGAACGCATCCCGGGTGGCCTCATTCATGTTTCGGTCCCACCCTCGTCGTAGCGAATCCGCGGGTCGAGCCATGCATAGAGCAGGTCGACCAGGAAATTGAACAGGATGATGAGCACACCATAGAGGATGACGACGCCCATCACCAGGGTGTAGTCGCGGTTGAGCGCGCCCTGGACGAAATAGGACCCGATGCCGGGAATGGTGAAGATCCGTTCGACCACCACCGAGCCGGTCAGGATGGCGGCGGCGGCCGGGCCGAGATAGGAAATGACCGGCAGCAGGGCCGGCTTGAGCGCGTGCCTGAGGATGACCTCCTTCTCGGGCATGCCCTTGGCGCGCACCGTCCGGATATAGCTCGAATGCAGCACCTCGATCATCGAGCCCCGGGTGATGCGCGCGATGTAGGCGATCATCGGCAGCGCCAGGGTGATCACGGGCAGCACCATCCGGTCGAAGCTGAAGGCCCAGCCGCCGGCCGGTAGCCAGCCGAGCATGACGGCGAAGACCAGGATCAGCAAGGGCGCCATGACGAAGTTGGGAATCGAGATGCCGACCATGGCAATACTCATCACCGTGTAGTCGGTCGGACGGTTCTGGCGCAGGGCCGCCCAGGCGCCGACGACGACCCCGATCGCCAGCGCCAGCACCAGTGCGGCCAGCCCGAGCGCGAAGGACACCGGCGCACCCTGCGCGATCAGGTCATTGACGCTCCAGTCGAGGTAGTGGAACGACGGCCCGAGATCGCCCCTGACCATCTGCCACAGGTAGCGGGCATATTGCACCACCAGCGGTTCGTCGAGATGGTACTTGGCCGCCAGGTTGGCCTCGATCTCCGGCGGCAGCGCACGCTCGGAGTCGAACGGCCCGCCGGGTGCGACACGAATCAGGAAGAACGCGAAGGTGATCAGCAAGAACAGCGTCGGAACCGCGGACCCCAGTCTACGCAGCGAATAGTTCAGCACCACGGCCTCCAGTCCTGCCGGAGCAGACACTGATTCGCGCGCACGCGAGAACCGACATCAATCGCCATCGCCGACCTCCTCCGACGGTTCGACGGAAGACTTTGCCTTGACCAGGAACATGTGCCGCGTCAGGTGGTGGTCCATGACGTTCTCCTGCCAGCCCTGCAGGCGCGGATCAACCAGGCGCTTGGACACGTAGGTGTAGACCGGCAGGATGACCTGGTCGGCCAGGATCATGCGCTCGGCCTCGGCCATCAGGTTGCGACGGCTGGCCGCGATCCGCTCGGAGGCGATGCGCTCGAGCAGGCGATCGTAGCGCGGGTTGTCGTAGCCTGCGTCGTTGCGGCCGTGGCCGGAGTGGAACAGCTCCAGAAAGGTGAAGGCGTCCTGGTAGTCGCCGATCCAGCCGGCGCGGAAGATCTGGGTGACCCGGCGCTGGGCGCGATTCTGAAGGAAGACCCGGAACTCCTCGTTGACCAGGCGGGTACGAACACCGAGCACCTGCTTCCACATCGCGGCCACCGCCACGGCGATCTTGCGATGGTTCTCCGAGGTGTTGTAGCGCAGTTCGACGCTCAGCGCACGGTCCGGGCCATAGCCGGCCTGGCGGTACAGCCGCCGGGCCTCCTGTTCGCGTTCTGCCTGGCTCAAGTCGGCCCATTCGGGTACCGGCGGCACATAGTCGGGCAGGCCGGGCGGGATCAGGTTGAAGGTCGGGATCTCGCCGAAGCGGCTGACGCGCTCGGTCAGGATGTTCCGGTCGATGGCCAGGGTCAGGGCCCGGCGCAGGGCAAGGTCTTCCTTGAACGGCTCGCGCGTCAGGTTGAACGAGAAGAAATAGGTACCGAACCAGGGCGCCACCATCAGCGCCTCGCCCATGTTGCGCTCGAGCCAGGAAAACTGGCCCGACGGCACCTGGTAGGTCCAGTGCAGATCGCCGGCGCGAAAGCGGTTGAACTCGGTATTCTCGTCCTCGAAGGAGTAGTAGACCACGCGCTCGACGACGACCGCGTCGGCCTCGCGGTAGTGTTCGTTGCGGCTGAGCTCGATGCGCGATCGCACCTGCCAGTCCGACAGCACAAAAGCCCCGTTGGAGACGAGGTTGCCCGGGCGCACGTGGCTGGCGCCGAACGCTTCCAGCGACGGGCGCCAGACCGGATAGGTGGTCGGATGGGTCAGCAGGCCCAGAAAGTAGGGCGTCGGATCGGCCAGTTGCACCTGGAATGTCGTGTCGCTGAGCGCAGTCACGCCCAGCGCTTCGGGCTCGAGCTCGCCGGAGAAGATCGCCTCGGCGTGCAGTACCGGCGCGAGCATGCGGCTGTTCGAAGCACCCGTTGCCGGCGCCACCGCGCGCTGCCAGGACCAGACGAAATCCTGCGCGGTCAGCGGCTCGCCGTTGCTCCAGCGCGCTTGCGGGTCCAGGTAGAAGGTGTAGGTCAGGCCGTCACGACTGATATCCCAGTGCCGGGCCGCTCCGGGCACGATGCGACCGTCCGGCGCGGTCGTCGTCAGCCCCTCGAACAGGTCGCGCAGGATGTTGGCCGACGGCACGCCCTCGGCCAGATGCGGATCGAGTGTCTGTGGCTCCTCGCCGTTGCCCCGGTGGATGACCTGCGTTCGGGCCAGCGCTGCCTCGAGCGGCCGGCCGGCCTCGTCGAAGGCGACCTCCATCGGCTCGGGCAGGCGCGGCGGGGGCGCGGGTGCTTCTCCGGAATCAGCGCCGCAGCCGGCCAGGCCGAACGCCAGCACGAGCATCAGCAGGCGGCTCACGGCAGGGACAGCCAGCGCGACAGATGAATATCCAGCGGGTTATCGGCGAATCCGCTCACTTCAGGCCTCACGAGATGTCTGGAGACATAGTAGTACAAGGGCACGATGACCTGCTGATCGAGCAGGCGTGCTTCGGCCTCGCGCAGCAGCGCGAGCCGCTCGCTGCCGCGCTCCTCGGCCGCCTGGCGCATGAGCCGGTCGTACTCGTGGTCATCGAAGAAGGCGTAGTTGCCCGGACTGTCGCTGACGAACAGCTGCAGGAAGTTGGCCGCGTCGCGCCAGTCCGCGATCCAGCCGCCGCGAAACACCTCGGTGATGCGGCCGTGCCGACGATTGGCGACGAACACCTTCCACTCCTCGTTGACCAGCCGGGTATGAACACCCAGGTGCAGCTTCCACATCGCGGCGATGGCCGCAGCCATGCGGCGATGGGTGAGCGAAGTATTGAAGCGCAATTCGACCCGCAGCGGATTGCGCTCACCGTAGCCCGCCTCGGCATAGAGCCGGCGGGCTTCTTCCAGCCGCCGGGACGGCTCGACCGGGGCGTCCGCCCCTTCGGTCCAGCCGGGCATGCCCGGTGGCACCAGCCCCCAGGCCGGGATCTCGCCCGAACCGAGTACCCGCTCGGTGATGATTTCGCGGTCGATCGCCAGGCTGAGCGCCCGCCGCAACTGTGGCGATCCGGCGAACGGCTC
>SR_TP_S13solDRAFT_1000751_pt1 | contig 11886 bp, 11 predicted proteins | sample SodReaTP_S13sol_FD_11159 | JGI IMG/M metagenome (IMG submission 11159) | reverse complement strand
CCTCTCCGACGAGGCCATCGAGGCCGCCGGCCTGCTGGACCCCGCCGGCGTGAAGGCCCTGTTCGCCCTGCACGAGGCCGAGGACACCTCCGCCTCCACCCAGGTGCAGCTGGACGCGGTGATCAACCACATGATCGGCGTGCAGGTCCTGCACAGTCATTTCGTGGCCCAGGACGTGCCGGCGCTGGCACGCAGGAAGGCGCAGGAACTGGGCTGGGCCGCATGAAGTGGGAAGTGTGAATTTGGAAGTGCGAAGTTGAAGTTCCTTATTCCCACTTCCCAATTCACCCTTCCCACTTTGTCCACACTGAAGAGACAACCGCTGGAGCACCCAACATGGAACTCGTCCTGGAATATCTCGAAGGCGTCCAATGGGAAGAGCTGATCTTCTCCACCCTGCGCATCCTGCTCATCCTGGTCATGGCCTGGGTGATCATGAGCGTGGTCCGGGGCGGTCTGGCCCGCATGGAGAGAAAGCTGGTGGAGTCGGGCAAGAAGCAGGGCGACGTGCCCTCGGAGGCCACCAAGCGCGCCGAGACCCTGGTGCGGCTGTTGCGCCAGCTGGTGCTCATCGTGGTCTGGGTGATGGCCTTGCTGGTGATCCTCAACGAGCTGGGCGTCTCCGTGGCCCCCATCCTGGCCTCGGCCGGTGTGCTGGGCCTTGCCATCGGCTTCGGCGCCCAGAACCTGGTGCGGGACGTGATCAGCGGCTTCTTCTTCATCCTGGAGAACCAGGTGCGCGTGGGCGACGTGGTGGTGGTCAACGGCACCGGCGGGCTGGTGGAGTCCATCAACTTCCGTACCCTGGTGCTGCGCGACCTGGAGGGCAAGGTGCACATCTTTCCCAACGGCACCATCGACGCGGTCACCAACCTGACCCGGGAGTGGTCCGCCTACGTGTTCGACATCGGCGTGGCCTACAAGGAGGACACCGACAAGGTGGTGGGCATCCTCAGGGACGTGGGTGAGGAGATCAAGGCCGACGCCGACTACGGTCCCAACATCCAGGACATCGAGATCTTCGGCGTGGACAAGTTCGACGACTCCGCCGTGGTCATCAAGGGGCGCATCAAGACCCTGCCCATCAAGCAGTGGTACGTGGGCCGTGAGTTCCTGCGTCGGGTGAAGTATGCGTTCGATGCCCAGGGTGTGGAGATCCCGTTCCCGCACCGTACCCTGTACTTCGGCGAGGCCAGCCCGCCCATCCTGGCCAGGATGGTCAATCAGGAAGCGGGCAAGGCTCAAAGCTAGGGTGGTACGCGACGCAAACCCCAACGAGGTGCATCCTCGTGGCTATGCTGTTGGGGTTCGCGTCGCTCACCCCAAGCTACGACGCGAAAGGCCAAAGGTGTCTCGAGCCCGCCCCGATCGCCCAGGGTGAGTTTCAGCCAATCAATGGTGCAGCTCAAAGGGTGGTATCACGATCTCCAGCGCTGTGCCCGCTGTACTCACGCCCTGAAAGCGCCCGCCCATCATGCCGCTTGCGGTAAGGAGGGAGCGATGACTGGTTTCATGACTCCAGGGGCCACTAGCATGAACCGGCTTGCATGCCGGTTTGTGGAGGAAGTCCGGCTCAGGCTACCGTTGGCCGGCTCTTCAGGACCATGAAGCCCATCAGCAGCGCGCCGCCAAGCACCGCAATGGAGGCCATGGCAAGCACTGGATCCAGGCGCTCCAGGCTGACGAACCGGCCATACAGCAGAAACAGGCCAACGACCATGGTGATCGCACCCACCTGATGCAGCAGGAATTGCAGCCGGGCCAACTTGATGCTCACCCCGGGCAGCCACAGCTTGTGAATGATCCCGTAGGCCAGTGACAGCACGAAACCCACCAGCAGCACGTGGGCGTGGGTCACGTGCTGCCCGTGATCCTGGCTGGCGGCCATGAAGATGCCCAGGCACATGCCGGCGACGGCATAGGCCAAGCCCCACATCAGGTACGCGCGATCGATCCCCATGGTTTGGTTTCTCCCCTGCTGATGTCTTTGTCTGATGCGCCAGTCCGCTTCGCTGGCGCGGATTCCGTGCTGCTCCCGGTTCAGTCCTCCAGCCGGAAGCCGATCTTGATCGTCACCTGCCAGTGGGCGATCTGGCCATTCTCGATATGGCCCCGGGTTTCCACCACTTCGAACCAGTCCATGTGGCGCACGGACTTGGCGGCCTTGGCAATGGCGGTCTTGATGGCATCGTCGCTGCCGGTGGTGGAGGAACCGGTCAGTTCCAGGGTCTTGTAGACGTGTGACATGGTGCGTCTCCTCGTGATGGTTTTTCAGACGGTAACAATGATCCCCACGACTTGAGCGTAGCGGATGAACGGACCGTTCGCACAAACAGCTGTCACGGCCGGGCGCGCTTTTGGGTATGCTTGATGTATGCAGGGAGAACAAATGGATGTGCGCAAGGTGGTGATCCTGAACCCCAAGGGGGGCTCAGGTAAGACGACCCTTGCCACCAACCTGGTCGCCTACTATGCCCTGCAGGGTCTGCTGCCGGCGCTGCTGGACATGGACAGCCAGGGCTCAAGCACACGCTGGATCGGCAAGCGCTCCGGGGAATGGCCCCGGGTCCACGGCCTGAAGGGTTTCGGGCTGCCGAGCAACGTCACCCGCAGCTTCGCCTTGCGGCCACCGCCCGAGACCCGGCGGCTGGTGGTGGATACCCCGGCGGGTCTGCCCCGGGACGAGTTGCGGGAGATCACCCGGGATGCCCACCGCATCCTGGTACCGGTGATGCCCTCGGACATCGACATCCACGCCGCCACACGCTGCATCGCCGACCTGCTGCTGGTGGCCAAGATCCCCCGGCCAGACAACCGCATCGCGGTGGTGGCCAACCGGGTCAAGCCCAACACCCTGGTGTTCCGTTCCCTGATGCGCTTCCTCACTTCCCTGCAGATCCCGGTGGTGGGGGTGCTGCGGGATACCCAGAACTACGTGCGCGCCTTCGAGGCGGGCGTCGGGGTGCACGAGATGAAGGGCGGGACCCAGGGACGGGACGTGGAACAGTGGGAAACCCTGCTGGCCTGGATCGAGGAAGGGCAGGTGCCTGTGCCGGAGGACCTCTGGAGCGATCCCGAGGAGTCCCGCTCGGCGTAGGGTTGATCGCGGAGCAGGTCAATCTGATCACGCAGAGACCGCAAAGGCGCAAAGGTCGCGGAGATTTTAGATCACGAATCCTTTGCGCCCTCTGCGTCTCCGCGCCCTTTGCGTGACCAGATCCGCTGACTAAGCCCTAGCCCGCATATCTCACCGGTCGGACACCGGCGGGCGCGCAACAGGCTGAAACGTAAGTGGAATACACTGAAATGGTCGGCAACCTCAGCATGACAGTCTGTTCCCGCCGGTGTCCTATCGCGGTTCAGGCTCGTCTTTGCGCCCGTAGGCTTGCTCTTCACTCAACCCATAGCCATTGCTATGGGTTTCGCTCCAGAGCGGCGCCTACAGACACGAATCCTTCGCCTGCTCCCGCGATCCCGGTGAGATATGCGGGCTAGTTGCAGGACGGGTTTCGCTGATCCTGTCTACGCCCGGATCACGGCGCCGCTACGCACATCCCGGATCTCACTCGGCCGGTCCCGGCCGCCCACCTTGCCTGCCAGCACACCGTCCAGCAGATGGCCCAGTTGCGCCACCACCGCCGCGTCGGTGCGCGCCGGCTCCTCGCCGGCCAGGTTGGCGCTGGTGGAGACGATGGCGCCGGCCTCTCGGCACAGGGCGGCGGCCAGGGGGTGGTCGGTGACCCGCACCGCCAGGGTGTCGTGATCGCCGGTGAGCCAGCGGGGGGTGTCGGGGCGCACTGGCCAGAGCCAGGTCACCGGGCCGGGCCAGGCCGCATGGGCCCGGGCGGTGGTCTGCGGGTCCAGGGGCAGGAGATAGGGTTCGAGCTGGGCGGCCTCGGCGGCGATCAGGATCAGCCCCTTGGAGACTTCGCGCTGCTTGATGGCCAGCAGCCGGGCCACGGCCTCTTCGTTGCGGGGATCACAGCCCAGGCCGAACACCGCCTCGGTGGGGTAGGCGATCACGCCGCCCGCGCGTATCAGGGCGCCGGCGCGGTGCACATCCTGGATCAGGGGCATGGGGTCGTCGCGGGACATGGGCGGCGCAGTGCCTGAAGTTAGCGGGTCAACCCGGCCCCGGACTCGCCACCGGAAGTGGCGTTTTTCTTCGCGGCGGCCTTCTTGGGTGCGGCTTTCTTCTTGGCGGTCGCCTTTTTCCTGGGCGCCGCTTTCTTCTTCGGGGCGGCCTTCTTGGGCGCCGCGGCCTTTTTCTTCGGCGCCGCTTTCTTCACGCCGCGCCGGCCCTTGCGTTCGGGGGCGGCGGCGAGCAGCGCCTGGCATTCTTCCAGGGTCAGGCTCTTGGGATCACGATCCTTGGGGATGCGCGCGTTCTTGTTGCCGTCGGTGATGTAGGGGCCGTAGCGGCCGTTGACCACCTGTACGCCCGCCTCGTCGAACACCCGGATGTACTTGTTGGCATCCGCTTCCTTCTTCTCGGCCACCAGCTCCAGGGCACGGGGCAGTTCGATACTGAAGGGGTCGTCCTCGGGCTTGAGGGAGGCGTAGCGGCTGCCGAACTTCACGTAGGGGCCGAAACGGCCGATGTTGACCGACACCGGCTCCCCTTCCGGGGTCTCGCCCAGCTCCCGGGGTAGCTTGAACAGCTCCAGGGCCTCTTCCAGGGTGACCGCGTCCATCTTCTTGCCCGGCGGCAGGCCGGCGAAGCGGGGCTTCTCCTCGTCGTCCTTGGTGCCGATCTGCACCACGGGTCCGTAACGGCCCATGCGCACGCTCACCGGTCGCCCGCTCTTGGGGTCGATGCCCAGTTCCCGGGACTGCACCGCCTCGGCGCGGGTCACGGTGGCTTCCTTCTCCTCGATCTGTTCCTTGAAGGAGGACCAGAATCCCTCCATCACCGGCACCCATTCCTTCTCGCCGCGGGAGATCTCGTCCAACTCGTCTTCCAGGCGGGCGGTGAAGTCGTAGTCCACGTACTGGGTGAAGTGCTGGGTCAGGAAGGCGTTGACGATGCGCCCGATGTCGGTGGGGATGAAGCGCCGGCTGTCCATCTCCACATATTCCCGCTGTTGCAGGGTGGAGATGATGCTGGCGTAGGTGGAGGGGCGGCCGATGCCGTATTCCTCCAGGGCCTTCACCAGGCTGGCCTCGGTGTAGCGGGGCGGCGGTTCTGTGAAGTGCTGTTCGGCACGCAGGGCCTCGAGCTTGACGATGTCGCCTTCCTCGAGCGGTGGCAGGATGCGCTCGTCGCTTTCTTCCTTGGCGTCGTCCTTGCCCTCCTGGTAGACGGCCATGAAGCCGGGGTCGCGTACCGAGGAGCCGGAGGCGCGGAACAGGTGGCGTTCGCTGCCGGCGGCGAGGTCCGCGGACACGGTGTCCAGGGTGGCATGCTGCATCTGGCAGGCCACGGTGCGCTTCCAGATCAGGTCGTAAAGCTTGAACTGGTCTGTGGTCAGGTGGCGCTTGACCTCCTCGGGGGCGCGCATCACCGAGGTGGGGCGGACGGCCTCGTGGGCCTCCTGGGCGTTCTTGGCCTTGGTCTTGTACTGGCGCGGGTGCTCGGGGAGTGTGTTGCGGCCGTAGCGCTGCTCGATCAGCCTGCGGATCTCGGCGATGGCCTCGCCGGCCAGGGTCACCGAGTCGGTACGCATGTAGGTGATCAGGCCGATGGGTCCGGCGCCCAGGTCGATGCCCTCGTAGAGCTGCTGTGCCACGCGCATGGCGCGGCTGGCAGAGAAGCCCAGCTTGCGCACCGCCTCCTGTTGCAGGGTAGAGGTGGTGAACGGCGGCGCCGGGTTGCGCCGGCGCTGTTTCTTCTCGATGCGCGCCACGCGCAGCCTGCCGTCGGCGGCGGACAGCAGGGTGTTGCGGGCGGCGCTGGCGGTGACCTCGTCGGCGATGTCGAACTGGTCGAGCTTTTTGCCGTCCAGGGTGTGCAGCTTGGCGTTGAAGGCCTGGCCGGACTTGTCGAGGTCCGCCTCGAGGGTCCAGTACTCGCGGGTCTGGAAGCGTTCGATCTCTTCCTCGCGCTCCACGATCATGCGCAGGGCGGGGCTCTGCACACGGCCGGCGGACAGGCCGCGCTTGATCTTCTTCCACAGCAGCGGAGAGAGCTTGAAGCCCACCAGGTAGTCCAGGGCGCGGCGCGCCTGCTGGGCGTTGATCAGGTCGAAGGACAGGCCGCGGGGCTGCTCGATGGCCTCCTTCACGGCGCGCTGGGTGATCTCGTAGAACACCACCCGCTGCACGGTCTTGGCGTCCAGCACGCCCCGTTCCCGGAGCAGCTCGTAGAGGTGCCAGGAGATGGCCTCACCCTCGCGGTCAGGGTCAGTGGCCAGCAGCAGGGAGTCGGCCTTGCGCAGGGCCTTGACGATGCTTTCCACGTGCCGCTCGTTGCGGTCGATCACCTGGTAGTTCATGCGAAAGCCGTGATCCGGGTCCACGGCGCCTTCCTTGGGGACCAGGTCGCGCACATGGCCATAGGACGCCATCACCTCGAAATCGGGTCCGAGGTATTTCTTGATGGTCTTGGCCTTGGCGGGGGATTCGACGATGACCAGGTGTTTACTCATGGCCTGGTGTCCGTGCTCCGTGGGTGCTTGGGTGGATCAATGCAGAAATTCCGGCGGGGAATCGAACATCATGCTCTCGAGCCAGGTGTAGGCGGCCTCCTGGTCGGGCCGGTTGAACAGGACCATCAGGGTGACCCACTTGAGCTGGTCCAGGCTGATGTCCTCGGCGTCCAGGTCCATGATGCGGTCGATGACCAGCTCCCGGGTGCCCGCGTCGAGCACGCCGTTCTGTTCCAGAAACAGCAGGAAACCCCGGGCGCGGGCGTCCAGACGCTCCACCTCCCGGTCGGTGTAGACCCGCAGCGCCGAGTCGTGACGGGCCTGTCCCAGGGGCTGGTCTTCCTGGTTGGCCAGGTTTTCCAGCCAGTCGAAGGCACGGTCGATCTCCGCGCCCGGGAAACCTGCCTCCAGGAGCTTGTCCTGGAGCTGGATCCGGTCCGGCTCGATCTCGGTGTCCTCGTCGATGTAGTTCTCGAACAGGTACATCAGGACGTCTAGCACGTTTTCTTTCATTTCAGGGTTCCGGCTGGTGGCGGACATAACGCCCGCCGGAGAGAGACACCACCTGACCGCGGAGCTCCATGATCAGCAGCATGGAGGAAACGGCAGCAACGGTCAATCCGGTGCGGGACACCAGCCGGTCCACGGTGACCGGGTCGTAGCCCATCGCGTCGAGCAGGGCCTGATGTTCAGAATCCATTTCTGATTCAAGAGCTTGTGTCGTTGTGGAGGGGGTTGTCGAAGGACTCTGATCCAGCGTGTGCGGGCGCAGCAATTCCGCCAGTTCCTCCAGCACGTCGTCGGCGGTTTCCACCAGCTTGGCCCCCTGGCGGATGAGCCGGTGGCAACCCCGGGCCACGGGATTGTGGATGGATCCGGGGATCGCGAATACCTCACGGCCCTGTTCCGCGGCGTTGCGGGCGGTGATCAGGGAGCCGCTGTTCAGGGCCGCCTCCACCACCAGGGTGCCCAGACTCAGGCCGCTGATGATGCGGTTGCGGCGGGGAAAATGCCCTGGCCGCGCCGGGGTGCCGGTGGGGTATTCCGTCACCAGCGCACCCTGCTCGGCGATGCGGTGGGCCAGGTCCCGGTTCAGGGCGGGGTAGATCCGGTCGGGCCCGGTGGCCACCACGGCGATGGTGGCGCCGCCGGCATCCAGGGCGCCCTGGTGGGCGGCGGCGTCGATGCCGAGGGCCAGGCCGCTGGTGATCACCAGGCCGGTGCGCGACAGGTGGGCGGCAAAGGCGCGGGCGGTCTCGGCCCCGCCGGGGGTGGGGTGGCGGCTGCCCACCATGGCCAGCTGCGGTTCGGACAGCAGGGCCGGATCGCCGGTCACGTACAGGATCCCCGGCGACACCTCCCGCAGCAGGGGCGGGAAACGGGGGTCTTCGGGGGTGAGGATGTGGTGGCCCGGGGCCTCGGCCCATTCCAGGTCGTCAAGCACGCCCTTGGGCTGGGCATGGCGGTCGAGAAAGGAGAGTGCGTCGTCTCCGAGCCCGGCCTCACGCAGGGCCTGGGTCGGCGCGGACAGGGCCTGCAGGGGGCCGCCGAAGCGTTCGATCAGTCCAGAGAGGATACCCGGGCCCACGCCCGGGGCATGCCAGAGGCGCAGCCAGGCCGTGAGGACGTCCGTGTCCGTCATGGCGGGTTCAGGGGTGACGTACGCTGTAGCCTTCCTGGATGGGACGGGTGGACTCCATCACCAGGGCGTAGCTGACCTTCTCGAAGGTGCGGAACACCATCATCAGGCCGATGCGCTCGTCCGGCAGGGTCACCTCTTCGCCGCGTTCGCTGGCGATGGTGTCCCGGATCACGCGGCCGGACTGGTAGGTGGCCAGCACGTGGCCCTGCTCGATGCCGTTGCGCTCGCCCAGGTTGATGACAGCCACCTGGAAGCGGGCGATCTGGCTGATGGCGTCGAACAGGGAGATCACCTTGCCGTCCGTGTCCATCGGGGGCGCGTGTGGGGTGAACACGAAGTCCTGGTCGCTGTTGTCCAGGGGCATCAGGCGGTCGCCGATGAGGGCCTCGCGGTCACTGCGGCTGATCACCACGGTGGCCGGGTCGCCGGCGCGCACCACTTCTGCGTCGCCCACGGGGATGGCCTCGAAGCCCAGCAGTTCGCCGCTGACCGGATCGTTCAGGGCGCCACCCTTGCGGAACATGCTGTAGCGGCTGCCCTCCAGGGCATCGGCGTCCAGGCCGCGCACGTACAGTCGGTCGTTGGTGCCGAAGATCATGCGGTCGTCCTGGGAGGCCAGCACGTAGGCGGCCTGGTCCAGCTGTTCCTCGGTCACCACCCGCGGGCGCACCAGGAACTGGTGCAGGCTCTGGATGGGCACGTCCAGGGAGGGCGGCAGCTCCTCCACCCGGACCTGGGGCGAGAGGCGCTGGGTCGGGCGTACCCGCGGGCCGCCGTCGACCATCAGGCGCGGCTGGCCGTCGATGTAGTAAAGGGTGATCACGTCACCGGGGTAGATCAGGTGGGGGTTGGGGATCTGGGGGTTCACCACCCAGATCTCGGGCCAGTACCAGGGGTCGCGCAGGAAGGTGTTGGCGATGTCCCAGAGGGTGTCGCCCCGCTGCACCACGTAGCGCTCGGGCGCGGCCTCGCGTACCTGGACCGGGGCCGGTGCGGGCGGCGGGGGCGCCGGTGTGGCGACGGGTGCGGGTGCCGGGGTGGGCTGGGGTGCTGGCGCGGGGGCGGGCTCGGTGCTGGCGCATCCGCCGGCCAGTAACGCTACAATAAGGGCCGTGGCGGACAGGATCTGTCCGGTGCGAGTCGGATGGATGGCGGACATCATTCCCCCTTGGAATTATTTCTGATGTTCGATGGTCGGATGGTGAAAATAACCCCGATCCGGCCGGGTTGATAAGCCCTTAACTGACCACATTATATGAGTATGATCACAACATTAGCAGAAAAACCTGCAATGCTGCACGAATATCCCGCCAAGGCGGGTCAACAGCGGACGAACGGTCATGGCCAAGCTTGAGATCCTGCATTTTCCCGACCCCCGCCTGCGCAAGCGCGCCGTGCCGGTGGACAAGGTCGACGACGAGATTCGCCGCCTGGTGGACGACATGTTCGAGACCATGTACGACGCCCCCGGCATCGGCCTGGCCGCCACCCAGGTCAATGTCCAGCGCCAGGTGATCGTCATCGACGTCTCCGAGAACAACGACCAGCCCCTGGTGTTCATCAACCCGGAGATCCTGGATCGCGTGGGTGAGGAGGAGATGCAGGAAGGCTGCCTGTCGGTGCCCGGTTATTTCGAGACCGTGCGCCGCGCCGACCGGGTGCGGGTGCGCGCCCTGGACCGCAACGGTGAGCCCTTCGAACTGGAGACCGACGGCCTGCTGGCGGTGTGCATCCAGCACGAAATGGATCACCTGGACGGCAAGCTGTTCGTGGACTACCTCTCGCCGCTCAAACGCAACCGCATCCAGAAAAAACTCGAAAAGCTCACCCGCCAGGGCGCCCTGCCGAAAAACATCGACCGGCAGCATGCCATTTGAGACGTGACCTCGTCGCAATGGCGCTAAGACGCGGGGAAAATCATTCGACAGGATTTACATGATTGACAGGATTCATGAGAAAAAGAGGGCTTTTCAGTCACAGAATTCATCCTGTCAATCATGTAAATCCTGTCCAGTCCTTGCTTTTCTCTGTACCTTCGCGCCTTCGCGACGCGTTTGATTTTCGTCACTCCCTCTGACCCGAGACAGAACCTTGGATCCCAGCCCCAAGCTGCGCATCGTTTACGCCGGCACGCCGGAGTTTGCCGTGCCGGCGCTCCAGGCGCTGATCGATTCACCCCATGACGTGGTGGCGGTCTACACCCAGCCGGACCGGCCCGCGGGGCGCGGGCGCAAGCTCACCCCAAGCCCCATCAAGCACCTGGCCCTGGAACATGGCATCCCCGTGGAGCAGCCCGAGCGGCTCAAGCCCCCGGAGGTGCAGGCGCGTCTGCGGGCCTACGCGCCCGACGTGATGGTCGTGGCCGCCTACGGGCTCATCCTGCCCAGGGCGGTGCTGGAGATCCCTAAACACGGTTGCCTCAACATCCATGCCTCCCTGCTGCCCCGCTGGCGCGGCGCCGCGCCCATCCAGCGGGCCATCCTGGCGGGGGATGCCGAGACCGGCGTGACCCTGATGCAGATGGCCGCGGGGCTGGACACCGGCGACATGCTGCTCAAGGCCGTGACTCCCATCGGCCCCGGGGATACCGCCCAGGAACTGCATGACCGGCTGGCCGAGCAGGGTGCACAATTGCTGCTGGATTGTCTTGAGGACCTGCAGGCCGGCCGGCTCAGGCCCGAGCCCCAGGACGAGGCCCTGGCCACCTACGCCGAAAAGCTCAGCAAGGCGGAGGCGGAGCTGGACTGGTTCCTGTCCGCCGCCGCGCTGGACCGCCAGGTGCGCGCCTTCAACCCCTGGCCCGTGGCCTTCACCCACCTCGACGGCGAGACGCTGCGCATCTGGGCCGCCGCACCCGTGGCCTCAACGGTCACCGCCACCCCCGGCACCGTGGTGGCCGAGGGGCCGCAAGGCATCGACGTGGCCACCGGCGAGGGCCTGCTGCGCCTCACCCGCATCCAGTTTCCGGGCGGCAGGCCGCTGACGGCGGAGCAGGTGGTTGCCGGAAGATCGCTGCTCGGCAAAAGGCTCGGCGGAAGTGCGAAGTGAGAATTGGGAAGGGCGAAAAGTTCAAAGGCACGAGCCACGCACCTTTCACCCTCCTGACACTCGCTTCACAATAGCTCCTGACATTCTCACTTCCCAATTCCCCCTTCTCACTTAACGAACCGTGTCCCCCCGCCAGATCACCCTCAAGGCCCTCAAGCGTGTCGTCATCAACGGCGCCTCCCTCTCCGACGTGCTGCCGCCGCTGCTGGCGCCGCTGGCGCCCCGGGACCGGGCCTTTGCCCAGGCCCTGGCCTTCGCCACCTTGCGCTGGCACCACCGGCTCGAGGCACTGACCGGGCGCCTGCTGAGCAAGCCCATGCGCGACAAGGACCGGGACGTGGGGCTGGTGATCGAGATGGGACTGTGCGAACTGCTCTACCTGCGCACGCCGGACTATGCCGCCATCCAGGAGACCGCCGGACTGGCGAAGAGCCTGGGCAAGCCCTGGGCGACCGGGGTGGTCAACGCCGTGCTGCGCCGGGTGCAGCGGGAGGGGGATGCCCTGCTGGCCGATCTGGATCGGGACCCGGCCCTGCGTCTGTCCCTGCCGGACTGGTTGCTGGGGGCGCTCAGGAAGGCCTGGCCCGAGGACTGGCAGGCGCTGGGCGA
>SR_TP_S13solDRAFT_1000750_pt1 | contig 11892 bp, 13 predicted proteins | sample SodReaTP_S13sol_FD_11159 | JGI IMG/M metagenome (IMG submission 11159) | reverse complement strand
CCCGACAGCGATGCGTGCTTGGACTCCGCTGTCGGGCTGAAGCCCGACCTACGGGTTGATTCACCTTCCTTCGTCACGCATGCGCTGCAGGCGCTGTTCCGCCAACCGCGCCACGGCACTGCCGGCATGGTCGCGTCGCACCTGCTCCAGGGTCTCCCGGGCCTTGTCCCACTGGCCCAGCTCGTAGTGGGTGAAGCCCAGCTTGAGCTGGGCGTCGGCCACCTTGTTGCTGTCGGGATACTGCCTGAGCACCTTCTCGAACTCGGTGAGTGCCGAGGGGAAATCCCGGCTCACGTACTTGGCCTCGCCCAGCCAGTACTGGGCATTGGAGGCAAGACCGCTCTCGGGATAGGCCTCGAGGAAGCGACGGAACGCGCTCACCGACTGCTCGTAGCGACCCTCCCGGAGCAGATCGAAGGCCGCACGATAGGACTGCTGTTCCTCGGCCGAATTGCCGCTGCTCGCCGCAGCCGGTGCCACCGGCTGTGCGGGCGTCTCGGGACCCGGCACTGCGGCCGAGGGCGCAGCGGAGGCGGCCGGTACGCCGCCCTCCTCGAGTGTCTGGAGCCTGCGGTCCACGTCCAGGTAAAGCTCACGCTGGCGGGCGCGCAGCGTGTCGATCTCGTGGGCATTGGCCTCGGTGTCGCCGCGCAGGGCACGCACGTCCTGCTCCAGGGCCTCGAGTCGACGCATCATGTCCATGAGCGTCTGGTTGTCCATGAGGCGTTCCAGGCGCTCGATACGGGCATCGAGCACGCGCGGGTCAGGCATGGCCCCCTGCTGCTGTGCGGGCGCAAGCCCGGGCACCAGCAGGCTGGCGCCCAGGCACAGGCCCGCGGCGATGCGCGCCCGGCTCACATGCCCGCCCGGTCATAGACCAGTTCCACGCGGCGGTTCTGGGCCCAGGATTCCTCGTCCCGGCCAAAGGCCACGGGCATCTCCTCGCCGTAGCTCACCACCTGGATCTGGTCGGCGCGGGCACCCTGCAGCATGAGCATGCGCTGTACCGCCTGGGCACGGCGCTCGCCCAGGCCCAGGTTGTATTCGCGGGTACCGCGTTCGTCGGTATGACCCTCGGCACGCACCTGCATGTTGGGATTCTGGGCCAGGAAGCGGCCGTGGGCGATGATCACTTCCTCGAACTCCGGCTTGATGTCACTGCGGTCGAATTCGAAGTAGATGATGCGGTTGGCCAGCGGACTGGCGGGATCGCTCAGGGCATCCATGCCGAGCATTCCGTCGCGGTCCAGGGGCAGGGCCTCGATGCCCGAATCAGGCACCGGGCGCATGGAAGGATCGGTGCCCGGGGCCGGCTCCTCGCCGGGTTTGGTGGCGCGGGCGCAGGCGCCCAGGACCAGGGCCAGCATCAGGATCACGGCAAGGCGAAGCATGGCAATCATGGCAAGACTCCTTCAAAGAATCGGTTCGGTTGTGAATGAGGGTTTGTGGACTATCAGTTCGTATGCACGTCAATCGAGAAACGGTGACCAGGCCGGCTCGCGCACCTCGCCCTCCTGCAGAACCAGGCTCTGGCGCACGCGGCCATCGGCGCTGACCGCGGCCAGTTCGCCCTGGCCGCCCCGGCCTGCGGTGGCGTAGATGATCATGCTGCCGTTGGGTGCGAAGCTCGGTGCCTCGTCCAGGCGGCCGTCGGTGAGCAGGCGGAACTGGCGGGTCTGGCGATCCAGCACCGCGATGCGGAAACGCCCGCCATCACCGTTGACCATGGCCACTAGGCGGCCGTCCGGGGAGAGGGTCGGGTTGCCGTTGTAACGGCCGTCAAACGTTAACCGCCGGGGCTGACCGCCGCTGAGACTCTGTTCGTAGATCTGCGGATTCCCGGCCCGGTCCGAGGTGAACAGCAGGTTGCGGCCGTCGGGCGTCCACTCCGGCTCGGTGTCGATGGAGCGGCTGTTGGTCACGCGCAGAAGACTGCGGTCGGCAAGGTTCATGACGTAGATATCGGGCTGGCCGTCCCGGGACAGGGTCAGGGCCATGCGCCGGCCGTCCGGCGACCAGGCCGGGGCGCTGTTGATGCCCTGGAAACTGGCGATGCGTTCGCGCTGGGCGCCGTCGATGTCCTGGACGTAGATCTCCGAGTTGCGGTTCTCGAAGGACACGTAGGCCAGGCGCCGGCCGTCCGGCGACCAAACCGGCGACAGGATGGGCTGGCGGGAGCGGAAGATGGTGCGCGGGTTGTGGCCGTCGGCATCGGCCACCTGCAGGGCGAAGCGCTGCTCACCGCCCTCGCGGGTGACGCTCACATAGGCCACCCGGGTGTTGAAGGCACCGCGCACCCCGGTGATCTGCTGGTAAATGATGTCGCTGGCCATGTGGGCGGCGCGGCGCAGCTGGCTGGACGATGCCGGTATGCTGTAGCCGGTCACCTGCCGGCCGCGCACCGTGTCGAACAGCTGGAACTGCACGTTGAAACGATCCGCCCCGGCGGGCACCAGGCGGCCGATCACCACGTAATCCACCCCGGCCCCGCGCCAGACCTGGAAGTTCACGTCCTGGCCCCGGGTGGGCCGCTGGGGCATGCGACCCTGCTCCATGGGCGAGAACTGGCCGCTGCGGTGCAGGTTGGCCTGGATGATGGCGCCGATGTCCTCCGGCGGGCGGGCGCCCGGGCCCTCCCAGCCGAAGGGCACGATGGCGATGGGCATGGCACCTTCCACACCCTGGGTGATTCGAATCTCCAGCGCTGCCTGGGCGCCGAGGGGCAGCAGGCAGAACAGGAGAAGCAGGCTTCGGATCATCTTGGGCATCGGGATCATGGTCTGGATTCCGTCCGGTTAACTGGGTTCGAAGGTGAAACGGATCTCCCGGGCGAACAGTTCCGGGTCGGGCGGACTGGGCAGGGGTTCCGCCCGGCGCACCGCCGCCTCCACGGAACGGCAGAAGGCCGGGTTGCCGGTGCAGCTCTCGATGCGCACCTCCTGGATGAAACCGCCCGGCGCCTGGCGCACGAACACCACCGCACGCTGCCCAGACTGGTGGTCCGCCGGCCGCAGCCAGGCCCTTTCCACGGCGCTGCGGATGGCCGCCATGTACTGCTGGCGCTGGCTGTCCAGCTGCGCCTGCCGGGCCGCCTGGCGGCGCGCCTCCTCCTCCCGGGCACGCTGCGCGGCGGCCTCCTGCAGACGGCGCTCCTCAGCCGCCAGGGCCGCCTGACGGCGTGCCTCCTCGGCGCGGCGTTCCTCTTCCAGTCGCCGCTGGCGTTCCGCCTCCGCCTGACGCTGGCGCTCCGCTTCGGCCTGGCGACGCGCCTCTTCCTGACGTCGCTGCTCCTCCTGACGCTGACGCTCGGCCTCGGCCTGGCGCCGTGCCTCTTCCTGGCGGCGACGTTCGGCCTCGGCCTCCGCCTGGCGGCGACGCTCCGCTTCCTGGCGGGCCTGCTCCTGTCTGCGGGCCTCCTCCTGGCGCTGGCGCTCCGCCTCGGCGCGGCGGCGTTCCTCATCCAGGCGCCGCTGGCGTTCCGCCTCGACACGCTGACGTTCGGCCTCGCGCTTCTGCTCCTCGATGCGATCGAAGCTGCGCGCATCCACGGCCACCGCCTCGATTACCTGTACCGGCTCGGCATCCGCCACGGAGATCTCCATCACCGAGGCCTTGCTGCGGGGCGTGAACTCGAAACCGAGCAGCATCACCGCCAGCAACAGCAGGTGGATGCCGGCCACGGTTCCCAGGATGCGCGGATGCTCCCTAAGCGTCTGCCACATGGAACCTAACCACTGGGCCTCACCGCTCCGACTCGGCCGGATCGGTGATCAGTCCCACCCGGGAGACGCCGGCGGCCTGCACCGTGACCATGGCATCCACCACCCGGCCATAGTCCACGTTGCGGTCGCCACGCACGTACACCTGGGTGTTGGGACGCTGGGCCAGCAGGCCGGCGACGATCTCGCCCAGATCCCGGGGCTCCAGGGGCACGTTCACCTGGGGACCCTGGTTGAGGCTCATCTGCCCGTCCCGGGAGACGGTGACCACCACCGGTTCGCCGCGTTCCGGATCCGGTTCCATGGTCTCGGCCTGGGCCTGGGGCAGGTCCACCTCCACGCCCTGCTGCAGCAGCGGCGCGGTGACCATGAAGATGATCAGCAGCACCAGCATCACGTCGATGAACGGCACCACGTTGATCTGGGACATGGGGCGGCGACGGCCGCCGCGATCCTTGGCTACCGCCATGGGCACACCCCCTGACCCTGTGACACGCGGGTCCGCATCAGGCGGATTCCTCCGTGGCCGGCGCCTGGCGCTGCAACAGGGAGGTGAACTCCTCGGTGAAGTTGTCGTAGCGGGTGACGATGCGGTCCACGTCGTCGGAGAAACGGTTGTAGGCGATCACCGCCGGGATGGCGGCGAATAGGCCGAGCGCGGTGGCGATGAGCGCCTCGGCGATGCCGGGCGCCACCATGGCGAGCGTTGCCTGCTGCGCGCCGGACAGGCCGATGAAGGCGTGCATGATGCCCCACACGGTACCGAACAGGCCGATGTAGGGGCTGGTGGAACCGACCGTGGCGAGGAAGGAGAGATAACTCTCCAGGCCGTCCACTTCCCGTGATACCGCCACGCGCATGGAACGCTGCGCGGATTCACCCAGGGTCGCGCCCCGGTCACTGCGGTGCTTGCGGCCGCGCAGGAATTCCTTGAAGCCGGCCATGAACACGTGCTCAAGCCCGGTGACCTCGCTCTTGCGCCGGATGCCCTCGTAGAGATGGGCCAGGTCCACGCCGGACCAGAAGCGTTCCTCGAACTCGTCGGTGGCGGCACGGGTGTCGCGCAGCACGCGCCACTTGATGATCATCACCGTCCAGGACAGGACAGACATGACCACCAGGATGAGCATCACCAGCTGCACGATGAAGCTGGCTTCCAGGATCAGGCGGTACAGGGAAAGATCAACGCTCACGTGTCTCGACCTCCGGGTCCGACAGGGCTTTGAGAATGTTTTCAGGAACGCTCACGGGTCTGAAACCGCCTGCATCCAGACAGGCAATCTTGACCTCGCCGCGGCATAACAGTTCCGGCGCGTCCGATTCCCGCAGTCGCTCCACCGTCTGTGCGAATACCAGGCTCGCGCGTCCCCGCTGACTGATGGTCGCGGTGACTTCGAGCCGATCGTCCAGCCGGGCGGGGCGCAGGTAGTCCACCTGCACCGAGCGCACGGCGAACAGCACACCCTGCTGTTCCATGAGCCGCGCCTGATCGAAACCGAGGCTGCGCAGCCATTCGGTTCGGGCACGCTCCATGAAGCGCAGGTAATTGGCATAGAACACCACGCCGCCGGCATCGGTGTCCTCGTAGTAGACACGCACGGGCCAGACGAAGCTGCCGGGCGCGCGGCTCATGTTGGGGGATGCGTCACCGGAAGTCACAGGCGTGGTTCACAGTTTGCCTTCACCGCCGCCCTCCTCCTGCGCGCCGAACAGGTCCCCGGGCACACCGGTCATCCTGGGCGCGGGCAGTCCGAAATAGCGGTAGGCGTTGCTGGTGGCCATGCGCCCGCGGGGCGTGCGCATGAGGAAACCCTGCTGGATGAGATAGGGCTCCACCACGTCCTCGATGGTGCCGCGTTCCTCGCCGATGGCTGCCGCCAGGCTGTCCACACCCACCGGGCCGCCGTCGAACTTCTCGATCACCGCCAGCAGCAGGCGCCGGTCCTGGGCGTCGAAGCCCTGCACGTCCACGTCCAGCAGGTCCAGGGCGCGGTCCGCCACCTGGTCGGTGATCACGCCGTCGGCCTTGATCTGGGCGTAGTCGCGCACCCGGCGCAGCAGGCGGTTGGCGATGCGCGGCGTGCCCCGGGAACGGCGCGCGATCTCGGCGGCCCCGGCAGGCTCGATGCTTACTCCCAGGATACCGGCGGCACGCTGCACGATGCGGGTCAGGTCCTGGACGTTGTAGAACTCCAGGCGCTGCACGATGCCGAAGCGGTCGCGCAGCGGCGAGGTCAGCAGCCCCGCGCGGGTGGTGGCGCCCACCAGGGTGAAGGGCGGCAGGTCCAGCTTGATGGAGCGCGCCGCCGGACCTTCGCCGATGACGATGTCCAGCTGGAAGTCCTCCATGGCCGGATAGAGCACCTCCTCCACCACCGGCGAGAGACGGTGGATCTCGTCCACGAACAGCACATCCCGGGGTTCCAGGTTGGTGAGCAGCGCCGCCAGGTCGCCGGGCCGTTCCAGCACCGGGCCGGAGCTGTGGCGCAGGTTCACACCCAACTCGTGGGCGATGATATGGGAGAGGGTGGTCTTGCCCAGACCCGGCGGCCCGAAGATGAGCACGTGGTCCAGGGCCTCACCCCGGGCGCGGGCCGCGCCGATGAAGATCTCCATCTGCTCGCGCACCGCTGGCTGACCCACGTAGTCCGCCAGCCGCTGGGGGCGGATGGAAAAATCAGCGGCTTCGTCATCCCTGGAGCCTTTGGGGGTAATCAAGCGTTCGGGCATAAGGGGGTCAACGGGGTACAGAGGCAAGATACAAGAGGCAAGATACAAGAAAAAACATGAAAAAAGAACGACAACAGCCTGTCAGATAGAAATATTTTCTCACCCCTGGTCTTTTCTTGTCTCTTGAATCTTGCCTCTTGTATCTGCGCTCTATTTGAGCGTTGCCTTCAAGGCCAGCCGGATCAGGTCCTCGGAACGCTCCGCCTCCCCCTCCACGGCGCTGATCAGGCGACTGGCCTCCTGGGGCTTGTAGCCCAGGGATACCAGGGCGGAGACGGCGTCACTGACCGGGTCCGGGGCCCTGGCGGCCGCGGCGGCCGGCTTGCCGCCGGTCAGCGTGACCGCGGCGGGCAGACTGCCCAGGCGGTCACGCATCTCCACCACCAGCCGCTCGGCGGTCTTGCGGCCGATGCCCGGCAGGCGCACCAGGGAGGCCACGTCTCCATCCATGACACAGCGGGAGAACTCGCTGGCGGTCATGCCCGAGAGGATGGCCAGTGCCATCTTGGCGCCCACGCCGGTGACCTTGATCAGGCTGCGGAACAGGGCGCGCTCCGACTCACTGGCGAAGCCGTAGAGCACGTGGGCGTCCTCGCGCACGTGCAGGTGGGTGTGCAGGGTGACCTGCCCGCCCGGCTCGGGCAGGTCGTAGAAGGTGGAAAGCGGCGCCTCGATCTCGTAGCCCACCCCCTGCACGTCCAGGAGCAGGAAGGGGGGCTGCTTGCTCACCAACTCGCCACGCAGGCGCCCGATCATCGCCGGGTCCTCCGCCGGCTGCCCCGGGAGCGGAAGGCGAGGCCCTGCAGGGCCTCGGGGATCTGGCTCACGGTGGCCTGGGTATGGGCGTGGCACAGGGCCACGGCCAGGGCATCGGCCTGGTCGGCGGCCGGTGCGTCCTTGAGGGAGAGGATCATGGTGATCATGTGCTGGACCTGTTCCTTGCTGGCGGCGCCGGTGCCCACCACCGCCTGCTTGATGGACGTGGGGCTGTATTCGGAGACCGGCAGGCCGGCGCGCACCCCGGCGCAGATGGCCGCGCCCCGGGCCTGCCCCAGTTTCAGGGCGGAGGACGGATTGCGGGAGACGAACACCTGTTCGATGGCCAGGACCTCGGGACGGTGGGTCTCCACCAGCAGGCTGACCTCGTCGAAGATGCGGCCCAGGCGCACCACCAGGTCCTCCCCCTTCACCCGGATGCAGCCGCTGTGCACGTGGACGCTCCTGCGCCCGTCACTGTCGACGATGCCGAAGCCGGTGACCAGGGAGCCTGGGTCGATGCCTAGGATGCGCATTGTATGCGCAGTGGCAAGTGGCAAGTGGCAAGTGGCAAGGAACCCCTGGTTTTCCCTTGCCACTTGCCACTTGAGACTTGCCACTGTTCAACCATAGTTTGTATAAACCCTCAGGCCTCAAGTGCCTGCATCACTTCGTCCGGGAAATCAGCGTTCGTATATACATTCTGCACGTCGTCCAGGTCGTCCAGCATGTCCAGGAGCTTGAGCAGGGAGGGTGCGCTTTCCACGTCCACGGGGGCGGCGGTGCCGGCGCGCATGGTGACCTCGTTGTGCTCGGGCTTGAGACCGGCCTCGGTCATGGCGGCGCGCACTGCCTCGTAGTCGTCGGGGTTGGTGATCACCTCGATGGAGCCGTCGTCACCCACCGCCACATCCTCAGCGCCGGCCTCCAGGGCCACCTCCATGATCCGGTCCTCGTCGCTGCCCGCGGGATAGCTCAGCACGCCCTGCTTCTCGAACAGGTAGGCCACGGAGCCGTCGGTGCCCAGGTTGCCGCCGCACTTGGTGAAGGCGTGGCGCACCTCGGCCACGGTGCGGTTGCGGTTGTCGGTCATGGTGTCGACCATGATGGCCACGCCGCCGGGGCCGTAGCCCTCGTAGCGGATCTCCTCGTAGTTGACCCCTTCCAGCTCACCGGCGCCGCGCTTGATGGCGCGCTCCACCGTGTCCTTGGTCATGTTGGCGTCCAGGGCCTTGTCCACCGCCAGGCGCAGGCGGGGGTTGGAGTTCAGGTCCGAGCCGCCCATGCGGGCCGCTACGGTGATCTCCTTGATGAGCTTGGTGAAGAGCTTGCCGCGCTTGGCATCCTGGGCGTTCTTGCGGTGCTGGATGTTCGCCCATTTACTGTGTCCGGCCATGGAGGTCTGTCTCGCAGAGTGGTTCGGTTGGATTGGGGGAGATTCGCGGCGAGGTCGCCGCTCCTACCTTGATCCCTGATCGCGTAGGAGGCCCGACCCCGGGCCGAACCCTCCGTGCGCACAGCGCATCACGGGGGCCCTGAAATCATCACGCTAGTTTAACCCAGGCTCAGGATGCGGCGAAATCGCCGGTCCTGAGGAAGGCCGCCACCGCGTCCGCCACCGGCGCCGACCAGAGCATGGCGAAATGCCCGTAGGGCACGCTCAGGTGGGCGTTGATCTCCGGCGCACGCGTCTCGGCCAGGGCCACGGTGCCGTCGTTGGGCTGCTCCAGGGCACGGCAGAACAGGGTGCCGATGCCAAAGCCCCGGTGGCCCGCCACCATGCCCAGTTCCCGTCCACCCTTCCAGCGCGGCGCGCCGCCCAGCAGACCCCGGCGAATGCTGCGCCCCAGGAGCCAGCGGGTGAGGGGCGTGCGGGCGAAGCAGGCGGCGGTGCGACTGCCGTTGATCGGGGTGCCCAGCATGAGCACGCGGCCGGGGCGCTGCACAGGATAGCGGTCGAACAGATGCAGCAGCACCAGCCCACCCAGGCTGTGGGCCACCAGGTGCACCACGTCCGCCTCCACCCCGCTGAGAAAGCGGTTGAGGCGGGCCGCGTTGTCCTCGGGCGCGGCCAGCAGGCTCGGATAGCTGAACTGGCGGCAGGAGAAACCCCCACGGGCGAGGCGGCGGCGCAGCGGGGTCATCTCGAGCCCCGTCATCCACGCCCCGTGGATGAAGACCACCGCCTCACGCATCGCGTCCGCCTTCCCCCAGGACCTGCTCGCGGATCACCCGGGCGTTGCTCCAGGAAAAGCACCACTCGGCGGCCTGGGCCGCGGGCAGCCAGCGGTATTCCGTATGCTCCCGGGGCTCGATGCGCACGGGCACCGGTTCCGGCAGGCGCAGCAGGAAGACATGCTCCAGGTTTTCATGGGCATCGGGGCCGTAGCGATGCCGCCAGGCCGTGTGGATGGGGAAGCGGTACTGGAGGTGACAATCCACGAGCCCGTCGGCGCCGAGCCCGGTCTCCTCGAAGAGTTCCCGGCGGGCGGCCTGCAGCGGCGCTTCGCCCCACTCGAGGCTGCCGGTCACCGACTGCCAGAAATCCGGGGGCTCGCGGCGGCGCAGGAGCAGCACATCGCCGCCCTGGGTGTAGACGACGATCAGGACCGATTCGGGGCGTTTAGGAAACACGAGAGACAAGATACAAGAGGCAAGAGACAAGAAAAACCGCTTTTCACCTGTCTCTTGCCCCTTGCCTCTTGTATCTTGTCACTAACCGCTTGCGGTCTGCTTCTTGACCCGGATGCTCAGTTCCTTCAGCTGCGCGTCGGACACCTCGGCGGGCGCGTCCGTGAGCGGGCAGTGGGCGGTCTGGGTCTTGGGGAAGGCCATCACGTCGCGGATGGACTGGCTGCCGGTCATGAGCATGACCAGACGGTCCAGGCCGAAGGCGATGCCGCCGTGGGGCGGGCAGCCGTATTTCAGGGCGTCCAGCAGGAAGCCGAACTTATCCCGGGCCTCGGCCTCGCCGATGCCCAGCAGGTTGAACACGGCCTGCTGCATGGCGGTGGTGTGGATACGCACGGAACCGCCGCCCACCTCGGTGCCATTGAGCACCATGTCGTAGGCCCGGGAGATCATCTCGCCGGGGTTGCCGGTGAGTTCCTCGGGACGCTCGACGCGGGGAGCGGTGAAGGGGTGGTGCAGGGCCACCCAGCGGCCTTCCTTCTCGTCATGCTCGAACATGGGGAAGTCCACCACCCACAGCGGCCGCCAGCCACGCTCCACCAGGCCCAGATCGTGGCCCAGCTTCACGCGCAGGGCGCCCAGGGCCTCGTTCACGATACGCGCCTTGTCGGCGCCGAAGAAGATCAGGTCGCCGTCCTCGGCGCCGGTGCGGCCCAGGATCTCCACCACCACCGTGTCGGGCATGAACTTGAGGATGGGGGACTGCAGGCCCTCGCGCCCGGCATTGAGGTCGTTGACCTTGATGTAGGCCAGGCCCTTGGCACCGTAGCGGCCGACGAAATGGGTGTAGTCGTCGATGTCCTTGCGGGACAGCTCGCCGCCCTTGGGCACGCGCAGGGCGGCCACTCGGCCGGCGGGGTCCCTGGCGGGGCCGGAGAAGACCTTGAAGTCCACCTCGCCCATGATGTCGGTGAGCTCGGTCAGCTCCAGCGGGATGCGCAGGTCCGGCTTGTCGGAGCCGTAACGGGCCATGGCCTCGGCGTAGCTCATGCGCTGGAACGGGGTATGCAGGGGCACTTCCAGCACCTGGGCGAACAGCTCGCGCACCATCTCCTCCATGAGGCCCATGATGCCCTCCTCGTCCATGAAGGAGGTCTCGATGTCCAGCTGGGTGAACTCGGGCTGGCGGTCGGCGCGCAGGTCCTCGTCCCGGAAGCAGCGCACGATCTGGTAGTAGCGGTCCATGCCGCCCATCATCAGCAGCTGCTTGAACAGCTGCGGCGACTGGGGCAGCGCGAAGAAGCTGCCGGGATGGGTGCGGCTGGGCACGATGTAGTCCCGGGCACCCTCGGGGGTGGCCTTGGTGAGCATCGGGGTCTCGATGTCCAGGAAGCCGTTGTCCTCCAGGAAGCGGCGCAGGGTGCGGGACACCCGGGCACGCATCTGCAGGCGCTTCTGCATCGCTGGCCGGCGCAGGTCCACGTACCGGTAACGCAGGCGGGTCTCCTCGTTGACCTCGTCCTCGTCCAGCTGGAAGGGGGGCGTCTCGGCGCTGTTGAGCACCGTCAACTCGCGGCCCAGCACCTCGATGGCGCCGGTGGGCAGGTCCGGGTTCTCGGTGCCGGCGGGGCGGCGGCGCACACGGCCTTTCACCTTGAGCACGTATTCGCTGCGCACCCGCTCGGCGGTGGCGAAGACCTCGGGCAGGTCCGGGTCGAACACCACCTGAACCAGGCCTTCCCGGTCACGCAGATCAATGAAGATCACGCCGCCGTGGTCCCGGCGCCGGTTGACCCATCCGCACAGGGTGACTTCCTGGTCCAAGTGTGACTCGTTGACAGAACCGCAGTAATGGCTACGCATTTCCAGCCCTTTATGAACGATGGGGATCCGCCCCGACGGGTGCCGAAACGGCAGGGGGCGCGGCGCACGGGAGACCGCGCCGGGAGCGGGAACCGAAAAGGGAGCAATGGTACGGCCTGCCCTGCAACGGCGCAACTCGCGCCCGGGGCGGAGGGAACGCGAAAACGGCGCGGCGCGGGGCCTGATCAGCCCC
>SR_TP_S13solDRAFT_1000749_pt1 | contig 11905 bp, 8 predicted proteins | sample SodReaTP_S13sol_FD_11159 | JGI IMG/M metagenome (IMG submission 11159) | reverse complement strand
CGACCAAAGACCGAACCAGTGCGCGCCTGCATGCTGTTCATGGCTGCACAACTCCACCAGCCGGTAAAAGCTTTTGCGGTCGATCAGCGCCTCCAGCCCGTTGCGGATCATGACATAAGGCGCAGGCTCGCCGGAGGTGGGATCGCGGGTAACGCGCATGGGGTGATCAGCACCGGCAACCGCTTCGTCCCCGACATTTGTGACAAAAACCAGCCTCTGGTCCCGCCCGCAGCCCTCAACACGGAAATCCACGGCAACAAACGGCGCGTCATCAACAGTAATCCCGACCTTCTCGACCGGGGTAACAAGGAAATACTTGCCGTCCTCCAGCTTCAAAATGGTGGAAAACAGCCGGACCAATGCGGGCCTGCCGATGGGTGTACCCTGATAAAACCATGTTCCGTCCCGCGCGATCCGCATATCCAGATCACCGCAGAATGCCGGATTCCAAAGATGCACAGGCGGCAGGCCCTTGCCTTTGGCTGCGGCACTTGCAGCTTGCGCAAGCGTATCCGCCGACGGGGTCACGCTATTTTGTTCATCAGGTGTTTTTGTCATTGGCCGCCTATGCGATAAGTCACTACATAACAAATAATCGTTTCAGACGAAATTTCACCCCGAAGGAGCGCCCGGATGAGCACAGAAACAGACCTGATTGCCGAAATCGAGGCTTTGGGCGACAAACTGGCGCAGGCGCGTGCCAGCATAAACCGGCGTTTCATCGGACAGAAAAACGTCGTTGACCTGACGCTTACGGCCATGCTGTGCGGTGGTCACGGCCTGCTGATCGGCCTGCCCGGACTGGGCAAGACGCGGTTGGTGGATACTGTATCGACCGTCATGGGCCTGAAGGGCAACCGCATCCAGTTCACCCCTGACCTGATGCCCGCTGACATTCTGGGGTCCGAGGTTCTGGATGTGTCTGACGATGGCAAGCGCGCCTTTCGCTTTATTGAGGGGCCAATTTTCTGCCAGCTGCTGATGGCGGATGAAATCAACCGTGCCAGCCCGCGCACACAAGCCGCCCTGTTGCAGGCCATGCAGGAAGGCGAAGTTACGGTTGCAGGGGCACATCACCAGCTGGAACGTCCGTTTCATGTGCTGGCCACCCAAAACCCGATTGAACAAGAAGGCACCTATCCCCTGCCCGAAGCGCAGCTTGACCGGTTTCTTGTGCAGATCGATGTCGTCTATCCCGACCGCGACACGGAACGCGATATCCTGATGGCCACCACCGGGCTGGAGGACGGCGCGGCCCATCAGGTGTTCACTGCCGCCGAATTGCTGGAGGCGCAGGCGCTTTTGCGTCGCATGCCCGTTGGTGCGGGTGTGGTCGATGCCATTCTTGACCTGGTCCGCGCCTGCCGCCCGGATGAACCGGAAGCCCATGAAGCGGCGCGCGATGCGGTCAGTTGGGGGCCGGGGCCACGCGCGGCGCAGGCGCTTATGCTGACTGTTCGGGCGCGTGCGCTGCTGGACGGGCGGCTTGCACCATCGCTGGAAGATGTCGCAGCCATGGCGCGGCCTGTGCTGTCGCATCGCATGGCCCTTGGATTTGCCGCAAGGGCACGCGGCGAAAACCTTGGCGCGATTATTGACCGCGTTGCCGCATCTGCCACCCGACTGGAGGACGCTGCTTGACCCGAACAGACGCCACCGGTCACGCAACCTTGCGCAGCGCGGCAGAAGGGCTTGCAGCCCCGCTGCCCGCGCTGCTGGCGCAGGCTGAACATTTGGCGGCCTCGGTTCTGCCCGGTGCGCATGGGCGCAGACGGGCGGGCACGGGTGACGAATTCTGGCAATACCGGCCCGCAACGGCATCGGACTGGGGCGCACGGATCGACTGGCGGCGCTCTGCCCGCTCGGACGCGCATTTCGTGCGTGAAACCGAATGGCAGGCGGCACAGGCCGTGACCCTTTGGGTGGACCAGTCACAGGCGATGGCCTTCTCGGGGCATAAATCACGCCCGTCAAAAGCCGATCGCGCGAAGGTTCTGGCGCTGGCGCTGGCGGTATTGCTGCTGAAGGGCGGCGAACGCGTAGGGCTGATGCCGGACATGCCCCCGCGCGCGGGACGCGCGCAGCTTGATCCGCTGGTCGCACGGCTGGCCGAAACCGTGTCCAGCGACGATTATGGTGCACCGCCCCTGATTGTCTTGCCACCACATAGCCAGACTGTCTTTATGTCAGACTTTCTGGGCGACCAGACCGCGCTGCAAGATGCCGTAGGACGCGCCGCAGATCAGGGGGTGCGCGGGACGCTGGTGCAGATTCTGGACCCTGCGGAAGAAGAGTTTCCCTTTCAGGGCCGGTCCATCTTCACTTCAATGGGGGGGGGCTTGCGCCATGAAACCCTGCGGGCTGCCGATCTGCGTGCGCGTTACCGCAACCGTCTGGCGGAACGCAAGGACATGCTGGCGGGGCTGGCCCGTGCGACCGGCTGGCATATGCTGACCCATCACACAGACCAGCCCGCCGGACTGGCGCTGATGTCACTGTGGCAGCAACTGGATGCAAGGCGGACAATGTGATGTTTACACTTGGCCCCATCGGATTTGCAGCACCTGCGCTGTTGCTGGCCTTGCTGGCGCTGCCGCTTCTGTGGTGGCTGTTGCGGGCGGTCCCGCCGGCCCCCGTCATCCGGCGTTTTCCGGGCGTGGCCCTGCTGATCGGGCTAAAGGATGCAACATCGGAAACCGACAGGACGCCGTGGTGGTTGCTGGCGCTGCGGGCACTGGCCGTGGCGGGACTGATTATCGCATTCTCTGGCCCGGTGCTGAACCCGCAACCTGCGCGCGACGGCACCGGCCCGCTGTTGGTGATAAGTGATGCAAGCTGGGCCAGTGCGCGCGACTGGCCGCAACGGCAGGCGCGGATGCGCGACATCCTGACCGAGGCGGGCCGCACTGGCCGTCCTGTCGCAATGGTCGCATTGACCGACCTGCCCGCAGACGCGATCACATTTCGCGCGGCTGACCACTGGCTGGACCGCCTGCCCGCATTCGCGCCCGCACCGTTCACCGCAGATGCTGGGGATGTGCGGGAATGGATATCAGGGCTGGAGGATGATTTTGACAGCTACTGGCTGTCGGACGGGCTGGCACATCCCTATCGTTCGGACTTTTTGGACGCGTTACAACAACGCGGCACAGTCACTGTGTTTGAAACCTCTCATCCTGCCATGGCGCTGGCACCGCCGGTTTTGCAAGATGGCGTGGTGCAACTGACAGCACATCGTCCCGCCGGTCTGCCTGCACAGGATATCGAGATTTCCGCCACAGGCCGCGACCCGTCAGGGGTGGAGCGTATTCTGGCGAATGGCAACGCCAGCTTTTCCGAAAATGGCACGACAGCCTCGCTTGATCTGACCTTGCAACCCGAATTGCGCAACAGGATCACCCGTTTTCAGATCGCGGGCTTGCGCAGTGCTGGCGCAGTTGCCTTGACCGATGATGCGCTGCAACGACGCAAGGTCGGCCTGCTGACAGGGCGCGAAGGGCGCGAAGGTTTGGACCTGCTTTCACCCTTCCTATACCTTCGCCAAGCCCTTGGGCCGGTGTCCGAACTGATTGAAAGTGCGTCTGTTGACGATCTGCTGCTGACCGCGCCCGACGCGTTGATCCTTGTCGATATCGCCCAGTTGTCGGAAGTGGAAACCGCGCAGGTTCTGGATTTCGTCAATGATGGCGGCTTGCTGCTGCGCTTTGCGGGGCCACGGCTGGCTGCAAGTGATGTCGCGCGCAGCGACGAGGACCCGCTGCTGCCTGTGCGCCTGCGCATCGGGGGCCGCACGGTCGGGGGCGCCATGAGTTGGGGGGAACCCCGCAGCCTGCGCGAATTCACCCCGGACTCGCCCTTTGCGGGGTTAAGTATTCCGCGTGATGTGACCATCAGCGCACAGGTTCTGGCCCAACCCGACCCCGGCCTTGGCGAACGCACGATTGCATCGCTTGCCGATGGCACACCCTTGGTCACACGCAAATTCAGCGGCAGCGGGCAGATTGTTCTGTTTCACACAACTGCGAATGCGGATTGGTCCAACCTGCCATTGTCGGGCCTGTTTGTCGACATGCTGGAACGTCTGGCCCTGTCCACCCGCCCGGCCGCCCCCAGCGCACAGGATCTGGCCGGTATGGACTGGCAACCCCAGCGCGCCCTTGACGGGTTCGGGCAGATTCTGGACGCAAGTTCGGCCCCCGTCATTGCAGGCAGCGCGCTTGCGGACCGCACCTTCGGTCCGAATGTGCCGCCCGGTGTTTATACCAGCGCGGCAGGCAGTTTTGCACTGAATATCGGCGATCATGGCATGGAATTGGTGCCCAGCACCTGGCCCGCTGGGGTCACTGTGGAACGCGACAGCATGGCACAGGAACGCGACCTGAGGGCCTTGTTTCTGCTGATCGGCTTCGGGGCATTGACGCTGGACATTCTTGCCGCACTCTGGCTGTCGGGCAGGCTGCGGCGCACGGGGGGGCGCACAGGGGGACGCGGGGCGACAACGGCACTTCTGGCGGGTGCATTTCTGGCGCTGTCCGTCCCGCTAATTGCGCAGGCCGATGATGACCGTCTGGCACTGGCGGCGACATCAGATGTGGTTCTGGCACATGTGCTGACCGGGGATTCGCGCATCGACACTGTCGCGCAAGCAGGATTGCGCGGTTTGGGGCGGGTGCTGTTCCAGCGCACTTCGGTGGAACCGGCAAGCCCAATCGGCATTGATCTGGAAGGCGACGAATTGACCTTCTTTCCGTTCATCTACTGGCCGATCACCGAAAATACGCCCATCCCGTCAGACGCGGCCTATGCGAAACTGAACCGCTATTTGCGCGGCGGCGGTATGATCATGTTTGACACACGCGACGCTGAACTGGCCGGACTGACACGAACCACGCCCGAAGCGCGCCGCCTGCAAGCCATCGCGCGCCCGCTGGACATTCCGCCGCTGGAACCCGTGCCTGAAGATCATGTGCTGACGCGCACTTTCTATTTGTTGCAGGATTTCCCGGGCCGGCATACCGGCCGCGATGTCTGGGTCGAGGCCGCGCCCCCGGATGCAGAACAAGCCGAGGGGATGCCGTTTAGAAACCTGAATGACGGGGTCACGCCGGTCATCATTGGCGGGCATGACTGGGCGTCTGCATGGGCCGTTGATGACAGCGGGCAGCCGATGTTCCGTATCGGCAACGGGATCACGGGCGAACGGCAACGGGAAATGGCTTACCGGTTCGGCGTGAATCTCATTACGCATGTCCTGACCGGCAATTACAAATCAGATCAGGTGCATGTGCCCGCCCTGCTGGAAAGGTTGGGACAATGACCGGCGTGCAGGATATCGTTTTATCGCCCTTGGTGCCGATGCCGGTTTTGTGGGGGCTTGCCGGTCTGGCTGCCGCAATGGTCGCGCTTGCGCTGTGGCAGGGACTGCGCGGCTGGTGGCTGCGCGGGCTGGCCGCCTTTGCGGTTCTGGCGGCACTGGCCAACCCGTCCCTGCAACACGAAACCCGCGAGGGGCTGAGCGATATCGCGCTGGTCCTGATCGATGACACGGCGTCGAACCGGATCGGGGGACGTGATGCGCAGACCGAAGCCGCACTGGAACATCTGGAGGGCGAGCTTGCTGAACTGGCGCTGGATACGCGCGTTGTCACTGTGTCTGACGGAACCGGCAATGCGGGGACGCAACTGAATACAGCCTTGTCCGAGGCATTGGCCGATTTGCCCCGCGACCGGCTGGCAGGCGTGTTCGTCATATCGGACGGTCAGGTGCATGATGCGGATATGCCGGTATCCGTACCCGCCCCCGCCCATCTGCTGCAAACCGGACGCGCCGGCGACTGGGACCGCAGGCTGATCATTCGCAACGCGCCCGCATTTGCCATCATCGGGGAACCCGTCACCCTGACCTTGATGGTCGAGGACCAGGGCGCGGTCCCGTCCGATATGTCGCGCTTTACAACATTGCGCTATGCGATCGACGGCGCAGATGAACAAACCGCAATGGTGCCCATAGGCGAAGACCTGGAAATCACCGTCACACTGGATCGCGGCGGCATGAATGTGTTGCAGTTTGAGTTGGACGAGGCACCGGGAGAACTGACCACACGCAACAATGCGGCGATTGTGCAAATCAACGGGGTGCGCGACCGGCTAAGTGTGCTGCTGGTTTCGGGCGAACCGAATGCCGGACAACGTACATGGCGCAACCTGCTAAAATCCGATCCCGCAGTGGATCTTGTGCATTTCACCATTCTGCGCCCGCCGGACCGTCAGGACGGCGTTCCAGTGGATGAGTTGTCGCTGATTGCCTTTCCCACGCGCGAATTATTTGTCGACAAGATTGATGAATTCGATCTGATCATCTTTGACCGCTATCGCCGTCGGGGCATTCTGCCGAACGCCTATTTCAGCAATATTGCCCGCTATGTCGAGGAGGGCGGCGCGCTTCTGGTCGTGGGCGGTCCGGAACTGGCAGGGGCGGAATCAATCTGGCGGTCACCCTTGGGCGAGATTTTTCCCGCCCGCCCCACATCACGCGTCATCGAGCAGGGGTTTCGCCCCGCAATTACTGATTTGGGCCAACGCCATCCGGTCACCGGCGGCCTGCACGAACAGGCGCCTGTGTCCGACGATGGAAGCCCTGCCTGGGGGCGCTGGTTTCGCCAGATCGAACTGGACGCCCAGCGCGGACAGGTTGTCATGACAGGCGCGAATGATCGCCCGCTTCTGATGCTGGACCGTGTCGGCACCGGACGGCTGGCGTTGTTGGCCTCGGACCAGACATGGCTTTGGGATCGCGGCTTCGAGGGGGGCGGGCCACAGTTGGAACTGCTGCGCAGGCTGGCCCATTGGATGATGGGCGAACCCGAACTTGAAGAAGAAACCCTGACAGCGACAACCGAAGGGAACCTGATCACCATTTTGCGGCGCAGCTTGCGCGACGAGGTTGGCGCGGTCACAGTGCTTGCGCCTGACGGCGACGAAACTGTTCTTGAACTGACCGAAGGCGCGCCGGGCGAATACCGCACTGAATGGCAGGCCCCCGAAATCGGGCTGTATCGTTTGTCTGACGGCGAATTGGAAACCGTCGTGGCCCTTGGCCCAAGCGCGCCGCGCGAATTTGAGGAAACCATTGCCACATCAGACCATCTGCGCCCGATTATCGACGCGCAACGCGGCGGGGTTATACAGCTGGAATCGGGGCTGCCCGATCTGCGTTTGGTACGCGAAGGCCGCACCGCAGCCGGGCGGGGCTGGCTTGGTGTAACACCGCGCGATGCCTATATGACAACCGAATTGCGCAGCGCAGCGCTGTTGCCCGGTTGGCTGTGGCTGTTGCTGGCCGCCGGGTTTGCCTTGGGGGCATGGCTGCGGGAGGGGCGGCAATGATAAATTTCGCGGATGCGCCCATATCCGGGCGCTTTCGCCTGCGCCATGCACAACGCGCCGCACAGGTGTGCCGCGTTGTGCCTTAACAGCCACATTCCCCCGTCTGGCATGGCCGTTCCGTGTGCTTGGGCATGGCCGCAGCATGTTGCGAACGCTATATGCCTTGGAAACAAGCGCAGAATCGTGGTTTCAGTAACTTATCAAGGGGCGTTCATTTGGTCGATAAGCAGCCCATAGGTGACACAGCGCATACCGGCAGCGCTGGCCCCGAATTCGGGCTGAAACAACAGGGCGACATCTGGCTTTTGCATGGCGAATTGACAGTGCGCAGTCTGGGGGCGGCCCTGCCCCGCCTGCTGGCGCTGAAGGGCGCAGATATTGTTCTGGACCTAAGCAATATGCAACGCTTTGACACAGCCGGCGCATGGGCATTGCTGCAACTGCGCGGCCAACAGCAAAACACCGGGCAGACACTCTCGCTTCAAGGCCAGACGGGCGAACACACGGCCCTGATTGACCGCGTCGAGCAGGCCATTCCAACCGCACCGCAGGACCAAAAGAAACGGTTCGGCATTCACGATCTGTTGGCCGGTGTCGGCAAGGTTGTCGTTGGCGTGGGCCGTTTTCTGGCCGAAATTCTGGCGATGCTGGGGGTATTTCTGGCAAGGTTACTGTATCTGGCCCGCCACCCGTCGCAATTCCGGATGACGGCACTGGTGTACCACGCCGATCAGGTCGGCTGGCGCGCAGTGCCCATCGTGTCGCTGATGGCGTTTCTGATCGGGGTGGTTCTTGCCTTTCAGGGGGCGGTGCAGTTGCGCCAGTTCGGCGCGGAAATTTTCGTGGTTGACCTGATTGCGATTTCCATTCTGCGCGAGTTGGGGATTTTGCTGACCGCCATTATCGTGGCGGGGCGCACCGCGTCCAGCTTCACCGCCGCCATCGGGTCCATGAAAATGCGCGAAGAAATCGACGCCATGAACACGCTGGCCATTGATCCTGCAACGGTGCTGTTCGTTCCGCGCATTCTGGCGCTGCTGATCACGCTGCCCATTCTGGGGATGATTGCCAATGTCATGGGCTTGTTCGGGGGCGCGTTGATGTCATGGATTGAACTGGGCATATCGCCCGCCATGTTCATGACGCGCCTGATCGAAGACACAAGTATGGACCATGTGATTGTGGGCTTCGTAAAAGCGCCGGTATTCGCGCTTATTATCGGCATTGTAGGTTGTCACGCTGGAATGCAGGTCGGCGGGAATGCCGAAAGTCTGGGCAAACAAACCTCCTCGGCGGTGGTGCGCGCGATTTTCGCGGTCATTGTGGCCGATGCGCTGTTTTCGGTATTCTTTGCGATGATGGGTATCTGATGGAACAGGATACGGTCATCCGCCTGCGGGGCATTCGCAACCAGTTCGGGCCTCAGGTCGTCCATGACGACCTTGACCTTGACGTCTATCGCGGCGAAGTGTTGGGGGTTGTCGGCGGGTCGGGTACCGGCAAATCAGTGTTGCTGCGCTGTATCGCGGGTCTGCGCCCGCCACAGGCTGGCAGCATCGAAATTTTCGGGCAGGATGCGCTGCACTGCTCGGAACCGGCACGCCGTGCCATCGACCAGCGCATGGGCGTCATGTTTCAGGATGGCGCATTGTTTTCCAGCCTGACCGTGCGCGAGAATGTTGAAGTGCCCATGCGCACAGTGCCCGGCCTGACTGCCGCAATGCGCCGTGATCTGGCCGATCTGAAAATATCCATGGCGGGACTGCCCTATATTGCGGGCGACAAGTTCCCGTCCGAACTGTCGGGCGGCATGCGCAAACGCGCCGGTCTGGCGCGCGCGCTGGCACTGGACCCGGAAATCGTATTTCTGGACGAACCGACTGCCGGGCTGGACCCGATTGGCGCATCAGCCTTCGACGAATTGATAAACGGCCTGTCCCAAAGCATGGGACTGACCGTGTTTCTGGTCACCCATGATCTGGACACACTGCATGCAACCTGCGACCGGATTGCCGTTCTGGCCGAAAAGAGGGTGATGTATACCGGCACAATGTCCGATATGCTGGAGATTGACCACCCTTGGGTGCACGAATATTTCCATGGGCCACGCGCGCGCGCGGCACTGGACACGAAAGAAAGGATCGCCTGACGCATGGAAACGCGGGCAAATTACGTTCTGATCGGTGCATTCGCCCTGGCGGGTTTTTTCGGTATCATGGGCTTCTTTCTGGCCTTCAGCAAATACCAGTTTGACAGGCAGTTCGCCTATTACGAGGCCAGTTTTGATGCGGTTTCAGGCTTGTCACGATCTGCCGATGTGCGGTTTGCGGGCCTGCCGGTCGGGCAGGTTCTGGATGTCAGCCTTGCGCCCGATGGTCGTGTACGCGTCATGCTGGAAGTGGACCGCGCCACGCCAGTGCGCGCGGATTCGGTGGCGATTGTGGACAGTTCCGGCATTACCGGCGTGGCTTTTGTGTCGATTTCGCCCGGCTCGCAAGACGCGGCGCTGATCAATGATCGTGATGATGTGCCGCAACTTGATGTCGGGCGCTCCACCATACAGTCATTGACCGAAACCGCCCCGCGCATTCTGGAAGAAGCCCTGACTGTCGTGGAGCAGGTCAACCAACTGCTTGGCGCGGAAAACCAGAACCGTGTCGCCGCAATTCTGGACAATATCGAACGCTCCTCGGGGGATCTGTCGGCAGCGCTGGACAGCTTCGCAGGGTTTACCGAAACCGTTGATGCGGCCACGGAAACCTTTACCGAATTCAGCGACAATCTGGCACCGATTCTGCGACAGGCCGAAAACACACTGGAAAGTCTGGAATTCGCAATCGACGAAATCGCCCTTGTTGCCACCGAAGCCCGTTACACGTTCGAGGCCGGCACCCAAACCCTGAACACCGCAGACGCGTTCGTGGCAGGCGACTTGTCAGTGCTTGTCACGGAATTGAGCGATGCCGCAGCATCTGTTCGCAGCGAGCTGGAAGAATTCAGCCGCGAGGCGCAGGTCATGTTCGGCGAATTCACCCGTACCAGCAGCGCGGCCACCGAACGCATCGAGGCATTGGACCCCGCCCTTGCCCGGCTTGACCCGTTGCTTGCACGCGCCGACACCACCTTGCAAACAGTCGAACGGATGTCCGACAATATTGACGGTCTGGTCACAGGTGATGGGGCGGCCCTGATCGCCGAAGCGCGTGAAATGGTGGCCATCGCGCGCGATGCCACAACATCCATCGCACGCGCCGCCGAAACCGACCTGCCCCTGATCATGGCCGATATTCGCGCCGCAACCGAGGAAATCCGCGGCGTTGTCGCAACAGTTGGCGAAGACTTGTCCAGCGCTTCCGGCCAAATTGATGCCGTATCAGACGCCGGTCTGCGCGCACTTGATCAAGTGACCGACACATTTGCCAATGCCAATACCACGCTGGATGCCATCAACCGCGCGTTGGTTACAGGGGAAAGCACCCTGCAAGCCGCAGAACGCGCCTTCGTGGGCGCAGACCGTGTCATCAATGAAGACATTGGCCAGATTACAGAAGATTTGCGCGATGTGCTGGGCCGGTTGGGACGCGCAGTAGATTCTGTTGCTGATGACATTCCGGAAGTGACCGCCGATTTGCGCCGCACTGCCGAAAGTGCGGCACGCGCCTTTGATGACCTAAGCGCAATCATTCGCGACAGTGGCGCACCGGTACGCGAATTCACCACAACCGGCCTGCCCAATATCAGCCAGCTTGCGCGCGAAACGCGCGGTCTGATCTCGAATCTGGACCGGCTGACGCGCCAGATCGAACGCGACCCGACACGGTTTTTCCTGAACCGTCAGACACCGGAGTTCAGAAGATGACAGTTTCACGCAGACATATGATGACCACCATGCTGGCGCTGACAGCCCTGTCAGGGTGCGGGGCTGTTTCGGCGCTGAATCAGGCAACCACACCGCTGGATGCGTTCGAGTTGCGCGCCCCCCGCGAGTTGCCGCAAGCCGGGCGCATGTTGGCGCGGTCCCTGAGCGTGGAGCCGCCGACCACATCGGGTGCGCTGGACACTGACCGCATCCTGATCAAGCCCAATGCCGTGCAATCCCTGTATCTGCCCGGCGTTCGCTGGTCCGAGGATGCGCCGCAGATGATGCAAACGCTTGTGCTGCGCGCCTTTGAAGACACTGGCGCGCTGTCCTATGTCGGGCGCCGCCCTTTGGGTGGGTCGGGTGATTTTGCCTTGATTAGCGAGATCACGGATTTTCAGGCCGAACTTGGCCCGGATGGCGAGTCTGTATCAACGCGAATCCGGATAACGGCACGGATGGTGCGCGAATCCGATGCGCGCGTCCTGGCAAGGCGCAGCTTTTCCGCGACAGCGCCAGCACCCTCAAACAGCGCACTGGACATTGTGGAAAGTTTCAACAGGGCATCAGATGTCGTTGTCACTGATCTGGTGCGCTGGGGGTTGGAGAGTATTGGTCTGCGCCTGCCCGCCGCATAGCGCATATTCAAGCCTGCGTGGG
>SR_TP_S13solDRAFT_1000748_pt1 | contig 11919 bp, 10 predicted proteins | sample SodReaTP_S13sol_FD_11159 | JGI IMG/M metagenome (IMG submission 11159) | reverse complement strand
GCCGGCCAACGCCGCGGGGGCATGGTCGCATGCACGCCCTGGTCTCAGCCCTGCGGGGCTGCATCCCTCTTGCGTTTCAAAGTGCGCGGGGGAGCAGTGGCAAAGGCCAGCAGCCCGAAGCCGATCACGATCGCGGCACCGCGGCTTTGAGCCTTTCGATCAGAGCATCCAGGGCGTCCAGCCAGAGCGGCTCGATCTGACCGCGCAACAATTGGGTGGCCATCATGGCGCCGGGGTCTTTGGCGCTCTCGGCAAGCTGCGCGAGGATGCGCTCGGGGACGGGCTTTTGCGGTCCGCAGCACCTGCGGCATCCGAACTGGGGGCGAGCATCTGGACTGGGCTTCAGGTGTCGTAACCCTGTTGAAAAGAAATCACATCTACGATACGCGTCCTCTTCAAGAACGGGCCTTTTCAGCGTGAGTGCGCCAGATGGTTTGGGGGTCGGAATACTGCTCACGCCAATGCATTCAAGCAACTGATAATATGTCATTCTTCTGTTTTGTATAGGTAATCAATGTCGCATTTGGTCGATATTCATGTTGGAAATCGTATTCGTAAAAGGCGCTCGGAAATCGGGATGACGCAACAGCAGCTTGCGCAGGCGGTTGGAGTGAAGTTCCAACAAATTCAGAAATATGAGACCGGATCGAACCGCGTCTCGGCTTCCCGCCTGTGGGAAATCGCCAGTGTTCTGGATGTGAAGATCAGCTTTTTCTTCGAGGGAATAGGCGGTGGCGGCGCGCAGACCGAAACCACTGATCTGAACCGCAAGGAAACGCTGGACCTATTGCGCACATATTACGCTATACCCAAGTCGCAGCGGAAGCGTCTGTTTGACCTTGCGCGCGTTTTGGGCAAGCCGACATTTCCCAACTACCTGCCGCCTGACGGAACGAACGGCTGAGGCAGTTGGTAGATCAAGCGTTTTCATCGTGAGAGATGTTTGCGAAAGGGGTGCGGCAATCGCACAGTGGTGATGCCCGTCGTCGCAATGACTGCGCGCACTGGTGGGGGCCGCGCGCGCGCTGACCTGAGGTCGAGACGTGCGCGGCCCCTGTGTGCCTATGGTGCGCGGTCGTCCTTTGTTGGATCTTCGTCGCAGGCATTCAGCGGCACTTTCAAAATCTGGCCGCCTTCAAAAGATGCGGGCGGGACCAACCAGCGCATCTCTGTTTCGCCTGTGTTCCATTCAAAAAGAATGCCAAGCTGTCGTTCGATCTGGTCATCTTTCAACTCGTAAACCGCATAAATTGGTTTGGCCGTCTGTTTGTCGTTCATGTCTTTCTCCATGGTTGAAGCCGGATAGCAACCGCTATCCGGCCTGCCCTCTGGCGAAGACGGGGGTAGCAACGACAAGCAAAATCGACGGGGGTGGTGCGGCCCGCAGCGCAGCGAGGACACGGCCCTGTCTATTTTGCTTGGTGGCGCGAGGGGCTGGCCCCTTAGCTTGTGCAGCCGTGATCTGGTGTGTTGGCTGGTATCAGCTGCCAGGCTTGATCATCGGTGGTCAGTGTAAAGGGTGACCCGTCGGAAATGATGTCAAGAAGTGCGGCCCAATCCGCTGGATCGGCCATCAGCTTGAGCTGTGTGTCGGCGATGAGGTGAAGGTTCACGGATGCATGCGCTGCCTTCAATCTCACCAGCCGGTGTTCCTGGGGGGCATCGAACCTGAACAGCAGATATTGCTGTGGTGGATCATAGGCTCCGTTGGGATCGCAGACCAAAGTCAGGCGCAGACCCTGCGCCTGTACCCTATAGGCCTCAACGCCCCTCGCTTCCATCCGTTCCCAGGACATCGCAGATGCGCTGATCGGCATCAGGCTGAGGCAGGTGATGATCAAAGCGTTCCTCATTTCAGAGTTTCGCCTTCAACTTGGCAATCAAAGCCTCCAGCGCGGCGTTCCAGACCGGCGTGACCTGGCCTCGAATAAGGGCTGCATTTGACAAGGCGCCCGGGTCCTTTGCGTCATCCCTGATATGTTCCAGAAGATCGAGAGGAACGCGCTTGTAATAGCCCGCGCTGTGCTCGGCCCACAGGTCGTCTGCGACAGGCGCTACGTATTGCCCCGACAGCTCGACCCCCTTGGACATGGTCTTGATCGCGGCCGCCAGGACCTTGCTCACCTGATACCCCGCGCTGTCGAGCATCCGCAGTTCGGCTTCATGCTCTGCGCGCGGCTTCAGCGTCACCTTCACCAGAATGCGCGCCGAGAGGTCCGCTGTGATTATGGCAGGGGCTCGATCGGTGTCGTCACTGACCTTGATGCTTGTTTTGGCGGGCGTCGCCTCTTGCCGCGCTACAGGTTTTTCGGGCGGCGGGGCTTTTGGTGCGGCGCGCGTTTGCTTTGGTGGCGGGAGGGGGGCCGGCGGAGGCTTCTCGCCGAACACGCCGGCGGAATATGTGGGATCACTTTTGAGCACATTGATCTTTGGACGCCTGGCCATGTGTTCACACCTTTTGATCTGCTGCGATCAGCATCTGATTGAAGATATGGGCCACTTCCCTGAGCGCCTCGATGTAGTGATTGGCCTGACCGCGATCGATGGCAACCTCTGAGGTTTTCAGGCGCAGGGCGATGGCGCCGAGCAAGCCGTCGCTTTCCATATGGCGGTAGGCCTTCCTGTCGCGCATCGCGTAGTCAAACAGGTCGAGTTCCGCACGGACCCGATCATAGAGCGCCTGCTCCTTTGGCCCGAGCGTCTTTTCGTATCGGGTGAGCAAGGTGATGTGCCGGGCAAGATCATCGGGATTGTCCACGCGCGCGCGCAGACCCTGATACCAGGCAAATGTCTTGATCGCACCGAGGACATTGTTTTCTGTCAAGATGACAGGGGTGATGATCAGGCTCGAGGAGGCGGCAACGATATCAGCCCATGCACCCGCGATGCCCGCGGTGTCGATGAGGATGTAATCCGCGCGGTTGTTGTCGAAAGCATCATCGAGGACAGCATCAAGCTCCTCCTCGTCCCTGACCTTCACGGCAAGCACGAGATCGGAAGAGTTGCCCTTGTCTTGCGCGCGTAGCGCCCAATCGTAAAGCGATTGCTGCGCATCCGCGTCGATCAGCAAAACCCGCTTTTGCGAAAACACCATCGCCGAGGCAAGGGCTGCGCAAATCGTGGTTTTGCCCGCGCCCCCTTTGGACCCGATGATCGAGATCACCACCGGACCGCTGGTGGCATCAGGATGTGGCGCGGAGGCTTCCTGCGCCGCTTCAGGTGGGACGACGGCGTCGCTTGTTTCTGGCGGCATGAATTGCCCTTTCCTTTTTTGACTGCGCGCGCGCCACCTGCATGTCACCAGGTGTCGGATTGCAAGTCACGGGGTGACACGTGACAGGTGACACATGGCGGGTGTCAAATGTCAGGTGGTAAGTTGCGCGACACAAGTGGCAAGCGAGAGGTGGCAGGTGGCAAGTAATAGGTGACAGCCGATTTGCTAAAGCGACCTGCGGCGGATTGCAAGTCGCAAGTGGCAAGTTGCAAATAGCGCGTTGCAAGTGGTGAGTGACAAGTTCCCGTTGACAAGTTGCGTCCCGCTTTGCCCTCGCCGGGAGAGGGCACCAAGGGGGCTTTGCAAGCCCTGATCCTTGTTGACGCGTGTTTGGGAAGCGTTTAGGAAAAAGGGGTGTGTTTTATGGCAGGAAATGGATATTGACTACACACCCCAAAAAAATGAACGAACGCAAGCCGAGACTGACGCTGAAACAGCGCGCAGCAATCGCCTCGGAAAAGCGTGGAGGCGTTGGCACAAAGGCCCTCGCCGATCGGTATGGGGTAACCGAGCAGACCATCCGCAACGTCACCCGCGACGCCAAAACCGCCCGCGTCGAAGCCAAAACAGAGACCGCCACCATCACAGCACGCGTGCCAATTCTCGATATCCAGGCTTTCGACGCGACTACAGCGCGCCTTGGTGTCGCGCAAAGGTCAGAGGCTCTGCGCGCTTTTGTCCGTCATCCAGCCGGATTTCTGACCGCCGACGGCGATCTTGCCGAGGCCGCAAGGGAGTTGAGCCGCGGCCTGGCCGCCATAGGCGTCAACGTCAATCAGATCGCAAGGCGTCTCAATGATCCGCGATTGCAGCCCAGGGAGCGCAGGCTGACTGCCGCCGATGCTGACGTCTTGCGCGAGGTGCGTGACAGTGTGAACGCCGCGCGCGAACAGCTTCTGGTGCTGTCGGGCAAGAAGGCCCGTGACAGAGATGCCGCCTTTCGGGCGCTTGTGAAGGGCGCTGATCGTGGCGCATAGGGATGCTGTCGCCATCGTCATGGGCGAGCTGTTTGCCGAGGGCTGGACGCAGGGATCGGCAGGGCGCGGTCAGGATCGTGGCCCCAGAACAGGTCCCCGCCTGGGGTCCACAGCGCGCCATCAGCACATGGCGCGCGCCGCCAGCGGCAATCGCGCAGTGGTCATCAAACTGGTGCGTGGCGGCGGGTGCCAGAACACGCGCCAGCTTGGCAATCAGCTGGAATATATCACCGGCAAAGCGGATGTCGTCTTTGACTCGCAAGGGACGTTTGAGCAGCGCGGGCCTCTGGCGGCCGATGATGCGCGTGTCGCAGCCGATCGCTGGAAGAACAGTTGGGATAATGTTCCTTCGGCGGGCCATACCTCGCATCTGATCGTGTCCTTTCCAAAGGATACCGATGCGGGCGATGTGCAGGCCATCACCGAACGCTTCTGCGAGCAGTTTTTCGACGGCCAGTATGATTATGTGGCGGCCACGCATAGTGATCGCCTCCATCCTCATGCCCATATCGTCGTCAATCGCCACGGTCTGAACGGTGATCTCTTCACGTTGCGTGCGGGCACCGAGCACAGCTATGAGAATTTCAAGACCGCCATCGTCGAGATCGGCCTGACGCAGGGGGTCGTTCTGGAGGCGTCCAGCCGCCTTGAGCGCGGGATTATTCACCGCGCGGCGACAGATGCCGATTATCGCCGTGGCCGCACGATGGACCGGCCACGGGTCGGCGAAGATCTGGAATATGCGCAGCGTCAAATCACGCGGCACAGCCAGACCTATTCGGCCTTGGCCGCTCTTGCGCGCGGGGTTTCGGCCATCGATCATTCCGGCTTCAGGGGTGCGGGCCTGCGGTCCTATACGCGCCTTGGCGATCTGGCCCGGAATCTTGACCGTGCCGCTGCCGATCTCAAGGCAGGCCGCGCGATCATTCCAGACACTTACGGAGGTATTTCAGTGGAACAACAAGACCGATTCAATGACGCGCTTCAAAAGCTCGACGATGCTCTCGATGATGTTGATGCAAGGATGGCGCAGGCGACGCCGGCGCAACAGCCTGCGCTGGAAGCGCAGCTGAACGAGGCTGAAGCCATGATCAACAAGGCTCTGCCGGAGAGCGCGCGGGCGGCGCGTCTTGAAGAGCCGCCGACGGAGCTGGGTATTTATGCAATGACCAATGCGGCCATCGCCGCGCAATATGTTGACGCCAATGGTGACGCGGAGATCCGCGCGGCGCTCAGCGACACAGGCCTTGATGCTGACGCCGTGATCGCACGGCTCAAGGAAGGCGCTCCAAATGCGGCTTTGGAGGAAAAATGGCTGGTAGCCGATATTCAGGCGATTGCCAGGCATCAAGGCCTCGATCTGGAAAACCGTGAGGATCGAGAGCGTGCGCTGGACGAAATCGACCGCATCCACGACAGGATCGGTGAAATTGCGGGCATGGAAGTGACGCCCGAGCAGCGTGACATGATCGAGCGGCGCGAAGAGGCTGCGCGCTCAGGTCTGGATGCCGAGACCGCTCCAGACGGGCAGGCAACTGCCGACAGCATTGCCGAAGATCGCCGCAGTCGCGATCCGCTTGAGACGCCGGCCTCGTATTATGAACGTTTCGTTGTGACCAAGCGCGGCGATACCCAGGAATTCTATCGCAGCTATAACGATGAGCGCCCTGCGATCATTGATGCCGGCACCACGCTGTCCACCAAGACGGCCGACAAGGCGACAGCGCTCGACATGGTCAATCTCGCGGCCCATCGTGGCTGGGACTCCATGAAAGTCACTGGCCCGCAGGATTTCCGGCGCGAGATGTGGATCGAGGGTGCAGCGAAGGGCATCAAGGTCGAGGGCTATAAGCCCAATGAGCGCGATATCGAGGAAGCGACCCGTCGTGCCGATATGGAGCGCGCGCGCACCATCACCCGCACCGATGGCATCAAGGACCCGCGCGCATCAGATGACGCGCGCAGCTCTGCCGCAGATCAGAGCGCGCGCTCCCCCGCAAACGAGCCCGTAAATTACAGCAAGGGCGTGCGCGGCCAGATCATCGAGACCGGTGTCGCGCCCTATCAAAACAAGCAAGATGGCGCAGACTCGTATTATGTCCGCCTGCGTCTCGAAGATGGTCGCACGCATGACGTATGGGGTGCCGGTCTGGCCAAGACCCTCACCGACAACGCTCTCAAGCCAGGGGATACGCTGACCCTGTCATCGACCCGGTCCGAGCAAGTCACCCTCACCACCCGTGATCAGACAACCGGCGATGTGGTGACCCGCGACGCGACACGGCGCGCCTGGGATGCCCATGATATTCAGCGCGGCACTCTTGTGGCGAGCGCTGCCGGTATTGCCCTGACGGCTGCAAAATCTGATCTGGTCAGGATGCCTGCGCCAACCGACGCGGAGCGTGCCCGGATCTACAAGCAGGCCGTCGAAGAGCGTCTCACACCTGAAGAGATCGCGCGCCTCAAAGAAGGTGATATCTCCGGCCTCGACGGGGCAGGAACCCGTCAGGACCAGCTTGAAATCGCCCGCGAGTACCTCAAAGCTGATGGCCAATCGCCCGAGGCGCTCAAACAGGTTTCCGCAGAGTATTTTGCGGAACGCTCAGCAAGCCGGGAGCACGACAAGGGCATTGATCATGGGTAGGGGGCGGATATTTATTGGTATCGGGCTGTTTGCCCTTCTTGGTGTGGCATTGGGCTATGTCCTTGCCACTGGCTATATCACTGTAAAGCTGTTTGGGTTTGGGGCTGCATCGGCTGTCGATTGGTCGCTTTTGTGGCAACAAAGAGCCTCGTTGCAATACAACCACGCTGACGCATGGCGGATCATCCAGATGATCTTCTTGTTCTCTGTGCTCGGCACCATGCTGGTTGGCTCCTTTGTGGTCCATGAAGGGTTGACCAGATTTGGAGAAACGCATTGGCAAACCAAAGCCGAGCTGAAGAAGAACGGCTTTTTTGAAAAGCCCGGACGTGGGTTTTTGCTTGGAAAGATGGGCAAGCCCAAATCCGATGCGAAATATCTTTGCTCACAGCAATTCCCCCACTGTCTGGTGATTGCCCCCACAGGCCGGGGTAAGGGCACTGGATTTGTAATCCCGAACCTGCTGACATTTGTCGGGTCTGCGGTTGTGCTCGACGTCAAGGGCGAGAATTTCGAGAAAACCTCGCGCAAGCGGGTCTCGCGGGGCGACAAGGTCTGGCGTTTTGCGCCTGTCGATTGGGAAAAGCCCACGCATCGCTACAACCCGTTGATGCGCATCGCGGCCCTGAAGAACCCCGATCAGCGGCAAATGGAGCTGCGCAAGACCGCAAATCTGTTCCTTCAGGCCGATGGTGAAAATGCCAGAGGATTGCTTGAGGGCGGCATCGACCTCTTTGTTGCCTGCGGGATCCTGGCCATGGAACGCGCCAGGCCCACCATCGGTGAAATCTATCGTCTGGCGTCGTCAGGTGGTGACAAGAACAAGCAATACAGTGGCTATGCCGAAGAAGTGCAGAGCGCGCCTGCGCGGCTTATCTTCGAGCGACTGGCCTCGACGAATGACCGCACCCTGACCTCCTATCTGTCACTTCTGATGACATCGGGTCTGAGCGCGTGGGACAACCCAACGATTGATCGCGCCACCGCGACATCTGACTTTGATTTCTCGACCTTCCGGAACAAGCCGAATACGGTCTACCTGGTGGTATCTCCTGACAACATCAGACCGCTTGCGCCGCTGATCCGGCTGTTTTTCTCCGATCTGATCGCCAGCCTTCAAGATCACGAGCCGACAGCCGAAGAGCCCTGGCCGGTGATGATCATGCTCGATGAATTTGACCGCCTTGGCAAAATGCCCATCGTGGCCGAAAGCATCAAAACGCTGCGCTCCTATGGTGGCCATCTTGCGATCATCACGCAGACCATTCCCGCGCTTGATGAAATCTATGGAGAAAACACCCGTCTGTCATTGCAGGGCGGAGCAGGGGTCAAGCTCTACATGACACCTTCCGAGAAGCGCACCACGACCGAGGTCAGCGAAAGTGTCGGCATGACCACCAAACGCGTGGTCTCTCGCTCACGCGGCATGGGGCGCGGGGTGTTCGATGCCAATATCAGCGAACGCACCGAAGAGCGCGCGCTTCTGACCGAAGACGAAGCGGCCCGCCTCGATCTCGACGACATCATCCTTGTGATCGATGGCCAGCACCCGGCGCGGGCAAAGCGGATCAAATACTATGAAGATTTGAAGCTCGGCCCGATCTATGATGGCCAGAGCGGTGATTTGCCCCTGCCCTTTGGTGGCAAGATAGATGCCGTTGATGCCGCGAAAATCGATGAGCGGATCGCAGCCACGATAGAAAATCAGGCTGTGGGCTTGATCGCGGCACAACAGGCTGCGGTCAAACGAGAGGCCAGGGCTCCCGTTGCATTGCCGGCAGTAAAGCTGCGCCGGGGCCGAGGGCAACTCTCGGCGCAAACGCTCGATCTGGCCCTGATCGAAGCCCTCAAAGCCCCACAGCCAACCGTCCAACGTGACGGCAACCTGCTGAAAATTCGCCGCGCACGCAGTCATAACCTCTCTGAAAAGGCCAGCCTGCTGGCCCCCACCGAGCCAAACTGCGCCGCCATTGAACAGGTTGTTGTCCATCTCGGCAAAAAGGGGCAAGGCGGACACGGCGCCAGAAACGGAAGGCCATGATTACCCACCCGACGTGCGATTGACGAATTTTGCTTGCCCCGGATCATAGACGACACTGGCGATTGTGCCGTCCTTGATTTTCTCGACCGCGTCGTTGATCGCAAAGAGCGGCACCAGAAACCATTCCTTCGGGGTCACAGGCCGCCCGAAGCGGTCCATAATCTCGATATCGAGCCGTGCGGGCTCGAAGATACGATGGATCAGGTGTTCGAGGCGGGTGCGGTTGATGTTGTAAAGCTCATAGCTCGCGACAATCTCGACATTGGCCATCAGGAATGTTGGCTGCAGCTGTGCGCCCGCGATGCGCTTTTCCACGCTCATATTGGTCACACCGATCTTGTGGACCAGATCGCGGTTCTCGGCCACCAGCGGGTGATCGGATTTGCTGCGCAGCACATAGATGGTGCCGCTGGCCTCATCCCCATCTATCGTACGATCTGAGAACAGGGGTCCGGCATGGGGCTCGGATATGCGCCGCCCCGCGTCACCATCTGCGTTCAGGGCACGCTGCAGCGACCGCATCAGCATGTTGCTTTCGGTCCCGTTGTCGAAGATCATCCGCAGTCGCGCATCTGTCCGCCCCTGATCCGTGAGTTTCACTTCCCCCATTTCGGCGACATAAGCTTTTTGCCCACCCACGATGAAGAAGCGGCCGGGTTCAATTTCCGATTTCAGCTCGAATTTCCGTGCCTCGCGCAAGCCGGTGTCCAGCTCCTTCTGCACCTGCTCGAACAGAGGCTTGAAGCGCGCGAAATCTTCACATCGATCACGGCTCGCGATCTCTTCGGCGGCCTTTTTCTCTGCCGTCGATCGGACATGTTTCAGTTCGGTGATCGCCGGCGCTTCAACCTCGATCCCGAGCGCGTCCAGAAGCGCGTCGTCATCCATCTCCTCGGCATCACTGGCTTGCGTCATTGGCGTGCCAGTCAGCAGTCCCTGATGATCCATAGGCTCAATCAGGTCGCGGCATTCCTGTAACTCGCTGATCCGGTCAAGGCGGACTGCATACAGGCGCTCGAAGATGTCGCGATCCTCGCCATGCTGCGGACGGCGGCCGTGCTCATCGACAAAACGCTGAATTTCTTCAAAGCCCGCGATGATCCGCTCTTCACGCGGGGTGCGGGAGACTTGCTTTTTCGTCTCGACCTCTACGCCCAGTTCGGCCAGTAGGGCGTCATCTTCATCTGTGAAGCCGTTAGCCATTGGCGGCCTCCTGTTTCATGCGGATAAGGTAGGCCACCCCTTCGGCCATTTTCTTCTCCCATGGGTCCGCCGATGTGATCGACGGCAATCGTCCCCGTTCCTGCTTGAATGCCGTCGCACGTTTGGCCAGCGCCCGCGCCTCTTCCGGGGTGAGCTGCACTTTCTTGGCCGAGATCACGGCCTGAACCTGCCTCAGGCTTTCCTCGCTCATCGTCTTCGCGAGGATCGCATAGGCTTCCCCGAATGGGTTGATCCGGTCGATCAGATCGATATCCAGCTCGCGCACATCCATGGCGAACTTCCGTACCCCGTCGATCAGCGCTGTGTTGGCGGATATTTCGCCATCATCACCGCCTGTCAGCGCGATTTCCTTGGCCTTCTGGGTCAGGTTCAGCGCGGCCACAGCATGCTGGCGCACCGCCTCCTGATCTCCAGTATCCAGATCGGGAAACCGCGCGGCGACGATCTTGCCCATGCGCACCTGCGTCAGTTCTTCGGGGACCAGTTCGTCATCAAACAGCCCGCGCTCGATTGTGGTCTTGTCCTGAACGAAAGCTGTGATGACCTCGTTGAGGTCCCCCTGACAAATGCGCTTGGCCTCCTTGCTCTTGGGTTCGACCAGCCCCTTGATCTCGATCTGGAACTGCCCGCTGGCCTCGTTGAAGCCGACGTTCTCCTTGCCCGGATCATAGCCGCCCGCGCCATAATCGAACCCTTCGACAGGGCCGCTTTTCACGGTCTTGGGCGTGAAGTTGAAACGCGGGGCCAGCACCTGCTCCATCAGCAGGCTGGCAGCGATCGCTTTCAGCGTATCGTTCACCGCCTCGGTGACGGCCGCGGCCGCGGCGTCGGGCTCGGCGATCAGGTTCGTGAAGCGCGCCCTTGTCTTGCCCTCGGCGTCGCGGGTGGCGCGGCCGATGATCTGCACGATCTCGGTCAGGCTGGCGCGATAGCCGACAGTCAGGGCATGTTCACACCAGATCCAGTCGAACCCTTCCTTCGCCATACCCAGGGCGATGATGATGTCGACATGATCGCGGTTGTTCTTCTGCGCGGGGTCCTTCAGCGCGGCGGAAACCTTGTCCCTCTTGGCCGGTTCATCATCCACCAGATCGGCGATGCGCAGCACCCGCCCCTCCGGCGTCTTGACCAGCTGAAATCCAGTGACAGGGTCCGTGCCCTGCCATTCGCCCAGGGCATCAATGATATGCTCGACCTCGCGGTGCTTGTCCTTCGTGCTCTCGCGCGAGTTCACGTTCGGGATGTGCAGGATCGTCTTCTCGGACGGGTCCAGCACCTTGAGGATGTCATCCGCATAGGACCCGGAATAGAAGAAATACCCGATATCGAGCGTCTTGAGGTATTTGTAGCCGTTCAGCTGCTCGTAATAGGTATATGTGACGGTATCGAACTTCGCCTCGTCCTCGGGCGACAGAACGGCCTCAGCATCTCCGCGAAAATACGATCCCGTCATGGCCACCAGATGCACCTTGTCGCGTGCAACCAGCGCGCCCAGATGCGCTCCAAGCTTGTTGTCGGGGTTGGCCGAGACGTGGTGAAATTCGTCCACCGCGATGAGGCGATCGTCAAAGGCAGGGGTCCCGAACTTGTCGACGGCAAAGCGGAAGGTCGCGTGGGTGCAGACCAGCACCTTGTCGTCGCTCGCCAGGAACTTGCCGACCGCGGCGACCTTGCCATCATCCCCGCCGGGCGCGTTGCACAGGTTCCATTGCGGCTTCACATCCCAATCGGCCCAGAAGCCATATTTGCTGAGCGGCTC
>SR_TP_S13solDRAFT_1000747_pt1 | contig 11924 bp, 11 predicted proteins | sample SodReaTP_S13sol_FD_11159 | JGI IMG/M metagenome (IMG submission 11159) | reverse complement strand
CACAGGCCGCCCTTCGGTCAGCAAGCTGCGGACCTGCATACCCAGCAAGTCGGTCGGGTCGGTAACGGCATAGGCGCCGATACGCGCGGCGGGCAGGTCAATCACGCCCAGATCGGCCTCGTCAATGATGTCGCCCGGCATCATGCGGCGCAGCGGCACGGGGACGGAAACCGTCAGCGTCGCCATGCCACTTATGCGGCGCGTGTCGCCTGAATGGGTCACCACATTGGCAATATATCTGCCAGTGCTGTTATCCATCCACCATGCCGAGATAAGCACTGCCTTTTCGGGTGCACCCGGCTGGATGGATATGTCAAACCTGCCGCGCGCAGGCATCGCAGGGCCTGCATTTTCGCGTGCTTTCTCGTCAATCAGCACAGTGAGGGGGGTGGCCCAAACCAATGATCCGCTATTGACGGCGAGGAGAAAAGCGAAACTGAAAATGCCTGCCCGAATGCACACAAGGCGGGGCCGGATAGCGTGAATATTTTGCCACAGGCGCAAGATGACCAAACGCATATGATTATCGGATCTGGTTTGTGGTGGACATCATCTGGTCCGCCGTTGATATCGCCTTGGAGTTCATCTCATAGGCGCGCTGCGCCGAGATCAGGTCGGTAATCTGCTGGATGATGTTCACGTTTGAACTTTCCAGATACCCTTGCCGGATAATCCCCACGCCGGGTTCACCCGGATTGGCCTGAAGTGCCTCGCCTGATGCGGTTGTGGCTTGCAACAGATTGTTGCCAAGCGCGCGCATTCCGGCCTCGTTCACGAATGTGGCCATAGTGACCCGCCCCAGATCAACCGGATTGGGGTCATTCTCGACATAGGCCATGACCGTGCCCGTCTCGCCCACCGCCACATTGACTGTGTTCTCTGGCAGCACGATCCCGGGGTCAAGCTCGTAGCCTTGAAGCGTGACGATCTGTCCTTCTGGCGAAAGCTGGAATGCCCCGTCGCGTGTAAAGGCCTGACCACCATCGGGCAAGTTTACAGTGAAAAACCCACGCCCGTCGATTGCAAGGTCCAACTGGTTCTCGGTCGGGATCAGGCCGCCTTGGGTGTTCAGCCGAATTGTGCCTGCCGTCTGAACGCCAAGGCCAATGTCCACGCCAGTGGGACGCAGGGTGCCCCCGTCCGACGTTTCCGACCCCTCGCGGCGCTGTGTCTCATAGATCAGGTCCTGAAACGCGGCGCGGCTGCTTTTGAAGCCCGTTGTGTTCGCGTTGGCAATATTGTTCGATATGACATCGACATTGGTTTGCTGTGCCAGCATGCCCGTCGCCGCAATTCCAAGTGCCTTCATCGCTTGTCACTCCTTTCTTCGCCGAATGCCGCCTGTCAAGCGGGTCTATTGCCCGCAAAGCCGCCTTATCCGTTCGGGCGTCCAACGCGGCGCAGCACATCGCGCCGCAATTCATCTTCGCCATTCATCAACTGAACCGCGCGCTCATAGGCTTTCTGAATGGACATCATGCGTGTCATCTCAACGATGGGCTGAACATTGCTGCCCTCGACCGCGCCCTGCACGACTTCGGTTGCCTCATCGGGGACGGGCGGGCGGATGCCATCAATATCGGGCGCGACGAACATGCCGTTCCCAATCCGCTCATAGGCCGGAAGGTCTGGAACCTCGAACACGCCAAGCTGTGCGATCTGACCGTTTGCGAGGCTGGAAATCGCACCCGTCCGGGAAATGGACAGATCTGTGCCTGCATCGGGCGGCAGGGCAATGGGGTTACCAGCCATGTCAAGGACACGCGCGCCAGACATTGTGACCAACGCGCCTTGGGCGTCCTGTGCGAAATGCCCGTCCCGCCCATATGCCCTTTGGCCCTGTGGGGTTTCATAGGCAAACCACCCATTTCCCTTTAGCGCCACATCAAGCGGGTTGCCCGTATGGGACACGCCCCCTTGCTGCATGTCGATGTAAGACCCTTTGTCGATCAGAAAGCTGGTGTCGCCCGATGCGGCGGTATCATCGCGGTGCAAATAGGATGAAAACACCACCCGTTCGCCCTTGAAGCCCGCAGTATTGGCATTCGCCATATTATTCGCGGTGACATTCAGTTGCCGCTCAAGCGCGGTCGCAAGTGACAAAGAGACGTATGTAGAGTTGTCCACGGTATGGCCCCGTTGCTGCCTTCATGAATTCATAAGCGCATTTCAAGATTAAATCAAACACTGTTGTTGATTTTTATAAAATTATACATGACTATCCTGCAAAAAGGCAGGAAGAGAATTTGAACTATACATCTAATCATTCCATGCGTTATGCGCGCCATGCTGTAGAATGGGCCGAATTTAGCCTGCGTCTCCGGGGGCTTTCTACGGCTGCGGTCGTTGCCGGGGCATTGGTCTGGCCCGTCACCGCCTTGCCATATGATCGGGCGGAGGCGTATCAAACGCCACCCGATACCGCGCGCGCGCAGGTTGATGCGGCCATGCCCCATCTCGCGCCGATCCTGGCACAGTTCGACACGCACAGCTTTTTTGAGGATCGTGATGCGCTGGCAGTCGCACTGCATGATCTGCAAGAAGGGCTGGACGACACAGCACGTCCAACCCCGTACGAGGCCGACATACTTCTGGGGTTTGCGGCGCTTCACCTGTCGCACCGAATGTTGCCCGAAGCGCAGTCATTTCTGAATGCGATCCCCGATGCGGCACAGCTTCAAGAACGCGGCGATGCACATCTGACAGCCCAGCAACTTGGACGCCGCGAAGCCCTTGTTGCGGCATTGAACGGGTTTGACGCAGCGCCGGAATTGACGCTTGAGGGGTGGCCCGACGCGCCGCTGTTCAAGGCGCTGCATCTGATTGCGCGCGGCTCCCATAATGCTGCCGGTCCCTATCTGGCCGATGCGCTTGCGATCCTTGATGACTATCCGCCAGCGTTGAGAGATGCGACTATGCTGCATTTGTTCAGCGGCGCTGTTGAAAGCGGGACATGGGACATCGCACGAACCCTTGCGATGCGACTGGAAGGGCAGGATGACAGCGCGCAAGGTGCTGGATACCGTTATCTTCTGGGGCGTGCTGCCAGTGCGGCTGGCGATCCTGTCGCAGCCTTCGACAATTACGCTGTCGCGGCTGAGGGGCGCGATATATGGGCACAGCGCGCGCGCTTGGCGCTGGTTGATCTGGGCCGCAGCACAGGCACCCTGACCACCGCCGATGCGCGACACCTGCTACAGCAGACCCGCACGCTTTGGACAGGCGGGTCGTTGGGCTTGGAGACATTAAAGCGCCTTGCCGCCTTGGAATTGTCAGAGCGCGACAGAATGGCCGCGCTGGTGGTTCTGGCAGATATTTCGCGCCTGTATCCAGATACGCCGGAATCAGAAGCGGCATCGGTGCAGGCCAGTGCCCTGATCGACGCCATCTACCAGCGCGGCTTTGCAGGTGACATGACAATGGCAGAATTTTTCACGGCACATCGTCGTATCGTTGGCGAATTCCGCTTCCACGCAGGGTTCGACGCCTATGCAGAACAGTTTGCCGAACATCTGGCTGACTATGGCGCAAGCGGACTGGCGGCGGCGGAATTCGCCTCAATCCGGGCGCGGATGGACAGGCGCGCGGACGACTTGGCGCGTGATCCGCAATCCGACACTACTGCGATTTCCACGATGCTCAGGGCGCGTGACCGGGTGCGCCTGAAACATGCGCAAGCGCTTCTGGATGGCGGGCAGTTGGCTGAGGCGGCACGTCTGCTGGAAAGGCAGAACACCGCACCTGACCGGGATTTGCACGACCAATACAACCTTCTGCAAGCAAAACTCTTTGCCGCAACCCAACGCCCCGATTATGTGCTGCGCACACAGATGGCCGAACCGACAACGGAATATCTACGCCTGCACGCCGAAGCGGCTTTCGCGTTGGGCGAATGGTCGCGCGCACACGCATCCTATGAGGCGCTTTTGCGTCAAGCAGGCCACGAGATGCAAATGCATGATCGGATTAACCTGCTGCTCAGCGCACATCGCAGCGGTGATCAGCCGCGTGCGAGGGAGGTGATCCGCAGCTTCCCGGATCTGGAAGAGCACCTGACAGCACTTGCCGAGGGGCTGACCGCCGAGCTGCCGGATGTGTTGCCGCTGCGCGACGATGCCGCGCGCCAAAGGATACAAAGCGCGGATACTGCCCTGCAACAGCTTCAGGCCGCTGGCGGCGGCGGCATACCCTGACGGTTTTTGCCAGAAACTTACCGACCCTTTAACCGCACTGAAAACTCTGCCGCCTATATCTGGAAGATTCCGCTTTCGACAGAAAATGGCGGCAAAACGCAAGAAGGACGCTTTATCATGAGCATTTCCAACGCAATGCAGACAGGTGTTAGCGGATTGCGCGCCAATTCCACCGCTGTCGGTCGCATCTCTGACAACATCGCGAATGCAAATACGGATGGCTACAGGCGCAGCTTCGCGCAAATGGTTACAACGACCACAACCAGCAACAGCACGGGTCTTGCGCCAGCTGGTGTGCGGGCCGTGCAGGGAACAAACGTGTCACTTGACGGCGCACTTCGGCCAACAGGACAGGCGACCGACCTTGCCATCAGTGGATCGGGCTTCTTCGTTGTGTCCCGCAACCCGAATGAACTGGTCGAATCGAATTACCGCATGACGCGCGCAGGATCATTCCTGCCGGATGAGAATGGCTATCTGCGCAACGCCGCCGGATATTATCTGTCTGGTTTCCCGTATGGCGAGGATGGCACGCTTGGCGCTGTGGACCGTAACCGGTTCGGCGATCTGCAAACAGTGAAAATCGGTGATGTCCAGATGGTCGGGTCCGCGACGACAGCGATAACCGTCGGGGGCAACCTGCCCGCACAACAAACGGGTTTGGCCACGCCGGGCGACCCGTTCCTGTCATCGGCAGAATATTTCACGCCTTTGGGTGTGTCCGAGCGGATTCAGTTTTCATGGCAACCATTGCCCGCACCCGATACCAATACATGGACGGTGACGGTCAGCGACTCTACCGGCACGGACTTCGGCACTGTTGAGGTGGAATTCAATGCCTCTGGCGCAGAAGCAGGTTCGCCCGCGAACTATACTATCGTCGGTGCGTTTCCCGACTTTGACACTGCGACAGGTCAGGCAACTGTCGATGTGGGCCCCCCGGGAAACCCACAGCTGGTGACCATAGATTTTGGCGCGCCCGACGAGTTTACCGGCATGACGCAATTCGCGGGCGACTACACGCCGCTGAAAATCGGGGCCGATGGGTCTGGCACCGGATCGCTGGTCCGCACCGAGATTGACGAGCGCGGCGATGTCTACGGGGTGTTCGACAATGGCAAGCGCAAGGCGCTTTACAACATCCCGCTGGCGGAAGTTCCGAACCCTGACGGATTGACCACAACAGATGGCAATGCCTTCTTGCTGTCGCGATCTTCCGGGCCGGTCCGGCTAAGCGGGGCGGGTATGGGGTCGGCTGGCACGATCACGGCTGGTGCGCTTGAAAGCTCTAACGTGGAGGTGGCGCAGGAACTGACCGACCTGATCCAGACGCAACGGGCATACTCATCCAATGCCAAGATTGTCACCACGGTTGACGAAATGCTGGACGAAACCATGCGGCTGAAGCGCTGATAATCAAAAGGGGCACCGGCCATGAGCATCACAGGCGCTTTTGTCAGCAGTCGCAGCGGTTTAACTGCCACCGCAGCCCGGTCCGAGGTGACAGCCAACAACATTGCCAATGCCGATCGTGCGGGCTATGCGCGGCGCGGGGTTTTGCTGTCAAGCGGACCCAATGGCAGCGGCGTGCAGGTTGTGGGATTGCGGCGCGATGTCGATGGCGCAATGGACCGGATGCACCGTCAGGAAATGTCGCGCACCGCAACGCAAGACGCCGTGGCAGACGGGCTGAAGGTTCACGCCGCCCTTCTGGGGGCACCGGGCGACCCGCTGTCGATACCGGGGCGTATAACGGCACTGCAATCACGGCTGGACGAATTGTCGAACGATCCCGCGCAGCCCGCATTGCAGCGCGCCGCACTTGATGCGGCGGCGGCGATTACAACGGCATTGAACGGAACGTCAGCCACATTGACGGAAACTTCCGCGAATACCAGCGCGGGCATCAAGAACGACGTTGAGGTGTTGAATCGCCTTATCTCCGAGACGGCGGAGCTTAGCCAGAAGATTGCTTTGGGGGCGACCGGAACACGCGACAGTGCAATGCTGGAAGATTCGCTGTCACAGCGGCTGGATGAAATTTCGGAAATCATGGATCTGCGTATTCTGCGCAACGCAGATGGCGGCATTTCTGTCTATACTGCGGGGGGTGCGCCGCTGGTGGAAGGACGCACTGTCCACCCCATCACCTTCTCGGAAGGGGATGGGAAGCTGTTCGCAGGCGAGGCCGAGATTACGCCGGGCAACCCGGCTGCGCGCGGGTTCCAGGACGGGCGGCTTGCAGGGCGGATGAACCTGCTGAACGACATTCTGCCGCGCATGCAGGTTCAGCTTGACGAAGCGGCGCGTATGCTTGTGGTGTCATTCACTGATGCAGATACTACGCTGAATCCGGGCGAGGCGGGGTTGTTCACCGATAGCGGTGCTGCGTTTGACCCGCTGGCCCCCTCTGGGCTGGCTGCGCGCATTTCGATCAACGCGGCGGTGCGCGGGCCAGATGGGGATACGCTTTGGCGCATGCGCGACGGGATGGGCGCCGCCGCCCCCGGCCCCGAAAGCGACAGCACGCAGGTTGAAAGGATGATCGGCGCCTTTAATGTCGTCCAGCCCCTTGCGCCGGAAGCCGGGCTTGGCGCACAGGCGCGATTGACCGATTTCGTGCCCGCCATGATTGCAGATCAGCAGGTCGCACGCAGTTCGGCGCAGGGCCGTGCAGATGGGTTGCGTGCGGGCGCGCAGGCGCTTGAAACCGCGCGCCTTGGGTTTCAAGGCGTGAATATCGATGACGAATTGCAACAACTTGCCTCGATCGAACAAAGCTACGCCGCAAACGCAGTCATGATGCGCACATTGAGCGAGATGCTGGATACCTTGCTGAATGCAGTCTGACCACAAAGGGTAGAAATATGATCGGAACTGTCCGCACAATGTCGACGCTGGATGCGCTTTCAACCCAGCGCAGGGTCGCCGCTGACCTGGACATGCGTCTGTCCAAGGCCGCAACCGAGGCCTCGACCGGACAGAAGGCAGATATCTATCAAGCGCTTGGTTTGCGTGCCTCCGAGGCGCTGGTGCTGCGTGCCGGCATGGCGCGAAACGAAGCCTTTATCGCCTCGAACGAGATGCTTTCAAGCAGACTGGAGCTGACCGCGCTGACATTAAGCCAGACGCGCGAAACAGCGCAGGGGTTTCTTGATCTTGCGGTCAGCAATATCGGCGGGCCAACACAGACAGCTGGCGAATTGCAGCGCGCGGCCAAGCTGGCGCTGGAACGCTTGACCGGCCAAATCAACACAACGTTTCGCGGTGTGCCGGTTTTTGCCGGAACCGACAGCGCCCAGCCCCCGTTGCAACAATGGGATGCGGTCAATCCCGCCACCGGACTTTCACCGAATGATGTGCTTGGCGTAACCGTTGGTATGGGCTTGGCCGATGCGGCAGATGCAGCCGACAAGGCCGCGCAGCTTGCCGACATCTTCGCCAGCGCCCCAACCGTCCTGCCCGAAGAACTGCGTTTCGAAAGCACGTTCTTCAACGGGACGCCGCGGCTTGCCCCGGACGGGACAGCATCGCCGCGGGTCACGGCGCGTATCGATGAATCGACCATGCTACAACATGGCGTTCAGGCAAATGATCCTGCCTTTACCGATCTGCTGCGCGGGCTTTCCATGCTGGCATCAACGGATATAAGCACCATCGCGGACCCTGATGCATATCAGGTCTGGGTCGGCGCGGCGACAAATGCAATTTCGTCAGGCATTTCAGGGCTGATCGAGGCAGAGTCGCGCCTAGGCAGCCAGCAACAGACCGTCGATCAGGTCCTTGGGATGCAGCGTGACCGGCAGTCCCTTTTCAACAGTCAGGTTCTGACACTGGAAGGGGTTGACCCCTACGAGGCGGCAACGCGTTTGTCCCAGTTGCAGACGCAGCTTGAAGCGACCTATGCCATCACTGCGCGGCTGTCTCGATTGTCATTTCTGAACTATATGTAAGTCCTTGCCTATCGGCAGATGCCGAAAGCAAGGCGTCGCCCGCTTCATAGCCTGCTTGCTCGGGGGCGGACATCTTGTACCCGCGTCCATGCACTGTTTCGATGTATCCATGCCCCGATACAGCAGCCGCGTCGATTTTCTTGCGGATCCTGCAAATATAGACATCGATAACCTTATCGAAGGGCTGATCTTCGGCCAGACCGTAGACAGCTTCGTAAATGGCAGCTTTCGAGATGACCTTGCTGGAATTCAGCGCAAGATACTGGAATATCTCATGCTCTCGCCCGGACAGGAAAACCCTCTGCCCTGCTACTTCGGGGTCGCGACCGTCAAAATAGGCCGTCACTTCGCCAATGCTTAGGCTTTGGGCGGCATGGCCATGCGCACGCCGCGTGATCGAATTGATACGCGCGCGCAACTCTATCGCTTTCAGCGGAATAACCAGATCGTCATCTGCGCCGCAATCAAGCGTCCCTGCTGCCGCGCGCGTGTTGCGAAAATCGCGCAAAATGATGATTGGGTTGCGGCACCCGGCACTGCGCAGCCGTGTGATCTGGTCAAGAACCAAGGCGTTATCTGCCAAAAGAAACGGGCGCGTGCTGTGCCCCTCCAAGGTTAGCATGCCAAGGTCACCCTCAAAAAACGCATCGAAAATACGCACCGGCACAATCTGCGCGGTCCGCAATTCGGCAATAAGTCCGTTGATACGGTCGTCACGCGGCTCGTAAAGATAGATATGCATCGCAAGGGTCCTTTGCTGCCCAACCGCCGAATGTATGTATAAAGCAGATTACAGCGCATATTTTTGGTATATAGACGACTTATACATGATAAAATCAAGTATATACTGATTATATACTTGAAAAATTCCTTGTCTGGTTGTTTTGTTGTTCATGAACGGCCCGAATTCTGTGGCTGCGAAACAGGAACTGCCATGTTGTCGAATTTACGCTTATCATCCTTCCTTGGGCCATCAGTGCTGGCCGTTCTGGTCTGGTTTGGACTAGGCGCCGGGCTAGCGCACGCTGATGTGCGCATAAAGGACATCGCGTCTTTTGAAGGGGTGCGTGAAAACCAGCTTGTCGGTTATGGTCTGGTCGTGGGGCTGGATGGCACTGGCGACCGTTTGCGCAACAGCCCATTCACGCAGCGCTCACTTGAGGGGATGCTGGAGCGCTTGGGCGTTGGGAACCTGTCTACAGAAACGATGCGCACGGCGAACACCGCCGCGGTAATCGTCACGGCAAATCTGCCACCCTTCGCGCGCCGGGGGTCCACGATTGATGTCGTCGTCTCATCCTTGGGCGATGCGGACTCCTTGCGGGGGGGCACGCTGATCGTCACACCTTTGGCAGGTGCCGATGGGGCGGTTTATGCGGTTGCGCAAGGACCGATCGCTGTTGCGGGTTATGCAGCACAGGGTGTGAATGCAAGTATTGTCGAAGGGGTGCCGACGGTTGCCAGAATCGAAAATGGCGCAACCGTCGAAAATGAAGTTGGCCTCGCTTTCAATTCATTGAACAGCGTGCGGATTGCGCTGCGCACGCCCGATTTCACCACTGCGGCACGCGTGCAAGACGTGATCAACCGTGCGATCGGGCCAAACACAGCGGTTGCGCTTGATCCGGGGACAATAGAAGTTCGGCCGCATGGTAAATCCGACATCTTCGGCCTGATGTCAGAGATCGAGGGACTGCGCATTCAACCTGACGGAATTGCGAAGGTCGTGATCGACGCGCGCTCGGGCACGATTGTCATTGGTGCGGATGTCCGGATCGCGCGGGTCGCGGTCAGTCAGGGCGGGCTGACCGTAATTGTCCGCGAGGATATCGAAGTCAGCCAGCCCGCGCCGTTTTCCATCGGGGAAACGGTTGTCGTGCCGCAAACAAATGTGCAGGTTCAGGAACGCGAGACGCAGTTCACTGTGCTGGAGGGCGATGTCAGCCTACAACGGCTGGTTGATGGCCTGAACGCCATCGGGCTGGGGGCCACGCAAACCATCTCAATCTTGCAAGCGATCAAGGCCGCTGGTGCGCTTTATGCTGATCTGGAGATCATCTGATGGAGGTATCAAATCCGGCCCTGCCCGCTTTCGCACAAACGACACGCGCCGCCACCCCGACAACTGACGAAGCGCGCGCCGCCCATGAGTTTGAGACAGTGTTCCTGTCCCAAGCGGTCGAGGAGATGATGCGCGGAATATCGGCAGGCGAATTTGGGGGCGGGCATGGCGAAGAGATGTGGCGCAGTTTTATGGCGCGCGCCCTAGCCGAAGAAATCTCCACGCATGGCAGTGTCGGAATCGCGCGCAGCATCGCGGCGGGCATTTCGGCCTATAGCACAGGAAAGGCGGGCCAATGACCGATCCCGAACGCGACGCGATCAAGGCCCTGACACAGCTTTTGCAGCGTGAAAATGCGGCCATCCGAAAGGGTGATCTGGCGCAGATTGACGCTGGAATTTCCCGCAAGGCGGACCTTGGCGCGACCCTTGATGCGGCCGCGCCCGCTATCGCGGAGGCGCTTGCTGCCGATGCGCCAGATGATGCGCTGGTCACGCAGATCACGGCCCTGCGTGCGGAAATAGAGGCAAACCAGACATTGCTGGACAGTATGACGCAGGCCGCAGGCGGTCTTGTGGCCGAACTTGCGCGCATCCGCGACCGGCACGGATTGCGCGGAATTTACGGCGCGACAGGCACACAACGCGCCGGTGATCCGATTGCTGTGCAGCGTTTTGACCGTTCTGTGTGAAATGTTAACCGCGCTGTAACCCGCGCGGCCAATCTTCTGATACGGCCAAGGCCGAAGCAGGCCAAAATGCCAGTTTTCGTCAGAAAGACGAACTTCATACTCAAGACCCTAGAAAGGGAAATGACATGACTTCGATCCTTACGAACAACTCCGCAATGAATGCACTGACCACATTGCGCAATATCAACAACAACCTTGGCACCACGCAGGACCGCATCAGCACGGGCCTGAAAGTAGCATCAGGCAAGGACAACGCGGCCTATTTCTCGATCTCGTCCACGATGAAGGGCGATAGCGGGATGATCAAGTCCATCGACGAAGGGCTTGCCCTGACGAAGAATGCCGTGTCGACTGCACGCCTGGGTGCTGAAACTGTCGCAGATCTGGCCCGCGAGTTTGTCGAGCGTGTCGCCTTTGCACAAGGCTCGGGCGTTGACTTGGAAAAGGTGCAGCTTGAACTCGACGCGCTGGCCGAGAATATCGATGCAATCGTAAGCCAGTCCACCTTCAATGGTGCCAGTCTGGTGCAGGCTGGTAATGATGACATCACCGCTGTAACGGGCATTTCCCGTGGCGCGGATGGGGAATTCGGCGATCTGACCACAATCACGATCGAGGCGGTGGATCTTGAAGCAATCCAGGCAGCGCTTGAAGACATTGATCTTACAGAAGCTGCCGATGCAGATGAGTTGGCAGACCTTCTTGCAGATGCAGAAGAGCAACTGAAAGCGGCGGTTGATGCCGCAACATCTTTCGGTGTGTCAGAGAAGGCGATTGAAACGCAGCAGACATTCCTTGGCGAACTCTCCAACCGTCTGGACAGCGGCATCGGCAGCATGATCGACGCGGATATGGAAGAAGAAGCCGCCCGTCTTCAGGCGCTGCAAGTCCAGCAGCAGCTGGCAACACAGGCGCTGTCCATCGCCAATCAGGGGCCGCAGAACATCCTGAGCCTCTTTCGCTGAGGGCGGTGAACTGACGTAAAGTCAGACATACAGGCAAAGGCGGGGGCCGGTTCAATCGGC
>SR_TP_S13solDRAFT_1000746_pt1 | contig 11941 bp, 8 predicted proteins | sample SodReaTP_S13sol_FD_11159 | JGI IMG/M metagenome (IMG submission 11159) | reverse complement strand
GGGTGCACGCTCGCGGGGCGGACGGCGTGGCGCGCTCCCCCGGCTTGTCCCGGGGGCTCAAGCTGTTAACCTGAGGGAATGCGCTGCCACGAAGCCGTCAAATCAGGGGGCGTATCATAGCAAAACGCCCGGAGCGATGCGCATATCCCCATGGCGGCCCGGATTTTGCGTGCCTTCAGGGGGTCAGGCCGCCGCCCCCCACGCCACACACAGGAACCCCGGAATCCCATGCCCAACAACGTCCTCTATGCCCAGTCCGGCGGGGTGACCGCCGTCATCAATGCCAGTGCCTGCGGGGTGATCCAGACCGCCCGGGCCCTCCCGGAGACCTTCGGCAAGGTCTATGCGGGCAAGGACGGCATCCTCGGCGTGCTGCGCGAGGAACTGATCGACCTGGACCGGGAGTCCGAGGAGACCATCGCCGGCCTGCGCCACACCCCCGGCGGCGCCTTCGGTTCCTGCCGATTCGACCTGGGCGACCCGGACACGCACCCGGAACAGTACCGGCGCCTGGTGGAGGTCTTCCGCGCCCACGACATCGGCTACTTCTTCTACAACGGCGGCGGCGGCTCCATGGACACGGCGCTCAAGGTGGCGCGCATCGCCGACGAGATGGGCTATCCCATCGTCAGCGTGGGCGTGCCCAAGACCATCGACAACGACCTGGCCTGCACCGACACCAGCCCCGGCTTCGGCTCCGCCGCCAAGTTCATCGCCACCGTGGTGCGCGAGGCCAGCATGGACGTGGAGTCCATGGCCAGTTCCAGCACCAAGGTGTTCATCATGGAGGTGATGGGCCGCCATGCGGGCTGGCTGGCCGCCGCCGCGGCCCTGGCCCAGCAGTCCAAGGACAGCCCGCCCATGCTGATCCTGTTCGCCGAGATCCCCTTCGACCAGGCGGACTTCCTGCGCCGGCTCAACGACGTGATCGCCACCCACGGCTATTGCGTGGTGGTGGCCTCGGAAGGGCTCAAGGGACCCGACGGCAAGCTGCTCACCGTGGCCCAGTCCCACGATGTCTACGCCTATACCCAGCTGGGCGGCGTGGCCCCCATGCTGGCGGGCATGATCAAGGAGAAGACCGGCCACAAGATCCACTGGGCGGTGGCCGATTACATCCAGCGATCGGCCCGGCACATCGCCGCCCGGGTGGACGTGGAGCAGGCCTACGCCACCGGTGCCATGGCGGTGCGCTTCGCCGCCGAGGGCCACACCGGCTTCATGCCGGTGATCAGGCGCCTGTGCGACGCCCCCTACCTGTGGACCGTGGACCGGGTGCCCCTGGAACAGGTGGCCAACATCGAGCAGGGCATGCCGAGGGATTTCATCAGCGAGGGCGGCTACGGCATCACCGAGGCCTGCCGGCGCTACCTGCGCCCGCTCATCGAGGGCGAGGCCTACCCGCCCTACGAGGGCGGCCTGCCCCGCTACGTGCGCATCCGCGGCGAATTGCTGGAGAAGAAGCTGCCGGCGTTTGAACTCAAATAATTCTCGGTCAGGTGATCATCACGCAGAAACCGCAAAGGCGCAGAGTGCGCAGAGAAATCTTTTGATCAAAACCTTCGCGACCTCTGCGCCTTTGCGGTCTCTGCGTTAAACTCGATTATGTGACTGTGGAGGACTGCGGAATGAAACCGATCCGTGGTGTCCTGCTGGATCTGAGCGGTGTGCTTTACGTGGGGGATGCGCCCCTGGCCGGTGCGCTGGAGGCCCTGACGCGGCTGCAGGCATCGGGCCTGCCGGTGCGTTACATCACCAACACCACCCGAAGTCCCCGGCGCGAGATCCATCGCATGCTCTCCACCATGGGATTTCGCATTCCAGAGCAAGAGATATTTACCGCGCCGGGCGCCGTGCGCGCGGCGCTTGAACGCGACGGGCTCAAGCCGTTGCTGCTCATCCATCCCGGGCTTGCCCCGGAGTTCCAGGACCTGGTGACGGACACCCCCGATGCGGTGGTGCTGGGCGATGCCGGCGAGGCCTTCAGCTATGACAATCTCAACCGCGCCTTCCGCCTGCTCATGGACGGCGCGCCCCTGCTGGCCATGGGCAGCAACCGTTACTTCAGGGAACAGGACGGTCTGAGTCTGGACATCGGTCCCTTCCTCAGGGCCCTGGAATACGCCGCCGGCGTGCAGGGCACGGTGCTCGGCAAGCCCTCGGCGGAATTCTTCCACGCCGCCGTGGCGGACATGGGTCTGGAACCGGACGAGGTGCTCATGGTGGGCGACGACGCAGAGGCCGACGTGCAGGGCGCCCTGGACGCGGACATTCAGGCCTGCCTGGTGAGGACCGGCAAGTACCGGCCCGGCGACGAGGACCATATCGATACCCACCGTGCCCGGATCGCTGACGATCTCGCTGCACTGGTTGCTGATCTCTTAGCCTGAATGGAATCGAAAGGAAACCGCGACGCAAAGGCGCAAAGACGCGAAGTTTCGCAAAGTCTTATAAGGGTTTAAAACCCAAAACTCTTTGCGTTCCTCTGCGTCTTTGCGCCTCTGCGTCGCGGTTTCCCAGCACCGATGACCTGCTGGCAGCGATCAATGACGTGAAGGGATGCCCGTGAACGGAAATGCTCGAACCGTTCAGCATCACGGTTCGGATATGGAGGCGGGCATCTCGCCCAGCCGTGCCATGAACTCGGCCCGGCATCGCTCATAGGCCAGGCGGGCATCGCCCTTGCGGCCGCTGTGCAGGTAGGCCTGGATCAGCGCGGACTGGATGTCCTCGGCCAGGGGCTCCAGCGCCACGGCCTGTTCCGCCAGGTGCAGGAAGGCCTCGTGATCGCCGGCGCCGAGATCGTGATCGAGCAGCCTGCGCACGCCCTTGAGGTAAAGATTGCGCAGCCTGAGCCGGGCGGACAGGGCCCAGTGGGCATTGTTTTCCCCGGGCAGGAATGGGCCCCGGTAGAGCTGCAGGGCCTCGCGAAGCTGCGCATCGTTCTCCGCGGCCAGCGCCGCAGTCAGGGCCTGCTCGAAACGCAGTGCGTCAACGAGCACCGCGTCCTCGTTGATGCTGATGCAGCCTTCCCGCCACAGCAGGCTGTCATCCCGTCCCAGGTGCTTGCGCAGCCGGTGCAGCGTGGTCTTGAGGTTCTGGCGCGCCAGGTCTCCCTCCAGGTCCGGCCACAGGGCATCGCACAGCTGCGCCACGGGGACCTTGCGGGTGCCCAGGGCGATGATGGCCTGGAGCAGTTCCAGGGGGCGCTGCCGGTTGCCGGTGCCCGGCGAAGCGCTCTCGAGCTTCACCCCGAAACCGCCCAGGATGCGGATCTTCACCGGGTAGGGCCAGCTGGCGGGCACCTCGCGACCGACCGGCGGGGCAAGCTGCAGTCGGCAGATGACCTCCCGGCAATAGTCACGCTCGATGTCCGCCTCCAGGGCCCGGGCAAGGAGGGCGGCCAGTTCCTCGCGCCGCAGAAACGGGGCCGAGTAGCTCTCCAGGGACCGGCCCAGGGCCAGGGCCTCGGCCAGTGCCTGAAGGTCCCCATCCACGCTTGTGCCCAGGCGTACGGGATTGAACCGGGCCAGGTAATCGAACCAGCGGCTGCTGGTCTCCCGTGCGATGGTGTCGATGCGGGCGAGCTGGTCTTCGGCGGCGCTGGCATCGCCCAGGCCGTGGGCGACCAGGGCGGCACTGAGGTGGTTGTAGGCGGCACCGAAGGGCACGCCCGCCTGGTCGCTGGCCTCGAGGCCCTGTCGGGCGATCTCCCGGGCCACAGGCAGGTTTCCCCGGTGCAGTTCGACCAGGGCGGCGATGTGCTGATAGTAGGCCTGGTCCAGGCGCCCGCGCAGGCTGAGGCTGGCGCCCATGGCCGAGAGATGCCTGCCCGCGGCGGGCAGGTCACCGGCGGAGAGGGCGGCGTAGATGGCCGGCGCATGGACCAGGAAATCCCACAGCTTCACCCCGTGTTCCTGGCCAAGACGGATGCCCTGGTCGGCCCAGTGTTGGGCCTCTGCCAGCTGTCCGCGGGACATGTGGTCGATGGCACGCATCACGTGCACGCCGATGCGCACGATGGCGGGTATCTGCGCAGAGTCCGCCAGGGGGCCGGCCTGATGCAGGATGCGGTTGCGGGCCGGGGTATCACCCACCCAGAGATGGTAGAAGAACAGCCCGAAGGCGAAGGCGGCCAGGCACTGCGGGCTGCGGTGCCGGTCGATCAGGGCATGGGACTGGGCCACCCAGTGGGCCATGCGCGCATGCCCGGGGCGCCGGTAGGACATGACGCTGAGCATGGCCGCGCTGGCGCGGATCTCGATCTCCGGCGACGGGAAGTCCGGGTGGCGCTGATGCAGGGTCTCGAAGCGCTCCAGCCAGTGATCGGCGGGATCGAAGTCGGTCCAGTCGAGCACCAGGCATTCCAGGATGGCCGTGCAGGCCAGGTACTGACCCTGGATGTCGGCTCGCGCCTCGAACTGTTCGAAGGCGCGGGCAAATTCATCCCGGGCGGCGGCCGGTGACTGGAACATGCGGGTGGTCGCGTCCCAGTAGACCAGCCAGGGTTCACGGGCACGCAAGGCGTTCGGCAAATCGGCCAGGGCCTCGGCCAGTTCAGTCACGCGCCCTTCGGCCATCAGGCGGGGTGCCTGGCCGAGCAGCTGCGCGACCCGCTCCTGGGTCGGCACCTCGCCGGATGCCGAGTCTGAGTTCTTTGCCATCCATTCCCCTTTGTCGCTGCCGGCGCTCCTGCCGGGGTGTGCTGTCTTTAGAGCAGCAACTGGTAGCCGGCGCCGATGGCGGCGCAGGCGCCTATGAGGGGAATGATACCCATCTTGAAGCGGAACAATGCGATGAAGGCCGCGATACCGAGCAGCGCCGAGAACCATTCGAAGTCGCCGTCAAAGCCCTCGGGCCAGAGCACGTGGTAAGCGAAGAACACGGCGAGGTTGAGGATCACGCCCACGACGGCGGCGGTGATGCCGGTGAGTGGCGCGGTGAAATGCAGCTCGTGGCGGCTGGCCTCCACGGCCGGCGCGCCCACCAGGATGAACAGGAACGAGGGCAGGAAGGTGAAGAAGGTGGCCACCACCGCACCGAGGATGCCGGCCATCACCAGGGCATCGGGACCCAGGAAGCCGTGGGTCCAGCCACCCACGAAGCCCACGAAGGCCACGATCATGATCAGGGGGCCCGGGGTAGACTCGCCGAGGGCCAGCCCGTCGATCATCTGCGGCGCCGTGAGCCACTGGTAAGTCTCCACGCCACCCTGGTAGACGTAGGGCAGCACCGCGTAGGCGCCGCCGAAGGTGACCAGGGCCGCCTGGGTGAAGAACACGCCCATGCGCGTGAGGGTGCCGTCCCAGCCATACAGGCTGAACAACAGGCCCAGCACCCCCGCCCAGAGCAGCAGGCCGATGGCGACGAAGCGCACCACCCGGGACCAGCGAAAGCGCATCCAGTCCGCGACCGGCGTGTCGTCGTCGATCAGCGCCGGGCCGTAGCTGTTCTTTCCGCTGCCACCATGCCCGCCGCCGAGCTGAAAGCGTGCAGGCGAGAGCCGCCCCCCGATCCAGCCGATGACGGCTGCCCCGATCACGATATAGGGGAAGGGCACGTTGAGCGCGAAGATGGCCACGAAGGCCGCCGCCGCTATGGCCCAGAGTGCGCCGTTCTTCAGCGCCCGGCTGCCGATGCGCCAGGCGGCGTGCACCACGATGGCGGTGACCGCCGGCTTGATGCCGTAGAGGATCGCCTGAACGATCGGCACGTCGCCGAAGGCCAGGTAGATCCAGGTGAGGACGATCAGGATCAGCAGCGAGGGCAGCACGAACAGGGTGCCGGCGATGATGCCACCCAGGCTGCCGTGCATGAGCCAGCCGATGTAGGTGGCCAGCTGCTGGGCCTCGGGGCCGGGCAGGACCATGGTGTAGTTGAGCGCATGCAGGAAGCGGTGCTCGGAGATCCAGCGCCGGCGCTCCACCAGCTCCTGGTGCATCATGCTGATCTGCCCGGCGGGGCCGCCGAAGCTCACGAAGCCCAGCTTGAGCCAGTACAGAAAGGCCTCTAACAGGCCGACAGGTGCGGGTTTATCGGTGGGTGTGGTCATGATTGTGGCGGGCAGTATTTATCACCGGCGTTGAAAACACAAAGCCTTCAACGCGAAGGCGCAAAGACGCAGAGGACGCAAAGTTAGTTAATCAAAAAGCCCTTTTGCGTCCTTCGCGTCTTTGCGCCTTCGCGTTGGATTTTTTTCGTGGACAAGACCTACCGCTCCGGCAGGGGAATGAACTCCACCTCGTCCCCCGGCACCTTGGGAAACGCGCCGTTCTTCCAGTCCGCCTTGGCCTGCTCGATGCGTTCCTTGCGGCTGGAGACGAAGTTCCACCAGATGTGGCGCGGGCCCAGCGCCTCACCACCGATCAGCGCCAATTGGGTATCCTCCACCGCCCGGACCGTCACCGTATGGCCCGTGTGAAGCACGGCCATGCCGTGTTGGTCGATCTGGCTGTCCAGGGCCGCGAGCCTGCCCTTCACCACGTAAAGCGCCCGTTCCTCCGCGCCGTCCGGCAGCGTGAGGCTCTGGCCGGCCTTGAGGGCGGCCTCCACGTAGAGCGTCTGCGCGAAGGTCCTGACCGGGGACTGCACGCCGTAGGCGGCACCGATCAGGACGCGCACGGGCACCCCGTCCACGTCCACCGAGGGGATCTGCTCGCGACCATAGTGATGGAAGGCCGGGTCGGTCTCCTCGTCGGCCTCCGGCAGGGCGAGCCAGAGCTGCAGGCCGTCCAGGACATTGTTGGCGGCCTTGATCTCTTCCCGCTGGCGCTCGGAATGCACGATGCCTTTGCCCGCCACCATCAGGTTGATCGCGCCGGGGGTGATGGTCAGCTCGTTGCCCAGTGAATCCCGGTGCAGCATCTCGCCCTCGAACAGGTAGGTCACCGTGGCCAGGTTGATGTGGGGGTGGGGCCTCACGTCGACCCCCTGGCCCGGTTCGAACACCGCCGGCCCCATGTGATCGAAGAAGATCCACGGCCCCACCATGCGGCGCTTGGCCGACGGCAGGGCGCGGCGCACGGTGAAACCGCCGAGGTCGTGTTCCTTGGGGACGATCATCAGATCGATGCCGGTGCAGGGGTTTGCCTGCTCGATCGTGTCATCTTCAATGTCGGTCTCGATGCTCATGTGGGTTCCCTGTCAGGTCCTGCGGATGGTTCCATGATACATGCCGGGCGGGTCACGACGCCTTGATGAACTGATCACGGTCGGTTTCGTTGCCGAACCGCCCCACCAGGAACTCCACGAATGTCCTGACCTTGGCCGACAGGTAACGACGGGAGGGGTACACGGCATGGATGGAGATGTCGGCCGGGCAGTAGGCGTGCAGCACCTGCTGCAGGCGTCCCGAGGCGAGGTCCGGGCCGACGATGAAGGTGGGCAGGAGCGTGACCCCGAGGCCGGCCAGGGCCGATGCCCTGAGGATGTCTCCATTGTCTGCGCACACCGGTCCATTGACCTTGACCGACTCGGTGCCGCGGGGGCCGTGCAGCGTCCAGGTGTCCGGCTTGAGGTCGTTGGCGTAGATCAGGCAGGCATGGATGGCGAGGTCCTGGGGCACCTTGGGGGTGCCCTGTCGTGCCAGGTATTCGGGCGATGCGCAGAACACCCGTCGGGAGGGTGCGATCCTGCGGGCGATCAGGCTGGAGTCCTCCAGTTCACCGATACGGATCGCCAGGTCGAAGCCCTCGGCCACCACGTCCACGAAGCGGTCGCTCAGGCTCAGGGAGACCTGCACCTCGGGGTAGGCCGTGATGTACTCGGGGATGAGCTTCTGGAGGTGCAGGATACCGAAGGAGGTCGGGGCACTCACGGTGAGCCGGCCGCGCGGCCGGTCACTCTGCTCGCCCGCGATGCGCTCGATCTCGTCGATCTCCTCCAGGATATCGCGGCATCGCTCGTAGTAGACGCGGCCGGTCTCCGTGAGGCTGATGCGCCGGGTGGTGCGGTTCAGCAGGCGGGTCCCCAGGTGCGCTTCAAGGCGCATCACCGCCTTGCTCACCTGGGCCCGGGAGACGCCGAGCCTCTGGGCGGCGGCCGCGAAACCGCCCGCGTTCACCACTTCCACAAAGGTGCTCATGCCGGTCAGCCGGTCCATATTGTCAATCTATAGGAAACAATTTGTTCACTTATAGGCCGTTTATCTAACAGATTCCATCCTATACGCTCAATTCAGGTCAAATTTCAGACACCGGAGGCGAGTCATGATTGAGGTCAGACGCAGTGAAGAACGCGGCGCGGCGGACCACGGTTGGCTGCAGAGCCGCCATACCTTCTCCTTCGCCCGCTACTACGACCCGCGGCACATGGGCGTGTCCGCCCTGAGGGTGATCAACGATGACCGGGTGAGTGCTGGGCAGGGTTTTCCTGCCCATTCCCACGAGGACATGGAGATCATCAGCTACGTGAAGAAGGGTGTCATCGCACACAGGGACAGCATGGGCAACGTGGAGCAACTGCCGGCAGGCGAGTTCCAGCTCATGAGTGCCGGCACCGGGGTGACCCACAGCGAGTACAACCCGTCGTCCACCGAGTCGCTGGAGTTCCTGCAGATCTGGATCCAGCCCAATGTCTACGGCATCGAGCCGGGTTATCAGCAGAAGCGATTCCCGGCGCGACAGGGCCTGCAGCTGGTCATTTCCCCCGACGGCCGCGACGATTCACTGCAGATCCACCAGGACGCCTTCCTCTATCACTTGCGCTTGGATGCGGACGGATCGGCCAGTCACGCCCTCGGCAGGGGACGTACGATTTATGTGCACGTGGTCTCGGGGGTGCTGAACGTGAACGGGGAGCGGCTGGAGGCGGGCGATGGCGCGCGCATCGGTGAGACCGAGAGGGTGGCGTTCGTCGCCCTGGAGGACAGCGAGGCACTGGTGTTTGATCTGCCCTAAATCCACGCGTGCATCGGCCGTCGGCCGATGCACGCCCGACAGGAGACATGACTCATGCGAAACACCACCTGCGCCAAACTCGATAGGACCTTCATTGACCGCTGGTCTCCGAGGGCCTTCCTGCCGGACAAGCTGAGCCACGAGGACCTGATGACCCTGTTCGAGGCGGCCCGGTGGAGTCCATCCTGCTTCAACGAGCAGCCCTGGCATTTCGTCTATGCCGTCGCGGATGAAGATCTCGCGCGCTTTCAGTCCGTGCTCACCGACAAGAACAGGTCATGGGCGAGCAGGGCGCCGGTACTGATCATCGCCTTCAGTCGCCCGCGCTTTCGCAAAAACGACAAGCCCAACCGCTGGGCGGATTTCGACGCCGGCGCCGCCTGGATGGCCCTGAACCTGCAGGCCCATCGTCTGGGTCTGCATTGTCATGCCATGGGCGGCTTCGATGAAGACATGGCCTATGAGGCCACCGGGCTGGATCGCGACCAGTACAAGGCCCTGTGTGTGATCGCCGTCGGAAGGCGGGCCGATGCCGATGTGCTGCCCGAGGACCTGCGCGCGCGGGAGGCCCCATCGGATCGCAGTCCTCTGGATGGCATGATCACCGAAGGACGCATGCCCGGCTGAGCTGGTGCTGGGCTCGACTGATAAAAGCCTTAACGCAAAGACGCAAAGACGCAAAGACGCAAAGGGGCGCAAAGCTTTTCGGCTTAAAGATCAAAAGATTCTTTGCGTTCCTTTGCGTCTTTGCGTCTTTGCGTTGAAAGCTCTTGACCTTAACTCCTTATGCTCAACCCACCTGGCGCCACTTGAGGAAGGCCTTCTCCAGTTCCACGAGCACGAACAGGATGACACCGAAGGCCAGGATGCGGCCCCAGTCCTCGAGTCCCAGGGCGGTGGTGCCGAACAGGAACTGAAGCGGCGGCGCGTAGGTGAACAGGCCCTGCAGCACGATCAGCACGCCGATGGCGATGAGCACCGCGCGGCTGCCCAGGAGGCCCTCCCGGTTGAACACCGGCTCCAGGATGTAGCGGCTGTTGAAGAGATAGAAGAGCTGGCCCATGACCAGGGTGTTGATGGCGGCGGTGCGCGCCAGTTCCACGGCCATGCCGTGTTGTTGCATCCACAGGAAGTGGCCGAAGGTGCCGGCCACCAGCAGGGCCGAGACGAACACCACCCGCCAGATGAGAAAGCCGGACAGGATCGGGGTGTTGGGCGGACGGGGTGCTCGTTTCATGACGCCGGGCTCGGTGGGCTCGAAGGCGAGCGCCAGGGCCAGGGTCACGGCGGTGACCATGTTCACCCACAACACCTGCACCGGCGTGAGCGGCAGGGTCAGGCCCAGCAGGATGGCGGCGACGATGGTGAAGGCCTGGCCGCCGTTGGTGGGCAGCAGGAACAGGATGGCCTTGCGCAGGTTGTCGTAGACGGTGCGGCCTTCCTCCACGGCATGGGCGATGGAGGCGAAGTTGTCGTCGGCCAGCACCATCTCGGCGGCCTCCTTGGCGGCCTCGGTACCCTTGATGCCCATGGCCACGCCCACGTCGGCGCGTTTCAGCGCCGGGGCGTCGTTCACCCCGTCGCCGGTCATGGCCACCACGTGGCCATGGGTTTGGATGGCACGCACCAGGCGCAGCTTGTGCTCGGGGGTGGCGCGGGCGAACACGTCCACCTTCTGCACCACCTGCTGCATCTCCTCGTCGCTGATCTTTTCTAGCTCGTGACCGGTCATCACCCCGCCCTCGGTGTGGATGCCCAGTTCCCGGGCAATGGCCTCGGCGGTGACGGCATGGTCACCGGTAATCATCTTCACCCGGATGCCCGCCTCCTGGCATTCCTTCACCGCTTCAATGGCCTCGTCCCGGGGCGGGTCGATGATGCCGCACAGGGCCAGCATGGTAAGTCCCCCGTCCTCGATGTCGGGGAACGCCAGGCTGCGCTTGTCCGCGTCCACGGTCTTGACCGCGAGCGCCAGCAGGCGCTGGCCCTTTGCTGCGATCTCGTCCATCTGCCGTTGCCAGCGATCGGCGTCGATCTCCCGGTCGCCGTCCGCGGTGCGCTCCTTCGCGCACACCGCCAGTACCCGCTCCGGCGCACCCTTGAGGAAGATGAAGCTCTGCCTGCCCTCGTGATGGTGATGCAGGGTGGCCATGAACTTGTAGGAGGACTCGAAGGGAATCACGTCATCCCGGGGGTAGAGTTCGTTGGTCTCCCTGTGGTCGAGTCCCGCCTTGAGCGCGGCGGTGACCAGCGAGCCCTCGGTGGGGTCCCCCTCCAGGACCCACTGGCCGTCGCGCTGGTGCAGTTCCGCGTCGTTGCACAGCAGGATGCCGCGCAGGCCCTCGGCGAGGACGACATGGTCTTGGGGGTCGATGTCCTGACCGTCGAGTGAGAAGCCGCCATGGGGCTCGTAGCCGACCCCGCCCACCTCGAAGATCNCCTCGGCGGTGACGATGGATTTGACGGTCATCTCGTTGCGGGTGAGCGTGCCGGTCTTGTCGGAGCAGATGGTGGTCACGGAGCCCAGGGTCTCCACGGCCGGCAGACGACGGATGATGGCGTTGCGTGCCGCCATGCGCTGCACGCCGATGGCGAGCGTGATGGTCATGATGGCGGGCAGGCCCTCGGGGATGGCGGCCACCGCCAGGCTCACCGCAGCCAGGAAGGTCTCCAGGATGTCGTAGTCCCGGAACCAGTAACCGAAGGCGAAGGTGAAGCCCGCCAATGCCACGATGGCGACCGAAAGCCAACGGCCGAACACGGCGATGTCGCGCAGCAGCGGCGTGGTCAGCGTCTCCACCTCGCCGAGCAGGGTGGAGATGCGGCCGATCTGGGTACTCGCGCCCGTGCCCACCACCACGCCCTTGCCCTGGCCGAAGGCCACCAGTGTTCCGGAGAAGGCCATGCTGGCCTGGTCGCCCAGGTCCGCCTGTGCGTCCACGGGACCGGTCTGCTTGTCCACCGCCACCGATTCACCGGTGAGCACCGCCTCGTCGATGCGCATGTTGTGGGCGCGCAGCAGGCGCAGATCCGCGGGCACCTTG
>SR_TP_S13solDRAFT_1000745_pt1 | contig 11942 bp, 8 predicted proteins | sample SodReaTP_S13sol_FD_11159 | JGI IMG/M metagenome (IMG submission 11159) | reverse complement strand
CCCCTCCCCCGCAAAGCGGGGGAGGGTTGGGGAGGGGGCCCGCCGCCGCATCCATATCCCCCATAGCATGAACGACCCCTCGCCCTGATTCCGTTGCCCTCTCGCGACACCTGTTGCGCCCCGGCCGCGCCGAACTGTGGCGCGCACACCAACCCAAATGCCCTTCGTATGAAACCACGATGACAATACATCCCGCCCCGGGGCGTACCCTGTGCGCCCCTGTCAGGCCCCAAGTTCCCGTGACGCCTTGATAAGTCGGAAATCCAACCTTGCAGAATCCGACCATCGACGAGGAATCGTCTGTTCGCCAGGTCACAAAGCCTTAATCAAATCTTAATCGTTTCGCGATTTAAGGAATCTCCGCCGGTTGATTAAATCCCCGCGTCAACTGAATTGACGTGATGTGCAATCAAATCCGCAATCCCCTGGGAGATTCAAACATGAACAAGCAAATCCTCGCCGCGGCCGTGGCCGCCGCCATGGCCCTGCCCGCCGTTGCCCTGGCCGATGCCAGCATCTACGGCCGTGCTCACCTGTCCTTCGACATGATGGACAACGATGACAGCGCCCCCAACGATTACAGCGCTACCAACATCTCCAACAACTCCAGCCGCATCGGTGTGCGCGGTTCCCACCAGATCAACGATGACGTCAAGGGCATCTGGCAGGTGGAGTCCAACTTCGAAGCCGCCGGTGATAGCAACAACGGTCGCCTCGGCACCCGCAACACCTTTGTCGGCATGGAAGGTGATTTTGGCCGCGTGCGCGTTGGTTATAGTGACACCGTCACCAAGGGCATCAGCCGCGCCACCGATCTGTTCGGTGACCAGGCCGGTGATTCCCGCAACATGCTCAACGGCCTGGGCGACCAGCGCTTCCGCAATGCGGCGTTCTATGATTCACCCAAGCTCGGTGCCTTCAGCTTTGCTATCAACTATTCCACCAACAACAACGACAGCGATCTCGCCGCGGACGGCAACGACGACAGCGCCTACAGCATCGGTGGTGTGTTCAAGGATGGCCCGCTCTACGTGGGTCTGGGCTACGAGCAGCGTGACTTCGTCGCGGGCACCGACAGCACCGCCACCCGCCTGGGTGTGTACTACGACTTCGACGCCCTGCGCGTCACCGGTCTGTATCAGATGGGCACCACCACTGCCGATGTGGACGTGGACACCTACGGCATCGGTCTGCGCTACAAGATGGGCGCCTGGGCCTTCAAGGGCCAGTACTACGCCACCAGCAACGACGGCAACAACACCGACGGCAGCATGGTCGCCCTGGGTGTGGACTACAACCTGAGCAAGCAGACCAGCGTGTACGTGGCCTATGCCATGACCGATAACGACGCTAGCGCTTCCTACAGCCCTGCAGGTGGTGGTCATGGTGACGACTTCGACACCGTCGGCTCCTCCCCCTCCATCTTCAGCCTCGGCGTGAAGCACAACTTCAAGTTCGATCTCTAAGCAAGACCTCTCCCAAAGAGTCCTTGAGGGCGCGGGCAACCGCGCCCTTTTTTTGTGATTCCTGTAGTACTCCCTCCCCCGCACGGCGGGGGAGGGTTGGGCAGGGGGCGAAGTTGCGCCAGACCCCTGGGCGATCCGGATGCGCAACCACCCCCGCATCAAGGCGTTTGCCGCTTCATAGGGCGGGCCATGCCCGCCACCCTCAGCACCCCATCACCCATAGGGCGGGCCATGCCCGCCACTCGCGGCCCCCTGTGTAACCACCCTCGCGTCACGACGACTAGGCCGCCCGTGGTGAGACCTCTTTCTCAATGTTGCCGAGTACCGCCCGTCTGGCGGCCTCCAGCTCATAGCCTTTCGGCAGAACGATCCAGAACTAGGCAATGATGGAACATGATCAGGCTGGATTATCTGGCGGCGGCCAGCGCCGTGCCGTATGCACCAGGGCAAGAATCCACAGGGTATCGGCATCGACCTCGTAGATAAGGCGGTAGCTTTCGTGCGGGATGAATTCGCGGGTTCCGTTGACCATCCCCTCTTTGCCGAGAAGGGGGTGTGTGGCGAGCAGCGTAACAGCCTCGCCCAAACGTTCGTCGAGTCTGATGGCCGCCAGGGGGTTATCGCGAGCGACGTGCTCGAATATGACCTCCCTGTCGCGTATGGCTTGCGCCGTCCAAATGGCTTTCATTGTTAATCGTGCTCGACACCCATCGCCTTACGGCGCGCTGCAAAGGCCGCTTCAACTTCTTCATGACTGAGCCCCTGTCCACGTTTAACGGAGTCGCGGGCCAGCTGAACCTTGTGATGAATATAGGACTCGTATTCGCGGGCTTCCCGCTGCCGTTGAATGAACTCACGCATCAATTCCCTGACCACCTGGGATGCGGGGCGGTCTGCGGCCTTGGCCTCGGCCATGAACTCGTCCCGGAGTTCCTTCTCCATTTTCATGGTGAAAGCGGTTTCTTTGGCCATGGCGGTAGCTCCCTGGGGGAATTGTCATGAAAAAGTATATACGAAGTGTATCCAAAGTAGGGGTCCGACAGAATCCGCCGACCCCCTGACCACCAAACAACACCCACGCCCCATCCGGGTGCACCCGTACTTAAAGTAAGCTCTCAAGACTTCCCGGCAATCATCGAAACAGGCGATTAAATGGCGTTTTTGAAGAGTGTTGCAAAAAAACAACGCTAAAAACGACCGTTTGTCGCTTTTTTGCGAATTCACCCTTGCAAAGCCCTGGATCAGGGCGTATAAAAACCCGGTCATTGCATAAATGACCCACAAACTTGTGTGAAGTAATTAAAGACTCAACTCCTGGGAGAGTGAATCAAATGATGAAGAAAACTCTGATCGCCGCCGGCGTGGCCGTTGCCATGACCGTGCCCGCCATCGCCTCCGCTGACGTGTCTCTGACCGCCCGCCTGCAGGCTGAGCTGACCAGCACCTCTAGTGACAACGACGCAAACGACGGCCTGCGTATCGGTGATGCCTACCAAGGCGACGGTAACGTTGGTTCCGGTAACTGGAGCCGTGTGGACCTCAAGGCCAGTCACGATCTCGGCAATGGCCTGAGCGCCATCGGCCACGTGTCCTGGAACATCGACCCCTCAAACGTAGCCAACAAGGGCACCCGTGAGTCCCTGGTGGGCCTGCAGGGTAACTTCGGTACGGTGATGATGGGTCGCATGACCAACGCTGCCGCCACCAATGGCAAGGACCCCTTCAACGGCACCTTCATGCAGGCCCGTGGTAACGGCGGCATGGCTTCCTCTGGTGCCATCGGCAACGCTGCCATCGGTAACGGTGGTTACCTGAGCGAAGCCCTGGGTTACAAAGGCAAGCTGGGTGTTGTGAGCCTGGGTGCCACCATCGGCCTCGACCCTGACAACGAAGAAGGCAACCACGCCTATGCTGTTCTGGCCGATGTGGATCTGAACCCTGTGAACGTCTGGGTGGGTTATGCCAGCGGTGACGAATACGACGGCCTGGCCCCCGATGACGATGCTGAAATCGCCAAGATCGGTGCTTCCTTCAAGACTGGCGCCTTCAGCGTGATGGCTCAGTACGAAGATGTGAAGGACGACATAAGCTTCATGATGGTGGCTGGTACCTACACCATGGGTGCAAACACCTTCATGCTGGGTTACGGTGTGGGTGATGCCGAGGTTGACGGTGAAGACCAGCAGTGGATTGCCCTGGGCATGAACCACCGCTTCACCCGTCAGGTCTCCGCTCACGTGGGTGTGCGTTCCACCGAGTACGCCGAAAACAATGCCGAGTCCACCGTGGTCGGTGCCGGCATGCGCGTGACCTTCTAATCGGAGCTTTTCCTAGCCGATTGAGACGGGGCCCTTCGGGGCCCCGTTTTTTTTTTCGCATTTTTTACTTCTTTGGCATTACTTTGGCGTTTTTTTACTTTGGGACACCCACAATCCGTTTGACAGCGGATTAATCCGCGACTAGGTTCAATGCAATATTCAGGGACACGGAGCTCCCCGATGACCAGAGCCAGAAAGGAACTCGTCCATCTGGACAACACCCCTTACTACCACTGCATCTCCCGTTGTGTCCGGCGGGCCTTCCTCTGTGGGCGTGATCCCTATACAGGCAGAAACTACGAGCACCGCAGGGGCTGGGTGTTGGAACGCCTGCGAGAGCTACAGGGCATCTTTGCCGTCGAAATCTGCGCCTATGCGGTGATGTCGAACCACTATCACCTGGTGTTGAGGCTGAGTCCTGATCGTGCGAGGGCTTGGTCGGATGCAGAGATCGCTCAGCGCTGGGGCGCCTTGTATTCGATTCCACCTCTGGTCGCCCGTAGCCAGAGGGGTGAGGTGATCTCGCAGGCGGAGCAGGTGGTTGTACACGCTTTGATAGAGCAGTGGCGGGAGCGATTGATGGATCTCTCCTGGTTCATGCGTTGTCTGAATGAACGTATTGCCAGGCGCTGCAATGCGGAAGATGCCTGCAAGGGACGTTTCTGGGAGGGGCGCTTCAAGAGCCAGGCCTTGTTGGATGAGGCGGCTGTGCTGACATGCATGAGTTACGTTGACCTGAATCCGATCAGGGCGGGTATCGCCGATACGCCGGAGGTATCTTATTACACATCCATTCGTCAGCGCGTTCGTGAAATGGCTGGGGTTGCGCCTGATGGCGCTCATGGTGGGCAGACGTGTTGCCCTGAACTTTCTGGGCTGGATGACAGTCTCGTCAAGGATGAGAGTCCGAACCGGATCGGCTTTTCTGTCGCGGATTACCTGATGTTGGTGGATTGGTGTGGTCGCGCGATCAGGCAGGGTAAGCGAGGAGCGATTCAGGCGGATCTACCGCCTATCCTTGAACGCCTCAATATCGATGCGGGACGATTCCTGGATTATGTGCGAGTGGGTCGTCGTGACCGGCAAGTGATAGCGATTGGCCGCGCGGGTCGATTGCGTGAGGTCGCCACCCGGGTAGGCCGTTGCTATTTCAAGGGAGCGACCATGAGTCGTCGTCTGTACCCGGTAGCCTCGGCCGGAAGGTCGTGAGTGAAGTGTGATTCTGTGAGCTTCCTCTCACAGAAACCGCTTAATCAAGCTGGCGTTGTGGAGAATCAAGGCTAAACTCAGAATCGTCTGCAAGGAAGCGGGCGCGCTCGGGGGCCGACATCACAGGGACACGTGGTGCTCGGCTCCACCTCTTTGTATCCCCACCTCCGATTGCTTCTACAAACGCCGCTCCTCAGTGGTGATCCTCTGTGCGTGTTGTCTGGTTATGGGTTGCCTAAACCTGAGGAGGATTGTGGGTGTCCCAAAGCAGGCTTCCCCTGACCCAAAGCCATGCCAAAGCCAGTTAACTAGTCATGACCCAATCAGAATTATGGGTGTCCCAAACCCAGTTATGACCCAATCAGAATTATGGGTGTCCCAAACCCAGTTAACCTTTCCCTGTCTGGTGTTACATGTGCCGGTATGGGGTGCGGTGTTATTATGTGCTGCTGACTTCACCTGACCTGCGGAGGTCCCTCTCCACATGCCCCATGCCGAGCCGTTGACCGCTCAAGCCACGCCGCGTATTCGCGAAATCCCCTACAACTACACCTCTTTCTCGGACCGGGAGATCGTCATCCGGTTTCTGGGGGAGGAGATGTGGTCTGTGCTGGGGGAGCTGCGTGGGGAGCGGCGCACGGGCGTCTCGGCACGCATGCTGTTCGAGGTGCTGGGGGATATGTGGGTGGTGACCCGCAATCCGTATATCCAGGATGATCTGCTGGACAACCGCAGACGCCTGAGCGCCCTCGTCGAGGCCATGGATCACCGGGTGGACCAGATCGTGGCCCGGGCTGACGGCAATGAAAAGGCCCTGGATCTGGCCACCCGCGCCCGGCAATCGGTGCGGCGTTTCGAGGCATGGTTCCCTGAGCAGCGGGCCCTGCGCAAGAAGGCCCTGCGCCGGCTCGCCCGGCATACCCGCAAGGACAATATTCACTTCGACGGCCTGGCCCGGGTCTCCCATGTGACCGACGCCACCGACTGGCGCGTGGAATTGCCCTTTGTGGTGATCACGCCGGATTCCGAAGAGGAAATGGCCGGCGTGGTGGATGCCTGTATCGAGCTGGGCCTGACCGTCATCCCCAGGGGTGGCGGCACCGGCTATACCGGTGCGGCGGTGCCCCTGGATGCCTCCAGTGCGGTGATCAACACCGAAAAACTCGAAGGCCTGGGCGCCATGCAGATGCGCCAGATCCCGGGCGTCGATCAGCCAGTCCCCACGGTGCGCGCCGAGGCCGGTGTCGTCACGCGCCGGGTCTCGGAGCTGGCCGGGCGCGAGGGCCTGGTATTCGCCGTGGACCCCACTTCACAGGACGCCTCCACCATTGGCGGCAATATCGCCATGAATGCCGGCGGCAAGAAGGCGGTGCTCTGGGGCACCACCCTGGATAACCTCGTTTCCTGGCGCATGGTGACGCCGGACGCCAAGTGGCTTGAGGTGGAGCGCATCGGCCACAACCTGGGCAAGATCCACGATCAGGACGAGGTGCGTTTTCGCATCACCCGCTACCTGGCCGATGGCAAGACCCTGGATGGCGAGCCCGAAGAGGTCTCCTGCCCCGGCCAGAGTTTTCGCAAACTGGGCCTGGGCAAGGACGTGACTGATAAGCACCTGGGCGGCCTGCCTGGGGTGCAGAAGGAAGGCTGTGACGGCCTGATCACATCCGGCGTGTTCATCCTGCATCGCATGCCCAAATTCACCCGCACCGTGTGCCTTGAGTTCTACGGTGATGATCTGCACGAGGCGGTGCCCGCCATCGTGGAGATCAAGGATCGTCTGGACGCCGATCCGGACGTGAAGCTCTCGGGCCTGGAACACCTGGACGAACGCTATGTGCGCGCCGTGCGCTACACGCCCAAGGGGGCCCGGGGCGAGCGCCCGAAGATGGTGTTGCTGGCGGACATCGGCTCCGACGATGAGACGGCGGTGGGCCGCGCCGCCTCCGAGGTGGTGCGCCTGGCCAATGCCCGCAACGGCGAGGGTTTTGTTGCAGTAAGCCCCGAGGCGCGCAAGCGCTTCTGGGCGGAACGTGCCCGTACCGCTGCCATCGCAGCACACACCAACGCCTTCAAGATCAACGAAGACGTGGTCATCCCCCTGGACCGGCTGGCCGAGTACAGCGAGGGCATCGAGCGCATCAACGTGGTCCAGTCCATGGGCAACAAGCTGAACATGCTTGCCGAGATGCTCGAGTGTCTGAAGGGCGATCATCCGGAACTGCGCGAACTGCTGTCCATCGAGAACGAGGAGGGCCGGCGCTGGTTCGAGGGCAAGCGCAGTGCCGCGATCCAGCACCTGGAAGGGGTGCAGGCCCGCTGGAAGATGATCCTGGGCAACCTGGATGCGGATGCCGTCTCCGAAGATGCCCTGCTGGATGAGAAGGCGCGCGCGGATCAGCGTCCCGGGGATCGCCTGATCAACCTGTTGCTGCGCCGCAGCCTGCGTATCTCCTACAAACACGAAGTGCGCCGTCCCCTGTGGGACATCTTCGATGGCCTGGACCTGGAGCCGGTGCGCAAACGCCTGGAGGCCATCCACGACCGGGTGCTCACCAGTCGCCTGTTTGTGGCCCTGCACATGCATGCTGGTGACGGCAATGTGCACACCAACATCCCGGTGAACTCCAACGACTACGCCATGATGCACGAGGCCGAGCGCATCGTGGACCAGGTGATGGAGATGGCCCGCCACCTGGGCGGCGTGATCTCCGGCGAACACGGCATCGGCATCACCAAGATGCAGTACCTGGAGCCGTCCCAGGTGGAGGCCTTCGCCGAGTACAAGCAGAAGGTGGATCCCCGAGGGCGTTTCAACAAGGGCAAGCTCATGCCAGGCTCGGGACTGGCCAACGCCTACACCCCCAGCCTGCGCCTGTTGCAGCAGGAGGCCCTGATCCTGGAGCAGAGCGAACTGGGCGCCCTGAACGACGACATCAAGGACTGCCTGCGCTGCGGCAAGTGCAAGCCCGTGTGCAATACCCACGTGCCGCGGGCCAATCTGCTGTATTCACCGCGCAACAAGATCCTCGCCTCCGGGCTGATCATCGAGGCCTTCCTCTACGAGGAGCAGACCCGCCGCGGCCTGTCACTGCGCCACTTCGACGAGATGAACGACGTGGCGGATCATTGCACCGTCTGTCACAAGTGCGCCAATCCCTGCCCGGTGGATATCGACTTCGGCGATGTGACCATTCGCATGCGCAGCATTCTCAAGGAGCGGGGCCAACGCAAGGTCAAGCCGGCGACCATGGCGTCCATGGCCTTCCTGAACATCAAGGACCCCACCACCATCAAGCTCATGCGCAAGGGCCTGATTCAGTGGGGCTACGCCAGCCAGCGCTTCGGACACGGCCTGTTCAAGCGCCTGGGCCTGCTCAATGGCAAGCAGCGTCCTGCCTCCACCACGGGTCCGGCTTCGCTGCCGGCCCAGGTGGTGCATTTCGTGAAAAAACCCATGCCCGCGGGCCTGCCCACGAGGACCACCCGGGCCATGCTGGGGCTGGAGGATGCCAGCCAGGTGCCTGTGATCCGCGACCCGCTCAAGGCGGGGGAGAACAGTGACGCGGTGTTTTATTTCCCCGGCTGCGGCTCCGAGCGGCTGTTCAGCCAGATCGGCCTGGCCACCATGGCCATGCTCTACGAGACGGGTGCCCAGACGGTATTGCCGCCGGGTTATCTGTGCTGTGGTTATCCCCAGACGTCCTCCGGTGACGTGGACAAGGGCAAGGCCATTACCACCGAGAACCGGGTGCTGTTCCACCGCCTGGCCAATACCCTGAACTACCTGGATATCCGCACGGTGATCGTTTCCTGCGGCACCTGCATGGATCAGTTGCTCAAATACGAGTTCGAGCAGATCTTCCCCGGCTGCCGCCTGCTGGATATCCATGAGTACCTGATGGAGAAGGGCATGAGCCTGGAAGGCGTGGAGGGGGTGCAATACCTCTACCACGACCCTTGCCATTCCCCCATGAAGACCCACGCGCCCACCAGCGTGGCCAGCAAACTCATGGGCCAGGCGGTGCAGCTCTCTGACCGCTGTTGCGGTGAGGCCGGCACCTTTGCCGTGAGTCGGCCCGACATCGCCACCCAGGTGCGTTTTCGCAAGCAGGAGGAACTGCATGCGGGTATCCGGGAACTGACCGGTGAGGACCGGGCAGAGCAGGGCAACGTCAAGATGCTGACCTCCTGTCCCGCCTGTCAGCAGGGGCTGTCCCGCTATCGGGATGACACCGGGATGGATACGGACTACATCGTGGTGGAGATGGCCAATCGGATGCTGGGCGAGGGCTGGCAGGAGCAGTTCATCGAGCGCGCCCGCAGCGGTGGGATCGAGAAGGTGTTGTTGTAGGGGAATGGTGTGAGGGGTGAGGAGATAGGCGAAAGGCTTTAAACCACCCCCACCCTAACCCTCCCCCATGAGGGGGAGGGGATGTATCTATTGGCATTGATGAGGGGAAGGGGATGGGGATGCATCAATTGGCGCTTGCGTTGTCCATTGGGCGCCGTACGTTCCTCGCCTAACGCCTAACGCCTAACGCCTAACGCCTAACGCCTGAGTTCAGCCGATCGTCCTGATGCCGTCGGCGCTGCCCAGGATCAGGATGTCTGCCGGGCGTTGGGCGAAAATACCTACTGTGACCACGCCGGCCAGCTGGTTGATGCGGCCTTCCATGTCCACCGGGTCGGTGATCTGCAGGTTGTGCACGTCCAGGATGATGTTGCCGTTGTCGGTGATGAAGCCTTCGCGCAGCAGCGGTTGACCGCCCAGACGGGTCAGTTCCCGGCTCACGTAGGCGCGGGCCATGGGGATGACCTCTACTGGCAGGGGGAAGGCGCCCAGGACGTCCACCAGCTTGGTTTCGTCGGCAATGCACACGAACTTGTCGCTGGCCGCCGCCACGATCTTTTCCCGGGTGAGCGCGCCGCCGCCGCCCTTGATCAGATGCAGTTGGGAGTTGGATTCGTCGGCGCCGTCAACGTAGAGGGCCAGCTGCCCGGCGGTGTTCAGGTCCATGACCTGGATGCCGTGGCCGCGCAGACGCTGAGCGCTGGCCTCGGAGGAGGCGACGGTGCCGTCGATCTTGTCCTTGATGCCCGCCAGCAGATCAATGAAGTGGTTGGCGGTTGAGCCGGTACCCACGCCCACGATCATGCCTGCTTCCACGTATTCGATAGCGGCTTGCGCCGCGGCCTTTTTCATCTGGTCCTGATTCATGGCTTTTCCCTTCGAGATTCTGCGCGTAACTCTTTGATTGCCTGTTTGTCAGCCGACGCAAGATACAAGATACAAGAGGCCGGACACAAGACAAAGCAAGTCACTGACTTTCCTTGTAACTTGTATCTTGCCTCTTGTATCTTCCCTCAATGCCTTTCCCATACCTCGAAAAAACACTCACCGCCCGGGTCTATGATGTCGCCCGTGAGACCCCTCTTGACCCGATGCCCACCCTGTCCCGGCGACTGGGCAACCAGATCCTGCTCAAGAGAGAAGACCTGCAGCCGGTGTTTTCCTTCAAGCTGCGTGGGGCCTACAACCGCATTTTTCACCTCACCGAAGAGGAGAAGGCGCGGGGCGTAATCGCCGCCTCCGCCGGCAACCACGCCCAGGGGGTGGCCCTGGCGGCCAAGACCCTGGGCATTCGCGCCACCATCGTCATGCCCCAGACCACCCCGAGCATTAAGGTGGATGCGGTGCGTACCCTGGGCGGCAAGGCGGTGTTGCACGGGGATTCCTACGACGAGGCCTATGCCCATGCCATGACCCTGGTGGACAAGCAGGGCTTTGTCTTCATTCATCCCTTCGATGATCCCTACGTGATCGCCGGGCAGGGCACGGTGGCCATGGAGCTGCTGCGCCAGCACCCGGACCCTATCGATGCGGTGTTTATCTGCGTGGGCGGCGGCGGCCTGCTGGCGGGCATGGCCACCTACATCAAGGCGCTGCGTCCCGATATACGGGTCATCGGGGTCGAGCCCGATGATGCCCCTTCCATGACCGAGGCCTTGAGGCGCAAGCGTCGCATCACCCTGGATCAGGTGGGTATCTTTGCCGACGGTGTCGCCGTGCGTCAGGTGGGGGCGGAGACCTACCGCCTGGCACGCAAGCATGTGGACGAGATGCTGCTGGTCAGCACCGATGAGATCTGTGCCGCCATCAAGGATATCTTCGATGACACCCGGGTCATGGCCGAGCCGGCCGGTGCCCTGGCCGTGGCCGGCGTGAAGAAATATGTGGAGACCCGGGGGGTGACGGGACAGCGTTTTGCCACCGTGCTGAGCGGCGCCAACATGAACTTCGACCGCTTGCGTTACGTGGCCGAGCGCGCCGAGCTGGGTGAGCACCGGGAGGCCCTCCTGGTGGCCACCATCCCTGAGCGTCCGGGCAGCTTCCGGGCCTTTTGTCGCGCCATCGGCAAGCGCGGCATCACGGAATTCAATTACCGTTACGCCGATGACCGGGATGCCCATGTGTTCGTGGGCATCAAGCTCTCGGGCGGTGATGAAGAGCGCAAGGCGATCCTCGCGGACCTGGATAAACAGGGCTATGGGGTATCGGATCTTACCGACAACGAGATGGCCAAGTCCCATTTGCGCCACATGGTGGGTGGGCATGGGGATGATGTGCACGACGAACGAGTGTATCGCTTCGAGTTTCCGGAACGTCCCGGTGCATTGCTGCGCTTTCTGACCCATATGGGTCAGGACTGGAACATCAGCCTGTTCCATTACCGCAACCACGGGGCAGCCTATGGTCGGGTGCTGGTGGGGATGCAGGTGCCGCCCCGGGACGAGCGGCGGTTCAGGGCCTTCCTGGATGAATTGGGCTATCCCTATTGGGAGGAGACCGCCAATCCGGTGTACCGGATGTTCCTGGGTTGATGCCCCGCAGGCGCTATACGATGCCTGAAACGAGAAAGGCCCGCCTATGGCGGGCCTTTCTCGT
>SR_TP_S13solDRAFT_1000744_pt1 | contig 11943 bp, 10 predicted proteins | sample SodReaTP_S13sol_FD_11159 | JGI IMG/M metagenome (IMG submission 11159) | reverse complement strand
GCTCATGAGGAGGTCCCGGACCGGGGTCCGGGACGACGCTGCGCGTCGGCTTCAGGGTTCAGGAAGGGAAAGGACGGGCTCGGGGTTCGGGTAGGTCGTCCGTCGGGGATGTAACCCCGACCTACGGGGACGAGGCGTTTGGGGTTGAGGAGGAAAGATCCCGGATCGGGTGTGCTGATGCGTTGCGGCTTCGCCTCCACGCATCCTACGGGTGCTGTCGGTGCGCGAGCGGGGATCCGAAAAAGCCCGGCACGGGGCCGGGCTTTGGGCATCGTTGGGGAGGTCCCGGCTCGAGGGCCGGGACGACGGGGCCTTACACCTTGGACAGGGCCAGGGCGGTATCGAGCATGCGGTTGGAGAAGCCCCACTCGTTGTCGTACCAGCTGAAGACCTTGACCAGGCGGCCGGAGGTCTTGGTGAGCGTGGCGTCGAAGATGGACGAGTGCGGGTTGTGGTTGAAGTCGCTGCTCACCAGGGGCTCGGTGTTGTAGGCCAGGATGCCGTTGAGCTCGCCTTCGCTGGCGGCCTTGATCGTCTCATTGATTTCCTCGACCGAGGTGTCGCGGCTGGCGATGAAGCTCAGGTCCACGATCGAGACGTTGATGGTCGGCACGCGGATCGAGTAGCCATCGAGCTTGCCGTCGAGTTCGGGCATGACCAGGCCGACGGCCGCGGCCGCGCCGGTCTTGGTCGGAATCTGGTTCATGGCGGCGGCGCGGGCGCGACGCGGGTCCTTGTGGTAGACGTCGGTCAGGACCTGGTCGTTGGTGTAGGCGTGGATCGTGGTCATCAGGCCCTGCTCGATGCCGATCGCGTCATGCAGCGGCTTGACCAGCGGCGCCAGGCAGTTGGTGGTGCACGAAGCGTTCGAGGCGATGTCGTCGCCGGCCTTGAGGATGTCGTGGTTGACGCCGTAGACGATGGTCGGCAGGTCCTTGCCGGCCGGGGCGGAGATCAGCACCTTGCGCGCACCGCCCTGGAGGTGGGCCGCGGCCTTGTCCTTGCTGGCAAAGAAGCCGGTGCACTCGAGCACCACGTCCACACCCAGCTCGCCCCAGGGCAGCCTGGCCGGGTCGCGCTCGGCCAGGACGCGAATCCGGTCGCCATTGACGATCATGTAGTCGCCATCGACCGAAACCTCGCCCGGAAACGGGCCGTGCGCGGTGTCGCGCTGGGTCAGCAGTGCGTTGGTCTGGGCGTCGGCCAGGTCGTTGACCGCGACGATCTGGATTTCGTCGGTGCGATCGGATTCGTACAGCGCGCGCAGCACGTTACGGCCGATGCGGCCATAGCCGTTGATGGCAACCTTGATGGACATGACAGGAATCTCCGCAAGTCTTGGATTTCGGGGAATCCGGGTATTTTACTGCGGTGGGCGGCTCGCGGCCACCTTGGGTGGCCATTGAGGCGTGATGCCGTGGAGTGTCTCGCAAAGCTCTACGGCCCGCACTGCTCCCTACAGCACCTCGCGGACGGCCGAGACCACCGCCTCGGTAGTAAAGCCGTATTCCTCGAACAGGTCTTCCGCCGGCGCGGACGCGCCGAAGGTGTCGATGCCGATGACCTTGCCGTGCTGACCGACGAAGGGCCACCAGTAGTACGTCACGCCGGCTTCGATGGCGACCCGGGCGGTGATTTCGCTCGGCAGGACTGACTTCTGGTAGCTCTCATCCTGTTCCAGGAAGCGGCCGGGGTTGGGCATGGACACGACGCGGATTTTCCTGCCGTCGCTTTCCAGCTCGGCGGCGGCACCCATGGCCAGGCCCACTTCGGAGCCGGTGGCGATCAGGATGGCGTCGGGCTGGCCGCCCTCGGCATCCTTGAGCACGTAGCCGCCCTTCGAAATGGCCTTGATCTGTTCGGCAGTCTTGTCCAGGTGCGGCAGACCCTGGCGGGTGAGCACCAGCGCGGTCGGATCCTTGCGCCGCTTGAGCGCCTCGGCCCAGGCGGCGGCGGTTTCGACCTTGTCGGCCGGGCGCCAGACGTCCAGGTTCGGAATCATGCGCAGGCTGGTGGTGTGCTCCACCGGCTGGTGGGTGGGGCCGTCCTCGCCCAGGCCGATCGAGTCGTGGGTGTAGACGTGGATGGCGCCGGTGGGAATCAGCGCGGACATGCGCACGGCGTTGCGCGCGTAGTCGGAAAACACCAGGAAAGTGCCCGAGTAAGGGATGAAGCCACCGTGCAGGTAGATGCCGTTGACGATGGCGGTCATGCCGAACTCGCGCACGCCGTAGTAGATGTAGTTGCCGCGGGCCGGGTCGTCGAGCACGTCGACGCTGCCCGACCAGTCGGTGTTGTTCGAGCCGGTCAGGTCGGCCGAGCCGCCGATCAGCTCGGGCAGGGGCGGGGCGAAGGCCTCGATGCTCGCGCCCGAGGCCTTGCGCGTGGCGACCTTCCTGTCGTCGCCCTGCATTTCGGCCAGCGTCTGCTCGACCAGGCCGTCGAAGCCCTCGGGCAGTTTGCCTTTCATGCGCCGCTCGAATTCGGCGGCCTTGTCGGGGTGGGCGGCCCTGTAGGCTTCGAAGCGCTGCTGCCATTCCTGCTCGGCGGCCGCACCCGCCTCGCGGGCGTCCCAGGCGGCGCGGATATCGTCGGGAATCTCGAAGGGTTCGTGGTTCCAGCCGAGCTGCTTGCGCGCGGCGGCGACCTCATCGGGGCCCAGCGCGGCGCCGTGCACGCCGGCGGTGCCGGCCTTGTTGGGGGCCCCGAAGCCGATGGTGGTCTTGCAGCAGATCAGGGTCGGCTTGTCGTGCACCGCCACGGCGCGGTCGATGGCAGCCGAGATCGCTTCGGCACTGTGGCCGTCGACATCCTCGACCACGTGCCAGCCGTAGGCCTCAAAGCGGCGCGGCGTGTCGTCGTTGAACCAGCCGTCGGTATTGCCGTCGATGGAGATGTTGTTGTCGTCGTAGAAGACGACCAGCTTGCCCAGCTTGAGCGTGCCGGCCAGGGAGCAGGCCTCGTGCGAGATGCCTTCCATCAGGCAGCCGTCGCCGGCAAACACCCAGGTGTGATGGTCGACGATCCTGTGCTCTTCGGTATTGAAGCGCGCGGCCAGCAGTTTTTCGGCCAGGGCCATGCCGACGGCGTTGGCCAGGCCCTGCCCGAGCGGACCCGTGGTGGTCTCCACGCCCGGTGCGTCACGGCGCTCGGGGTGGCCCGGCGTCATCGAGTGCAGCTGGCGGAAGTTCCTGATCTCCTCGATCGGCAGGTCGTAGCCGGTCAGGTGCAGCACGCTGTAGAGCAGCATCGAGCCGTGGCCGTTGGAGACGACGAAGCGGTCGCGGTCGAACCAGTCCGGGTTGGCCGGGTTGTGCTTGTGGTGGTCTCGGAACAGCACTTCTACGATGTCGGCCATGCCCATGGGCATGCCCGGGTGACCGCTGTTGGCACGCTCGACGGCGTCCATGGACAGGGCCCTGACGGCGTTGGCGAGTTGGCGGCGATCCTGGGTCGGCTGGGTCATGAAACTTCTGCTGCCTGATTGAGGGTTGGGCGGGAAAGCGGCACATTTTACCGTCCCCGGCCGGGTGCGGGGCAAGCAGGCGGCCTTGCCGACTGCCCCGGGTCCCACGACGGGCGTCTTGGTCTTCCGACAAATGCCGGAATATCGGGAACTTGCGTGAATCTCTGCGAGTGCATCCTGCAGCAAGCTCTGATACACTGCAAAGTAGAGAAAACTTTATCGAGCCAGTGACGTCAAATCGGGGGCATTCTGGTCGTCTGTACGGGTATGAGGGTTATGAGTGGCCTCAAGCATCTTCTGATGATGTCCGCGCTGATCGCCGCCGGGGCACAGGCCCAGACGGCGGACGAGACGTCGTGGTCGATCGTGCCCGAATCCGGCACGCCGGAATCGATGCAGTCGCCGCTGGCCGAGCGCTCCCCGCTGGGTCTTCCCACCGAACGCCCGCTGGTTTCGATGACCCTGCCGCTGAACGGCACGCAGTCCCGCTTCGACCAGGCCGAGGATGAGGGCAGCGCCTTCTCCTGGTCGCTGAAGGCCTGGCAGCTCAATACCGCCAGCCTGGCGCATATCCAGTGCAGCCAGGGCCTGCTGACCATGAACACCTACCTGGCGCAGGATTGTCGCTTCGTCGACCAGCCGCTGCCCCCGGAACCCTCCAGCCTGCTGCAGGTCAGCGGCGACTGGATGGCGGCACCCGGACTGCAGCTCGGCGTCAGCGCTTTTCGCAGCGATGACCTCGCGCCGCTGGCCGACACACCGTTTGCCTACGACCTCGCGCTCAGCCGGCTGGCCGGTGGTGCCCGCGAGTCGCTCGAAAGCGGCGTGCTGGAAGGCCTGGACTTCAACGTCAGCTTCGGCATCCAGACCGAACGGGTGGGTGATTTCCTCGTCGGGCTGCAACTGGCGCGCTATCGTCAGCGCCTCGGCCTGAGTGACCTGGGCATGCCGACCGAAAGCCATGCCGGCTCGCTTTCGAATACCCAGTATGGCAACAGCGCCCAGCTGCTGCTGGGATGGCGACGCGGCAGCTTCAGCGGTGAAATGCTCGGCCACCACCGCGAAATGCCACTCTGGCTCTATGGCGGCGAGCCCGCACCTTCGACCCTCAACTCCTTTGACCTGGAATTCTCCTGGCACGCCCCACGCAACGGCTCGATTTCGATCGGCGTCAGCAACGTGATGGACGCCGCGCCGCGTCCGGACGAGGGCAATCTCGACGCCAGCCTTGAAGATCCGGTCGAAAGCGTCTACGGTCGCATTCCTTATGTGCGCTACAAGCAGGATCTGTAACGCACCCGAACTGTCATTTCACTGATCTTGAATCACGACCGGGGGATCCTGGACATGCCCATTGCCTTGCCTGCCATTGTTCGACTCAGCGCGCTGTCGCTGGCGATTCTTGTCGCCACGATCGCCTCCGCCCAGGAATCATTTTCCACGCTGGAGGAACGGATGACCGGTCAGGAGTTTCGCGAGTCGGGCCTGCACAAGCTGACCGACGAGGAACTGGCAGCGCTCAATCGCTGGATCCGGGCGCGCTCGCTGACCGAAAACGAGGCACTCGATCTGGCCGCATCCGAAGGCCGCGCCAGCGATCCCTCGGCCGACCGACGCGGTCTCCCCCAGAGCGACAGCCCGAACGAACCAATCCGCAGCCGCATCGTTGGGCCGTTCAGCGGCTGGAGCGGCGATACCGAGTTTGTGCTCGAAAACGGCATGGTTTGGCGCCAGATCCAGTCCGGTCGCTTCGCCATGAGGGAAACGGAAGGCGCCGAAGTCACGATCTCGCCCGGCGTGCTTGGCTCGTGGTACCTGAGCGTGGACGGCTACAATCGCCGCGTTCGGGTCGAGCGCGTTCGCTGATGAGCCTCTGAAAACTCGGTGCCGGCCCGCTCAGTCGGGCCGGTTTCGCTTCAACTGCAGCCAGAACAGCCAGACCCGTCCGGCCAGGTAGCTCAGCGCGCCGAGCACCACCAGCACTACGGCCACCGCCGGCGGCGGCAGTTCCCAGCCCTGCGGTTCGACCAGGAACCACCAGATCGCGCCCAGAACCAGCGCGGTCATCGCTCCATAGGTGACGTTCTTCGCCTGCCACACGCGGCGACGCCAGCGGCGCAGCTTCAAACGGTCGAGATCGGCGCTCGACATTTCACCCAGCGGCAATTCGCAGTGGGCGCAAAACGTGCTCTTGTCCGAGATCCGCCGGCCGCAGCCGGGGCAGTTGATTAAGGCCATGGGGATAGTTTAACGGGTGAGTTGTGTGTCTTGCCAGAGGTCGAAACCCGAACCCTGGTTCTCATCCCCGGTCCGGGAAGAACCGCAACGTGACGCACAGCCCGCCCTGGTCGCGGTTTTCGAATTCGATGCGCCAGCCATACAGGTCGCACAGACGCTTGACGATCGACAAGCCGAGGCCGGAGCCCTTGGTGCCGCTGACCTGGTGGCCGCGAAAGTGGCGGTCGAAGACCCGCGGCAGCTCTTCCTCGGCGATGCCGGGGCCGGTGTCGAGGATGCGCACTTCCCCGGCGCGCACCAGGACCCGGACCTCACCCTGATTGGTGTAACGAATGGCATTGCCGACCAGGTTGCCGAGCGTGACCGCAATGACCGCCTCGGGGGCGATCACGCTGACCGGCTCCTGCTGTTCGAAGCGCAGCGCCAGATTGCGGTCACCGACCAGTGGTTCGTAGTTGCCGATCACCTGGCGGGCAATCTGGCCGACATCGTGGGCATGGCCATTGCCATCGGCGTCGCGCTCGGCCCGCACCAGGTGCAGCAAGGCCGTTGTGATGTCGGTGGACTGGCGCGCAGCCCGGGCGATGCGCAGCAGGCGTTCGCGCGAGCGCTCATCCTGGTCGGTCTGAGCGAGCAGCAGCTCGGTCGCGCCGGAAATGACCGCCAGCGGGGTGCGGAGCTCGTGCGAGACATCGGCGTTGAACGCCTTGTCGCGTTCGACCAGGTCCTTGAGGCGATGAGCATAGTCATCAAGCGCCGCGGCCAGCTGGCCGACCTCGTCGTCGGGAAAGTGCCGCGCGAGGTCGCCGGGCGGTGCGTGCTCGTCCATGGCCTCGATACGGCGGGCCAGCTCGGTTACCGGCGCCATCACGCGGCTCGAGGACCAGATGCCCAGCGCCAGCGACAGTAGCGCGAACAGAACGACTGCCGCGGCCAGGGCGAGCTGCAGTCGGCGCGCGACCTCCTGGTTTTCGGACACGTCGTAGGTCAGGAATACCCAGAAGTCCTCGTCCTTGCGGATGGCCGCCTTGTAGCGACCACCGCCGGTGACTACGTCGTGAACGCCACTGGAGAGGCTGCGAATCGGCTCGGGCACGATCTCGGCCCGGCCGGGCCGCGTGACGTAGCCTTCGATGCGGGTGTAGAAGGGCTCGACCAGGGTCGGGTCTTCGTGCAGCCCGGCGATGTACTGGTCGATTTCATCGGCCAGGGTGCGCGAAATCAGGGCGTCGACCAGCCAGCTTTGCAGCAGCAGGACGGCCGCGGCAAACAGCACGCTCAGTAGCGTGCCGAACAACAGGAACGAGACGATCAGCCGGCTTCTAAGTCGACGCCGATACTTCATCCGGTGCCACCAGGCAATAGCCGATCCCGTGCCGGGTCTGGATCAGCGGCGTATCGAACGGCTTGTCGATGGCCGCGCGCAGGGTGTGGATGTGCACGCGCAGGCTGTCGCTGTCGGGCAATTCCTCGCCCCAGACATGATGCTCGAGCTCGCGCCGGGTAACCACCGCCGGCGAGGCAGCCATGAGTTTCTCGAGCAGCTTCAGGCCGATCGGGTTGAGGTCGATGGACTTGCCGGCCCGCTTGACCTTGAGCGTTTCGAGGTTGAACTCGAGGTCGCCGACCTGCAGTTCGCGCGGCTTGATGCGCTGACCGCGGCGGGCCAGCACCTCCAGGCGCGCCTCGACTTCCCTGAGCTCGAACGGCTTGACGAGGTAGTCGTCGGCGCCCGACTCGAAGCCGGTGAGCTTGTCCTCGAGCTGGTCGCGCGCGGTGAGCATGAGCACGGGCGTGTCCTTGCGCCCGTCCTCGCGCAGCTTGCGACAGACCTCCAGGCCATCCATGCCCGGCAGGGCCAGGTCGAGGACGATGGCGTCGAACTCGTTGACCACCGCCAGGTGCAGGCCGGTCACGCCGTCATAGGCGTAGTCGACCTCATGGCTGCGGTCGGACAGGAAGTCGCCCAGATTGGCCGCGATATCGCGATTGTCTTCGATGATGAGAATCCGCATCAGCCGGCTTGTCCCTTCAGTTTCCCTTGAGGGCGAAAAAATGCCCGGGCGGAGGGGTCGACTCCGCCCGGGCCCACATTGCCCCGTAACCGTCGGTGCAGAATTCTGGCTCGCGCTTTGGCACCAACAGCCCGAATGCTACGCCCCGGGCGGTTAACCGAATGTTAAGACAGGCGGAAAATGCCATTATGGCGGGCAGTTGCATGTTAAACCCGCCACCCGCCGCCTGCTCGCTGCGTTTCGCGGCGGCTTCTCAGCGGTCGTCGTCGATCAGGTTCAGATCCTGAAGTTTGCCCGACAGCGACTCGGCATCGCCTCCTTCGCTGAGCTTGACCGCCAATCGGACTTCGTTGGCCGAATCGGCGTGGCGCAACGCCTCCTCGTAGGAAATCAGGCCGTCCTGGTAGAGCTCGAGCAGACTCTGGTCGAAGGTGACCATGCCGTGATGACGCGAATCCTTCATGATCGACTTGAGCTCCTCGATCGCGCCCTTGCGGATCTTTTCCTGTACCAGCGGCGTATTGAGCAGGATTTCCAGCGCGACGTGGCGGCGAGAACCGTCGACCGAGGGCAGGAGCTGCTGCGCGACCACGCCCTTCAAGTTGAAGCTCAGGTCGAGCAGCACCTGCGGGTGCCGGTCTTCCGGGAAGAAGTGCAGGATACGATCCATCGCCTGGTTGGCATTGTTGGCGTGCAGCGTGGTCAGGCAGAGGTGGCCGGTCTCGGCGAAGGTGATGGCGTGCTCCATCGCCTCGCGCGTGCGGACCTCGCCGATCAGGATGACATCGGGCGCCTGGCGCAGGGTGTTCTTGAGCGCCACCTCGAAGGACTCGGTGTCGATGCCGACCTCGCGCTGGGTGACCAGGCTCTTGCGGTGCTTGTGCACGTATTCGATCGGGTCCTCGATGGTAATGATGTGCCCCGATGCGTTGATGTTCCGGTAGCCGAGCATGGCCGCCAGAGTGGTCGACTTGCCGGTACCGGTCGCCCCGACCAGAATGATGATGCCGCGCTTGACCATGGCCAGGTCGGCCAGCGAACTCGGCAGATCGAGCTCCTCGAAGCTCGGAATCTTGGTCTCGATGCGGCGGCACACCATGCCGACACTGTTGCGCTGGTAAAAGGCCGAAACGCGGAACCGAGCGACCCCCTCGAGCGAGACGGCGAACTGGCATTCGTGCGTGGAGTGAAACTCCTCGCGCTGGGCGGATGTCATGATCGAGTCGATGATGTCGTGCACCATCTCGTGGGTGAGCGCCTCGCGCGTGAGCGGCTTGATCTTGCCGTGCACCTTGATGCAGGGCGGCGCGCCGACCGTCACGAACAGATCCGAACCCTTCGAATCGTGGAGCTTGTGCAGCCAGTCCTGGATGGTATTCATTGCAACTCCTTAGCTGGTAATCGGCCGCACCGCGAATTCAGGCCAGGGCCGACTTGTTCTGGGCCTTGCGCATGGCTTCCTGCTTGGCCACCAGGCCGCGGCGGACGAGCTCGATCAGCGACTGGTCGAGCGTGGTCATGCCGGCATTCTGGCCGGTCTGGATGGCCGAGTACATCTGCGCCACCTTGTCCTCGCGAATGAGGTTCTTGATCGCCGAGGTCGCCACCATGATCTCGTGCGCCGCCACTCGGCCACCGCCGACCTTCTTGAGCAGGGTCTGCGAGATCACCGCCCGGAGCGACTCGGACAGCATCGAGCGCACCACCGGTTTCTCGTCGCCGGGAAAGACATCGATGATTCGGTCGATGGTCTTCGGCGCCGAGGAGGTATGCAGGGTGGCGAAGACCACGTGGCCGGTTTCGGCAGCGGTCAGGGCCAGGCGCACGGTCTCCATGTCGCGCAGCTCGCCGACCAGGATGATGTCGGGGTCTTCGCGCAGCGCCGATCTCAGGGCCTGGTTGAAGCCGTGCGTGTCGCGGTGGACCTCGCGCTGGTTGATCAGGCAACGCTGCGGCGTGTGGATGAATTCGATCGGATCCTCGATGGTGAGGATATGGCCCGGCACGGTCTTGTTGAGGTAATCCATCATCGCCGCCAGGGTGGTCGACTTGCCCGAACCGGTCGGCCCGGTGACCAGAATCAGCCCGCGCGGCACCTCCACGATGTCCTTGAAGATGGCCGGCGCATCGAGGTCTTCCAGCGTCCAGATTTCGTTGGGAATGACGCGGAAGACCGAACCCATGCCGCGGTGGTGGTGAAAGGCGTTGACACGGAAGCGCGCCAGGCCCGGCACGCTGTAGGAAAAGTCGACCTCCAGGTTGGCCTCGTAGTCGCGGCGCTGATGGTCGTTCATGGTCGAGTAGATCAGCTCGGCCATTTCCTTGTTCTCGATCGCCGGGGTGTTGATACGATGAACGTCGCCGTCGACCCGGATCATCGGCGGCAGCCCGGCCGAGATATGCAGGTCGGAAGCCTTGTTCTTGACGGTGAATGCGAGCAGCTCGGTGATATCCATGGAAAACTCCCTACTGAAACCTGAGCCGACCGGATCCGTGTGCCAATCAAGCCGGCATGTCGGGCGACGCTCTGCCCCGGAGTCGAGCACACTGACTGATCTTAGCGTAACTGGGCCATGAATCAAATCGCACGGCAACGCTACCTCGAAACGCTCGAGCGGATCGAGACGGCCGCCCGGGCGGCCGGACGGCCTGCCGGGACGGTCCGGCTGCTGGCCGTCAGCAAGCGGCATCCGGTCGACGCCATTCGTCGACTGCACGACCTGGGCCAGCGCGCCTTCGGCGAGAACTACGTCGACGAGGGCGTCGCCAAGATCCGTGACCTGGCCGATCTCGACCCGATCGAGTGGCATTACATCGGGCCGATCCAGTCGAACAAGACGAGGCTGATCGCCGAGCACTTCGACTGGGTGGAGTCGGTCGACCGCGCCAAGATCATCCGGCGCCTGAACGAGCAGCGCCCGGTCGGGTCCGGACCGCTGAACGTGCTCATCCAGGTCAACCTGGACGAGGAATCACAGAAGGCCGGCTGTGCGCCCGGGGAAATCGGCGAGCTGGCCGACCGAATCGCCGAATCCGAACACCTGAAACTGCGCGGCCTGATGGCCATTCCTGCTCCTCGCGACAAGCCTGACGAGCAACGCGCGGTGTTTGCGAAGCTGCGCGACCTGTTCGAGCGCCTGCGCCAGGACCACCCCGGGGCCGACACCCTGTCGGCGGGCATGAGTGCGGACCTGGAAGCCGCGATCGCCGAAGGCGCGACGCTGGTTCGGATCGGGACGGCGCTGTTCGGGCCGAGGGACTGAGGGTTGGCTGGTTGGCTGGTTCGGCAGTCGCTGGCCGGTGCGGGGCGGTTGCGCCGCGAATGGCACTGATTGAGGTATGCGCAGGATGCGTGGAGGCCCGCTCGCCGATCGGCGGCCGAACCAGCCAACCAGCGAACGAGCAAACGCCCGCCAACTGGCACCAACCACCAGCACCCTTCTACAATAGCGCCCATGACAAACTTCACCATCACCTTCATCGGCGGCGGCAACATGGGCCGCGCGCTGATCGGCGGCCTGATAGCCGGAGGCGCCAAAGCCAGAGACATACATGTGGCCGACCCCAGCGAGGATCAGCGCCGCTCTCTTTCCAGTGAACTGGGCGTGACCGTGCACGAAGACAATGTCGCGGCCGCTCGAGCGGCTGACGTGCTGGTCGTGGCGGTCAAGCCGCAGGTCATGGACGAGGTGCTGGCCTCGGTGGCCGAGGCCGTCGACGGCAATACACTGGTGATCTCGGTCGCCGCCGGCATGCCGATCGAGCGAATCAGCAGGGGACTGGGCGGCCACGACCGCATCGTGCGCGCCATGCCCAACACGCCGGCGCTCTACCAGGCCGGCATGACCGGTCTGGCGGCCTCGGACGGCGTGAACGACACCGACCGCGAACGCGCCACGCAGGTGCTCGAGGCCGCCGGCGAAGTCGCCTGGGTAGACGACGAGGACCTGATGGACGTGGTCACCGCGGTATCCGGCTCCGGCCCGGCCTATTTCTTCGCGCTGGTCGAGCAACTCACCGCCGCCGGCACCCGCGCGGGCCTGCCGGAGCAGACGGCGGCAAAACTGGCCCGGCAGACGTGCTTCGGCGCTGGCGTGATGCTGTCGAAATCGGAACTCTCGGCCGGCGAACTGCGCGAGCGCGTGACTTCGCCCGGCGGTACCACCGCTGCGGCGCTGGCGAGCCTGTCGGGCAACGACTTCGACCGGGTCATCGACGAGGCCG
>SR_TP_S13solDRAFT_1000743_pt1 | contig 11962 bp, 10 predicted proteins | sample SodReaTP_S13sol_FD_11159 | JGI IMG/M metagenome (IMG submission 11159) | reverse complement strand
GTTGGCCAGAATGACGGTCACGCCCGCCAGAAACCCCGCCATATGGCCGGGGCGTGTCAGGCGGCTGTCGGCGGCAATGCGGCCATGCGCGTGGCGGATCAGTTGCACCCCCATGACCACAAACATGGCCACGGCCACCCATTTCATCAATTCCAGCAGATCACCGTAAAGCGTCAGAATCCATGTCAGCCCGAAGATCGCGGCCAGCGGCCACAACAGATCCCCCAGTGCCACGCCCACGGCCAGCGGCGCGGCGGACGCCGCCCCGCCCGACATGGCGCGTGCCGTCAGCGCCAGCCAGACAGGGCCGGGGGTCAGAAACAGGATGACAATCGCGCCTGCATAGAACAGCAGTTCCAATGCTGTGATTGTCATGGGGCCTCCGGCAGGGTCAGGGTGCCGTCATCTTCCAAGGGCCAGAACGGGTTATGCGCCACTTCCCAGACATGGCCGTCCGGGTCGGCATAGTACCCGGAATACCCGCCCCAGAACACGGGTTCGGGGTGTTTCAGCGCGCGCGCCCCTGCGGCCAGTGCTGCGGCAAAGGCCGCGTCAACCTCGGCCGGGCTGTTGAAATTCTGCGCCAGCGTTATGGCGCCTGTGCCCAGCGTGCTGCCCTCGCGCCCCTGATCTGCGGCCAGTTCGTTGCGCCCGAACAGTCCCAACGCCAGCCCGTTCATCTGGTAAAATGCAACCCCGTCCAGCGCTTCGGCAGGTTTCCAGCCCAGCGCCTCATAAAACGCACGGGCGCGCGGCAGGTCGTCCACGCCAAGGGTGATCAGGGTAACGCGCTGAACAGGCAGGGTCATAATGTGCTTTCGGCAAGGTGCGAACGCCCGTCTGCGTCCGTCACGGAAAAATGCTGCGCGCGTACGCCCAGATCGGAAAACAGCTCGCGCCCGGTGCCGGTCATAAAGGCCTGAACCCGCAAGCTGCATATGGCATCATAAAGCGCGGCGCGGCGGCCCGCGTCAAGATGGGCGGCCACTTCGTCCAGTAATAACAGCGGTGCGGTTCCGGTTGATGCCAGCGCGCGGGCATTGGCCAGAATCAGGGAAATCAGCATGGCCTTCTGCTCTCCGGTGGAGCATTGCGCGGCCTCCATCCCCTTTGCGGCCCAGATTGCGCGCAAATCGGCGCGGTGCGGGCCGGTCAGGCTGCGCCCTGCGGCCATGTCCTGACGGCGGCCATCCGCCAAGGCGCGGGCCAATTCCGCCGCATCTGGTGGGGCGCTGCAATCAAGCATCAGGTCGGCCACGGGGAAGGGGCTGTCATGGTCGGCATGGCTGGCAAGGGTGGCGATGATCGCGCGCCGGTTCGCACTGATCTGCGCGCCGGCCTGCGCCATCTGCGCCTCCAGCGCGCCGAACCATGCCCCGTCGCCCGCCCCGTCGCGCAGCAGCCTGTTGCGTTCACGCATGGATTTTTCATAGGCCAGCACTTGCGCCGCGTGATCGGGGCGAAAACTAAGCACCATCCGGTCCAGAAACCGCCGCCGCCCTTCGGCCCCTTCCAGCCACAGCCTGTCCATGGCAGGTGTCAGCCAGACCATGCCGACAAGGCTGGCCAGCGCAACCTGCGGGGCCGTCTTGTCATCAATGCGCACCTGCCGCGACTGGCCGGTCTCGGCCCATGTCTGGATAGTGCGCGCCCCGTTGGGGGTGGACAGTTCGGCAATGATTTTCCAGCCCAGCAATTCGGGCTTGCGCGACAGGTCATCAGATGCAGCGCGCCGCAGCCCGCGGCCGGGCGACAGCAACGAGACCGCTTCCAGCACATTTGTCTTGCCTGCCCCATTGGGACCAAACAACGCCACCGGCCTGCCATCAAAGGCGATTTGCGTGCGCCTGTGCGACCGGAAATGCGATAGTGTCAGCGATTGGATGTAAACAGACATGGCCCAGCGGTAGAAAGAAATGCCGGAGAATGCCAGCAAGAAAAAGCCCCGCAAGGGCGGGGCTTCGGGTCTGGCGCGCGGCGGGTCAAACCCGCATCGGCATCACGACATACACCGCGCTGGTGTCATTGCCTTCGCGCATCAATGTCGGATCGCCGGAAGCGTTGAACAGGAACACGGCGTTTTCACGGTCCACCTGACTGGCGATTTCCAGAAGGTATTTCGCGTTGAACCCGATTTCCAGCCGTTCATCGCCATAAGCCACGATCAATTCTTCCTCGGCTGCACCCGAATCGGGGGCGTTGACCGACAATGTCAGCTTGTCTTCTTCCAGTGACAGCTTTACCGCGCGCGACCGTTCCGATGATACGGTCGCCACACGGTCCACGGCACGCGCGAATTCATTGGCGTCCACTTCCAGCCGCTTGGTGTTCTGGGTGGGGATGACGCGCGTGTAATCGGGGAATGTGCCGTCGATCACCTTGGAGGTCAGCGAAATATCGGGCGTGGCAAAGCGCACCTTGGTTTCCGAAACGGACACGGCGATCTGCATGTCGTCGTCTTCCAGCAGTTTCTTCAACTCGCCCACGGTTTTGCGCGGGACAATGACACCGGGCATGCTGTCTGCGCCTTCGGGCAGCGGCGCATCAATGCGCGCAAGGCGGTGGCCGTCCGTGGCCACACAACGCAGCACGCGCCCGCCATCGCTTTCGGCGACATGCATATAGACGCCATTCAGGTAATAGCGCGTTTCCTCGGTCGAGATTGCGAATTTCGATTTGTCGAACAGGCGGCGCAAATCCTTGGCCAGCGCTGAGAAATTGGCCGAATACTCGCTGGAGGCCATGACGGGAAAATCCTCTTTGGGCAATGTCGCCAATGAGAAATTTGACCGGCCCGCCGAAATTTGCAGCCGCCCCGTGCGCGGGTCGTCCACCAACTCGACCAGCGCGCCGTCAGGCAGTTTGCGGATGATTTCGTGCAACATGACGGCTGACACAGTGGTGGCACCTGCCCGTTCAACCATAGCGGGGGCGCGGTCCATCACTTCCACATCAAGATCGGTGGCGCGGAAGCTGACCTGCGCGTCCTCGGCCTCGATCAGGACATTGGCCAGAATCGGGATGGTGTTGCGCCGCTCCACCACTGATTGCGCCTGAGAGACGGCCTTGAGCAAAATGGCCCGTTCGATGCTGATCTTCATACCCCTGTCCCTTCGCGTATCACTGGCCCCTGACTTATCGCCTTGGGGAGGCGTAGCCTAGCCAAAAAACAAGGCGGGACAAGGGTTTTTATGGTCTTTGCAAATCAGCTTTGCAGCAGGCGGCGCAGAAGGTCTATATCTTCGGCCATCTGGTTGTCGGAACCGCGCATTTCCTCGACCTTGCGCACACCGTGCAAAATGGTCGTGTGATCGCGCCCGCCAAAGCGCCGCCCGATTTCCGGCAGGCTGCGCGATGTCAGTTCCTTGGCCAGATACATGGCAATCTGGCGCGGGCGGGCAATGGTGCGGGTGCGTTTGGGGCCAAGCATGTCCGACAGGCGAATGTTGAAATGTTCAGCCACCTTGCGCTGGATTTCTTCCACCGTCACGCGCCGGTCGGATGTGCGCAACACATCTGACAGGCAATCCTGCACCATGTCCATGGTGATTTCCTGCCCGATCAGGCTGGAAAACGCGAATAGCCGCTGAAGCGCGCCTTCCAGCACACGCACATTGGTTGTGATGCGATGGGCCAGAAATTCGATGACGCCGTCCCCGATCCGTACCGGCCCATAGGTCTGCGCAAACAATGCGGCCTTTTGCTGCAAGATGCCAAGGCGCAATTCATAATCTGTGGGGTGCAGGTCCACGACCAGCCCCCATTGCATGCGCGACGAAATGCGGTCTTCGAGTTCCTTGATCTCGCCGGGGGCGCGGTCTGCGGAAATGACGATCTGTTTGTTCTGGTCCACCAATGCGTTGAACGTGTGGAAAAATTCTTCCTGCGTGCTGTCCTTGCCTGCAATGAACTGCACGTCATCCACCATCAGCACATCAACAGACCGGAACAGGTTCTTGAAATCCATGATCTGGCGGTCCCGCAGGGCCTGAACAAACCGGTACATGAACTGTTCAGCCGACAGATACAGCACTTGCAGATCGGGGCGTTTTTCCTGCAATTCCCACGCGATCGCATGCATCAGGTGGGTTTTGCCCAGCCCCACGCCACCATACAAAAACAGCGGGTTGAATGTCACATCGCCGCCATCAGCCACGCGGCGCGCGGCAGCATGGGCCAGCTCGTTCGGTTTGCCGACGACGAAATTGTCAAAATTGAACTTGCCGTCCAGTGGCGCACCCTGAAGGTTGGTGTCGCGCTGGGCCGTGGCCGTGGTATCCGCGGCGCGGGGGGCGGCTGCCGGTTTGCTGCGCGGCTGCGTGCCCACGTTGAATTCAATGCGCGACACAGCCGGATTGTCGGACCGCAGGCGCTGGAAAATCTGGTCCTGATAGTTGCGCTTGACCCAGTCACCCACGAAGCGTGACGGCGCGCGAAACTCCACAACGCCTGCTTGCAGGCTTATGCATTCCAGCGGCTCTATCCAGCTTTTATGGTTATTCTCGCCAATTTCTGACCGCAGCTCTGCCGAAACCCGTGCCCATTGTTCTGATATCATTATGCCCCAGCCCGCATTCGTGTTCATTCCATCTATCAGCGCACATACACAATACTGACCAAGCGGGTCGAAGTGCGACCGCCAGTTTCACCCAAACATACTGCAGTCGTTCGGCCAGATGAACGTACCGCAAGCTCTTTACATGGTCAGGAGGGGCGTGAACCAACAAGCGCATATTGGCGTTTGGTTCGTTTGATAGACCAACACATGAAGGTCCGACATTCGTCGGTTCATGCGCTGATATGTCCCCCCCAGGACAGATTCTTTACCTTGGCATATGCATAGCAATCCGATCACGCCGCGCGCAACACAACATCGCGCTTGACAGCATTTCGGCCAGCAAAGAATCGAAGCCTGTATATTTCCGGTCACGCCCGCGTTTCACGAAGGATGATTTGCAATGCCGCCTTGCACGCTGTCTGGTCTTCGACCCGAATGATGGGGCCGAAATGAAAAAAAGGCGCATATTCTGCGCCTTTTTTCCAAAATTCCAAACCACCGGGTTTTAGGCGCCAAGCGCCTTGACGCGTGATGCCAGACGCGACATTTTCCGCGATGCGGTGTTTTTATGCAAAACGCCTTTTGTGACGCCGCGCATCAGTTCGGGTTGTGCGGCCAGCAATGCGGCAGCCGCAACAGCCTGATCGCCCGATGCAATCGCTTCTTCGACTTTGCGCAGATGGGACCGGATGCGCGAGCGGCGCGCCTTGTTCACTTCGGTGCGGCGCTCGATCTGGCGGGCGCGTTTTTTGGACTGGGGTGTATTTGCCATAACGGGTCTACTTTCGGGTCTGTTTCAATACGTTTGCATCATTGACCCGACCTGTACTTCGACAGGTGACATATCTTGCCTTAAGCGGGCCCACGCGCATGTGACGCGGCGTATAGTCCAGCGCGCACCAAAAGGAAAGCCGAAACTTCAGCGGTCGCGGAATTGCGCAGTGCGCTTTTCCTGAAAGGCGGACATGCCTTCTTTCTGGTCTTCGGTGTTGAACAGCATGTGAAACACGCGGCGTTCAAACAGCAACCCTTCGCGCAGGGTGGTTTCATAGCTGCGGTTGACCGCTTCCTTCACAACCTTGACCGTGATCTGGCTTTTCTCGGCGATCTTTGCAGCGGCGGTCATGGTTTCTTCCATCAGTTTCTTGACGGGCACGACACGGCTGACAAGGCCCGAACGCTCGGCCTCTTCGGCATCCATGAAGCGGCCGGTCAGATGCATGTCCATAGCTTTGGATTTGCCGACAAAGCGGGTCAGGCGCTGCGTGCCGCCAATGCCCGCGACCACGCCAAGGTTGATTTCGGGCTGGCCGAATTTCGCTGTTTCCGATGCGATGATGAAATCGCACATCATCGCCAATTCGCACCCGCCCCCCAGCGCATAGCCCGACACGGCCGCGATGATGGGTTTGCGCACGCGCAACATGGCTTCGGTTTCGGGCGCAAAGAAATCTTCCTGGAACATATCCACGAAGCCCTTGTCGGCCATTTCCTTGATGTCGGCCCCTGCTGCAAACGCCTTTTCCGAACCGGTCAGGACAATGCAGCGCACTTTGTCGTTGCGATCGGCTTCGGTCAGGGCTTGCGCCAATTCGCCCAGCAGCGTGGAATTCAGCGCGTTCAGGGCTTCGGGGCGGTTCAGGCGGATCAGTGCGATATGGTCAGAAATATCGACGATCAGCGTTTCATAGGCCATGAGGCGGCACCTTGTTTGTTGCAATCAGCATCTTGGCATAACAGCTTGGCATAGGGGTTCAAGTCATCTTTGACACTGCGCGCAATAGAAGCTGGACCGCCCCGATTGCACGATCCTGCGGATATTTTCCTTGCAGTCCGGTGTCATACAGGGCGCCCCTTCGCGGCCGTAGACGCGAAACGCATGCTGGAAATACCCCAGTTCGCCATCGGCCTGCCGGTAATCGCGCAGCGATGAACCGCCTGCATCAATCGCATCAAGCAGGGTTGCCCGAATCGCGCCGGTCAGTGATTCGATGCGCGCCGCGCTGATACGCCCTGCTGCGCGGGTCGGGCTGATGCCTGCGCGAAACAGCGCTTCGCAGACATAGATATTGCCCAGCCCCGCAATGATACGCTGGTCCAGAAGTGCGGCTTTGACCGGCATTTTACGCCCCTTCAGGCGTTCTGCCAGATAGGGCGCGCTGAAATCATTGCCCAAGGGTTCAGGGCCAAGGCTGGCAATCAGTTTGTGTTGGTCCAGCGTCTGGGTGGTGCAAATGTCCATCGCCCCGAAACGGCGCGGGTCATTGAAGGTGATGCGCGCGCTGTTTTCCATGTGAAATATCACATGGTCATGTTTTTCGACGGCAGGGTGGTCGAAATGGAATTGCCCCGGTGCGTGGGGGCCGCGCAGTCCCGACACAACCATACGCCCCGACATGCCCAGATGGATGATCAGCGTGTCGTCGCGGTCCGTGTCCAGTAACAGGTATTTTGACCTGCGGCGCAGTGCGACAATTCGCGCCCCACTTAGCCTTGTGCCCATATCCGGCGGAAAGGGCCAGCGCAGCCCGTCGCGGCGCAATTCGGCGCGGGCAATGCGCACGCCTTCCATGGCGGACAGCAGGCCGCGGCGCACGGTTTCCACTTCGGGCAATTCGGGCATTATTCCCCCTTGAACTGGTCGCAGGGTCGCATTGTCACGACCCACCAATCCCCTATAAGGAGTGTAGCAGTTCCCCCACAAGGGGCAGTCAAAGGGCAGATCGCATGACGCAGGACGACAAGACCACGCATTTCGGGTTCCAAACCGTGGACGAGGACCAGAAAGCCGGCATGGTGCATGGTGTATTCACGCGCGTGGCGTCGAAATATGACGTGATGAATGACCTTATGTCGATGGGCATTCACCGTGTCTGGAAAGATGCGATGATGGATTGGCTGGCCCCGCGCCCGGGCCAGCGCCTGCTGGATGTGGCGGGCGGCACCGGGGATGTGGCGTTCCGGTTTTTGGGGCGGGCAGGGGACGGCGCGCGCGCAACTGTGCTGGACCTGACCGAATCCATGCTGCTGGAGGGGCAGAAACGCGCCGAGGCCGAAAACCTGTCGCATGCACTGGACTGGACCGTGGGCGATGCGATGGCCTTGCCCTTTCCCGACAACAGCTTTGATGTCTACACAATCAGCTTCGGTATTCGCAATGTCACCCGCATTGAGGATGCGCTGCGCGAGGCGTATCGCGTGCTGCGTCCGGGGGGGCGGTTGATGGTGCTGGAATTCAGCCAGCTTCCGAATGACGGTTTGCAAAAACTGTATGATCTGTATTCGTTCAATGTGATCCCCGTGATGGGCCAGATCGTGGCGAATGACCGCGACAGTTATCAGTATCTGGTCGAATCGATCCGGAAATTTCCGGGTCAGGACCAGTTTGCGGCCATGATTTCGGATGCGGGGTTTGAGCAGGTGAAATACCGCAATCTGTCCATGGGCATCGCTGCCTTGCATTCCGGCTGGAAAATTTAATCATGCGCGGGCCACATAACTTCTGGCGCCTTGTGCGCACCGGTGCCACGTTTGAACGCACAGGCGCCATGCATGTGGTGCTGGAAGCAATGAAAGCGCCGCCGCGGCTGCGCCTTGCCGCACGCGTCATGGGCTGGCCGTTCCGGTTTCTGGGCCTGAAGGGTGACCCCGCGCTGCCGCCCCTTGTGCGTGCGCTGACTGCACTTGGCCCCGCCTATATCAAGTTTGGCCAGACACTGGCCACGCGCCCTGATGTCGTCGGCCCCGATCTGGCCGAGCAGTTGCGCTATTTGCAAGATAAGCTGCCCCCCTTTCCGCGCGCGCAGGCCATGCAGGTCATTGCGGAAGATCTGGAAGCGCCGGTCGAGTCGATCTTTACCGACCTGTCCGAACCTGTGGCGGCGGCGTCCATCGCGCAGGTGCATTCCGCGCGTCTGGTCAGCACTGGCACCAAGGTCGCCATCAAGGTGCTGCGTCCCGGCGTGGAACGTGCGTTCCGTACCGATATTGATGCGTTCTATTTCGCCGCTGGAATGATTGAACGACTGCTGCCATCGACGCGGCGTTTACGCCCGCTGGATGTGATCGCGCATTTTGAAAGCGTGGTCGAAGGGGAACTTGACCTGCGGCTGGAAGCGGCCTCGGCCGCGGAATTTGGCGCGAATACTGCGGGTGATGCGGGGTTCAGTGTTCCCAAGCCCGTCTGGGCCTATTCATCACGCCGCGTCATGACACTGGACTGGGCCGAGGGGGTGCCGCTGGGCGACAACGCCGCGCTGGACGCGCTGGGGCTGGACCGGCGCGAACTGGGTGTGCGTATCCTTAGCCTGTTTCTGCGCCATGCGCTGCGCGACGGGTTTTTCCATGGCGATATGCACCAAGGCAACCTGAAGGTGACCGCCACGGGCGAGATTATCGCGCTGGATTTCGGCATTATGGGGCGCATCGATCCCTATACCCGCCGCGCCTATGCGGAAATCCTGTTCGGGTTCATCCGCAAGGATTACCGCCGCGTGGCCGAAGTGCATTTCGAGGCGGGCTATGTCCCTGCCGACCGCGATATTGACGAATTCGCGCGGGCGCTGCGGTCAGTGGGGGAACCCATTTTCGGCATGGATGCGCAGCATATTTCCATGGCGCGCCTGCTGGCCTATCTGTTTGATGTGACTGAACGATTTGGCATGGAAACCCGCACTGAACTGATTTTGCTGCAACGCACCATGGTGGTGGTCGAAGGGGTGGCGCGGTCGCTGAACCCTGAAATCAACATGTGGCATGTCGCAAAACCGGTGGTCGAGGAATATATCCGCGGCCATATCGGGCCACAGGCCGTTGCACGTGATCTGATTCTGACTGCGAAAATCCTGTCGCGTTTCGGGCCGCGCCTGCCGCGTCTGGTCGAGGATGCGTTGATCGCGCAGGCCAATGGCGACAAGCCCCTGCAACCGGCGCGCGGTCCAAACCCGTTTATATGGACCGCCTTGGGTGCGGGGTTGGTCGGGATCGGTGTCGCAGTGGGGGCGTTGCTGTAGCCCCCCCTCAGTCCTGCCAGTCAGGGCTGGCGGTCAGCGCCGCAAGCGTCGTGCGAAACTGCGTTCGCGGCAATAAAACCAGCATGCGGGGGGTGTCAAACTCCAGCGTGACGCGCGTTGACACGGCCATATTTGATGTGCCGATCACCCCCGATGGCGCGAAATCCAGCCCGTCTATGGACCAATGCAAACCCGTTGACCGGCCCGCGCAGCGCCCCATTGGAAACAGGGAAACACGCTGCCCCATAGTCGTGTCCAGTTCCAACTGTGGGGGCGCTACAAAGCAGATATCGTGTTCCGTCAGCAGCAGCACCCGCGATGAGCCGAACCGCACCAGCGACGACATTGACGCAAGCGTATGATCCAGCCGCGCGCCAGCGAAGCCAAGCGCCAGAACATATGGCGCGTCAATATTGGCAAGGCATTTGTCGAAATCGGTGCTGTCTTGTTCGTCGATCTTGTGAATTCGCGCCTGCATCCGGTGGTGCAGGTCGTCGCGCAGCGAATCAATATCACCGATGATTGCCTGCGGGATATGGCCCGCATCTGCCAATCCGTTGGCCCCGCCGTCTGCGGCCACAAGACAGGGCGCAAGGGATAAGGCGAGTTTCAGATCATCATCCGCAAAACCAGCCCCGCCGACCAGTGTTACACCATGTTGGGAATGGACAAGGGCCGCCACTTTGTTAACCTATCTTAATTATGGCGGACTTGCGGGAATTGGCCATATTCCGATCACCAAATTACCCTAGTCCGACCATGTAATCGCTCATGTGATACGCGAGTTTGCCAGTGTGTAAGGTAAAAAGCGAGCGTCGTTATGGTAGGCCCGAATAGAATTTTAACAGTTTCCTATGGCACCTTCTCGTGCACGCTGGAAGGTTTTGACGAACCTTTTGGCACGATGAAGGCGATTGCGGAGTATTTTCGCGATCTTGCTGCGGATGATCGTTATTTCGGGGCAGAGCCGCCAACCCCGGATGCGGAAATGTTGCACCGCATCGCCGAGCGTGAAATACAGCGCCGCGTTGAATCGCGTGTGCAGGATAACGGAATTGTCCTGCGCCCCGAGGCACAGCAGACCCCTACGGCCCCTGTCGGTATGGGATTCGCCGCTGCCGCCACTGCTATGCCAGCAACTGTTGCCTTAAGCTCTCTGAGTGCGGATGTATCCCCGAAAGCGGCCCCCGCCGCCGTGCCCGTCCCCGCCGCTGAACCTGCCCCCGCGCCGGTTGCAACGAACACGCCTGAACCTGAACCCAACGCCGAGACATCGGATATCAGCGAGAAGCTGGCGCGGATTCGCGCAGCTGTCGCGCTGGCCGAAGGGCAGGCGCAGCCGCCGGTCACAGCGCCGGTCGCTGATCGCGGCGACGAACCGCAGCCCCTTGCGCAGAACGCCGGTGCCGACAATATTCGCGCGTTTCTGGCACAGCAGCATGACGACGAAGATATGGACGAAATCGCGCAGCTTCCGACACAGGACATGCCCGCGGACAGCCCTGTGCAACCGTTGGACGAACCTGCCGAAACTGCCGCCGAGAAGGACCTGAACGATGCCGCGCGGTTGATGGCGTCGGAATTCGATTTTGATGATTCGGATCTGGATGCATTTGACGATATGCGCCCGCAAACCCCGCAACGCGACCTTATGGATACACCCGAATTCGCCGAAGATACCGGCATGTTCGACGAAGACGACTTCCCACAGGAGCCTGCGCCCGCCGCGAAACCCGAAGTGGACGCCTTTGACGAGTTTCTGGACGAGGACGAGGGTGCCACGGGCGCCGAAGATGAAGAAGATACATTTGATGAACTTGATGCAGACGATTTCGACGACGCGGATACACCACCCGCAGCACATGAAAACGTCTTCGCTGATGGCGATAGTGCGGGTGATTCCGCAGCAGCTGCGCCTGCACATGACAGTTTTGCCGAATACGCCGATGATGATTTCGACACCGAATTGCAGCAGGCGCTGAACCAGCACGCCGAAGCGGAACAGGAACGTGTGTCGATAGACCAGCTGCGCACGCAAATCCGGAATGTTCTGGGCGATACCGGGCTTGCCAGCGCGGATGAGCAGGGACTGGTGCAGGAACTGGCTGAAATTGAGCAAGAGGTCGTACTCAAGCATCCGAATTTCATGAAAGCCCGTCAGAACGCACTGGCGGAAAACACCGAGAATACCGCAGACCGTTTGATGGAGACGGCGCAAAGCCAGTTGAACGAGGTTGATTCCCGCCGCCGTCGCGAAGCGTTCGAGCATCTGAGCCTTGCTGTTACGGCCACGCGCGCCGAAGAAGAAGCGACAGGCCCGCGTCGCCGCGACATTGCCGAAGCGCGCGAAATCGACAGGTATCGCGAAGATATCGGCATGCCCGATCCGCAA
>SR_TP_S13solDRAFT_1000742_pt1 | contig 11999 bp, 10 predicted proteins | sample SodReaTP_S13sol_FD_11159 | JGI IMG/M metagenome (IMG submission 11159) | reverse complement strand
GCGCACCGTGGGCACCACCTTGTGATTGCGCGCCTCGGCCAGCAGGGAACAGTAGTAACCCACGCTCAGGTAACGGCTGCTGCGACACAGGTTGATGACCCGCAACTGTCGCCCGCCGGTGTCCGGCGCGCTGGTGAGGTAATCCCGGGCCAGCATGACCGGGTATTCAGGGAAGTGGGACTTCCAGTCCCCGGACTGTTCGATCAAAAGCACATGATCAGACATAACGTTCGCGTTCTCCGGCTCGAAATCAGGGCAGGGTATCGGGTTTGGGGTATATCACCAGCACGGCCTTGAGCCCCGCCTTGCCGTAGCGGGCCATGCGTTCAAAATCACGCTTGAGAATGGGCATGTTAATGGAGTCCATGGGGGTCTCCCCGGTTTCATAGTCCACGAACGGATCATGCACATAGATGAAATGCTCATCAAAACCCGTGACCACCACCCAGTGGGGAAACTTTTCACCATAGATCCGATAGGAGCTGATCAGTACCACCGGCACACCACCGGCGTCGAAGCGGGCGCGCAGATCGTCCACGCTGAGGGTGCCGTAATGCACCGGGATACCCAGGGCCAGGATTTCGTCCAGCATGTCCTCCTGCACCAGGCGCATGACCTCTTTTTTCTCCTCGCTGCGCACCGAATCCACCAGGGGGGTACGGTCGTCATTGATCACGAGTTCGACGCCGAACGCCCGGTGGGCCGCGGAAAGCGCCAGCCCGTAGGGTCCACAGCCACCGTGACCGGAGGTCATGTAGATGGTGGTGGCCTCCCGCCAAATACGCAACTCCAGCTTGCGGTCCAGCTCCAGGCCCGGATCCAGGGACTTCATGGCCATCATCACAGCCGACGGGCCACAGGTGAAATCCAGGGTCTGCTCGTAATAGGGCACCCGCACCAGGTCGGAGCTCAGATTAGGCGCCAGGGATTTCTCATAGCGCCAGGCCCCCATGTGGTCTTCATAGTAATCACCATATTCGCCGAAAGGCTCGTAGCCCAGACGGGTGAACAGGGCGATGGATGCGGGATTGTCCTTGCGGATCTCCAGACGCAGGTAGGCGCAGTCCCGCTCCCGGGCCGCCTCCTCGGCCGCCTCCACCAGGGCCTGACCGATGCCCTGCCCTCGGGCACTCTCATCCACGGCGATGGAATACAACCGCGCCATGGACGTGCCGCGACTGAACAGCAGCAGCACGTAGCCGTTGATGGCGCCATCCGCCTCGTTCAGCAGCACATGGGCATTGGCCTTGGTGAGCATGTAGCGGAACTGGCGACGGGACAGTCGGTCGGTCTGGAAACAGCGTTGTTCCAGCGCGACCAGGGCGGGGATATCAGGGACTTCGGCGGGGCGGATCATTGAGGAAGTCTCTAGAGACAAGCGGCAAGATACAAGAGGCAGGACACAGCCAATTACACGGCGGGTTTTCTCTTGTATCTTGTATCTTGCCTCTTGTCTCCCGGCCACACCACCATGAAACGACTCCCCAACCTCACCCACATGCTCACCCGGCTCATCGCGCAGCCCTCGGTCAGCAGCGTCTCGCCCGAATTCGACATGGGCAACCGGGCGCTTATCGACGAACTGGCCGGCTGGTGCGAGGCAGCGGGCTTTGCCGTGGAGATCACGCCCATTGACGGCAGCCCGAACAAGGCCAACCTGGTGGCCACCCTGGGGCGGGGGCCGGGCGGCCTGGTGCTCTCCGGTCACACGGACACCGTACCCTGCGACGCGCAACTCTGGCGCCAGGATCCCTTCAAGCTCACGGAGCGCGACGGACGGCTCTACGGCCTGGGCACCGCGGACATGAAGAGCTTCCTGGCCCTGGCCCTGGAGGCGACAAGGGGCTTTAGTGCCGAGCAGTTCCACCAGCCCCTGGTGATCCTGGCCACGGCGGACGAAGAAAGCTCCATGTCCGGGGCCAAGGCCATCCGCGCCGCTGGCCGGCCCCTGGGACGCCACGCCATCATCGGCGAACCCACGGGGCTGCGCCCGGTGCGCATGCACAAGGGCATCATCATGGAAGGCATACGCATCACCGGGCGCTCGGGGCACTCCAGCGACCCGAGCCTGGGCAACAACGCCCTGGAAGGCATGCACAAGGCCATGACCGAAATCATGGGCTGGCGCGCCGAACTCCAGGAACGCTACAGCAATCCCCTGTTCAAGGTGGCGGGCCCAACCCTGAACCTGGGTCACATCCACGGCGGCGACAACCCCAATCGTATCTGCGGCCACTGCGAGCTGCACATCGACCTGCGCCCCCTGCCGGGCATGGACCTGGACGAACTGCGCGGCGCGCTGGAGTCGCGCCTGCAAAAGGGGCTTGAAGGCTCCGGCCTGGGCCTTGAGGTATTCCGCCTGTTCGACGGCACACCGGCCATGGAAACACCCGCCGATGCACCCATCGTGCGTGCCGCCGAGGCCCTCACGGGACACCCTGCCGAGGCGGTGGCCTTCGGCACCGAGGGGCCCTATCTTCGCGAACTGGACATGGACGTGGTGGTGCTGGGCCCGGGCGACATCGAACAGGCACACCAGCCCGATGAGTACCTGGCATTGGACCGTATCCCGCCGACCATCGAGATGCTGCGTGCGCTGATCACCAGCTTCTGTCTCAAGCCCTGACATTCCACCAGGGCATGCCCGTACGCTGACGCAGGTCCCATGCTTCCGGTATGCTCGGACGCTGCAACACTGGCACCGGGATAACACGCGAATGAAAAAGAACAACCGGCCCGAACTCTCCCAGATCAACTGGTTCCGCAATGCCGCCCCCTACATCAACGCACACCGGGGGCGCACCTTCGTGATCGCCTTCGGCGGCGAGGCAATGCAGGACAGCAACTTTGCCCAGCTGATCCACGACATTGCCATGCTGCAAAGCCTGGGCGTGCAACTGGTCCTGGTCCATGGCGCACGCCCACAGATCGAGCAGCGCCTGCGTGCCCGCGGGCTGGAATTTCGCTATGAGCATGGCCTGCGGATCACCGACAGCGATGCCCTGGCCGCGGTCAAGGAGGCGGCCGGCTGCCTGCGGGTGGAGATCGAGGCACTGCTGTCCATGGGGCTGTCCAACACCCCCATGAGCGGGGCACGTATTCGCGTGGCCTCGGGCAATCACGTCATCGCCAAACCCCTGGGCGTTCGTGACGGCGTGGACTATCAGCACACCGGCGAGGTGCGGCGCATCGATGCCGAGGGCATTCGACGGCACCTGGTACAGGGCGAAACCGTGCTGCTCTCGCCACTGGGCTATTCGCCCACCGGCGAGATCTTCAACCTGAGCGCCGAGGACGTGGCCACCGCCACCGCCATCGCCCTGAAGGCCGACAAACTCATCTTTCTCACCGAGACCCAGACCCTGCGGGACGGCCGTCGCCGGCCGGTGAATCAGCTCACCGCCGCGCAGGCCCAGGACTGGCTGGACAAGGGCCGCAAGATGCCCCCCGAAACGGTCCAGCACCTGAAGAGCGCCATCCAGGCCTGCCGACAGGCGGTAGGTCGCGTTCACTTGCTGGATCGTGCCCTGGATGGCGCCCTGCTGCTTGAGCTCTACACCCGGGACGGGGTGGGCACCCTGATCACCGGCGAGACCTACGAACACCTGCGCCGGGCGACCATCGACGACGTGGGCGGCATCCTGGAGCTGATCCAGCCCATGGAGGCCGATGGCATCCTGGTGCGTCGTTCACGGGAGCAGCTGGAACTGGAGATCGACCGCTTCAGCGTCATCGAGCGGGACGGGCTGGTGCTGGGCTGCGCGGCCCTGTATGCCTTCCCGGATGATGCGGTGGGCGAAGTGGCCTGTGTGGCCATTCACCCCCAGTACCGGTCCGCCGGGCGGGGTGACAGGCTGCTGGAATTCGTGGAGGCCCAGGCGAAGACCCTGGGCATCGGTCGGCTGTTCGTGCTCACCACCCACACCGCCCACTGGTTCCGTGAGCGGGGCTTCGAGCCGGGTGACATCAAGTCCCTGCCCTTGCGCCGCCGCGAACTGTACAACTATCAGCGCAATTCCAAGATCTTCATCAAGGAGCTGGTGGGAAAGCGGAAGGTGTGAGGTGTGAGGTGTGAGGTGTGAGGTGTGAGGTGTGAGGTGTGAGGTGTGAGGTGTGAGGCGGAAGGCGGAAGGCGGAAGGCGGAAGGCGGAAGGCGGAAGGCGGAAGGCGGAAGGCGGAAGGCGGAAGGCGGAAGGCGGAAGGCGTCCAAAGTATACATCCCCTCCCCTTCAGGGGGAGGGTTAGGGTGGGGGTGGTTTACGCCTACCCCCTGCCCCCTCACCCCTTACGCTCTCATCCCTAACGCCTCTCATCCTTCTCGTGGCGTTCCTGGGCCTCGATGCTCAAGGTCGCGATGGGGCGGGCCTCCAGCCGGGGCAGACCGATGGGCTCACCGGTCTCCTCGCAATAGCCATAACTACCGTCATCGATACGACGCAGTGCAGAGTCAATCTTGCCAATGAGTTTGCGGTAGCGGTCCCGGGTGCGCAGCTCCAGGGTGGCGTCGCTCTCCCGGCTGGCCCGGTCGTTGGGGTCCGGCTCGCGCCATTGTTCGTTGCGCAGGTTCTTGATGGTCTCTTCAGACTCATCCAGCAATTCATTGCGCCACTGCAACAACTTGCCCCGAAAGTATTCAAGCTGACGGGGATTCATGTAGGGCTCGGCCTCGCTGGGCCGATAGTCACTTCCACTGCCGGGTAGTTCATCATTCATGGGGCCCGTGGCCTCCCTGAATCAGGGGTCCGCACTGGCAGACCCGGAATCTCCAGTATAGATCAGCCCGCCCCGGGAATGCCCGCATGACATACCGCCCTGTCCTGGAATCGGACCCCCGTCAGGTCATCGTCATACACATGCCTTATACTGTCGCGCGATTTCAATGGCGAACATCTATCCGCCAGGAGCCGTCACCATGAGCCATGCCCCTCCCCGCCACCTGCAGGTGGTCCAGATAACGGACCTGCACTTGGGCGCGCCCGAGTCAGGCATGTACGGTGTCGAGCTCGACACCGTTGCCACCCTGGGCCGGGTGCTCGATAAAATACGCCGGGCCGTGCCCGACGCGGACCTGATGCTGGCCACCGGCGACCTGGCCGAGCACCCCGTGACCGCCACCTATGAGCGCTTGCGGGACTTGCTGTGCACACTGCCCATGCCGGTGCACTGTCTTGCGGGCAACCACGATGAGCCGGGGCTGATGGAAGAGCTGCTGCAGGGACCAGGGCTGGACTGCGCCAAGATCATCACCCGGCAGGACTGGCTGCTGGTACTGCTGGACAGCACGGTACCCGGCCAGGCGGGCGGCGCGCTCAGCGAGCATGAACTGGAGTTTCTGGAGGAGGCCCTGTCCCGACACCCGGCCCGCAATGCCCTGGTGTGTCTGCACCACCCGGTCGTGCCCATTCACAGTGCCTGGATGGACCGTATGCAACTGGCCAATGCCGATGCCCTGTTCAAGGTCCTGGATCGACACCCTCAGGTGCGCGGCGTGTTGTTCGGCCACATCCACCAGGACTTCGAGGCCGAACGCCGGGGCGTGCGCCTGATCGGCACCCCATCCACCTGCCTGCAATTCCTGCCCGGCAGCAGGGACTTCGCCCTGGACGCCCTGCCCCCCGCCTGGCGGGAACTCACCCTGCAGCCGGACGGCCGCATCGAGACTCAGGTGCATTACGTGGACGAACCCTCCGAGGCAATGCGCTCCGTATCTCGATGAAAGATCTAAAAGCGAACCGCAAAGGTCGCGAAGGGATGAGCGAAGGTCGCAAAGGTTTTTTATAGAAAGTCTTCCTTCGCGTTCTTTGCGCCCCCTTCGCGCCCTTTGCGTTCCAGCTTTTGACCTTAACGATCGTTCGCCGAATCAGGTCCCACCATACGCACCGGGAAGGGATCGGTGACACTGCCGGTGTAGAGCGTCATGTGCGGGAACGGGATCTCGATACCCTCGGCATCGAAGGCCTTCTTGATCTCGATCTGCAGGCTGTTGCGCAGATCCAGGAAGTTCTCCCGCTTGGCCCACACAGAGAACTGGATATTCAGGGCCGAATCACCAAAACCATTGAAGATAAACAGGGGCTTGGGCTCGTCCAGGCACAGGGTGTTGCGATCAGCCACATCCATGAGTACCTTGCGCACCCGCTCGATGTCTTCCTTGTAGGCCACGCCCACCTGAAGGTCGAAGCGGCGAATGGGAAAACGGGTGAGTGTGGTCACCTCGCTCTTGATCAAGGTCTCGTTGGGAATGCGCACGAACAGGTTGTCGAAGGTGCGCAGCTTCACCGACAGCAGGTCCACGGACAACACCTCGCCAGTGGTATTTCCCACCTTGATCACGTCCCCCGCACCGAAGGGCCGCTCGCCGATCAGGAACAACCCACTGATCAAATTGGACGCCGATGTCTGGGAGGCGAAACCGATGGCCACCGAGAGAACGCCCGCCGCCCCCAGCAGCACCCCCAGGCTGAAGCCCATCTCACGCAGTGCCGAGGCCACGAACAGGCCCAGGATGAGATAGAAGGCCAGGCGCCGGAAGATCATGGCGTGATGGGTGGTGAAGCGACGCAACACCATGCGTTGCACCAGGCGCGAGACAAAACGCGCCAGGATGAAACCCACCAGCAAGAACATGACAGCGCGCAAAACGCTCATCACCTGATCACTGGCCATATAGTTCAGGACGGAATCCAACATGCAAAACCCTCAGGGCCAACCTGCAAAAGGACACTGAAAAAAACATGCGCGGCACATCATCGTGACGCTCTGCGCTGTCAGCCGAACAGATCGCTGAAGGCCCGCACCAGGCCACCACGCCCTGGCTCACTGCGCGGACCGCTGAGCCGCTCGGCCCGAGGCGCCATATTCGGTACGCCAGGCACCACGCGCAGTCCGGCCATGTCACTGTCTGCGGCACGGGTGAGATGCACCTCTTCGGTCCACAGACCGCTGTCAGCGTCACCGTAGACCGAGAGCAGGGTCACCGGCAGGCTGAGTTTGTCGATGGGCAACAGGCTGTTGGCCTCATTGCGCACCTTCACCGGCGTGATCGCCCGATGGGGGCGGCGCGGCACCTGCTCCAGATGATTGCGCGCATGGGTGCGTGCGGCATAGCACAACTCGCCCTCCCGGGTTGAGGGTCCAAACCAGGTATCCGACATGGGCAGCACCGGGATCTCACGCAGGCTGCGTGCCGGATCACCCAGATCAATGGAGATCCACACCGGCGTGCTCAGATAGAGCATGGCCTCTTCACCCGGGGGCACGAATACCGACTGGCGTGCACGCACCACCACCGACCGGTCCGCCAGCATGGGGCGCAGGCACAGCCGGGCGGGGCTCTGGTTGAACACGAAGCGCTCGGCCGCCTCATCGGCGGGCATGGCAGCCAAGTCCTCCACCCGCGCCTGGGCCGGCTGGGCCTCGTCCCATTCCTCACGACTGGTCCAGACCCGCCAGGCATCGGCGCTGCGAAACAGCTGCAGGCTCAGTGGCCCCAGTACACAGCGCATACCCCGATCAGTGGACATCTCCCTGGGCGACCACCAGGACATGGAAGACTGAGTTTTGCTCACTTCAACTCCTCAGGATTCAGGACAAGGCGGACCAGTCGATCAGATCAGTCCATCGCATTCCCGCAACGGCGTCACCACCCGGCTGGTATTGATCAGAACCACCACCGAACGGCCCTGGAGCGGGTAATACTCGTGGCTGTGGAAATTGCGCCGGTCCGCACGTTCCCCATCATCATAATGGGTATCCACCAATACCGCCCAGCGGGTGTGCTCGGGCTCCGCCGGCAGACGAAACTGCACCGCTGCATGATGGGCGTTAAACAGAAGGATCAGATCCGAATCCTGAATACGACGACCGAACTCGTCATGCTCCTCGAAGGCGTCCCCCGCCACGAACATGCCGAGCACCCGGCCAAAGGGCTGATGCCAGTCCACTTCGGTCATCTCCTCGCCGTCGGGTCGCAACCAGGTGAGATCCTTGACCCGACCGCCATTGACGTGATGCCCGCGAAAGAACTGGCGCCGGCGCAGACCGGGATGCTCACGACGCAGGCGGATGAGTTTTTGCACGAAGCTCAGCAATTGACGGCGCTCGGCATCCAGAGTCCAGTCCACCCAGCTCAGTTCATTATCCTGGCAATAGGCATTGTTATTGCCCTGCTGGGTGCGTCCGCGCTCATCTCCCGCCGGCAGCATGGGGATGCCCTGGGAAAGGAACAGGGTGGCCAGCAGGTTGCGCTGTTGCCGTGCGCGCAGGGCACGGATATGACCATTCTGCGTGGGACCTTCCTCGCCACAGTTCCAGGACAGGTTGTGATCCTCCCCGTCCCGGTTGTTCTCGCCGTTGGCCAGGTTGCGTTTATGGTTATAACTCACCAGGTCATGCAGGCTGAAACCATCGTGGCAGGTGATGAAGTTGATGCTGGCGTAGGGCCGACGCCCACTGGATTCGTACAGGTCCGATGAACCGGTGAGCCGGTAGGCCATCTCCCCGAGCATGGCCTCGTCGCCCTTCCAGTAGGCCCGCGCCGAATCCCGGTAACGACCGTTCCACTCGGTCCAGCCCACCGGGAAGTTGCCCACCTGGTAGCCGCCCTCACCCAGATCCCAGGGCTCGGCGATGAGTTTCACCTGGGACAGCACCGGGTCCTGGTGAATGATGTCGAAGAACGCACCCAGGCGATCCACCGCGTGCAGCTCACGGGCCAGGGCCGAGGCCAGATCGAAGCGGAACCCGTCCACGTGCATCTCCTGCACCCAGTAGCGCAGGGAGTCCATAATCAGCTGCAACACCCGGGGGTGACGCATGTTCAGGGTATTGCCGCAGCCGGTGTAGTCCATGTAGAAACGCCTGTCATCGTGCAGCAGGCGGTAGTAGGCAGAGTTATCGATGCCGCGAAAACTTAAGGTAGGCCCCAGCTGGTTGCCCTCGGCGGTGTGGTTGTAGACCACGTCGAGGATCACCTCGATGCCGGCGCTGTGCAGCGTCTTGACCATGGTCTTGAACTCATCCACATGGCCCGAGGCGCAATAGCGCATGTCCGGGGCAAAGAAACCGATGGAGTTGTAGCCCCAGTAGTTGCGCAGCCCCTGGGAGACCAGGTGGCGGTCGTCGATGAAACCATGCACCGGCATCAGTTCCACGGCGGTCACGCCCAGGCGTTTGAGATAACTCACCACCGGCGCGGTCGCCAGCCCCGCATAGCTGCCGCGCAGGGCGGCCGGGACCTTCTCGTTGAGGGCGGTGAAGCCCTTTACGTGCAACTCGTAGATCACCGTATCGTGCCAGGGGACCTGGGGGTGACGGTCATCTCCCCAGGTGAATGCCGTATCGATCACCTGGCAGCGGGGCATGCCGGCGGCGGAATCCCGCCGATCCATTTGCAGGTCATCCTTGGCGCTGCCGATGCGATAGCCGAACAGGGCATCGCTCCAGCGCACCTGACCCACCAGGTGCTTGGCGTAGGGATCCAGCAACAGCTTGTGATGATTGAAACGATGGCCCTGGGCAGGGTCGTAGGGTCCGTAGACCCGATAGCCGTAGAGCTGCCCGGGGCGCAGCTCGGGTAGATAGGCGTGGAAGACCTGATCGGTCTGCCAACGCAACTCGATACGGTCCACCTCCCGCTTGCCCCGTGGATCGAACAGGCACAGCTCTACCTTCTCGGCATGCTCGGAGAACAGGGCGAAGTTCACCCCTTCGCCATCCCAGGTAGCCCCCAGGGGATAGGGTCTGCCCGGCCACACGGCCAGCTTAGTCTGGCTCATGGGTGCACCTGTTCATGGGCAGGATGAACATAAAGTCTTGGACTCCGAAATGGGGAATGCCACAGGAAAACTGCGGACATGGGGAGGATACGGGAATCCAGAGTATAGGAGCCGCCCGCCGCGCCACGCAATCGTCGCCGTGATCGGCCGCACAGGCGATGCGCGACAGCGAAGGCCGATTGCTGCAGAATCGTGGGTCCATTGCCCACCTGGCAGACAAGCCCGTCGCATTCATGAACCCAGACCAGTCAGCAGACCCCAGAATCGACAGCCTCAACGCCTGGCTGGCCGGCGCCCTGGGTCCGGGCGTGACCGTGAACGCCCCGCTGTCCGCCGACGCCAGCTTCCGGCGCTACTTCCGGGTGCGCCAGAACGGACACAGCTGGATCGTGATGGATGCCCCGCCGGAACACGAACACCCCGCTGCCTTCGTGCGCATTGCCGGTTGCCTGGAGCAGCTGGGACTGAGTGTGCCCCATGTGCTGTCCGCCGATACCGGATCCGGCTTCCTGCTGCTCGAGGACCTGGGCGATCGCACCTATACCCGGGCCCTGGCCACCGGGGAAGACGAAACGAAGCTCTATACCCTGGCCGTGGACACCCTGGTCGCCCTGCACAAGGCTTGGGCGAACAGCACGGGCCTCGAACCACCGCCGCCCTATGGTGAAGAGGAGCTGCTGCGCGAGGCACGTCTGCTGATCGAATGGTACTGGCCCCAGGTCATGGGTGGCCCCTGCCCCGAGGACACGGCCGAGGCCTTTGATTCAGCCTGGCGCGAAGTGCTCGGCGCCGCCCGGGCCCTGCCGGCGGTGCTGGTGCTGCGGGATTACCACGTGGACAACCTGATGGTACTGCCCGGGCGCGAAGGCATCGCTGCCTGCGGCCTGCTGGACTTTCAGGACGCCCTGCTGGGTTCCCCTGCCTATGACCTGGTTTCCCTGCTGAGGGACGCACGCCGGGACGTGCCCGCAGACCTGGCACGTGCCATGTTCGATCGATACCTGGCCGCCCGCCCGGATCTTGACCGCGCAAGCCTGGAGGCCGCCTACTGGGTGCTGGGCGCACAGCGCACCAGCAAGGTCATCGGCATCTTCACCCGTCTCTGGCAGCGGGACGGGAAACCCGGGTACCTGCGCCATCTGCCCAGACTCTGGCGCCTGCTGGAGGAAGAACTGGCCCGTCCCGAGCTTGAGCCGGTGCGCCAGTGGTACGACCGCCACCTGCCCACCTCCCTGCGCCAGGCCCTGGGCGCACCACGGGGCATCTGAACCCATGCGCGCCATGATCCTGGCCGCGGGCCGTGGCGAGCGCATGCGCCCCCTCACCGACCACACGCCCAAACCCCTGCTGCAGGCCGGTGGCCGCGCACTCATCGAGCACCACCTGGCACACCTGGCCCGGGCGGGCTACCGGGAGGTGGTGATCAACCTGGCCCACCTGGGGGATCAGATCCGTGCCCGACTGGGCGATGGCGCCGCTTACGGGCTGCACATCAGATATTCCTTCGAGGAGGAGGCCCTGGAGACCGGCGGCGGCATTCGCCGCGCATTGCCCCTGTTGGGCGATGCGCCGTTTCTGGTGATCAATGGCGATGTGTGGTGCGACCATCCCCTTTCGGCACCACAACTGGCAGCAACGGATCTCGCCCACCTGGTGCTGGTCAACAACCCTGACCACCATCCCAACGGTGACTTCGCGCTGCAGGACAAGCGGGTACGGGAACAGGACGGAGATCGCCTCACCTTCAGCGGTATCGGCTGGTATCGCCCTGAACTGTTTCGTGAGCTGCCAGAGGGCCGTTTCCCCCTCGCCCCCCTGCTGCGCCAGGCCATGGCGACCGATCAGGTGAGCGGCGAACACCACGAAGGCCGCTGGCTGGACGTGGGCACCCCGGAACGACTTGCACAGCTCGATGCCAAGCTGGATAGGCGTGAGGCGTGAGGCGTGAGGCGTGAGGCGTGAGGCGTGAGGCGTGAGGCGTCCAAAGTATAAATCCCCTCCCCCTCAGGGGGAGGGCCAGGGTGGGGGTGGTTTACGCCTTTCGCCTTTCGCCTTTCGCCTTTCACTTTTCACCTACCACCTACCGCCTCCCCCCTCCCGCTCAAACAAAAAAAGCCCGGGACTCTGCCCGGGCTTAATCTACATCTGGAGGATACTACGCAGAAATCAGGGCTTGACGTAGGTATAGCCCTGGGCCTGCAGGTAGGACAGGTGCGCCACACC
>SR_TP_S13solDRAFT_1000741_pt1 | contig 12020 bp, 10 predicted proteins | sample SodReaTP_S13sol_FD_11159 | JGI IMG/M metagenome (IMG submission 11159) | reverse complement strand
GGGGCCGCCGTGCCGGGCACTGCCGGGGCGGGACGGGCCCGGCGCATGCCGAGGGTGCGGACCCGCCGACAAAGCACCTGGCGTGCCTCCTGCTGGTCCCGGGAGATGTCCTCGAAACGCTTGGGCAGGAAGTCCGCGGCACCGGCGTCCAGGGCATCCAGGGTGGCCTTGGCCCCCTCGAAGGTGAGCGAGGAGAACATCAGGATCGGGGTCGGCTGGCGCGCCATGATGCGACGCACGGCGGTGATGCCGTCCATCACCGGCATCTCGATGTCCATGACGATCACGTCGGGACGCAGCCTGGCGGCCTCGTCGATGGCCTCCTGGCCATTGGCGGCGGTACCCACCACCTCGATGCCCGGATCGGCATCGAGGATCTCGACGATACGACGTCGGAAGAAACCCGAATCGTCCACCACCAGTGCGCGTACCGCCATCTAAACCATCTCCTCAGTGTTGCCGCTCGCGTGTCGCGTGCACGTCACGCGGCATGGATGCAGTCATCAGAAACGCCGCGCGTAGGCCTTGAGCAGGCTGGGCACGTCCAGGATCAGGGCGATGCCGCCATCGCCGGTGATCGTGGCACCGGCGAAGCCCGGCAGTCCGTGCAGCGAGGCGCCGAGGGGTTTGATCACCACCTCTTCCTGGCCGATCAGGCTGTCCACCACGAAACCCACGCGCCGGTTGCCCACGAACACCACCACCACGTGCTGCGTCTCGCGGTTCACCTTGGGCGCATCGCTGCGGGCCAGCCAGCGGCGCAGGTAATACAGCGGCAGGGCCTGGTTGCGCACCATGATCACCTCCTGGTCGTCCACGTGGTTGGTGCGGGACAGATCCAGGTCGAAGATCTCGCTCACATTGGCCAGCGGCAGGGCGAAACGCTGGTTGCCCAGCACCACCATGAGGGTGGGCAGGATGGCCAGGGTGAGTGGCACCTTGATGCGCAGGGTGCTGCCCTGACCCTTTTTGGAATCGATCTCGATGGTGCCGTTCAATTGCGCGATACGGGTCTTCACCACATCCATGCCGACGCCGCGACCGGAGATGTCGGAGATGGCCTCCTTGGTGGAGAAGCCCGCCATGAAGATGACGTTGAAGGCATCCTGGTCGGTCATGCGCTGGGCCGCATCCTCGTCCATGAGCCCCTTCTCCACGGCCTTGGCGCGCAGCACGTCCGGATCCATGCCCTTGCCGTCATCGGCGATGGTCAGCAGGATGTGGTCGCCCTCCTGCTCGGCGGACAGCACCACGTGTCCGGTGCGGGACTTGCCGGCGGCGACCCGCTCCTCGGGGGACTCGATGCCGTGGTCCACGGCGTTGCGCACCAGGTGCACCAGCGGATCGGCCAGGGCCTCCACCAGGTTCTTGTCCAGGTCGGTCTCCTCGCCGCGCAACTCCAGATCGATCTCCTTGTTGAGGCTGCGGGCCAGGTCGCGCACCACCCGGGGGAAGCGCCCGAACACCTTCTTGATGGGCTGCATGCGGGTCTTCATCACCGCCGCCTGCAGGTCGGCAGTGACGATGTCCAGGTTGCTGACCGCCTTGGCCACCTGCTCGTCGGACATCTTGGAACGCAGGGTCGCCAGGCGGTTGCGCACCAGCACCAGTTCGCCCACCAGGTTCATGATGTCGTCCAGGCGCTTGGTGTCCACGCGCACCGAGGTCTCTGCGGCGGGCTGTGCCTGGGTCGCAGGGGTCGCAGGGGTCGCAGCGGCGGGGGCGGCGGCAGGGGCAGGCGCAGCAGCCGGCTTCGCGGCGGGTGGTGCAGCAGCGGCGGGCGCGGCCTTGGCAGACGCCACGACCGGTGCCTTGCCCTTGCCGTGCAGTTCGTCCAGCAGGTGCTCGAATTCATCCTCGCTGATCAGATCCGGGTCCGCGGAGCTGCCTGCGGCCGGGGGTGAGGCCTTGCTCTCGGCAGGCGCATTGCCCTTGCCGTGCAGTTCGTCCAGCAGGCTCTCGAATTCGTCCTCAGTGATCTCGTCGCTCTTGTGCGAAGCGGCCGGTGCTGCGGCCAGCGCGGGCGCGCTGCCACCGGACTGCATGGCATCCAGGAGGGCCTCGAACTCCTCGTCGGTGATGTCGCCATCGCCGGCCGGCACGGCAGTGCTGGCGGACACAGGCGGGGCAGGCTCGGGGGCGGGCGGAGGCGCCTCGGCGACGGGAGGCGGCGCAGGCGCGGCGTCCGCGGGCCCGGTCATGGATTCCAGCCGCGTCAGCAGCTCGGGATCCGCGGGCCCCGGCTCGACGCCGCCGCGGATCTCGCCGAACATGCGGTTGACCACGTCCAGCACCTGCAGCACCGCGTCCATGAGTGGGCCGTCCACCTGGCGCTGGCCCTGGCGCAGCACGTTGAACACGTCTTCGGCCCGGTGACACACCGCCACCAGGTTGTTCAGGTTGAGGAATCCCGCGCCGCCCTTGATGGTGTGGAAGCTGCGAAACACCGCATTGAGCAGGTCACGGTCGGTGGGGTTGCGCTCCAGTTCCACCAGCTGCTCACTGAGCCCTTCCAGCAGTTCCCCGGCCTCCACCAGAAAGTCCTGCAGAATCTCGTCATCGCTATCCAGACTCATCCCCTACCCCTTCTCGTTATGCGCTTGGCAACGTGCTCAGAATCCCAGGCTGGACAGCAGATCGTCCACGTCGTCCTGGCCGCTGACCACATCGCTGGCACCGGCGGTGCCCGGCACCGCCGGACCCATACCCTTGTTCTGATCCTCGGCGCGCTTGTCCTGCATTTTTTTCTGATCCGGCGTGGAGAGCCGCTCGCCGGAGATGCGCACCAGGCCCACCAGGTTTTGCTCCACGTCCTGCACCAGGTTGATGACACGGCGGATCACCTGTCCGGTCAGATCCTGGAAGTCCTGGGCCATGAGCACGTCGGACAGATTGCGGCGGATGGCCTCGGCATCGTCGTGCACCCGGGCCAGGAACTCGCCCAGTTCCCCGCTCAGCTGCCTGAATTCCTCGGCGGAGAGCTCGCGTGCACGGAAACGCTGCCAGTGCCGGGCCAGATCGCCTGCCCGGCTGGAGAGTTGCTCCGACATGGGCAGGCTCGCCTCCACGGCATTGAGGGTGCGGTGAGCCGCATCCTCGGTCAGGCTGACCACGTAATTGAGACGCTCCTTGGCGTCCGGGATCTCGGTCTGGGTCAGCTCCGAGATGCGCGAGTCCAGGCGGAATGCGTTGAGGGACTCGTGCAGATCCCGGGTCAGTTTGCCCAGTTCCTGAAACAGCACGCTCTCATGCATGCGACCCAGTTCCTCGATCAGTCGGGCGGCGGATTCCTCATCACCGGCCTCGATGTGGCTGACCAGCTGACGGGCCATCTCCAGCTGCCTGGCCTTGATCTCAGCGGCCTTCTCCTCCACGCCCGGCGTATCCATCACGCTCAGCCCCCCGCGTTGATGCGCTCGAAGATCTTCTCGATCTTCTCGCGCAGGGTTTCGGCGGTGAATGGCTTGATGATGTAGCCGTTGACCCCGGCCTGGGCAGCCTCGACGATCTGCTCGCGCTTGGCCTCGGCGGTCACCAGCAGCACTGGCATGGTCTTGAGTTTGTCATCGGCGCGCACCGCCTTGAGCAGGTCGATGCCCGGCATGTTGGGCATGTTCCAGTCGGTGATCAGGAAGTCGAAGTTGCCGTTCTGCAGCATGGGCAGGGCCGTGCTGCCGTCATCGGCCTCGCTGGTGTTGTTGAAGCCGAGATCCCGCAGCAGATTCTTGATGATGCGTCGCATCGTGGAGAAATCGTCCACGATCAGGATCTTCATATTCTTGTCCACACTGACCTCCGCCTGATTCAGATTGCATCCGGCTGACCCTGGGGGAACCGGGGGTTGAAGTAATTCAATCTCGCGCCCCGCGCGGCATCACTGCCGCACGGGGCAACAAATTCATTCCTGCTCGCTCGAATGACCGGTCCAGTCGCTCATGCGCGCCCGCAGGCGCACCAGTGCCTGGCCGTGGAGCTGGCAGACCCGGGACTCGCTGACACCGAGCACCTCGCCGATCTCACGCAGGTTGAGCTCGTCGTCGTAATAAAGAGACATCACCAGCCGCTCGCGCTCCGGCAGAGCACCTACCTCCCGGGCCAGCGCCGCCCTGAAACCATCGGACTGCAGGGCCTCGAAGGGGCTCGGCTCGTCCCCGGGCAGCAGGTCCTCGCCCTCGGAGTCCGGCTCGAAGATGTCCTCGAAGCTGAGCACCTTGCAGGAGGCGGCATCGCTGACCATGCGCTGATACTCGTCCAGGCCCACGCCCAGTTCCGCGGCCACCTCCGCCGGCTGCGCCTCGCGTCCCAGGCGGTTCTCCACCTGACGCATGGCCTCGCTCACCCGGCGCGCGTTGCGATGTACCGAGCGCGGCGTCCAGTCGGAGCGTCGCACCTCGTCGAGCATGGCGCCGCGGATGCGGATCCCCGCATAGGTCTCGAAACTGGCCCCCTGGGTCGCGTCGTACTGCTGCGCTGCCTCGAGCAGACCCACCACACCGGCCTGGATCAGGTCGTCCACCTGCACGCTGGAAGGCAGCCGACCCAGCAGGTGGTAGGCAATGCGCTTGACCAGCGGCACATGCGCATCCACCAGGCGGTTGCGGTCCAGGAGTTCGCTCGAGTACATGGCGGCTAATCCGTTAATGACAGGGCCTCCCTGTCATTAGAGCCCGAACCCACCAGCCGCTCAACAAAGAACTCGATGCGCCCGCTTCCACCCGCGGGTATGGGCCATGTATCGGCCTTGCGGGCCAATTCCTTGAATGCGCGCGCCGCCGGACTGGACGGATAGGCCTCGGTGACCGCCTTCTGGCGCTGCACGGCCTTGCGCAGGTATTCGTCGTGGGGGATGGCCCCAGCGTAGTCCAGGGTCACGTCCAGGAACCGGTCGCACACGGCCACCAGCTTGGCGAACAACTGCCGGCCCTCGTCGGGACCACGCACCATGTTGGCCACCACGCGCATGCGGTTGATGCCGTGATCCCGGCTCAGCACCTTGATCAGGGCATAGGCATCGGTGATGGAGGCCGGCTCGTCGCAGACCACCACCAGCACCTCCTGCACGGCGCGGCAGAAGCTCAGCACGCTGTCGTGCAGGCCGGCGGCGGTGTCCACGATGAGCACGTCCACCGGACGGCTCAGCTCGCTGAAGGCACGGATGATGCCGACGTGCTCAGCCGGATCCAGCCCGGCCATGCGCGCCACGCCGGAGGCGGCAGGCACGATGGTGATGCCGGCGGGTCCTTCCACCAGGATCTCGTCCAGGCCCAGGTCGCCCTTGAGCACGTGGGAAAGATTGGCCCGGGGCTGCAGGCCCAGCAGCACGTCCACGTTGGCGAGCCCCAGGTCCGCGTCCATGAGCATCACCGAGCGCCCGCCCTGCGCGAGCGCCACGGACAGGTTCACGGAGACGTTGGTCTTGCCCACGCCGCCCTTGCCGCTGGCCACCGCGATCACCTGCACGGGACGGGGTGCGCTCATGCGGCGCAGGCCATCGGCCTGATCGTTGACCTGATCACTGTATCTGGGCATGGGCGTGTCGATTCACTTTCCGGGGCGCCATGGACGGGCGGGGCCCGCGGGCGCGTTGCTGTCGATCCGAGGCCAGGGACACCGCGCGGCTCACCAGGCGCTGGACCCGGGCCGGCTGCAGGTCTTCCGGTACCCGCTGCCCTTCGCTCACGTAGAGCAGGGGCAGATCGCCGTGACTCAGGGCTGAGAGCACCGGGCCGAGGCTGGCGGCCTCGTCCACCTTGGTGAGCACGGCGCCGGTGAGCGGCAGGTGAGCGAAGGCGCGGAAGGTCTCTTCCAGCACCGCCTGCTGGGCATTGGCGGCCACCACCAGCAGCGTGCGCAGACGCGGAATGGCCGCCAGCCCGGCCATCTCCTCCGCCAGGCGCAGGTCCCGCTGGCTCATGCCGGCGGTATCCACGAAGATCCGTTGCTTGTCGCCAAGCCCCAATAGGATATCGCCCAACTGGCGCCCTGTCTGCGCCAGATGGACCGGCACGCCGAGGATCTGACCGAAGGTCTGCAATTGACGATAAGCGCCGATGCGATAGGCATCGGTGGTCACCAGCGCGATGGAACCGCGCCCGTGACGCTGCACATGACGGGCCGCGAGCTTGGCCACGGTGGTGGTCTTGCCCACGCCGCTCGGTCCCACCAGGGCGATGACACCCTCCCCGTCAAGCAAAGCCTCACCGGCCACCGGGATGCGCGTGGCCAGGCCGTAGAGCCCCTCGCGCCAGGCCTGTTCCGGACTCTGAATCTGGCGCACGCCCTCGGCGATCTCCTGGGACAGGGCCTCGTCGAGACCCAGGGCGCCGAGACGCTTGATCAGCTGGGCGCGGTGTGGGTCACGACGCTTCAGGTCATTCCAGGCAAAGCTGGCCAGCTGGTCCTGGAGCATGCCCCGCAGGGTCTCGATCTCCTGCTGCATGGCCACCAGGGCCGGATCCTGGGACCAGACGATCTCCCGGGCAGGCTCACGGCGCGGGCGTGCCTCGGATGCGGGCGCGGGGGTGGGGATCATGATGGGCTCCACCACCTCCGGGGCCGCCTCGCGCAGCGCGGCCAGGGGCGGCTCGGGCGCGGCCTTCGCAACAGCAGGTGCCGGCTCCCGGCCCATATCGCTCAGCAGTTGCTCGTCGAAGTCCACCGCCGAGACGATCTCGATGCCTCCCTCCACCTTACGGCTGGAGAGGATCACCGCATCGTCGCCCTGCTCCTCGCGCACCATCCGCATGGCCTGGCGCATGTCCCGTGCAAAAAATCGTCTGATCTTCATCGCATGTCACTCGACCGAGTTTCTGAAGTGAGAAGTGTGAATCGGGAAGTGGGAAAAATCCCCGGCCTGCCAATTCACACCTCGCTCGCTGTATTTGCCGTTACTTCTCACTTCCCAATTCAACCTTCCTACTTCCCTTCCCGTCCCACCGTGGCCACCACCCGGATGCGCTTGTTGTCCGGGATCTCGGTGTAGGCCAGCACGTGCAGGCCGCGCACCGCGGAGCGGAGCCACCGGGACATCCAGGCGCGGATGTCCGGGGAGACCACCACCACCGAGGGTTCGCCGGCCATCTCCTGGCGCTGTGCCGCCTCGGCGATGGACTTCTGCAGCCGTTCGGCGAGACCCGGCTCGATGCCGAGACCGCCGCCACCGGCGCCCTGGGAAGACTTCTGCAAGATCTGTTCCAGGGAGGGGTCCAGAGCGATCAGAGGCAGCTCCGGCGCGGTGCCGATGATGTTTTGCACGATGGAGCGGGACAGGGCCACGCGCACGGCGGCGGTCAGGACGCCGGGATCCTGACTCTTGGCGCCGTGTTCCGCCAAGGTTTCGGCGATGCTGCGCATGTCACGCACGGAGATCTGCTCGGCCAGCAGGTTCTGCATCACCTTGAGCACCACCCCCAGGTTGAGGGTCTTGGGCACCAGGTTCTCCACCAGCTTGGGCGAGTGCTTGCCCAGCACGTCGAGCAGGTGCTGCACCTCCTCGTGGCCAAGCATCTCGTGGGCATGTTCCTTGAGCAGCTGGGACAGGTGGGTGGCCACCACGGTGCCGGCGTCCACCACCGTGTAGCCCAGGCCCTGGGCCTGCTCGCGGCTGGCGGGATCGATCCACACGGCGTCCAGGCCGAAGGTGGGGTCCTTGGTGGGGGTGCCGGCGATCTGGCCGAACACCCGGCCCGGGTTGATGGCCAGCTCCCGGTCCGGGAACACCTCCCCCTCGCCCACGGTGACGCCCATGAGCGCGATACGGTAGCTGTTGGGGCCCAGATCCAGGTTGTCGCGGATGTGCACCGGCTGGATCAGGAAACCCAGCTCCTGGGAGAGCTTGCGGCGCACGCCCTTGATCCGGCCCATGAGCTGGCCGCCCTGGCTGCGATCCACCAGCGGGATGAGCCGGTAGCCCACTTCCAGGCCCACCAGGTCCACGGGCGGCACGTCGTCCCAGGACAGCTCCTTGGTCTCCGGGCTGGGCGCAGCGGCGGCCGCCTCGATGGACGGCTCCAGCAGGGCCGCCTCCTCCGCGGCGCGGCGCTGGGCGGTGAGATAGGCACTGGCGGCCATCAGGGCGCCCAGGGACAGGAACACCAGGTTGGGCATGCCCGGCACCAGGCCCAGGGAACCCACCACGCCGGCCGCCACGTACAGGGCGCGGGGGCTGGCGAACATCTGCTGGAAGACCTGCTTGCCCATGTCCTGGGCGGCGGACACGCGGGTGACGATGATGGCGGTGGCCGAGGACAGCAGCAGGGAGGGGATCTGGGCCACCAGGCCGTCGCCGATGGTCAGCAGCACGTAGTTGGTGGCGGCATCCGCCAGGGCCATGCCGTGCTGCAGGGTGCCGATGGTCAGGCCGCCGATGATGTTGATCACCAGGATCAGGATGCCGGCGATGGCGTCGCCGCGCACGAACTTGCTGGCACCGTCCATGGAACCGTAGAAGTCCGCCTCCTGGGCGATCTCCTCGCGGCGCTTGCGGGCCTCGTCCTGGGTGATGATGCCGGCATTGAGGTCGGCATCGATGGCCATCTGCTTGCCGGGCATGGCATCCAGGGTGAAACGGGCGCTCACCTCGGAGACGCGCCCGGCGCCCTTGGTGACCACCACGAAGTTGATGATCACCAGGATCAGGAACACCACCAGACCCACGGCATAGTTGCCGCCCACCACGAAGTCGCCGAAGGCCTGGATCACGTTGCCGGCGGCGTCGGTGCCGGTGTGGCCGTTGAGCAGGATCACCCGGGTGGAGGCCACGTTCAGGGCCAGGCGCAACAGGGTCGCCACCAGCAGCACCGTGGGGAACACCGCGAATTCCAGGGGCCGTGGCGTGTAGATGGCCACCAGGATCACCACCAGGGACAGGGCGATGTTGAAGGTGAACAGCACGTCCAGCGCGAGCGGCGGCAGCGGGATCACCATCATGGCGAGCATGGCCATGAGCAGGAACGGCGTGACCATGCCGGCACGCCCCACGTTCTTCAGACTGTCGAGAAAGGCAGCCATGGATCAGTACTCCCCGGGCGGCGCGCGCCGCAACAGTTCATCGGGTACGGGCAGGTCGGCGGGCGGCACCGGGGCGCGGGCCCCGGCCCGTCCCGCGGCCTTGAGCTGGTAGACGTAGGCAAGCACCTGGGCCACGGCCACGTAGAGGCCCGCCGGGATCTCCTGATCCAGGCGGGTGCTGTAGAAGATGGCGCGGGCCAGGGGCGGCGCCGGGAACAGGGGCACGCCGGCCTCGCGGGCGCGTTCGCGGATCTCGGCGGCCACCAGGTCGGCGCCCTTGGCCACCACCTTCGGCGCCCCGGAGCCATTCTGGTCGTAGCGCAGGGCCACGGCGTAGTGGGTCGGGTTGGTGACCACCACGTCCGCCTTGGGCACCGCCGCCATCATGCGCCGGCGGGCGATCTCCATCTGGGTCTGGCGAATCCTGCTCTTGACCTCGGGCTTGCCCTCGGTCTCCTTGTACTCGTCCTTGACCTGCTGCTTGGTCATGCGCAGCTGTTTCTGGTGATTCCACAGCTGGAAGGGCACGTCCACCAGCGCCACCAGGATCAGGGAGGCGGCCAGCAGCAGGAAGGTCCAGCCCACGATCCAGGCGGCACGGCCCAGTCCCTGCTCCAGGGACTGGTAACCGAGGCCCAGCAGCGAATCGGACAGACCCCACAGCAGGGAGCCGGCGATCGCGGTGATGAGTGCAAACTTGGCCAGCGTCTTGCCGAACTCCATCAGCCCCTGCCAGGAGAAGATGCGCTTGAGCCCGGCGATGGGATTGAGCTTGTTCCACTTGGGTGCCATCGCCTTGCCGGAGAACCCGCCGCCGCCCATGGCGATGGGGCCTGCCACGGCCGCCACCAGCAGGATGCCGAACAGGGGCAGCAGCATGAGCAGGCTCTCGCTGATCCTCAGGATCAGCATGGCCTGCATGGTGCTGGCATCGAAGATCGCCTCCCGTTCCAGCACGAAGCTGCCCCGCACCATCTCCTGGATGCGCGACAGCATGCCGCCGCCCAGCACCAGCATGGCGCCGGCCCCGGCGAGCAGCACCAGGGTGGTGTTGAGCTCACGGGAACGGGCGACCTGCCCCTTCTCCCGCGCCTCGCGCAGGCGTTTGGGCGTGGGTTGTTCGCTTTTCTCCTGCGAGCTGTCGTCGTTCTCGGCCATGCGCTATTGCCTCGTCAGGATGCCCATCAGGTCGAAACCGCTGGCCAGCAGTTCCGTGAACTTGGGCAGCAGCACCGGGGTGGTGAGCAGCAGCAGGATGAAACCCAGCATGATCATCATGGGAAAGCCCACGGCGAAGATGTTGAGCTGCGGCGCGGCGCGGGTGATCACGCCCATGGACAGGTTGACCAGCAGCATGGAGGCCACTGCCGGCAGGGCCACCAGCAGGGCATACAGGAACATGGTGCTGCCCCAGCTCACCAGGGCCCAGAGCCCTTCGCGGGTGACCCCTTCCACGCCCACCGGCAGGGCCTGGAAACTCAGCAGGGTCAGCTCGATCAGGGCCACGTGGCCGTTGAGGGCCAGGAACAGCAGCGTGGACATGATCACGAAATAGCTGGAGACCACCGGCACCTGCACGCCGGACTGGGGATCCACCATGGAGGCGAAACCCAGGCCCATGGACAGGGCGATGGCCTCGCCCGCCTGGGTGAGCGCGGCGAACACCATCTGCAGCACGAAGCCGATGGTCAGGCCGATGAGGATCTGCTGCACGCTGACCACCAGCCCGGCCAGGCTCAGGGGCTCCACCGCCGGCGGCAGCGGAATGAGCGGCGCCACCACCAGGGCGAGGATGAAGGCGATGGCCAGCCGCACGCGCACGGTCACGGTCCCGGCGCCGTACAGGGGCGCGGCCAGCAGCATGGCGCTGATACGCAGGAAGGGCCACAGCAGTGACCCGATCCAGGCGGTGATTTCAGCGGTGGTGAAATTCATGCTTGGAACGCGCGTCTCTAGTTAGCCGATCAGCGCCGGGATGCTGTCATACAGGCGCAGTGTGTAGTCGACCACCAGGTCCAGCATCCAGTGGCCGGTGATCAGCAAGGCGGCGAACATGCCCAGCAGCTTGGGGATGAACGACAGGGTCATCTCCTGGATCTGGGTGGCGGCCTGGATCATGCCGATGGCCAGACCGATCGCCAGGGCGGCGAGCAGCATGGGCGCGCTCAGCAGCACGATCACCATCAGCGCCTGCTGTCCAAGGTCAACGACCGTTTCGGGTGTCATGTCTGCAAACTCCTAGGTGAAGAAACTGGCGGCCAGCGTGCCCATGATCAGCGCCCAGCCGTCCACCAGCACGAACAGCATGATCTTGAAGGGCAGCGAGATGATCAGCGGCGAGAGCATCACCATACCCATGGACATGAGCACGCTGGCCACCACCAGGTCGATGATCAGGAACGGGATCAGCAGCATGAAGCCGATCTGGAAGGCGGTCTTCAGCTCACTGGTCAGGAACGAGGCCATCAGCAGGGTGAAGGGCACGTCCTCCGGGGACTCGAAACCCTCGCGGCCGCTGATGCGCGCGAACATGGCCAGATCCGATTCCCGGGTCTGGGCCAGCATGAACTGACGGATCGGCTGGCTGGCGGTCTGCACCGCCTCCTCCATGGACAGGGATTCCTCCATGTAGGGCTGGATCGCCTCCACGTGGATGCGGTCGAACACCGGGGTCATCACGAACAGGGTCAGGAACAGGGCCAGGCCGATGAGGATCTGGTTGGAGGGCGTCTGGGTGGTGCCCAGGCCCTGGCGCAGGATGGCCAGCACAATGATGATGCGGGTGAAGGAGGTCATCATGATGAGCGCCGAGGGCAGCAGGCTCAGCAGCGTCATCAGGATCAGGATCTGCAGCGTGACCGAGTAGGTCTGCGCCCCGTCGGGGGCGGTGGTCACGTTGAGCACGTCCAGGCCCTGGGCGGCCGCCGGCCCGGCGAGCAGCCACAGGGCCGCGACGCCCAGCAGAGACAGGAGCAGGTTCACGAGGACGGTCCCCGGTTCAGGGCGGCGCG
>SR_TP_S13solDRAFT_1000740_pt1 | contig 12065 bp, 13 predicted proteins | sample SodReaTP_S13sol_FD_11159 | JGI IMG/M metagenome (IMG submission 11159) | reverse complement strand
CCCCCCCCGCCGCAAGCGCGATACGGTATCGCGTTGCGGCGGGGGAAAGCCGTAGGAGTGCCGTCCGATCAGGCGGCTCGGACTCGGGCGACGAACTCGGCGACGCCCCGCTGCAGGCTGTCGGCGGTCTGTGCGAGCTGCTGCGCGCTGGACAGGACCTGGCCGGCGGCGGCCCCGCCCTCGCCGGCGGCCTGGCTGACCTCGACGATGGCGTTGGAGACCTCGCCGGTGCCGGCGGCGGCCTGCTGCACGTTGCGGGAGATCTCCGCCGTGGCGGCGTCCTGCTCCTCCACGGCCGCGGCGATGGAGCCGGCGATCTCGCGCGTCTCGCCGATCATGGCGTTGATGCGCTCGATCACCGTCACGGTCTCGCCGGTGGCACCCTGCATGGCCTGGATCTGGGCGCCGATCTCGTCGGTGGCCTTGGCCGTCTGATTGGCCAGGTTCTTGACCTCGGAGGCGACCACCGCGAAGCCCTTGCCGGCCTCACCGGCGCGGGCGGCCTCGATGGTCGCGTTCAGCGCCAGCAGGTTGGTCTGCTCGGCGATGTCCTGGATCAGCTGCACCACCTGGCCGATCTTCTCCGCGGCCTGGGCGAGCGACTGCACCGTGCCGCTGGCCTGCTGCGCGCCGGCCACGGCGTTCTCGGCCGAGCGGGCGGAGGTTGCGACCTGCTGGCTGATCTCACGGATCGAGGCGGCCATCTCCTCCGTGGCGGTGGCCACGGTCTGGACGTTGGTGGAGGCCTGCACCGCGGCGGCGGAGACCGTGGTCGCCTGGGCGCTGGTCTCCTCGGCGGAGGAGGTCATGGTCTGGGCGGCGGCCTCCAGCTCCGAGGCGGCGGCGGTGATCATGGTCACCAGCTCGCCGACGCTGGCCTCGAAGGAGTCGGCCATGGCGTTCATCGCCCGGCGCTGCTCCTCGGCGGCGCGCTGCTTCTGCGCCTCCACCTCGGCCTCCATCTCGCGGTTGCGGATCAGGTTGTCCTTGAAGACCTGCACCGCGCCGGCCATGACGCCGATCTCGTCGCGCCGGCCGACCGCCGGCACCTCGACCGTGGCGTCGCCCTCGGCCAGGCGGCCCATGGCGGTGGTCATGGCGATCACCGGCCGGGTGATGGCCCGCGCGATCACCCAGGCGATCAGCGCGCCGAACAGCAGGGCGACGGCGGAGATCAGGATGGTCGCGAGCTCGGCGCGCAGGGCCGCCGCCTCGGTGGCCTCGGTGACGGTCCGCCGCTGGGCCATGGCGCTGTCGTCGATGGTCTGGGCCAGCGCCGAAACCTCGCCGCCGAGCACGACGAGCTGCTGCAGCGTGTCGGCCAGCGTCTCCTCGGCCTGCACGATCTCCTCGAAGCCGCCGGTGTAGCGGCTCAGCAGTCCGCGGATCCGGTCGAGGCGATCGCGCTCCTGCGCCGCGAAGGGCAGGCGGGACACTCGGTCGAGCTCTGCGGCGCTCGCCGCCAGGATTTCGGCGGTCCGCGCGCGATCTGCCTCGCTCAGGTTGGCGAGATAGCTGGCGGCCACCGTTCTTGCGAGCAGGACATTGGCGTTCAGCTCCGCGGTCGCCACCAGGCTCTCCATCTCACCACTTGCGGCGGCGGCGTCCTTCAGCGCGGTGATCTCCTGGCGCAGCGTGGCGCCGGTCTCGTCGATGACTTCGTGGACCAGCGCGTCGCGGCCCAGCTGTAGACCGACGAGGCGATCGAAGACGGAGCCGTAGCCGGACTGCATCTCGAGCAGCCGCGTCACCGACTGGCGGTCGGCCTCCAGGGTCATGGCCTCGTGGGCGGCCGAGAAGTGCTCGGTTATCTGGTTGCTCGCCTGGCGGAACGCATCGACGTCGGCCTCGTTGCCGAGCGCCACGAAGCGGGTGGCGGCCAAGCGTGTTTCCATCAGCGCCGTTTCGCCTTCCAGCACTTCGGCGAGCATCGTCGTCAAACGCGAGTAGTTCTTGAGACTCTCCTCCGCCTGCTTGCTGTTGAACCAGGCAAAACCGGCGAGGGTGACGAGGAGGAGGAGGACGACGGCGAAGCCGCCGTAGATCTTGGTGCCCGTGGCCAGATTGGCGAAGCTGAAGCTGCCGGGGCGGGGGCCGGAGAGGATCGACATGGTCTGTTCTTTCGGTAAGTGACGGAGCGACGCGGCAGGACTACCGGAGATTCGTTAGAAGATTCTTAAAATGCGGATAAAGTAGTTATACGTACAGATTTTTGGTGTTATTTTCCGGCAGAATAGTAAGTGCCACACAACACTTTATTGGTGTATTCTACCTCGTGCCGAACCAATCGCACATCTTCATTGTGTTGTTTTTATATTGCCCTGTCGCCGCGAGAAGGCCGCGATTCGTTGCGACGACACGCTGGAACCGGCCAGCGACCAGGGCGGCCGGTGGGTCAGGTGACGTTCGTACTGGCGAGCCCGGGAAGGAGCCTTCAGCGCGCCGATTCGTGCGCTGTCGGCTTCGAGTATCTCGGAGGCAATGTGGCGGCTGCTGCGTTCGCTTCTTAAACGCGGAGGACGCAGAGAAGCGCAGAGGACGCCGAGCGGCCTGCGCGCATCGCTCGGCCCGGGCTTCGGGCCCGGAATGCCGAGGCGAGCCCAACCGCCTCCGCGTTCTCCGCGTTGCAAGCAACGGTCGTCGCTATCGACTCCCGCGGCGAGACAAGGCGGCCCCCGGTGACAGCGGGCGGCCGCCGGCTCGGGTGGACTCAGACGACGGCCGGTGCGGCCGGCCCCCCGCCGCCGTCCCGGCGGCGGCCGAGGAAGTTCCAGGCGCGCTCGTGGAAGAAGTAGGCCACGGTATTGGCGAGCGGCTCCAGCAGCGCCACGCCGGTGGCGATCGGCACCGAGCCGGTCAGCAGGTAGACCACGCCGAAGGCCACGGTGAAGTGGACGAGGGCGTAGCTCAGGGTCTTGGCCAGGTCGCGGCGCATGGCCGCCTCCTCGGGTTGTTGTTGCGACTTAATCGCAATATAATCTAATGGGCGGGGAAAGCAAGAGTGATCCCCAGAAAAAGCGTCGGCGGGGCCACAGGCTTGTTGCACCACGGAATCGGAGGTGGCACGCTAGATCTGGTGGCAGGCGCAGTTGGAGCCGCGATATTTCGCGGGGGTTGCCAGAAGGACCGCAGCAGCGCCGGGGTCGCCGCACCGGCCGTCGAGGACGGCGCTACGGGAGGCCGACATGAGTCTTCTCGCGCAGGATGCTCCGCTCTCCGCCAATCCCCTGGACCTCTTCGAGGAGCTGGCTTCCGCCAACGACCTGATCCACGACCGTTCCAGCGATTCCGAGCTGGTGGTGCAGCTCACCGGCAAATGGAGCGACTACCATGTCTGCGCCGTCTGGCAGCCGGAGATCGGCGCCATGTATCTCTCCTGCCAGATCGACGCCAGGGTGCCGGGCCCGCGCCGCAGCCCGGTCTACGAACTGATGGGGCTGGCCAACGAGCGGCTCTGGCTCGGCCACTTCGAATACTGCGCCGATGACGGCCTGGTGATGTTCCGCCACACCATCCCGCTGCGCGGCACCAACGGCGTCAGTGTCGAGCAGATCGAGGATCTGATGGACACGGCGCTGGGCGAGTGCGAGCGTCTCTACCCGGCGCTGCAGATGGTGATCTGGGGCGGCCAGAGCGTCGGCGATTCCCTCGCCGCCGCGATGCTGGAGACGGTCGGAGAAGCCTGAGACGATGATTTCCCTGGAAGGGCCGCTGCTGCTGCTCGGCTGCGGCAAGATGGGCGGCGCGCTGTTGGCCGGCTGGCTGGAGCGCGGCGTGGCGCCCGAGAGCGTGCACGTGATCGAGCCGCAGGCGGCGGCGGTGGCCGACTTCGTGGCCCGTGGCGTGGTCCACTACGCCGATCCCGCGGCGCTGCCGAAGAACCTGGCGCCGGCGGTGGTGCTGCTGGCGGTCAAGCCGCAGATGATGGAGGCGGCGCTGCCGGCGGTGGCGGCGGCCGGTGCCTCCGAGACGCTCTATCTCTCGATCGCCGCCGGCAAGACCCTGGGCTGGTTCGCCGAGCGCCTGCTGCCCGGCGCTCGCATCGTGCGCGCCATGCCCAACACCCCCGCCGCGGTCGGCCGCGGCATGACGGTGCTGCTGGCCGGCCCCGGCGTGACGGAGGCGCAGCGGCGCACGGCCGGGGACCTGCTGGCGGCCGTGGGCGAAACCGCCTGGGTCGAGGAGGAGGGGCTGCTCGACGTCGTCACCGCCCTTTCGGGCGGTGGGCCGGCCTATGTCTTCCTGCTGATCGAGTGCCTGGCCGAGGCCGGGGTCGAGGCCGGGCTGCCCGAGGAACTCGCCCGCCGCCTGGCCCGGGTCACCGTCGCCGGCTCCGGCGAGCTGGTGCATCTCTCGCCCGAGGAGCCGGAGGTGCTGCGGCAAAACGTCACCAGCCCGGCCGGGACCACGCTGGAGGCGCTGAAGGTGCTGATGGCCGAGGACGGGCTGCAGCCCCTGATGACCCGGGCCATCGCCGCGGCGACGCGGCGCAGCCGCGAGCTGGCGGGATGAGCGACGCCGCGCTGAAACCGGCGGCGCAGCGGGTGCAGGCGGCGCTGGCGGCCCACGGACTGGGCCTGGAGGTGCGCGAGTTCCCCGCCGCCACCCGCACGGCGGCCGAGGCGGCCGCGGCGATCGGCTGTGGCGTCGCCCAGATCGCCAAGTCCCTGGTCTTCCGCGCGACCGCCAGCGACCGCGCGGTGCTGGCCGTGGTCAGCGGCACCAACCGGGCCGACGAGGCCAAGCTGGCGGTGCTGCTGGGCGAGCCCGTCGGCCGCGCCGACGCCGACTTCGTGCGGAGCCGCACCGGCTTCGCCATCGGCGGCGTGCCGCCGCTCGGCCATGCGGAGCCGCCGGTCACCTTCCTCGACGCCGACCTGCGGAGCTTCGAGGAGATCTGGGCGGCGGCCGGCACTCCCAACGCCGTCTTCCGCCTCACCCCCGACCAGCTCGCAGAGATCACCGGCGCCGATTTCGTCGACCTGCGGCTGGACTGAAGCGGCTCGACGCCCCTTCACTCCGGCTTGAAGGCGGTGGCCGGGAGCTGCAGCACCCACTCGGCGGAGCTTCGCAGGTGCGACCGCATGGCCTGTTCGGCCGCGTCCGGATCGGCGTCGAGAATCGCCTCGGCGATCGCCGTGTGGTCGGCATGGGACAGCTCCGCGTGCTCCGGCGCCATCGCCTTGCCGACCTGGAGCATCATCATCGGCAGCTGCAGGTTCTCGATCAGTTCGCAGAGCTGCTCGTTGGCGCCGATCCGCACGATGGTGAGATGATAGAGCCGGTTGTGCTCGATGAAGATGTTCCACGGCAATCGCTCGCCGGTGGGCCGCACGGTCTCCCAGACACGGGTGAAGAGCGCCTTATTATCGCTCTCGTCGATCCGCTCGGCGGCTAGCCGCGCCGCCAGGCCCTCGAGGCTCTCGCGAATCTGGAAGAGGTTGCCGATCTGCCTGCGTGAGAGGCGCCGCACGATCGCTCCCCGATTCGGCACGATTTCGATCAGACCTTCCGCGGCGAGCCGATGGAAAGCCTCCCGCACCGGCCCCCGGCTGATGCCGATCTCCTCCGTCACGTCACGCGCGATGAGTCGCTGACCAGGGACGAAGCGCCCCTGGAGGATGCCGTCGCGCAGCCGCCGCACGACATAGTCCACGGTGGCGCCACGACGCTGATCGAGCGGTCCGGCCGCGATATCGGATTCGATTGTCATCGTGGGCCAGTTTGCGCCCGAGGGGTACCGAAGAACAACCCTCTTGACGGCAAGATGTCAGGGCAATATTTTCATACAATCTTGGCGACAAAAAAATATGGAAAAGGTCGCCGGGATGCGGGCCGTGGCCCGTCGGAGGAAACGCGGAGAGGCGCTCGCAGCGCCCATGAGGGGGGCATGGAGACCGTTGCTTGTGGCGGCAAAAGCCGCAATCTCGTCGGCCGTGCTCGGGGCGAGGATCGCCTTGCCGCTCGCCCGATGCGGCGCCGATAGCCGCCCGGTCCGATGGCCAAGCCCAACCAATCCCCGGCGATCGCGCCGACTCCAGCCAGCAGAGAGTTGCTCGGCACATCTGTCGCGCTTCGCGCGGTGGATGGACACGAGCTGACAGCCTATCGGGTCGATCCGGACGGCGCGCCGCGTGGCGGCCTGGTGATCCTGCAGGAGATCTTCGGGGTCAATCGGCACATTCGGGAAGTCTGCGACGGCTATGCCCGCCTGGGCTACGTCGCCCTGTCGCCGGCCCTCTACGACCGCGTCCGGCGCGGCACCGAGCTGGGATACGACGCCGAGGGCGTTGCAGCCGGCCGGTCGCTGCGGGCGGCCGTGGGCTGGGATGCGGCGCTGCTGGACCTGCAGGCCGCGATCCATGCCGTGAGCGACGCCGGACCGGTGGCGGTCATCGGCTACTGCTGGGGCGGCACGCTGGCCTTCCTCGCCGCGACGCGCCTGGAAGGGCTGCGTTGCGCCGTCGGCTACTACGGCGGCCAGACCGTCCCCTTCGCGCAGGAAAAGCCCAGGGTGCCGCTGCTGCTGAACTTCGGAGAGCGCGATCCGCGCATTCCCGCGGAAGACCGCGAGATCATCCGGCTCGCCAATCCCGGGATCGAGATGCACCTCTTCCCGGCCGATCACGGCTTCAACTGCGACCACCGCGAGGAATGGCACGCGCCGAGCGCGGTCAGGGCGCTGGAGCTCACGCTCGGCTTTCTCGAGCGCAATCTCGGCGGGCCGGGGCGATGAGAGCCCGGGCGCGCGTGCCCAGGCGAAACGGCTGCAACGACTGACGAACTGCGAGGAGTGACGCGAATGGATCTGGGAATCGAAGGGCGTGTGGCGATCGTCACCGGCGGCTCGCGCGGCATCGGCCGCGAGACCGCCCGGGAGTTCCTGCAGGCGGGTGTCAAGGTGATGACCTGCGCGCGCTCGGGCGAGCAGCTCGAAGCCACCTGCAGCGAACTGGCGGAGCTGACCGGGGGGAGCATCCGCTCGGTGGTCGCCGACATGACCAGGCCGGCCGACATCGCGAAGCTGGTCGACGAGACCCTCGCGGCCTTCGGAACGGTCGACATCCTGGTGAACAACGCCGGCACGATGTACTCGGGGCGCTTCGAAGCGCTGACCGACGAGGGACTGCAGACCCAGCTCGACACCAAGCTCTTCGGCTTCCTGCGCGCCATCAGGGCCGTCTGGCCGACGATGCGCGACAAGAACTGGGGCCGGATCGTCAGCCTGATCGGCGGCGCCGGCAAGGAGCCAGACCCCTATATGTTCGGCTCCGGCATGACCAACAGCGCGCTGCTCAATCTCACCAAGTCGCTCTCGACCGAGTTCGCGCCCCACAACGTCCTGGTGAACGCGGTCTGCCCCGGCTGGGTGGCGACCGACCTTTGGCGGCGCAACATCGACAACCTCCAGGCCGAACTGGGGGTGGCGAACGAGGAGGACGCGCGCCGCCTAGCCTCGAAGAAGAATGCGCTCGGCCGCTTCGGCAAGCCCGAAGAACTGGCCAACGCCATCGCCTTCCTCTGCTCGGAGCGGGCGAGCTACATCACCGGGGTGTCGCTGAACCTCGACGGCGGCCGGCTCAAGGGCCTCTGGTAGGAGCCGGCCAATGGACCTCGATCTCGAGGGCAAGGTCGCCATCGTCACCGGCGGGTCGCGCGGCATCGGCTTGGCCATCGCCCGGCGGCTGGCGCGCGAAGGCGCCCGCCTGGCGATCTGCGCGCGCGACCCGGCCCGGCTGGAGGCGGCGGCCACCTCCCTCGCGGAGGCCGCCGGCACGACCGACGCCGTCGTGCTCGCCCGGCCGGCGGACACCTCCGATGCCGCGGCGCGCCGGGCCTTCGTCGAGCAGGTCCTGGCGAAGGCCGGCCGCATCGACATCCTCGTCAACAACGCCGGCACCCACCTGCGCGCCACCGTCGACGACCTCACCGAGGAGCTGCTGCAGCGCCAGCTCGGAGACAAGGTCTTCGGCTTCCTCGGGATGATCCAGGCGGTCCTGCCGCAGATGCGGCGGCAGGGGGACGGGCGCATCGTCAACATCATCGGCCAGGCGACGCGCCATCCGCATCCCGACCGCCTGCCCTCGGGCATCGCCAACGCGGCGGCGCAGGCCATGACCAAGTCGGTGGCCGACGCCGTCGCCCGGGAGAACATCCGGGTCAACTCGGTCTGCCCCCAGTACATCGAGACGGACATCATCGCCGCCACGATCGAGCGGGAGATGGCGGCGCGCGGCGTCGACCGCGCGACGGCGGCCTCGGGCTTCACTCGGGCCAACGTGCTGGGACGGCTCGGGCAGGCGGAGGAGGTGGCCGACCTGGTCGCCTTCATGGTTTCCGATCGCGCCGACTTCGTCTGCGGCAGCTCGGTCTCCATCGACGGTGGCTACAACCGCTACGTCTTCGGATAGGTCGGAGCTCATGGAACTGGGACTCAGGGACAAGGTTGCGATCGTCACCGGCGGTTCGAGCGGCATTGGCTTCGCCGTTGCCCGCCGCCTCCTGCGGGAGGGCGCGAAGGTCTTCATCTGCGGGCGCGAGCCGGAGCGGCTGGAGCACAGTCTCGCCGAGCTGGCTTCGCTGGGGGAGGTGCAGGGAACCAGCGCGCACGTCGATCGCCCCGCCGACGCCGAGAAGCTGGTGGAGGCGGCGGTCGCGGCCTTCGGCGGCCTGGACATCGTCGTCAGCAATGCCGGCACCCACCTCAAGGGGCGGCTGGAGGAACTGTCCGTCGAGGCGGTCGAGGCGCATTTCCGCACCAAGGTCTTGGGACCCTGGGAACTGGCGCGCCGGGCCGCGCCGCACCTGCGACGGCGCGGCGGCGGCCGCTTCATCCTGATCATCGGCCAGGCCGGTAAGGTGCCGGGCCGCGGCGTGCTCGCCTCGGCGGTCGTTAACGCGGCGCAGCACGCCTTCGTGAAGTCGCTGTCCGACGACCTTGGGCGCGACGGCATTCTGGTCAACGCCGTCTGCCCGAGCCGGATCGCCAGCCCGCTGACGGACCGCCTGGAGATCGACGAGGAGCCCTACCTGGGCCGCAGCCTGGAACAGCAGGAGAGCGGCTGGGGACGGACCGTTCCGCTGGGGCGCTGGGGCGATGCCGAGGACATCGCCGATGCCGTCGCCTTCATGGCCTCGGAGCGGGCCGGCTACCTCTGCGGCGCCAACATCGACGTCGATGGCGGATACCAGCGCATGATCTTCTGAGCGGAGTCGAAGATGCCAGTGATGCAACTGCGGTCCATAGGCAAGACCTTCCGCAAGGGTACCGACGAGGTGCGCGCGGTGGAAGGCGTCGATCTGGAGATCGAGCCCCACTCGATCGTCGCGCTGATCGGCCCGTCGGGCTGCGGCAAGTCCACGCTGCTGAACATGATCGCCGGGCTCTATCCGCCGAGCGAGGGCGAGGTCTTCTACGGCGGCCGGCGGGTGGCCGACGTCAATACCAACGTCGGCTACATGACCCAGAAGGACAACCTGCTGCCCTGGCGCAACGTGCTGGACAACGTCGCCCTGCCGCTGGAACTGGCCGGCCGGTCGCGGGCCGAGCGCTACGAAGCCGCCCGCGCCATGCTCGAGCACGTCGATCTCGCGGGCTTCGAGAGCAAGTTTCCCAGCGAGCTGTCGGGCGGCATGCGCAAGCGGGCCTGTCTCGCGCGGATGCTGCTCTACGGGCCGCAGGCTCTGTTGCTCGACGAGCCCTTCGCGGCGCTGGACGCCCAGCTGCGGATCGCCATGCACGACCTGCTCCTGCGGCTCTGGGGCGAGAATAAGCAGACCATCCTCCTGGTGACTCACGACCTGGTGGAGGCGATCACGCTGGCCGACCGGGTGGTGGTCTTCACCAAGCGGCCGGCGCGTATCGCCAGCGAGGAGGTGATCGACCTGCCGCGTCCGCGCGACGTCATGGAGGTGCGCTTCACCGAGCGCTTCCGTGAAATCTACAACTCCATCTGGGACCGGCTCCGACAGGAGTACGACGAGGAGAAGCTATGAGCACGCCGGACGACGCCAAGCTTCCGGACGAAGCACGCAGCGAGCAGACGGCATCCTCTTTACGGCCGTCTGTCGGTCGCTCCCTCGCCGAAGTGAGCGGCACGACGATGCTCGCCATGCAGATCCTGGTCGGCCTGCTCAGCCTCGCCGTCTGGCAGATCGCCTCGGGCTGGCTGGTGCACGAGTTCATGATCAGCAGCCCGCTCGCGGTGATGAATCGTCTCTGGCAGTGGATCTCCAGCGGCGCGATCCTCCTGCACGTGGGGGCGACGGTGCACGCCACGGTGCTCGGCTTTTTGATCGGTGCCTTCGCCGGCGTGGTCGGCGGCGTCTGGCTCGGCCTCTCGCCCTTCCTGAGCCGTCTGCTGAACCCCTACATCTGGGCCTTCAATGCCCTGCCCAAGGTCGCCTTGGCGCCGCTCTTCATCCTCTGGTTCGGACTCGGCATCGACTCCAAGGTGGCGCTGGCGGCCGTGCTGGTGGTGTTCCTCGTCTTCGTGAACACCTTCTCCGGCGTGCGCGAGGTCGACAGCGAGCTGGTCGACAGTCTGCGCCTGATGCGCGCGAAGCGGCGCCACATCCTGACCAAGGTGGTCTTGCCTTCGGCGACCTCCTGGATCTTTGCCGGCTTGAGGACCGCCGTGCCCTACGCCCTGATCGGCACGATCATCGGCGAGATGATCGCGGCCAATCGGGGTCTCGGCTACCTGGTCCAGCGCGCCGGTGCGGAGTTCGACACGGCCGGGGTCTTCGCCGCGCTGGTCGCGATCGCCGTCCTCGCCGTGATCTTCAACGAGATGGTCGGAGCCGTGCAGACGCGGCTCGAACGCTGGAAGGTCGTCGGCCGCTGACGCGCGGCTTTCGGCACAAGAAGCAAGAAGCCGTGACCAAGCGGCAGATCAACAAAGGAAAAGGGAGCCCAGAGATGAAAGCCACGAGATTGTTGCTGGCGGCGGCAGCTCTATCCACGATCTCCTTCTCGGCGATCGCTTCCGCGCAGGAGACCGTGCGGATCACCAACATCGGGCACGGCTACTTCTCCGGCCCGCTCTACGTTGCCATGCGCGAGGGTCTGTTCGAGAAGCACGGCCTCGAAGCCGACGTCACCTTCGTGCACGGCGGCGCCATCGCCTTCCAGACCGTTTTCACCCGCGATGTCGATTTCGGGATTCTGAGCTATGAGCACGTCCTGACCGCCGCTGCGCAGGGACGCGAGATCGTCTCGGTGTTCAACGTCACTCACCGGCCGCTCAACAACATCGTGGTCAACAACGAGCTCTACGAGGCCTACGCCGGCGAGAGCCTGGAGGAGCGGATTCTCGCTCTCAGGGGCAAGCGGGTCGGCGCCCCCTCGGCAGCCGGCTCGGGCGAGAAGATGCTCGGCGTGCTGGCCGGCCGCTTCGGCCTCCAGGTGCCCGGGGACATGGAACTGGTCTATCTGGGCGGTGACGCCTCGGCCTACGTCGGGGCCTTCCAGGCCGACATGATCGACGCCGCACTGCCCTTCGAGCCGGCCGGCGTGATGCTGCAGCAGGAGGGTCTCGGCCGTACGCTGGTCAACCTCATGGACGGCGAGGTCGAGGACTTCCGCGATCTCAACTTCATGACCGTCACCACGCACCCTGCGATGCTGACGGAGAACCCCGAACTCGTCCGCAAGGTCGCCGCCGTCTTCGCGGAAGCCCAGCAGATCCTGCTCGACCCTGCTCGCGGGCCGGCCATCATGGCCGAGGAGTTCCCGAACATGACGGCAGAATCGAACGAGCTCGCCTACGCCGTGGTCAGCCAGATCTGGAGCCCCGACGGCCGCCTGAGCCTCGAGGGCGGTCAGAAGGTCTACAACTACCTCCAGCCGGCGGGAGACTATCAGATCGACTTCGAGCGGACCTTCACCAACGACTTCCTGCCGCAATGAACCGGACCGTGGCAGCGGCTGCTCCGGCAGTGGAGGAGCACTGGGCGGAGAAGGGCGCGGTGCGACTCTATCTCCGGCGCAAGAAGGCCACGGGCGAGCGGACGGGCGAGATCGCCCGTCCGCCGCTGGTCCTGGTCCACGGCTCGTCGCTCTC
>SR_TP_S13solDRAFT_1000739_pt1 | contig 12079 bp, 10 predicted proteins | sample SodReaTP_S13sol_FD_11159 | JGI IMG/M metagenome (IMG submission 11159) | reverse complement strand
CCCAGCCCTCCCCCCGCGATGCGCGGGGGAGGGGGTTTATTCTCCCTCTCCCTCAGGGAGAGGGCCGGGGTGAGGGTGGTTTGCCTTGCCACTAGCCACTTGAGACTTGCCACTAACCACTGCCCTACCGGTACATCAGCCGCATGGAGGTGGACAGCTGTTTTACCCGGCGCTTGATTTCATCGCGGGCGCGCACAAAGGGCTTGCTGTCCTGGGTGTTGCTGGCCAGGCGCACGGGGCTGTCGATGGGCCAGTTCTTGTGCACGAAGCTGTCCTGTTGCGGCAGGTTGATGCGCTGGGCATCGGCACACAGGGTGATGATCAGGTCCGCCCAGTCCAGCAGCTCCTTGTCCAGACGCCGGGCCTTGAGGCTAGCGGCATCCAGGCCGTCCTGTTTCAACACCTCCAGGGTACGAGGGTCCATGGCGCTTTCGTCCATGCCGGCGGTGCGCACCTCCACCAGATCCTTGAGCAGTTGTGTTCCGTAGGCCTCGACCATGGGGATGCGCCCCGAGGTGGTCTGGCTGACGAACAGGAGATGGGGTTTGCGTCGCAGGTTGGCTTTGCCGGAGGCCATGGGGCGGATGTCTCGTCGGAAACAGTGAAGGATGGAAACATTTTACACACCAATGACGGGCCCAAGGGATGTTCTGTGCCCGCATCCTGCAGCTTGTCCGTGGGCGCGTTACACTGAAAACAGAATTCATCCTAGTTCGCCGGAGTCGTGCAAATCATGAAATGGTTAAAACGTGCGCTGATTGCCCTGGTCGTACTGGTGGTGCTGGCCGCAGTGCTGGCCGCTTATCTGATCGCCACCTTCGACCCCAACGCCTACAAGGACCGCATCAGCGCCGCGGTCAAGGAACAGACCGGGCGGGACCTGGTCATCGAGGGTGAGATCGGTCTGACCCTGTTCCCCCGGCTGGGCCTGTCCCTGGGCGAGACCCGCCTGTCCAATGCCGAGGGCTTCGGTGACGAGCCCTTTGCGCGTATCGGCGAGGTAGAGCTGTCCGTGGCACTCATGCCCCTGCTGCGACGGGATCTGCAGGTGGCGGCGGTTCGTCTCGTGGGGCTCAACCTGAATCTCGCACGGGACGCCCAGGGCCGAAACAACTGGGATGACCTGGTGGCCGAGGCTGATGCGCCGGCGGCGGATGATCGACCCGGACATGAGCCGGGCGGTCCGGGTCTGCGGGATCTGGACATCGGCGGCGTGGAGGTTCGGGATGCCCGGGTGACCTGGCGCGATGATCAGGCTGGCAGCGCGCTGCGCCTGGACCCCCTGAACCTGACCCTGGGCCGTATTCGTCCCGGTGTGGAATCCCCGCTGGAGCTTTCCCTGAGCCTGTACCAGGAAGACCCGGCCATGCGCGTGTCGGTGGACCTCAATGCCCTGGTGAACCTGGACCCGGCCGGGCAGCGCTACGCCCTGCGCCGCATGGTCGCCGACATCGAGGCCGAGGGTGAGTCTTTGCCTCGCACCATGGAGGCCAGACTGGAAGCGGATATGGCCGTGAACCAGGCCGATGGTGTGGCCAGTATCGAGCGCATGACCCTGGACACCCTGGGGCTTCAGCTGGTGGGACTGGTGCAGGTGCGGGGCCTGGATGGCGACAAGCCCCGGGTCACCGGTGAACTGCGTTCCAACACCTTCAGCGTGCGCGAACTGCTGGAAAAACTCGGCGAGGCCGTGCCCGAGACCGCCGATCCGGAGGTTCTGAAGAACGTGGCGGTGGACCTCGCCTTCGAGGCCGATGCAGAGGCCGCCAGTCTTACCCAGTTGCTGGTGCAGCTGGACGATACCCGCCTGCGGGGCAATGCCCAGGTGAGCAATTACGAGCGCCCGGCGATTCGCGCCGAGCTGGACGTGGACCGCATCAACCTGGACCGCTACCTGCCGCCCCCCGCAGATGAGCCGGCCTCGGCCCCCTCTGACGCCCCGGCCCGTGAAGGCTGGCCCGATGACCCCATCGAGCTGCCTGTGGAGATGCTGCGTTCTCTGAACGTGAATGCCAAGCTGGCCATCGCGGAGATGACCGTAAGTCGTCTGAATCTCACGGCCATCTCCCTGACCCTGGTGGCCCGGGATGGCCTGGTGGAGATCAAGCCGCTCACGGGCAATCTCTACGAGGGCTCCGTGGAGGCGCAGATGAGCCTGGATGTGCGTGGCAACACGCCCCGCTACGCCTTCGAGCCCAGGCTCCAGGGAGTGAGTATCGGCCCGTTGCTGGATGATCTCGCGGAAGACGAGGGTAAGCTGGCGGGCACGACGCGCCTGAGTGCGTCCATCAATACCCGCGGCAACAGCGTCAAGCAGATGGTTTCGGCCCTCAATGGTGCAGGTGATTTCGAATTCGCCAACGGCGCGGTCAAGGGCATCAACATCGCACAGATCATTCGCGACACCGAGGCCCGTTTGCGGGGCCGCACCGTGGAAAAGAGCGACGAACCCAACCAGACCGATTTCTCGGAACTGCGTGGCAGCTTCAACATCGCCAACGGGGTCGTCACCAACAACGACCTGCGTGCCTCCTCGCCCCTGCTGCGGGTGCAGGGCCAAGGCACCGCCGACCTGCCCCAGGAACAGGTGGACTACCGGGTGGACACCACCCTCGTGGCCAGCCTGGAAGGCCAGGGTGGACGCAGCCTGGATGAGCTGCGGGGCGTGAACCTGCCCATCCGGGTACGCGGCCCGTTTAGCGACCCGTCCTTCAGCCTGGATCTCAAGCCGGTGCTGGAAGGCCGGGTGCGGGAAGAGGTCGAGCGCAAGATCGAGGAGAGCGTGCAGCCGCGTATCGATGAACAGCGCGAGAGCATCGAGCAGCGGCTCAGGGACCGCATCCCCGGCCTGCGGTGATCGGATCGCTCGGGGAAGGTGGGGGCCACCTGATTGCAGGGTGCGCCCCGGGTCGGGCGCGAGGATGCGTGCTCAGCTGTCTTTAGAGGTGCCCTGCAGCATGGCTTCAGCCTTCACCCGGAAGGCGTCGGCCCGGGCCTTGCCCAGCATGCCCTCGATGACCGTGCCGCAGGCCTCGCACTGACTGCGCAGCTCCTCGTGGCTGTGGCAGTCCTCGATCCTCATGGCCAGATCACTGGCATCAGGTCCGAGGCTGTCGAGCACCAGGTGACTGAGGTCGATCCTCAACTCGCTGATGTCTTCCTGGCCGATGCCGGTGTCGTTTGCCCCGGCCCCGGCCTCGATGGCGGTCTGCTTGCCGCCGCCCCCGGCCATGCTGATCAGGCCCATGTGTTCCAGTGCGATGAGATGCCCGATGGCATTGTCCTGTTCGAAACGTTCGGCCAGGCTGGCCACGTCGGTTGTCCCATCGACCATGATGAGCAACTGGCGAAGTTTGGGGGGGAGTTTCAGGGCGCGGGTGCCGACTTCTTCCTGGCCCTGGGGGGTCTTTCTGTAAATGCCGGTCTTGTCCATGACGGCCCACCTTTTTGCGGATGATGATGTTGCCATTCCAAGGTACTCCCGGGATTTCCCACGGGGCAATGTGTTCCGGGGCCGTTCACCATCCCGGCGGGACCCTTTGTCGGTCCCGGCGCCTGTCGGTGTGCTGTTTTGTGATGCTGCTCACGCTGTCCGGCCTGGCGGGCGCGGGCCAGGCGCTGGCCGTCGAGACCTCCCAGATACAGGTGCGTTACGACGGGGTGCGCATGGACATCCACCTGGACGTGCTGCTCGCCGCCCCCGAGTCCGGTGTCGCCCGCGTGATTCACGACTATGACCGTCTCGGCCTGGTGTTCCCCCTGGTGGTGGACAGTGGTCTGCTGGAGGATTTCGGCGACGGCGTGCACCGGGTGCGTGCGGATATGGAAGGCTGTGTGCTGATTTTCTGTCGTCACCTGCGCCACGTGCTGGACGTGCGCCGCGCCCCGGGTAGCGGTGCCTGGAGCAGCGCCCAGAGCGTACCGGGCGACAGTGACGTGCGGGCCGGCCACTTCTCCTGGCGTACCGAAGCGCTGGCGGAGGATCGCACGCGCCTGCTGCTGTCCGGCTGGGTGGAGCCGGATGTGTGGGTGCCGCCCATCATCGGCCCCATGGCCGTACGCCGGGGCGTGGAGCGGCGCTTCAGGGATGCCATGCCCCGGCTGGAGCGGGCCGCCCGCGAATCGGCGAACTGAACCATGTCTCCTGTAGCCGCCCTTTATGACTGACACCGACTTCAGCCAACGCCTGCTGGCCTGGTTTGAACGCCACGGCCGCCACGATCTGCCCTGGCAGCAGGACCCCAATCCCTATCGGGTGTGGGTCTCCGAGATCATGCTGCAGCAGACCCAGGTGAGCACGGTGATCCCCTACTACCAGCGCTTCATGGCCCGTTTTCCGGACGTGGCAAGCCTTGCCGAAGCCCCCCTGGACGAGGTGCTGCATCACTGGTCCGGCCTGGGCTACTACGCCCGTGCCCGCAACCTGCACAAGACGGCGGGCGTCATCTGCGCCCGGCATGGCGCTTGTTTCCCCGTGGATATCGATGCCCTGCAGGCCCTGCCGGGTATCGGGCGTTCCACCGCTGGGGCCATCCTGGCGCTGGCCTGCGGCCAGCGCCAGTCCATCCTGGACGGCAACGTCAAGCGGGTGCTGGCCCGACACCGGGCCGTGGAGGGCTGGAGTGGCGAGGCGGCGGTACTGAGGGGGCTGTGGCAGCTGGCCGAGGCATACACCCCTTCTGAGCGAGTGGCCGAGTACACCCAGGCCATCATGGACCTGGGCGCCACGGTCTGTACCCGCAGCCGACCCGCCTGTGGCCTGTGCCCCGTCGCCGGAGACTGTCGTGGGCGTCTCGAAGGCCGCACCGGCGATCTGCCTGCGCCCCGCCCGAAACGCGCCCAGCCCCTGCGCGAGACCTGTATGCTCATGGTCACCAGCCCCCAGGGGGTGCTCCTGGAGCGCCGCCCGACCAGGGGTCTCTGGGGTGGTCTCTGGGGCTTTCCCGAGGTGGAAGCCGGGGAGGCCGCCCTGGTCTGGTGCCGTTCGCATCTGGGGGTGGAACCGCAGCGGGTGGAGGCCTGGAATCCCTTCATTCATACCTTCACCCACTTTCGCCTGCGCATCACCCCGTTGTGGGTCGCGCTGCAAGACCCTGCCGGCAGTGTGATGGAAGGTGAGGGTCGGGTCTGGTATAACTCCCGGACTTCATCCGGCCTCGGGCTCGCTGCCCCGGTGGCCCAACTGCTTGAAAAACTGAATCAATAAAAGGACACACACATGGCTCGCATGGTGAACTGCGTACTCCTGGGCAAAGAGGCCGAAGGTCTCGATTTCCCTCCCTATCCCGGTGAACTGGGCAAGAAGATCTACGAAGGCGTCTCCAAGGAGGCCTGGCAGAAGTGGCTCAAGCACCAGACCATGCTGATCAACGAATACCGCCTCACCCCCGTGGACCCCAAGGCCCGCAAGTTCCTGGAAGAGGAGATGGACAAGTTCTTCTTCAGCGGCGGCTCCACCAAGCCTGAGGGCTTCGTCGATCCCAGCAAGTAAAGCAGTAGCAAGTGGCAAGTCTCAAGTGGCAAGGAAAACCGGTGTCCCTTGCCACTTGAGACTCGCCACTAGCCACTGCCGTCTTGACGCCGGGCCTCCGGCCCGCTTTAATACAGCCCCTTCGACTTCCGCACGGGGCCCGCTGGCCCAGATCGCGCGAGTCCCAAGACCCCTGGCCGGGTAGCTCAGTTGGTAGAGCAGGGGATTGAAAATCCCCGTGTCGGCGGTTCGATTCCGTCCCCGGCCACCATTTTTCAAGTACTTACGTCGTCCTCCTTTTTCCGGTGTGACACGTTTGTGCCAAAAACCTCAGCGATCTTCTCTGCGTGCGGGGCCATATGCCCCGCCGAGAGATGCGCATAGCGCTCCACCATTGCGTAGGTCTTCCAACCCCCCAATCGCTTGATGACGGACATTGGCGTCCCTGCCTGGGCGTGCCAGGAGGCCCAGGTGTGACGCAGATCGTGCCACCTCAGGTCCTCAATTCCGGCTTTCTGGAGCGCGTTGTACCAGCCGTGGTTGCTCGGGTTGCTGCGGATGGGCTCACCTTCGTACGTAAAAACGTACGTCAGGTGACGGCCCTTGTTCCGCTCAAGCACCCCAAGCGCCACGCTGTTCAGCGGCACCCCAATCGCTTTGCCCGTCTTCGAGTCCTTGGCCTCGACCCACACCAGCCGCTTTTCCAGATCCACGGTGGACCACTTCAGCCGGGTGACATTGCTCGCACGCAGGCCTGTTTGAGTGGAGAAGATCACCATGTCGGCAAGATGCTCCGGGAGGGCCTCGATCAGCACATCGACCTCCTCCCTCGTGAGAAACCGGGTTCGTCCCTGCGGTTCCTCGCGCATCTCGATCGCAGGCACGCGATCGATCCACTCCCACTTCTTCCAGGCCCGCCGCAGGATCGCCCGAATCAATGCCAAAAGGCGGTTAACCGTGGCAGGCCCGCATCCTTCGGACTCCTTGGCAGCTGCGATCGACTCGACCATATCCGCGTCGATCTCGTCCAGTTGTCGCCCCCTCAGGTAGCTATCCACCCACCTGAGCTTGTCCTTGTCCTTGTCCAGGTCCTTCTTGCCACGCCTTTCCTTGATCCAGCGTACCGCGGCTTCCTCCCAGGTCCGCTTTGGCTTGTCCCCCATCTTGCGGACGCGCCAATGCTCGGCCTTTAAGGTGTCGTGGTACTCCTGGGCAGCTACTTTGTCCGCAGTCCCAGTAGATCGGCGTACTCGCGAGCCGTCGGGGGTGGTAAAGCTGACCCACCACGTTTCGTTGCGCTTATAGAGCCCCATTGGTTAACTCCAAGGTTGGGCACTAGAAGCGCTTGCCGTGGACGAGAATAGCCACCACGGATATAGGCCACAAGGTCTTCTTCCAGGAAGACCCACTGTTTGCCTGGTTTCATGCCGGGGATCTCCCCGGTCTTTGCTTTTCGTCGTAGGCCCTCCGGCGAGAGCATGAGCAGCTTGGCTGCTTCGTTCAAATCTAGGGTGCGCATGCATATCTGCTCCAATGCGTGCGGCCCGCTGGCAGGCATTCAATGCTCTTGGCCTGGTCAGTACTTCACTTCCGATTTCTGATGTCCTGGTCCTGCCTGGCTGAGCCAGGTTGGTTGAGTGTGGAAGCGCAGCTTCCAGTGTTATTACGTTTGCTTCTTGGTCATGGGTGAAAACGCCCGGCGTAAACGTCGGGCGGTATGTGTAGGTACCGCCACGTCGTACCTGGTGTAGAACAGGACGCTTTTTGATCAGCGGCGCAAATGGGCCGATGAGTGGCAGAGGCGCGCCATGGGAGACCCAATGTAAGCCGGGTACCGGCTCCTGTGGCCTGCTGAGTCAGATGCAGGATGTGATACACCGGCGTTATCCATTCCATCATCTGCCGCTCTACTGCTGCTGCGTATAGCGCGCGAGCGGTATAGCCCAATGGGAGGCGTAATCGAGAAGTACGAGTCCGGGGCTGATTTTGAGGACGGTGACGACAACGCGCGACCAGATTATGAGCCGTTCTTCCCGCGGTACTCCCTGTGCAAACATTGCCCGCTCTAGCGCGACTGCAATGGGTTTGATGAGTTTGGTATCAGTGGTCACCAGCTCAATCGACCCGAGCGTTAAGTCGTGCGCATATCGTGGGTGCAAAGGTCCTTGCATGAGCAGATGCACGAGTTTTTGCATGTCGGAGGGTTTACGCCTGCTGTGCTCCACTTCCACCCAATGAAACTGTTCGTCACGGTATCCGATGACATCAGCGAGCTTCCCGCACCAATGTCTGATCGGAGCACGGCCCGCGTAGAGTTCATGTTCTGTACTCACCTCGTATCCGTCTGTGCCGATTAAGATGGCATACCAATTACAGATCGCGCGATGCTGCCAGCGGCTCACGCGTATGTCTTTACCGCTGCGAGCGCGGATGCCGAGTTCACCAAGGCGGCTTGCGCCTGATGCGCTCAGGCCATATATCGGCACCCCATTAGGTAGTGTGCCTTTGAGTAACTGCCCGAGATTGTTGAGACGGCTCAGTGTTCGTCTTGCCATCTGCACCTGCTGTGAGCCGTGTGGCCACACCCAGGCGGCCACCTGACGTGATGTCAGCCATCCAAACTTGTGCAGTCCCTGAAGAATCTCAAGTTCATTCTCATTGGCTATTACACGACCCGATTGGGCCGGGTGCACGTTATCTGATGCGTAAATCAATGCGTTGTCTGCCGCCTGATCTGATGCGCGATCTGATGCGGGTTCAGCTCCATTGGGTTGAGCGCTGTGGTTGTCATTGATTGTGGGTTTATTGCGGAAAAGCTTTTCTAACATGAGGCAATCTCCTGATGGGTTCAGGAGGTATAGAGAAAACCTGTGGAGCATTTTCGGCAGAGCTCAGCGACGTTCACGGCACCTGTCGATTTACCGTATGCGGGGGGTATATCTGACCTGATCTGCCAGGGGTGGCATACGGTAAATAGGGGCTGATGAGCCGCCTACCGGCGGCACCGACACCGGATGCTTTCCGTCTGGCTGGACGCCAGACCCGCATCCTGACTGGGCTGAACGCCCTGTCTGTCGGTTATGTGTAGGCCCGCCCCTTCGGGCTGCGTTCTCGCCTGGTCGGCGACAACTACGCCCTGCGGGAAACCCCCACCCCCTATCCCTCCCACACGGATCGGCCCACGTCTCCGCTATCGCTCCGACTCGGCCTCTCCGGGGAGGGACGCACCACACCCCAAAAATCGCTCCTGGCGTCGCAATTTTCGGGGACCCCGGTGTTGCTTTAGTGCGTGGGGGTTTCCCGCAGGGCTCCGGCTGAACGCCGCAACCCGCGGGGCGGGCGGGGCTACGCCCCCCACCGACCAGTCGCGCTGGGGCGCGATCGTGCACTGGACGCGCACTCTGGTCGGCGGCTCCCCCCAGCCTTACGGCGATACGGCTTGGGGCCGTATGCGCCTCCAGGGGGCTTGCGCTGGACGCGCATTGCCCCCACTCGCCTTAATCGCGAGTGGCTCCCCCGGGGGTGCAGTTGGTGTCGATTTTTTTCTGCACGTGTTGGTGAGATGGGCTTCTGTCGAGGGGCTTTGTGAGGCGGTGTCGCCCGTAGTGTCTGTGCGCATATCCCGATGATGTAAACTCGCCCTCCCTCGGTGGTTCCGGCTTCTCCGGTTCCGGCCAGAGCGCATATCCCGATGATGTAAACTGGTGCAGGACTACCCAGTGCAGGACATGGGGTTCCGGCCAGAGCGCATATCCCGATGATGTAAACTCTCGGACCCTCGCATTGTGTCGCATGTCTAGTTCCGGCCAGAGCGCATATCCCGATGATGTAAACTCAACCGTCCGTTGTTCCTGCCGAGCTATGAGTTCCGGCCAGAGCGCATATCCCGATGATGTAAACTGGTTACGGAACGTGTTCTCAGCCGATGGCAGTTCCGGCCAGAGCGCATATCCCGATGATGTAAACTAGCAGGAGGCGAGGAACGCATACGCCTTCAGTTCCGGCCAGAGCGCATATCCCGATGATGTAAACTCGGGGGTTTGTGTCCGCCCTTCGTTGAATAGTTCCGGCCAGAGCGCATATCCCGATGATGTAAACTTTCCGCCTCAGCCTCTGTACCAAACATAATGTTCCGGCCAGAGCGCATATCCCGATGATGTAAACTAACTGGGGCGTCCTGCTGCGCCGGGGGTTGAGTTCCGGCCAGAGCGCATATCCCGATGATGTAAACTTAATGCTCGGCCGGCGAGAAGATCCCTGTTGTTCCGGCCAGAGCGCATATCCCGATGATGTAAACTCGCCCTCGCGCTCGATGAGGCCGTCGAGGAGTTCCGGCCAGAGCGCATATCCCGATGATGTAAACTGCCTCAGCAGCATGAAGGAGGTCCATCTGCGTTCCGGCCAGAGCGCATATCCCGATGATGTAAACTCTTCACCATTTTGTGTTTCTCTGGTTTCTAGTTCCGGCCAGAGCGCATATCCCGATGATGTAAACTCTTTGCTTTTTGCGGTCCTCCTCGGTTTCAGTTCCGGCCAGAGCGCATATCCCGATGATGTAAACTCGGCAGCATCACGGAGCGTAGCACCAGCCTGTTCCGGCCAGAGCGCATATCCCGATGATGTAAACTCAGTCCGCCATCGCGCAGCAACGTACCGCGGTTCCGGCCAGAGCGCATATCCCGATGATGTAAACTAAGAGGCAGCAGGTGCACCAAAGTGGCTAAGTTCCGGCCAGAGCGCATATCCCGATGATGTAAACTGGCGTAGTCATCACCCGCCGCAAGGGGTCTGTTCCGGCCAGAGCGCATATCCCGATGATGTAAACTACCAATCACGATGTGCCCATTGACTATGACGTTCCGGCCAGAGCGCATATCCCGATGATGTAAACTTCAACCCCGAGACCGAACGCGACAAGCTGAGTTCCGGCCAGAGCGCATATCCCGATGATGTAAACTCACGGTCGGCACGTTGAAATCCTCCAACGCGTTCCGGCCAGAGCGCATATCCCGATGATGTAAACTCCGCGCCCAATGGCTAGATGCATATTCACCGTTCCGGCCAGAGCGCATATCCCGATGATGTAAACTTGTGCGGGCCTCTTGCGGCTCTGCACTCAGGTTCCGGCCAGAGCGCATATCCCGATGATGTAAACTAGTGGGAGGCGCTGGTGTGTCATGCAAGCAGTTCCGGCCAGAGCGCATATCCCGATGATGTAAACTAACCGTGGTGTCCGGGTTGCCGTTGCAGATGTTCCGGCCAGAGCGCATATCCCGATGATGTAAACTACAGAAATAGGAGCTAAACACATGGCGCGTGTTCCGGCCAGAGCGCATATCCCGATGATGTAAACTCTGGCTTGCGCTCTCGGTCATCAGCCCGCAGTTCCGGCCAGAGCGCATATCCCGATGATGTAAACTAAATGTCATCGAGCACGCTCCTGACCTGGAGTTCCGGCCAGAGCGCATATCCCGATGATGTAAACTGCGGCAGCGCGGTAGACCTCGCTGGTGTGAGTTCCGGCCAGAGCGCATATCCCGATGATGTAAACTGCGTCTGCTCTGTGCTGCGACGGGCAAGGAGTTCCGGCCAGAGCGCATATCCCGATGATGTAAACTCCCCGTTCGCCCAAGGATATGCGGGAACTCGTTCCGGCCAGAGCGCATATCCCGATGATGTAAACTCCGATGCGGTCCACCAGCTTGGGATGAAGGGTTCCGGCCAGAGCGCATATCCCGATGATGTAAACTTGAACCCCGAGACTCAGCGGGACAAGCTGAGTTCCGGCCAGAGCGCATATCCCGATGATGTAAACTGAGAGACCTTGAGGGAACACATGGCCATGGGTTCCGGCCAGAGCGCATATCCCGATGATGTAAACTCGAGCCCCCATCGGCCCGCACCCGCTTCCGGTTCCGGCCAGAGCGCATATCCCGATGATGTAAACTGGTCACGGTCTGAGGCGTAAGCGGACAGGGGTTCCGGCCAGAGCGCATATCCCGATGATGTAAACTAGCCAATGGCGACAAGTTCGCCGAACTGTAGTTCCGGCCAGAGCGCATATCCCGATGATGTAAACTCGGACACCTGGGCGCCGTCGAAGCCCACGAGTTCCGGCCAGAGCGCATATCCCGATGATGTAAACTCATTCATCGGACCAATGGCGGCGCAGGACAGTTCCGGCCAGAGCGCATATCCCGATGATGTAAACTGGGCATACATGCGGCTTGCGGCTTCAAGGAGTTCCGGCCAGAGCGCATATCCCGATGATGTAAACTTAGATGCAGGACAATGTGAGCCGTGGCGGCGTTCCGGCCAGAGCGCATATCCCGATGATGTAAACTGACTTTATCGCACCTTGCCCGCCTTTCGGGGTTCCGGCCAGAGCGCATATCCCGATGATGTAAACTCACCCGGGGGTGAGCGGTACCGGCATGCAGAGTTCCGGCCAGAGCGCATATCCCGATGATGTAAACTGCGCACCCAGGGCGTGGTGGAGCGGGTGTAGTTCCGGCCAGAGCGCATATCCCGATGATGTAAACTGAAGGCGGTGGTCAACATCGGCCACGCCGCGTTCCGGCCAGAGCGCATATCCCGATGATGTAAACT
>SR_TP_S13solDRAFT_1000738_pt1 | contig 12080 bp, 12 predicted proteins | sample SodReaTP_S13sol_FD_11159 | JGI IMG/M metagenome (IMG submission 11159) | reverse complement strand
GCTGGGGGAACCCACCCGCCAGATCAGGCTGGGTGACCCGCTGGATGCGAAGACCCAGATGGGGCCGCTTGTCTCGGATCAGCATATGCACAAGGTGCTGGGCCATATCGCAGACGGGATTGCAGCAGGCGCGCGGCTGGTTTGCGGGGGCGCGCGGCACGGGCATGTCGGGTGTTTCGTCCAGCCCACTGTTTTTGCCGATGTGCGCGATGACATGGCGCTTGCGCGCGAAGAAATCTTCGGTCCCGTCATGTCGGTGCTGGATTTCACCGACGAAGATGAGGTGATCACCCGCGCAAACGCGACCGAATACGGGCTGGCGGCGGGCGTGTTTACCCGCGATCTTGCGCGCGCCCACAGGGTTGCGGGCGTGTTGCAGGCGGGCACAGTGTGGGTGAATGCCTATAACCTGACCCCTGTGGAAATGCCGTTCGGGGGCGTCAAGGCCAGTGGCGTGGGGCGCGAGAACGGGCATGCCGCGCTGGAGCACTACACGCGCATCAAATCAGTCTATCTGGGGCTTGGGGATGTCGACGCACCCTATTGACAGGTCAAGCTGGCTTGACCTTGCGGACGCGCACCTTGTGGTGCGCGACACCATTTTTCAAGGCGCGCCCCTGCGGGCGCGCGCAGGCGCAATGCCGCTTGCAGGGGTAAGATGACATGAAGGCGGATTACATTATCGTAGGGGCAGGGTCCGGCGGGTCCGCGGTGGCGTATAGGTTGGCGCAAGCCGGACATTCGGTGTTGATTGTTGAAGCGGGTGGCAGCGATATCGGCCCGTTTATCCGCATGCCCGGCGCGTTGTCCTACCCGATGAACATGCGCCGCTATGACTGGGGTTTTCGGACGGAGCCGGAGCCGCATCTGGGCGGTCGGACACTCGCATGTCCGCGCGGTCGTGTGATCGGGGGGTCATCCAGCATCAACGGCATGGTTTATGTGCGCGGTCATGCGCGTGACTTCGACCATTGGGCCGAGAGCGGGGCCAGTGGCTGGGGCTATGGAAATGTGCTGCCCTATTTCAAGCGTATGGAGCATTGGCACGGGCCCGCGCCATCGCCATGGCGCGGCACGGACGGCCCATTGCATGTGACGCGCGGCACGCGGGCAAACCCGCTTTTTGATGCCTTTGTGCAGGCAGGGGCGCAGGCCGGTTACAACGTGACAGACGATTACAACGGTGCGGCGCAAGAGGGGTTTGCCGCGATGGAGGCAACGATCTGGCAGGGGCGGCGCTGGTCTGCGGCTGATGCTTATTTGCGTCCCGCCCTTGCGACAGGTCGGGCACATCTGGTGCGAGGAGAGGTTGAGCGCGTCGTCTTCGATGACATGCAGCGGGCAACCGGCGTGAAACTGGCGGATGGCCGTATCTTGCATGCAGATGCCGAAATCGTCCTTGCCGCATCCAGCATCAACACGCCGAAACTGTTGATGTTGTCAGGCATCGGCCCGGCCGCGCATCTGTCACAGCAGGGCATTGCGATTCGGGCCGACCGGCCGGGCGTGGGGCAGAACTTGCAGGACCATCTTGAATTATACCTGCAATATGCAGCAACCCAGCCCATAACCTTGTATAAATACTGGTCCCTGCTGGGCAAGGCATGGGTGGGCGCCAGATGGCTGTTCACGCGCAAGGGGCCGGGGGCGTCAAACCAGTTTGAATCCTGCGCCTTCATCAGGTCGCGCGCGGGAATAGACTATCCCGATATTCAGTACCATTTCCTGCCCATTGCGGTCCGATATGATGGCAAGGCCGTAGCCGAAGGCCACGGATTTCAGACCCATGTCGGCCCGATGCGTTCCAAAAGCCGTGGTTGGGTCAAGCTACGCTCTCCAAACCCGCAGGACGCGCCGCGCGTGTGTTTCAATTACATGAGCCATCCCGATGACTGGACGGAGTTTCGCAGTTGCATCCGGCTGACGCGCGAAATCATGGGGCAGGCGGCGTTCAAACCCTTTATGAGCCATGAAATACAGCCCGGTGCGGATATCAGCGAGGATGCGCAGCTTGACGCCTTTATTCGTGACCATGTTGAAAGCGCGTATCACCCTTGCGGCACAGCCCGAATGGGACGCGCGGACGACCCCCGCGCCGTTGTTGACCCGCAGGGGCGCGTTATCGGGGTGGATGGTCTGCGTGTTGCAGACAGTTCGATATTTCCCCGCATTACCAATGGCAACCTGAACGCGCCCTCGATCATGGTGGGAGAGAAGATTGCGGACCATATCCTGGGGCGCTTGCTTCCGGCTGAGAATCTGGCCCCATCGATGGTGCAAGATTGGGCCGAAAGGCAACGCTAGGGGGGCACAAAACTGCGGCACAGGCTAGCGGATAGCCGAGATCTGGGCGCTGGTGACCTGTTGGCCGCCCTCAAGGACCAGCACGACTTGTCCATTATTGTTGCGCACTTCCGTTACCGGTGAATATTGGACCGCCTTGATGCTTGATATCGTGTCATTTCCGCGAAAATCCTCAATCGTGAAGATATATTGCCCATGTGGCAGGGGGTTGGGCAGGTCTTGCACGGGGTTAAACACATGGCTGTTTTGTCCGGGGCTGGCCGCAACCCGCGCGATTTCCTGCCCTTCTATTGTGGACACAACAAGGTCGCGGCTTGTTGCGCCTGAAATGGCGGGGGCGTGCAGGTGCAGCGGTGCACCGGAATAGGTGACGGGCGCATCTGTTGCCACTTCCTTGTTCAGCCAGTTTGCAAGATCGGAAAACATCATTTGATCTGCCAGCCTGCCCAGAAGCTGGTTGGTCTGGATCTGCTGTTCGACGCCCGAGAATGTTGCAAGCTGTACGGCAAAATCCGATGCCTCTACAGGGTTAAGCGGGTTCTGGTTCTGCATTTGCGTCGTTAGCATACGCAGGAACATGGCGAAATCTGACCCGTCGCTGAAGCCGCCCTTGTCCGCGCGCTGGGCGTTTGCGGCGGGTTGTCCATTCACGGGTGCTGTGTCGATGTTAAACATGACGATACTCACTTGTTAGCCGGGGCAGTGGTTCTGCCCGGTTTCGGGATAGGAGATCAGAGCAGGTGGCGCGCAATCGCATACCCCACTATAACCTTTTGTGGGCGCAGGCTTTTTGTACAAACGCGGTAACCACTTTTGAGAGACTTGCCATAGTCGCACCGATGCGCGGCGGTTGATGCGGTCACAGGCGTAAATCCATTCCGGTCCCTCGCATGCTTGGGGGGGCTTGTGGGTGTTCAGCGTTCTGCGCCTGCGCGGTTGCAGGGCCGGAATTCGAGATACGCAAATGATGCGCTGCCCCGCTTCCGCCCTGATTGCCAAGATGCAGGTCGACATCCGTGAACCCGAGTGCTGTCAGGTCGGCCGCCAGCAGGTTGAGCGAGCGTTTCAGCATGTCCAGCATATCTGCCCGTCCGGCCAGTATGGAGACTTGCACGCTGCCATCCACGGCAAGGACCGAAACCCGCAGCTTTCCGCCGGTCCCGTCCAGAATATCCAGTTCAAAGATCGATTTACCCGAGTCTGCGGCAGTCTGGATTGCCTGCGCAAGACTGGTCGAGAATGCGGCGTCGTTTCGCACAAGTGGCATGGCTGTGCGCGTCGTGTGATTGCCCGTCCCGTCCGTGGCCGCAATCGGGGGCGTATCGATCACTGTGCTTTGCGCTTCGGGCGCGGCAGTTTCAGACTGCGCATTCTGAATCGTCCCGGCCAATTCATGGGCCCAACCCGCTGGTGGTGGGCGCATAAGTGCCGCGACCGGTGGTCCCATCGCCGAATAGCTTTCAGATGGCGCGAGGGGGGGCGCGGGTGTTCCGGCACCTGCTGTGGTGTCAAGCAGCCCGCGCAGCGGTCCGGCGGGGGGCGGCATTTTGTGAAGCGCGGATGCAACGCCCACCGGCAGACCAGTGGGTATACTGGTCGGGCTTGTTTCCAAGGTGGTGCCGGTCATGGCGACTTGCCGGTCAGGATCAGCCTCAGCGGGCAACAGGACAGGGCTGGATGCCTGCAATCCAGACGTGGTGCCATAAAACGCGGCTGCTATTGCCTGTTGGGAGGTTCCGGTTTGGTCTGTTGCTGCTGGCGAGGGGATATTGGCGGCCAGTAGTGAAAGCTGCGCGATGTGCGAGGGCGTGATCTTCTCCTGGCCGGGCGTCGCGCTTGCGGGAGACATCTTGTATTGAGGGTTACTCTCGGCCCGATGCCCCGCAATCTCGGTGCCTTCCGCGTGTTGCGGGGGCGGTGCAGTGCGGGAATGCGGATTCTCTGGCGTGGCAGGCGCGACCAGGTCCTTTTCGGGCGGCAGCACTGATATGTCACCCTCCTCGGGCAGAAAATGCAGTGTCGTTAATGCCGCTTCCGCGATTTCAGGGGTATCAGCCCCCTTTGCGTCAGGCATATCGGGCTGATCAGGCAGCGCGCGCGCGGTGTCATCATCTTGCCGCGCGTCAGGCGCGCTGCGCTCCGGATGCGCCCCGCCCTTCGCGGGAAGGGAGGCAGGCTGACCGGTCAGAACGCGCGCGAAATCCACCCCATGCCCTGCGGGGCGTGTCGTTGGACTCCTGTCAGCCTGGCCCGGCGATGCGGGCATATCGGTCGTCAATCCTATGATCATCACATCCTCCTGGATGACTCATAATCCGACAAAGTAATTACCGAATCTTTACCAGCAGGCAGGTATTTTGGGGCTCCAACCGCTTGAAAGGGTCATAAACATGTCGGGAATCATGCCGCTACAGGCACCTATGCCGGTTCACGAAACGCATATCAGCGCGCGCAATGCCCAGCAGCGTGCGGGCGCTGTCGAGTTTGAGGCGCTTGTTCTTGCGGAACTTCTGCGCGCCGCCGGTGTGGGAAAACCGACCAGCGGCTTCGAATCGGGCGTCGGGGAAGATCAGTTTGCGTCATTTCTTGTGGATGCGCAGGCAAGGGCGATCGCGGCAAAAGGTGGAATCGGGCTGGCCGAGATGGTCTTGCGCGCAGCTGCAGCCCCGGGGGGCGCGGCCGATGTCTGACAGGCTGGTTTCTGACCTTCGCAAATTGCTGGCGGATGAAAAGCAGGCGTTGTTGCGCGCGGATTTCGACAGCCTTGAAACACTGGCCGCCCGCAAGGAGGTCGTCATTACGGAATTGTCCGCGACCCGGTTGCGCGATGGCACCCTGCAAGAGTTGCGTGACGCGAATGCGCATAATCAGGCCCTGCTGGGGGCATTGTCGCGCGGGGTGTCGGGGGTGCGCACGATCATCTCGCAACATATTCGCGCAAGAAATACGTCCTGTTATCAGAAGGATGGTTCTCAACAGCCGCTTTTGCCATCATCCGGCAAGCTGGCACGTCGCGCGTGACGGCCCGTTTACCAGTTTTGCAGATAAGCAGCGGACCCCACGCCGAATCGCCGCCCTGTTCATCCTCTGGTAACTTGCTGGCGGTAGAGTGGCGGAAGTTGGCAGAAGACCCAACAGGCGGAATATCATTTTATCGTCCAAATGCAGAATGCATCAACCCTCACCCTGACGGGTGACCTAAAATCCATGTGCAAAATGCACAAATTGAAAGGCATAACATGTCAAGCATTCTGACAAATACCGGCGCAATGGTGGCCCTGCAAACAATGCGCGGGATCAACAAGAACATGGCGCAAACGCAAAGCGAAATCTCGACCGGGAAATCGATTTCGAACGCGCGCGACAATGCCGCTATCTGGTCTATCGCCAAAACCATGGAAAGCGATGTTAGCGGTTTCAAGGCTATTGGTGACAGTCTTGGTCTTGCGAAATCGACCGTTTCGGTTGCACGTGTTGCTGCTGAAACGACAGTTGATCTTATGACCGAAATGAAAAACATTCTTGTCGCAGGAACCGGCGAGAATGTTGACCATGCCAAGCTGGCAAGCGACCTAGAAGTTCTGCAAAACCAGATCACAAGCGTGCTGGAGGCTGCCCAGTTCAACGGGCTGAACCTTGCCAATGGCGACGAGGATGTCGAATTCATCTCATCTCTGAACCGTGATGGGGCTGGTGATCCGGATGTCGCAACGATTGAGGTTGCGGCTGCTGATTTGGCATCTGAAATTACGGATACGTTGACTGTTGCGCCCACCGACGCCGCAACATTCACGACCGCTCTGGAGGATTTCGAAACGGATTTCCGGACAGCCGTTGAAGCCGCTGCAGCCTTCGGGGCTGCCGAAAAACGCATCGATATTCAGGCTGACTTTATCAGCAATCTGTCCGATGCGATGACCCAGGGGATCGGCGCACTAGTGGACGCAGATATGGAAGCTGCATCGGCAAAACTCCAGGCCCTTCAGGTGCAACAGCAGTTGGCAACCCAGTCGTTGTCGATTGCAAACCAGCAGCCGCAGAACATTCTGGCATTGTTCCGCTAAGTCTATTGGCCCGAGTCTGGTAAAACCGGACTCGGGTTTTCTTTGGCTTGATATTCAGAAAAGGGTCTCAGAATGAATGCCCATGCAATGGCTGTTGCTGCCTATGGCAATCCCAACACAGCACAGAAAAACACGCGATCAGCCGAGTATGAAGTTATCGCGCGCATAACGGCGCGTATGCGCAAAGCGAAGGATGGCGGCGCGATGTCGTTTCCTGAATTGGCTGAAGCGTTGACCGAGAACAGGCGGCTTTGGACAGAGTTTGCGATTGATATCAGTAGGCCAGGAAACGGGCTTCCCGGTGCTTTGAAGGTTCAGTTACTGAATCTTGCCCAGTTTAGCATCAGCCATACAAACGCGATTCTTGAAAGCCGCGGGAGCGTAGATGCTCTGATTGACATCAACACTGCGGTCATGCGCGGGTTGTCGGGCAAGGTGGATGTGTGATGACCAATCTTGTCATTCGTCTGGCCCCGCATGAACGAGTGTTGCTGAATGGGGCAGTTATTGAAAATGGTGACCGCCGCGCCAGCCTGTCAGTCCGGACGCCAAACGCGCATGTTCTGCGACTGCGCGATGCGATTCATCCGCAGCAAGCCAACACTCCCGTAAAGCGCACCTGCTATCTGGCGCAACTTGTGTTGTCCGGTGATGCTGTTCCCGAAGATGCCCGCCAGCCATTGTTGCGCGCCATCGAACAGCTTAGTCAGGTGTTCACTGACAATGACAGCCGGAAATTGCTGGAGGATGCAACGACAGCTGTCATGGATGCGGAATATTATGCAGCACTAAAGGCGCTGCGCGCCCTGCTGCCGAGAGAGGCGAGGATGTTTGCCTCGGCCCCGCAATGAGTTTTCAGCCGGTCATTCCCATCGGGGGGCTTGCCGGCTGGGCCTTCCTGAACAAGACGCGCGAACGGCAGGAGGCAAGTTTTTCAGCCTCTCCGGTGATCAAGAATGATCTGGAACATTTCCGCCAGAATTTCGCGTCCGTCACCTCAACTGACGATCTGGTCAAGGATCGCCGCACATTTCGTGTCATTCTGTCGGCCTACGGGCTGGAGGATGATATCAACAGCACTGCCTTTATCCGCAAGATCATTGATGATGGTATCGAGGACCGTGGCGCCCTTGCAAACCGCCTGACGGACAAGCGCTACAAGGCGCTGGCGCAGGACCTTCAGTTTCTTGTGCCCGGCGCCAGCGGTACTGCGGCTGATGATCTGCAAGACCGCATTGTTTCACAGTTCCAGACGCGCAGTTTTGAGCGCGCCGTGGGCGATCAGGATCAGGACATGCGCATGGCCATGTCGCTGCAGCGGGAATTGCCGGAACTGGTAAATGGCTACAAGTCGGAGAATGCGCAATGGTTTGCGGTTCTGGGCAATGCGCCGTTGCGCAAAGCCATGGAGACTGCGCTGGGGTTGCCCAAGCAATTCGGTGCTTTGGATGTTGATCAACAGGTCACGCGCCTGAAATCGGCAGTGACGCGGCGGTTCAATGTCCCCAACCTTCAGGCCCTGTCCGAGCCGGAGCATATGGACAAACTGGTCAAACGATTTCTGGTAATGTCCCAGATCAAGGACATGCAGGCTTCGATGTCATCGGCCTCGATTGCGTTGACATTGTTGCAACGCTGACAGGCGGTCGTGGTCGCCACAGGTGACTGTGGGGCGAATGACACAGAATGACTGTTGGTGAGCCCGGCATTTTCAGCCGGCACAAAGACCTTGCCGCGGACTGTGCCGGAAAGCCCCGTCAGGCGCAGCTGTGATCGTTCAGGCTTGATCGATCCGGGTGCAAGTACAAGATATGCAAGCCGGTTGCGGGGATTAACCCGCTGCACCTCCCATATGGGAGGTGACGTGTATTGATGTGGTTGCTAGGGGTGATGCAACGCTCACGCAAAAGAGAATTTATTCATGCATGTCACACATCTGACCCATCTTCAGCGGCTGGAGGCTGAAGCAATTCATATCATGCGCGAGGTGGTCACGCAGGCAGACAAGCCTGTTATGTTGTACAGTGTCGGGAAAGACAGCGCGGTCATGCTGCATCTGGCCAAGAAGGCGTTTTACCCGGCACCGCCGCCATTCCCGCTTTTGCATGTCGACACAACCTGGAAATTCCGCGACATGTATGCCCTGCGCGACAGGGCTGCGCGCAGGGCTGGCATGCAACTTCTGGTGCATCAAAACCCCGATGCTGTGCGTCAGGGCATCAACCCGTTCGAGCATGGCGCATTGCATACGGATATGTGGAAAACCGAAGGGTTAAAGCAGGCTCTGGACCTGCACGGGTTTGACGCGGCCTTCGGTGGTGCCCGGCGGGATGAGGAGAAAAGCCGCGCGAAAGAGCGTATCTTCAGCTTTCGCACGGCCAGCCACCGTTGGGACCCCAAGAACCAGCGGCCGGAACTGTGGCGGACTTATAATGCGCGCAAGAACAAGGGCGAATCGATGCGCGTCTTCCCCTTGTCGAACTGGACCGAATTGGACATCTGGCAGTATATTTACCTTGAAAACATCGAAATTGTGCCGCTGTATTACGCGCAAGAGCGGCCGACCGTAATGCGCGACGGGCTTTTGCTTATGGTTGATGATGACCGTTTTCCGCTGGCGGCGGGCGAAACGCCTGTCATGCGCTCGATCAGGTTCCGCACCTTGGGGTGTTACCCGCTGACCGGCGCGGTCGAGAGCGGGGCAAAAACCCTGCCCGACATTATTCAGGAAATGCTTCTTACCACGACATCGGAACGTCAGGGCCGCGCGATCGACCATGATCAGGCCGCGAGCATGGAAAAGAAGAAACAAGACGGCTATTTCTGAGGGGCATGACGCAATGACACAGATATACAAGACCGATGCGCTGATTGCCGAAGATATCAACAAATATCTGGAAACGCATCAGCACAAGACCATGCTGCGCTTCATCACCTGCGGGTCCGTGGATGATGGTAAATCGACCCTGATCGGGCGGTTGCTATATGACAGCAAAATGATTTTTGAAGACCAGCTTGCCACATTGGAAGCGGAGTCCAAACGCATGGGCACCCAAGGCGCGGCAATCGATTTTGCCCTGCTGGTGGACGGTCTGGCGGCGGAGCGGGAACAGGGCATCACTATTGATGTGGCCTACCGGTATTTTGCAACTGAGAAGCGCAAGTTTATCGTCGCGGACACGCCGGGGCACGAACAATATACCCGCAACATGATTACGGGTGCATCGACCGCTGATCTGGCCGTCATCCTGATCGATGCGCGCAAGGGCATATTAACGCAGACGCGCCGGCACAGTTATCTGGCGCATCTGGTTGGCATTCGCCATATTGTGCTGGCGGTCAACAAGATGGACCTTGTGGGCTATGATCGCGCCATATTTGACCGGATTGTGACCGAGTATCGCGACTTCGCGGCCAGCATCGGGATTGAGGAATTTACACCCGTGCCGATTTCAGGGCTGGCCGGTGACAATATCACCACCCCAAGCGCCAACACCGCATGGTATGACGGCCCTGTATTGCTGGAGCATCTGGAAACGGTGGAATTGGACCAGACTGCGGAACAGGTGAAGCCGTTTCGTATGCCAGTGCAATGGGTGAACCGCCCTAATCTGGATTTTCGCGGTTTTGCAGGCACGATTGCCACCGGACAGGTGCGGGTCGGTGATGATGTGCGCGTGCTGCCATCCGGCAAGACAACAGCGATTTCGCGCATTGTCACCATGGATGGCGATCTGGACATGGCCGTGTCGGGGCAGGCGGTGACGCTGTGCTTCAAGGATGAGATTGACTGCTCTCGCGGGCAGATCATCACGGCGGCGCAGAACCCTGTTGAGGTGGCAGACCAGTTCGAGGCGACGATCATCTGGATGGATGATGACGACATGGTCCCCGGTCGCGCCTACTGGCTGAAGATCGGTCCGCAGACGGTCAGTGCCGTTGTTGCGCAACCTAAATACCAGATAAATATCAATACGATGGAACATCTGGCCAGCAAAACGCTGGACCTGAACGCGATTGGTGTGGCCACGCTGACCACCGACCGCGAAATCCCCTTTGAACCCTATACCCAAAGCCGCGATCTGGGCGGGTTCATCCTGATCGACAAGATGACAAACCGCACGATTGGTGCGGGCATGCTGAATTTTGCGCTGCGCCGCGCGCAGAATATTCACTGGCAAGCCACGGATATTTCGCGCGACCATCACGCCAGCATGAAGAACCAGAAACCGCTTGTGCTGTGGATGACGGGGCTGTCGGGGTCGGGGAAATCCACCATCGCCAATCTGGTAGAGAAGAAACTTGCCCGCATGAACCGGCATACTTTCCTGCTGGACGGGGACAATGTGCGCCATGGTCTGAACAAGGATCTGGGCTTCACCGAGGCCGACCGCGTGGAAAACATCCGCCGTGTGGGCGAGGTGGCCAAGCTGATGGCCGATGCGGGGCTTATCGTGATTACGGCCTTCATCTCGCCCTTCCGGTCCGAGCGCGAGATGGTACGCGGCATGTTGCGCGAGGGCGAATTCATCGAGGTGTTTGTCGATACCCCCCTGGAGGAGGCCGAGAGGCGTGACGTCAAGGGCCTTTATGCGAAGGCGCGTGCGGGGCAGTTGAAGAACTTCACCGGGATTGATTCCCCCTATGAAGCGCCCGACGCGCCGGAAATTCGCATTGATACAACCGAAATCACCCCCGAAGCCGCGGCCGACCTGATCATATCGAAGTTAATTCCATAACATGATCCCCGCGGGGGCCGCGAAGATGGCGCGACAAGGCAGGAATGGCGGCCTGTCTTGCCGCGCCGCTTGCACCCCCCGTCCCATCCCGCTAAACCGCGATGAAGATCCGTTTATCCCCGTCCAAGCCGGAGCCATCATGTCCGAAATCGATCTGGAAACCGCGCGCAAGGTCGCCCATCTGGCGCGCATTGCCGTGCCTGATGAAAACCTGCCCGCGCTGGCGCAGGACCTGTCGCGCATTCTGACCTTTATGGAAGAACTCAACGAAGTCGATGTCGATGGCGTGGAGCCGATGACCTCGGTGACGCCGATGCGGTTGAAGCGTCGTGTGGATACTGTGACGGATGGTGATATTCAGGCGCGCATCCTGTCCAATGCGCCCGATGCCCGCGAAGGTTTTTTTGCAGTCCCGAAGGTGGTCGAATGAGCGATCTGAACACATTGACCCTTGCTGACGCGCGCGACCGGTTGCGTGCCGGTGACGTCACATCCGTTGAGTTGACGCAAGCCTGCCTGAACGCGATTGACAGCGCCGACCGTCTGAACGCCTTTGTGCACAAAACCCCCGATCTGGCGTTGGAGCGTGCGACAGCGGCGGATGCGCGCATCCGACAAGGGGATGCGCCCGCGATGTGCGGCATTCCCGTGGGCATCAAGGATCTGTTTTGCACCGAAGGTGTGGCATCTCAGGCGGCAAGCGGCATTCTGAACGGGTTTCGCCCCGAATACGAATCGACCGTTTCGGCGCAGTTGCGCGATGCGGGCGCGGTTATGCTGGGCAAGCTGAACATGGATGAATTTGCCATGGGGTCCAGCAATGAAACCTCGGTCTATGGCAATGCCGTGAACCCGTGGAAAGTTGACGGGCGTGACCTGACGCCGGGCGGATCGTCGGGCGGGTCGGCGGCGGCGGTCGCGGCAGATTTGTGCCTTGCGGCCACGGGCACCGATACTGGCGGGTCGATCCGCC
>SR_TP_S13solDRAFT_1000737_pt1 | contig 12098 bp, 13 predicted proteins | sample SodReaTP_S13sol_FD_11159 | JGI IMG/M metagenome (IMG submission 11159) | reverse complement strand
CGCCGAAGTCTCCACTGGCGGCGGCTATCCGACCTGTCGGCAGTGGTGGGCGGACAGCGGCGATGGGCTGCGCGATCGCCTGCTGGCCCAGGTTGATCCGGGCCTGCTGTCCCGGCTCGGCCAATGGGCCGGTTTCCTGAGCCAGGCCCAGGCCGACGATGCCGTGATTCGTGCCATCGCTTCACCACGGCAACAGGTCATGAACCAGGGACACGTCTACACCGACTACGGTGGTCAGATCGGTATGACGCTCCCCAACGTCGCCACCCGCGTCGTATCGGATGTGGGGCTGACGGTAGGATCACTCGGAATGTTTCCGGCCATGGATGTGGTGCGTCAGGCGTTGCCCATGATCCTGTCGTTCCTGAAGATGGCGATGGTCATCTGCATTCCGCTGGTGCTGATCTTCGGCACCTACGACTTGCGAACGGTGGTGACGGTGACTGCCGTGCAGTTCTCGCTGTTCTTCGTCGATTTCTGGTTCCAGCTCGCCCGCTGGATCGATTCCACGATCTTGAACGCGCTCTACGGCTGGCACTCGCCGCACAGCAACTTCAATCCGCTGATGGGTTTGAACAACGCCTTCGGCGATATGTTGTTGAACTTCGTGATGGCGACGATGTTCATCATCCTGCCGGGCTTCTGGGTCGTTGCATTGACGTGGGCCGGGGTCAGGACGGGGAACATTCTCGGGGGGTTCATCACCGGCACGACGGATGCGAAGTCGGCGGGCAGTAGCGGCTCGCGCCTCGCCATGGCGGCGGCGACGAAAGGCGCTGCGAAGTAAGGAGTCGTTCCCGGTCTGCTGGAACAGCTACGGGTCGTCGGGATCGCCCAGGTCGATGCGCCAGTCGTCCTTGTCGTAGACGCCGGCACCCGAATGACCGTCCCTGAGTTCAGGCTGCTTCTCTTCATCCAAGTCGGCGTTGCGCACAAGCCAGGCGGCGAGCAGCGCGAACGCGAGCAGCAAGGCCAGCCAGAACGCTGCGTACAGCAGCACGCCGAACACGACGAGCTTCACGATCCAGAGCAGCAGCCGTGCTACGCCGGCCGGCAGTCCTTTGCCCGCCAGCCATTGGATGGCGCGGGCCTCTTGCCGTGCAAGGCCACGCCACGCATGGCCGAGCCATCTGCCGGCGCGTTCTGCTTTTGTGGTACGGGGCGTCGCGTTCATCACTGTTACCTCATGCGGAGGATTTATCGCTTCTCCTGTGTAGACCAATCAGACCGGCTCGCGGCAACCAGGCTGTCCCAATCGTCCGGCGGATTTCCTCGTTCGAGCATCTTCTCGAACATGGCGTAGGGGTCGGACTTGCTGCCCGCCGAGCGCAGCGTCTGCTCATCGTTGACCCAGGCAAACACGATGGTCTTCGCTTTGGAGTCGTAGCGAAAGAACAGGCGAAACCGCCGTCCGACCTTCGCGCGCCGCCAGTGCCGATGGGCTGGCCCGAGGGTATTGCCCTGGCGGTATTCGTCCCGTGCCGGATCGCTCGGCACCGTCTCCAGGATCAATTGGCTCAACGCATGAAACAGCTTGACGTTGGCGTTGCGCTCGAAGCCCTTTGGATCATTGCGCTCGGCGCGTCCGGCCGCCGCGTGCAGCTTCTGAAGCTGCTCCACGATGCACTCATGGAACAGCAGCACCCATCCGTGACGCTGTATCAAAGTGCCACTTCTCCCTCGATGTCTTCATCGAGGTCCGAGGCGTGGCCCACGTTGGCGAGCATGGTCTGGGCGAGTTCCACCGGCAGCGCTCCGACGTTCCTGCCGCTGCGGATGTCCGCTTCCAGCAGGCCCAGGAAAGCGCCGATCGCCGGGTCTTCGTGCTCGGCCTCGGCGCGAGTGACGACGACTTCGCCACCACGCAGCTCGAAGGCCACCTTGCCGCCGGTGGTCACACCCAGCGCCTGCCGGATGGACTTGGGCAACGTGATCTGCCCCTTGGACGTGAGTGTGGCGAGTTCGTGGATGCCGGGCATGGTTGGGCTCCTGTCTTTGATCCTCATGCCTCGATGGTAAGGAAATTTCCTTACCTTGTCAATCCAGGAATCCTTTGGTGCGTCGTGCTGCATAAGCTGTGCTCCATCCCACTGCGGAAAGGCCCATCGTAAGCAGGACACAGGCTGCCTTCCGCTTTCAAAGCGGCATGGGCCAGAACCCGTTTGTCTGTGGCTGGATACCCATGGTTGCCCTATACACGGCTGGGAAGGGCAGACAGCAGCTCGTCGCCTTGATTAGATATTGAGCCAAAAATAAAACATGATGTTATTTTCAATGCGTTTTTCATGCGGAGCGCTTCTGATTGATTGGATTCTGTGCTATTTTTCGTACATGAACGGAAATCCTAGACATCAGGTAATCAAGCGTCTGCAGGCGGAGCTACCCCGTGGAGCGCCGTTCGACCTTGCCACCCTGAACCAGTTCGGGGTGTCGCCCCAACTCGCCGCCCACTACGCCGATGGGGGTTGGCTCGTGCGCCTGGCTCAGGGCATCTATGCCTTTCCGAACGATGACTTCGGGGTCTACGGTGCCCTGAAGTTCCTGCAACAGCGCGTGCCCGGCCTGCATGTCGGCGGCAAGAGCGCCCTGGCCCTGCAAGGCGTGCAGCACAACCTGGGCGGCCGGGACACCCTGGTGCTGTGGGGCGATAGCCGCTTCACGTTGCCGCGATGGTTCACCTCACGATTTCCGGCCCGCTATGTCCATGCTCGTCTGTTCGATTGGCCGGACACGCCACTGGCCAACAAGACCCTGATCACGCCGCCGGGCCTGCCCGCCCCCCTGCGGGTGGCGGTTCCCGAGCGCGCCGTGCTGGAACTGCTGTACGAGGTCGGCGTCAAGCAAAGCCTCGAAGAAGCACGGAATCTCTTCGATGGGCTGCGCTCACCCCGCAAGGAGTTGCTCGGGCAACTGCTGTCCTGCTGCACCAGTGTGAAGGCCGTGCGCCTGTTTCTCACCTGGGCGCGCGAGACGGGGCTGGTGGAGGTCGATGCCCTGCTGGAACAGTACCCGGTTCGCACCGGCAGCGCCGCGCGCTGGATGGGCCGACTCGATGACGGCAGCCTGTTGAGTCTGAGACCTCATGGATAAGACCTACGCGGACACCGTTCGCCTGCTGCTGGCCATCGTGCCCGACGTGTTCGCCAACGACATCTTTGCGATGAAAGGCGGCACGGCGATCAATCTCGTCGTGCAGGACATGCCGCGTCTGTCGGTGGACATCGACGTGGTGTACCTCCCGTGGCAAACACCGCGCGACGAAGCGCTGCAAGCCATCAACCAGGAGTTGGCCGCCATCGCCACGCGCGTTGCCTCGCTCGGCGTACAGACACGCCTGGTTCGCAGCAAGGATCTGGGGGATACCAAGCTGATCGTCGAGAACGAGAGCAGCCAGGTGAAGATAGAGGTCAACGTGGTGTTTCGCGGCACCGTGCTGCCCGCCGAACGACGCTCGCTGAGCGCCAAGACCAGCGACCTGTTCGGCGTCGAACTGGAGGTGCCGATCCTGGCGCCGAACGAGTTGTACGCCGGCAAGCTGGTGGCCGCGCTGGACCGGCAGCATCCGCGTGACCTGTTCGACGTGTGGCAGCTCTACGAATCGGGCGGCATCAGCAACGGCATGGTCGAATGCTTCGTGGTCTACCTGGCGGGGCACAACCGGCCGACCCATGAGGTGCTGTTCGGCAACGACAAGAACATCGCTGGCGAGTACGAGCGGGCCTTTGTCGGCATGACCGAAGTGGAATGCTCCCTGGAGACGCTGCTGGAAGCCCGCGTCCGGTTACGGCACGAATTGCCTGGGCGGTTGAGCGCGCAGCACAAGCAATTCCTGAGCGGATTGACGCGCGCACAGCCCGATTGGTCCCTGCTGCAATGCCAGCACGCCGCGCAACTGCCGGCGCTGCGCTGGAAACTCAGCAATCTCGAAACTTTCCGCAAGCGTCGCCCGGAAGACTTCACAGCCCAAGCCGATGCACTCGACGCCGGCCTGGGCCAAGCCTGACAACGCTTCAGCAACGTTCCCCGCTTGCCGGGATTGCCCCATACCGCATTGATCGTGGCGCCCACGAGGTAACGGCCATATACCCAAAGGCTTCCATAAAGGCCAAAGGGCTGGGAAGGGGCAAGGGAACGGGGTCAAGGGGAAAGGCCCTACCCGGAAAAGGCCAAAAGGCTCTCCCGCCAGTCCGTCACTCGGGTGTCGTCATGTTCTCGCTGTTCCAACGCAAAAGGGTGCCAACCGCCGGCGCACCGTCCACCGCCTCCATAGCGATGCCCCAAGGGCTAACCAGGCCGGAGTCGGCCGCCTCGCTGCTGGCGACGCCGCGCCGGCGGAAGCTGCTGGAACACATCTGGCAACGGACCTCGCTGTCGCGCAAGCAATTCGCCGCGCTGTACCTGACGCCCTTGGAGCGCTACGCCGAACTGGTGCAGCAGTTCCCCGCCTCCGAGAGTCACCATCACGCCTATCCGGGCGGCATGCTGGATCACGGCCTGGAGATCGTGGCCTACGCATTGAAGCTGCGACAGTCACATCTGCTGCCCGCTGGCGTGACGCCGGAAGCGCAGGCGGCCCAGGCCGAGGCCTGGACTGCGGGCACCGCTTACGCAGCCCTGCTGCACGACATCGGCAAGATCGCCGTCGATCTGCATGTCGAATATGCCGATGGCACTCTCTGGCATCCCTGGCATGGTCCGTTGCAGCGGCCGTATCGCTTCCGCTACCGCAAGGACCGCGAGTATCGGCTGCACAGTGCCGCCACCGGACTGCTGTACATCCGGCTGCTGGACCGCGAGATTCTCGACTGGCTCAACGGCTTCTCCGATCTGTGGGCTTCGCTGCTGTACGTCCTGGCCGGCCAGTACGAGCACGCCGGCACGCTTGGCGAGCTGGTCGTGCAGGCCGACCAAGCTTCGGTCGCCCACGAACTCGGCGGCGATCCGAACAAAGCGCTGGCCGCACCCAAGCACGCGCTGCAACGCAAGCTGCTCGACGGCCTGCGCTATCTGCTCAAGGAGGAATTCAAACTGAACCAGCCCCAGGCTTCGGACGGCTGGCTGACCCAGGACGCACTCTGGCTGGTGAGCAAGACCGTCTCCGACAAGCTGCGGGCACATCTGCTATCGCAGGGCATTGATGGCATTCCAGCCAGCAACACGGCGGTGTTCAACGTGCTTCAGGACCATGGTATCGCCCTGGCCACGCCGGACGGCAAGGCGATCTGGAAAGCCTCCGTCACGAGCGATGCCGGCTGGTCGCACAGCTTCACCTTCCTGAAACTGTCCCCCGCGATGATTTGGGAAGCGTCCGACCGGCCGGCAGCCTTCGCGGGCACCGTGCAGGTGGAGCCGGAAGGGTCGGCGGCACAGACACCCGCACCCGAGGCCATCGACGTGGAAACAGGGGAATCCGCCCCGGCGACTACCGAGTCCGCCACACCAACGACCGCCGACAGCAGCGTCGAGGAACTGCTGGAACTGCTCGATTCGTCTCCCGCGTCCACTGCTACGGCCATGCCGCTTCAGCCCCTCGCTGAGAAGCCCACGCCGTTGCCGGACCACAAGCCCGCCGACACCACGCCGGTCCAAGCAGTACACCAAGACGACGCCAATCCATCCGGTGCTCATTTTCTCGCGTGGCTGCGTCAGAGCATCCAGACGCGCAAGCTCATCATCAACGACGCCAAGGCGCTGGTACATACCGTGGCCGGCACGGCGTATCTCGTCAGTCCCGGCGTGTTCCAGCGCTACGCGCAGGAGCACCCGCAGATCACCGCCCTGGCCAAGCAGGACAAGCTACCGGAATGGCAGTGGGTACAGAAGCGGTTCGAGAAGCTGGGCCTGCACCGCAAGCAGGCCAGCGGGCTGAACATCTGGAATTGCGAAGTGACGGGGCCTCGCAAGTCCAGGCGGCTGCACGGATACCTGCTGACCAGCCCCGATACGCTGTTCCATGAGATACCCCCGAACAATCCTTACCTGCGCCTCGCCAACGCAGAGGCACAGCGCGACGACTCGGCGTTTCATGCCAAGAACGATGACGAGCAGGAATAGGATGCGACGCCGGCGCCCTCAGTTGCCGCGCTTGGGCGGGTCCGATTCGGCCAGCTTGGCCTCCATCGCAGCCATCAGGTGGGCAGAGCTGCACTTCAGGGCGCGGGCGATCTTGAGGATCAGAGGAAGCGTGGGAATGTGCTCGCCCCGCTCGATCTTGCCCATGTGCGACCGCTCGATTCCGGCCAGGTGGGCGAGCGTTTCCTGCGCGATCCCCTGGTCCGTTCTTTCCTCCCGCACCACTGCCCCAAACGCGATCGCTGGTTCCGCTTCGTATGTTGTTGTCCCGGCTGGTCGGCCGCGTTGAATCGATCGCTTTTGCATTGCCAAAAGCGTCGATCAGGGCCACGATATAAACCACGTTAAACTTAACTCATTCGATTAAGTTTCCATGCTTTAGCGCCTTCGGAAGTTGCACGTGAGATCGATCGACGTCTCCACTGAAATCCGCCTGGCAGTCCTCGGCGATTGGGTTCCTCCCCAACTCGCCGACGTGCTCGCCATACAGCGCGCCGAAGAACCTGAAACCCTGGCAGTTCTGATCGACACAGCGGCCACCGGACAACAACAGGAACGACCTGGTGACGGCTTCGACTTCGCGTTGTCCGCCACCCACCGGGAGTGGCCTGGCTGGGTCTGCGAACCGCTGTGGCACGACACCCTGGCCGTCGCCGTGGCAAAGCGATCCCACTTGCTGGCCTACCGGGAAGTACCCTGCCAGGAAGCGCTCAAACAGCCGCTGATCTACGCGCGATCAACGGCCGAAGAGTCGTGGCGCACGCTCGCACAGAGCGCATTCAAGAACGAATTGCGGGACCGCGAAGCAGCCGTCAGTACGTTCGAGGTCGCCATGACCCTGGTCGCAGCGGGGTACGGAATCGCCGTGGCCCCATCCACGAGACTTGCCGGGTATCGATGCCAGGGCATCGCCCTGCGGCCGCTGGCGAGCGCACCGATGATCGTGACCGCCTACCTGATTAGACCCGACGTTGCCCTGACGGAGCCTCAAGAGGGCTTTCTTCGACGCGCCCGCTCAATGTCCTGAGCAGCCTCTCAGCCCGGCACGCGCCTCACTCCCGCTCGATGACCCGCAGCAAGGCCCTGCGCCGTTTCGACAGCGGCCCGAAGGTTGCCATGACCTCGTTCATCGAATCGCCACGAGCCATCGCATCGAGGATGTCCGCCCAATCCTGCATGATGATCTTCCGCGATGCGATGTACTTGGTGTGATCGTAGGGTGCGCGCGACGAATCTTTCTTCCGCTTCGAGTGGGCCAGTTGCAGGTCAACCCGGTTCTCGGGGTAGCTCAACAAGCCGAGCAGCGTGGTCGCTGTTGAGCGGAAGCCGTGCGAAGAAAACTGTCCACCGTAGCCCATGCGCTCCAACACCTTGTTGAGCGTCGTAGCCGACATAACCGTTCCCGGCTTCCTGAAGCCGGGAAACAGCACCTTCCCTCCGCCTGTCAGCGTGTGCAGTTCTTTCAACAGCACGATGGCCTGCTTCGAGAGCGGAACGATGTGAGGGTCGCGCATCTTCATGCGCCCCGCAGGAACCGTCCACATCGCACTGTCCAGATCGAACTCGGACCAGTGCGCCTTGCGCAGTTCGGCCGTGCGGACATAAGTGAGGGCCATCAATCGCAGTGCAATGACAGTGACCCGGTAACCTGCATCATCCACACGGCTCAAGAACTTCGGGATCTCTTGCCACGGTAGCGGTGGATGGTGTCGAACTCGGGGGCGCTTGACCGACCGTTTCAGCAGCGCCGTCGGATCACTGTCGCAAAGCTCTTCACCCGCCGCGTATGCGAAGATTTGGCTGCACAATTGCCTGATCAGGATCGCAACGGTGGGAGCGCCGCGCTCCGCAACATCCTTAATGACGGGGCGCAGGTGAGCAGTCCGGATTGAGCTGACCGGCAGCTTGCCCACTTTGGGAAAAACATCGTTCTCCAAAGTGCGCTTGACTTGATCGGCGTAACCCTCGCTCCACTGCACGTTGCTCGCCATCCATCTGCGAGCCACTGGCTCAAAGGTGTTCTCGTTCTTTTCAAGCTGAGTGGAGATGTTGACTCTCTTCTCCACCACGGGGTGTACGCCCTTCTTGACGAGTTCCCGCGCGCGATCCCGCTCGGTCCGCGCCGCCTCCAGTGAGACCTGGGGGTACTTGCCGATCGCGTAGATGGCAGGCTTTCCGCCAAGCCGATAGCGGTAGCGCCACAACTTGCTTCCGCTGGGCGTGACGTACAGAAATAGACTACCCCCGTCCTTGAGCCAGTACGGTTCTTTTTGGGAAGGAATGGTCTCGACCTTCCTGGCCGAGAGCAGGTTCATGGCCATGTGTGTATATCACCTCTCTTGAGGCCCTATATACACAGAAATATACACACTTGCAGCAGATTGGTCTAGCCTTCACCAGACCATCAAGGAAGTCACATCAATACAAATCAACAACTTACACCTTCTCCATGGAACACGGTGGAGCTTGATGGATGCTAATCGTAGTTATCGATCATGAGGATCATGGGTGTGTTCTCATCGAGGACGAATTCCTGCAATTAACGCAGAGATCGCAAAGACGCAGAGGCCGCAAAGACGATCAGAGATTGTTAACCACTCGCTTGATACCGGTCTTGAGGACACGAGTATTGAAGTTGATCAGCAAACCAAGCTTACGGTTAGCCAGCCTCAAATATGTCAGCAACTGCATTGCATGCAGAGGCATGAGTTGTTCAACAGATTTCAGCTCAATCAATACACTGTTCTCGACGAGCAAATCGATCCGATAGGCGCAACCAACCACTTCGTTCCTGTATCTGAGGGCCAAGGGCACTTCAGTTTCAAAAGTCATCCCACGATGTCTGAGCTCCTCACATAGACATTGGTGGTATGCCGACTCCAGGAGTCCTGGCCCCAGTACACGGTGCACTTCAATCGCGGCACCAATGCAGATGCGGGCAATATCGTTCTCGTGCATTGGCATTCCTTTGCGCCCTCTGCGTCTTTGCGTCCTTTGCGTTGATCAGCAATAGCTGAATATTACTTCAACCCCGCCTCCGCCATGGCCACTGCGCGGAACACGGCGCGGCCCTTGTTCATGGTCTCGGCCCATTCGTTGTCGGGCACGGAGTCGTAGACGATGCCGGCGCCGGCCTGGATGTGCAGCTGGCCGTCCTTGATGACGGCGGTGCGGATGGCAATCGCCGTGTCCATGTTGCCGGCCCAGGAGAGGTAGCCCACGGCGCCGGCGTAGATGCCGCGCTTGACCGGCTCCAGCTCGTCGATGATCTCCATGGCGCGAATCTTGGGCGCGCCACTCACGGTGCCGGCCGGGAAGGTGGCGCGCAGCACGTCCATGGCACGCATGCCCTGCTTCAGGTGGCCGGTGACATTGGAGACGATGTGCATCACGTGGGAGTAGCGCTCCACCACCATCTGCTCGGTCACCTTCACGCTGCCGGTCTCGCTGACACGACCCGCATCGTTGCGCCCCAGGTCGATGAGCATGAGGTGCTCTGCGCGCTCCTTGGGATCGGCCAGCAGTTCCGCCTCCAGGTGCAGGTCCTCGTCCTCGGTGGCGCCCCGGGGACGCGTGCCGGCAATGGGGCGCACGGTGACCACGTCGTCCTCCAGGCGCACCAGGATCTCCGGCGATGAACCCACCACGTGGTGATCCTCCAGGTCCAGGAAGAACATGTAGGGCGAGGGGTTCAGCCCGCGCAGGGCGCGATAGAGATTGAGTGGCGGCGCGGCGAAGGGGATGGACAGGCGCTGGGAGAGCACCACCTGCATCACGTCACCTTCGACGATGTAGTCCTTGCAGCGGGCCACCGCGGCCTTGAAGCCCTCCTCGGTGAAACCGGAGATGAAGTCNGATTCGCTGACCTTGCGGGTGTCGCCGGATGCCTCCGGAATGGCGGAAGGTTCACGCAGGCGCCGCTGCAGCTCGTCCAGACGCGCCTCGGCGGCGGCCAGGCCGGTGTCGGGGCGGGCGTGCACCACCAGGTACAGACGCCCGGCCAGGTTGTCGTAGACCACCACCTCGTCGGAGACCATGAGCAGGATGTCCGGCACGCCCAGGGGATCGGGCTTATCGGCACCGGCCAGGCGCGGCTCGATGTAGCGGATGGTGTCGTAGCCGAAGTAGCCGACCAGGCCGCCGGTGAAACGGGGCAGGCCTTCGATCTCGGGCACCCGATGACGGGTCTGGAAGTCCTCCACCCAGGCGAGCGGATCGTCCACCTCCAGGTCCTCCGCCACATGGTCGCCCTCCTCCACCGTCACCCGCCGGCCACGCACCTTGACCACGGTGCGCGCAGGCAGGCCCACAAAGGAATAGCGGCCCCACTTCTCACCGCCCTGCACGGATTCGAACAGGTAGGTGTAGGGCGCGGCGGCCAGCTTGAGGTAGACGCTCAGGGGGGTGTCGAGATCCGCGAGGACCTCGCGGACCAGGGGGATACGGTTGTATCCCTGGGCGATCAGATCATCGAATTGTTCGGGGCTCATGGGGCATTTCCGGGTGGTCACGGTGCACGGGGCGGGTCACTGTCACGTTCAGCCGCGCCATCGCCCATCGTGCGTCCGGAAGCCCAGGTTCATGCCGCGTCTTCCAGCAGCCCCTGGATCTGGTCCAGGCGGTCGATTACCGCGTCAGGGCTGTAGTTGCGGATGTCCTCGCCGTGGTTGTAGCCGTAGCTCACGCACACGATGGGGAAACCGGCGGCCCGGGCGGCCTTCACGTCGCTTCTGGAATCACCCACCATGAGGGACTCGGCAGGCGTGACACCCAGCTTCTCTGCGGCATGCAGGAGCGGCGCGGGATCGGGCTTTTTCACCGGCAGGGTATCGCCGCTGACCACCAGCTCGAAATCGCCCAGGATGCCCATGTCCCGCAGCAGCGGCAGGGTGAACTGCTCGGCCTTGTTGGTGACGCAGGCCAGGCGCAGGCCGGTGCGTTTGAGATAGTCGAGCCCCTCACGCACCCCCGGATACAGGCAGCTGCGCCCGGAGGTGTTGTCCTTGTACAGGCGCATGAACACCGGGAGGGCGCGCTGGAACTCCGACGGCTCCGGATCGCCGTCCACGGCGTTGATCAGCGCCCGCTGCACCAGGCGCTCCACGCCGTTGCCCACCCACTGGCGAACCGCGGCCTCGCCACGCTCCGGCAGGCCCAGCTCACGCATCATGGCGTCCACGCAGAAGGCCAGGTCCGGCACGCTGTCCACCAGCGTGCCGTCCAGGTCGATGAGCACCATCCTGGGTCGGGCTATGGGCATGGCAGCGGCGTCCTCAGGCCTTGGCCAGCTCGTCGCGCATCTGCTTGATGATGCTCTCGTAGTGGTGCGGGTCATCCTTGCTGGCGGCGCCGAAGATGGCAGAGCCGGCCACGAAGGTGTCGGCACCGGCGGCCTTGATCTCGCGGATGTTGTCCGCCTTCACGCCGCCGTCGATCTCCAGGCGGATGTCCAGGCCGGACTCGTCGATGCGCTTGCGCGCCTCGCGCAGCTTGTCCAGGGTGGCGGGGATGAACTTCTGGCCGCCGAAACCGGGGTTCACGGACATCAGCAGGATCATGTCCACCTTGTCCATCACGTAGTCCAGGTAGGACAGCGGGGTGGCCGGGTTGAACACCAGGCCCGCCTTGCAGCCTTCGCCCTTGATCAGCTGGAGGGTGCGGTCGATGTGCTCGGAGGCCTCCGGGTGGAAGGTGATGTAGCTGGCGCCGGCCTTGGCGAAGTCCGGGATGATGCGGTCCACCGGCTTGACCATCAGGTGCACATCGATGGGCGCGGTCACGCCGTGCTTGCGCAGGGCCTCGCACACCAGCGGGCCGATGGTCAGATTGGGCACGTAGTGGTTGTCCATGACATCGAAATGCACGATATCGGCGCCGGAGGCCAGCACGTTGTCCACTTCCTCACCCAGACGGGCGAAATCGGCGGAAAGGATGGACGGGGCGATCAGATCGGGTTTTGCCATGGTTGCAATGCCTCTGGTGACGAGCCGGGCGGGCCGGCAAGTGAGTATCTGGGCGTGACGCAG
>SR_TP_S13solDRAFT_1000736_pt1 | contig 12107 bp, 7 predicted proteins | sample SodReaTP_S13sol_FD_11159 | JGI IMG/M metagenome (IMG submission 11159) | reverse complement strand
GGCCTCGGCACGCTGGCGCTCGGCGAGGCCGAACTGCTGCTTGAACCAGCTCACCATCCAGAACCCGCGCGGTACGGCCGACTCGACCATGAAGTAGCCATGGCGGGCAGCCGGGAAGGCGGGCATCGGTGGCTTCGCCTCGAAATAGCGCGCGCTGTGCACGCTCACCGTCGAGCGGGTGCCGAAACTGATGCAGGCGGTGTGGCGGTCGGCAACGCCCGCCCCGATCAGGTCGCAGGCCTTGTCGGCGCCGGCGGCGATGACCGGCACGCCGGCAGCCAGACCCAGGTGCCCGGCCGCCGCTTCGGTCAGTTCGCCGAGCTTCTCGCCCGGCCTGACCAGTTCCGGCAGTTGCTCAGGCCGGATCGACAGGGCCGGCCAGCGCCAGCTCTTCGAACCGGCCCAGCGGCGGCTGCGATAGTCGAACGGAATATAGCCGACCTGGCTGCCGACCGAATCGGCCAGCCGCCCGGTCAGGCGGTGATTGAGGAATCCCGACAGGCCGACGAAGGCAGAGGTCTGCTGCCAGGTTTCGGGTTCGTGGACCGCCAGCCAGTTGCACTCGGCGTTCTCTCGCAGGTTGCCGAGTGCCTTGCCGCGGCCGCTCAGCCCGATCAGCACGCGCCAGTGCAGCGGCATCTTCGGCAGGTCCCTGACATTCACCCGCCGGCGATCGGTCCACAGGATGGCCGGTCTCAGGGCACGGCCGTTCCTGTCCAGGCAGATCTGCGTGCCGCGCTGGGTGGTCACCGCCACCGCGGCCACCCGGGCCGGGTCATGGCCCTGGTCCCACAGCGCGCGGCAGGCCCGGCCGATCTCGGTCCAGAACAGTTCCGGATCCTGCTCGGCCCGGCCGGGGGCGTCGGAGTACCAGGGTTCGATCTCGGCCTTGTTGCGGCCCACGAGCTCGCCGCGGGCATCGAACAGCAGCGCGCGGATGCTCTGTGTGCCGTTGTCGATGGCCAGGATCAGCGGTTCGGAGCGCTCGCCTGCATGGCTCATGTTGTCGTCTCCTCGCCGCGATTCCTTCCCGGCACGGCGTAGTGGTCGGCGTGGATCGACCGATAGCGCTGCCATTCCCGCTGCCAGCGTAACGCGTCCCAGCCGAGCTCGCGTCGACACAGGGCTTCGATCCGCCCGGCGACGCCGGCGCCGCCCTGGTCGAGCAGCAGGCCGATGCGGCTGCGGCGCAGCAGCAGATCGTCGAGATGCACCACCGCCTCGCGCCGCGCCGCCCAGGCGAGTTCGGCCCAGAGCGTGCCGGTGCCTGGCACGGTTTCGCGCCCGTCCTGGTCGGATTCGGCCAGCAGCCGCAGCGCGTCGGCACCGTAGCTGCCGCCGAGGCGGCGCGGCAGTTGGTGCTCGAACCGCAGGCCAGGCAGGCGGGCAGGGGCCGGCGGGAAAACGGGCGCGTCGTGGTGCTCGACGAAGGAATTGCCGGCCAGGCGTGCAACCCGGCGCAGCACGTCGCCGGCCATCAGGCGGAACGTGGTGAGCTTGCCGCCGGTCACCGTGACCAGGCCGTCCTCCTCGAAGACGACGTGATCGCGGCTGGCCTTCGAGGGCGCGATGCGCACCGGGTCATCGCCGGCTTTGGCCACGATCGGGCGGATACCCGACCAGGTCGATACGATGTCGCCCGCGCCGATGCCGGCGGCCGGAAACTGCGCATGCACGGCTTCGAGCAGATAGCCGATCTCGTCGCTCGAGATGCCCGGTTCGGCGTTCAGGTCGCCGCGGTAGTCAAGATCGGTGGTGCCGACGACGGTGCGGCCGGCCCAGGGGTAGAGATAGACGAAACGCCCATCGCGCGGATGGCGGCAGGCCAGGGCCTGGAAGATCGGCAGGCGCCAGGACGGCACGACCAGGTGCGACCCCTTGAGCGGACGAAGCCGCGGCGCACCGCCGAGCGACTCGCGCAGGCGATCGGCCCAGGCGCCGGTGGCGTTGACCACGCAGCGTGCGTTCAGCCTCAGCAGGCGCCCTTCGACCTCGTCGACCAGCTCGATACCCTCGACACCATCCTCGCCGAACCGCAGGCGGTCTGCGCGCAGGTAGTTGACCGCCTCGCCGCCGTCGCGGCGTGCTTCCGCCAGCAGGCGCATGACCAGGCGGGCGTCGTCGGTGACCGCGTCGACATAGCCGACCGCGCCGTGCAGGGCGGTTGGTTCCAGTCCGGGCAGCAGCCAGGCGGTCGCTTCGGCCGAATGGAATCGACGCCGCGAACGGCCGGCGAACCGGTCGTAGGCCCACAGCAGGGCGCCGAACACGCGCCGGCCCGGGAACCGGCCCTTGCGGACCGGGTAGAGGAACGGCAGTTCCTCGACCAGGCCCGGAGCCTCGCGCAGCAGGCGCTCGCGCTCGGCCACCGCCTCGCGCGTGAGGCGAAGATCGCCCTGGGTGAGGTAACGCAGGCCGCCGTGGATCATGCGCGCCGAGCGGCTGGATGTGCCCCAGGCGAAATCGCGCTGCTCGACCAGCAGCACGCGCCAGCCGCGGCGCGCGGCCTCACGCAGCACGCCGGCGCCGGTGATGCCGCCGCCGACGATGATCACATCCCAGGGCCTGTCGTCTCCGGCCAGGCGGTCAAGCATCCCCGCCCGCTGGCCCGGCTGCCAGCCGTCTGTGGTCATGCATCGTCCTCCGGCAACAGCACGCCCGGATTCATGCGCCGATCCGGGTCGAAGCGCCGGAACACGGTGGCGAGCGCCGCCAGGCCGAGCTCGCCCTTCTCGGCGGCCAGGTAGGGTGCATGGTCGCGACCCACGCCGTGCTGATGGCTGATCGTGCCGCCCCGGTCGACGATGGTCTGGCTGGCGATGGCCTTGATCGTGCGCCAGCGCTCGAGCGTCGTCGCGTAGTCCTTGCCGACGCGGAACAGATAGCTGGTATAGGCGCTCGAGCCCTGGCGATAGACATGCGACAGGTGGGTGAACACGTGCACCCGCTCGCCCTGCCGGGACAAGGCGGCGGCCACGCGTTGTTCCACATCGCGGATATAGCCGCCCAGGCGCGACCAGTCGAGCGCGGTTTCGAAGGTGTCGACCGCGTAACCCATCCGCCACAGGGCCTCGCGCAGGTAGGGATAGCGGAATCGGCCGTGCGCCCACTTGCGCCCCAGCCGGCCCGCCATCACCGCCACGGCACCGTGACGGCGCAGCACGGCGCGAGCCTGGCGGTGGGTGTCGGCAACGGCGGCACGACCGCCGGAATAGCCGAGGGTGAGCATGCACTTTTCGTCGCCGGCACCGCGCAGGCGAAGCAGGCGCTCGAATCAGCCCAGCTGACCTTCGTCGACGGCCAGGCGCAGACCGGTGAAGGTCTCGGCCCGGTTGGCCACGCGCAGCATCGACAGGCCGATGCGTTGCCGCGTCAGCTGCCGGGCGCACTCGAACGCGCTGCGCCAGTCGGGCAGGAAGAGCGTTTCGAATCGTTCGGTCTCGGGCAGCGGCGAGATTCGAACGCGCAGCTCGGTGATCACGCCCAGCCGGCCCTCGCAACCGAGCACGAGCTCGCGCAGGTCCGGCCCGGCAGCCGAAGCGGGGAAGGTCGGCAGGTCGAGCGGACCACACGGAGTCTCGACCCGGCCGCCGGCGAACAGCTGCTCGATCCGGCCGTATCGGAGCGACTGCTGGCCGCTCGAGCGGCTGGCCACCCAGCCGCCGAGCGTGGACAGTTCCCACGACTGCGGAAAATGGCCCAGGGTGTACCCATGTGCACGCAACTGGGCCTCGACCTCCGGCCCGCTCGCGCCGGCCTCGAAGGTCGCGACGCCGCTGGTCCCGTCGAGATCGAGCAGGCGGTTCATCTTCGTCATGGCCAGGGTGACGACCGGCCGGTCGCCGGCGGCCGGCGTGATGTGCCCGGCGACCGAGGTGCCGCCGCCGTAGGGAATGACCACCAGGTCGTGCTCGCCGGCCAGGCGCAACAGCTCGCGCACCTGCCCGCCGCTTTCGGGCCGGGCCACGGCGTCGGGAAAGACGCCGAACCGGCCCGAACGCATGGCCAGCCAGTCGGGCAGGCTCTGGCCGCGGGCATGGCGCAGGCGCAGCTCGGGATCGGTTTCGATCAGGGCGTGACCGAGGCCGGCCAGGCGCGAGGCCGGAACGCTCTTGACGACCTCGTCGAGCGTGGCATCCTCGAGCGGCGTGGATGGGCCGAGCAGCTCGCTCAGCAGGGCCCGGGCCGAGGCCGGCAGGGCCATCTCGACCGTTTCCTCGCCCCAGCCGTTCCAGCGACGCATGGAGTTCTCCCTGATTCCAGGAGGTAAACGTTAGCAGACCGGGCGGGCGGTCGCTGTTGGTTCGGCGCATCGGGGTTCGGAGGCGTGCGCTTCGCTTCACGCATCCTACCCCTTCGACCCCCGGCAGATGGCGCGCGCGAAGCGGGCCGGGCGAAACGGATCTTGACGTGTCGAGACCCTCACACCGAACCCTGGCGCCAACCGCACCCAAGCCCCCAAAGCCATACGCGCCGAACCAACAAACCAACAAACCAACAAACCAAAGAACCAACAAACGCGGCGGCACAGCCGCCGCCTAATCCCTAAGCATTCTTCGCGATCACCCTCAGCGGAACGATCTTCAACAGCCAGCCGATCGGTCGCCACGGCCAGGCCGGCACGCAGGCGGTGGCCGGGGCGCGCTCGATGGCGCGGACCATGGCGCGGCTGCCGGTGAGCTCGTCGACCTCGAACGGCATCCTGCCGGCATCTTCGTTGAGCTCGGTGCGGATGAAGCCGGGCAGCAGCGTGGTGACCCGGATCGGGGTTTGCATCAGCTCGGCGCGGATACCCTCGGCCAGGTGGGCCAGGCCGGCCTTGCTGGCGGCGTAGGCGGTCATGTGCCCGGGCAGACCGCGCACGGCGCTCATCGACGAGACCAGCACGAGGTGGCCGTGGTCCTGCTCGCGAAAGATCTCGACGGCGGCCTCGCACTGGGCCAGGGCGGCAACCAGGTTGGTTTCGAGTACCTTGCGGTTGTGCTCGAAGCGCCCGGTGCCGATACGCCGGCCGTCGCCGACGCCGGCGTTGACGATGACGCGGTCGAGACGGCCGAGGCTGCGGGCGAAGTCCCTGAAGACTTCGAACACGCCCTCGTGGTCGTTGACATCCAGCGCGCGCAGCTCGACCCGGATGCCGTGCTTGTCGGTCAGCTCTGCACGCAACGATTCGAGGCGTTCGCTGCGACGGGCGCACAAGGCCAGGTTGCAGCCTCTGGCGGCGAACTCGCGGGCCATGCCGCGGCCCAGCCCGGAGCTGGCGCCGGTGATCAGGATATTCGTGCTCATGCAATCATTATGGCGCAGCGCCGACCCCCGCCGGGTGGATTGCCCATGATTCAGTCCGCGGTGCAGGCCACGCGGTCGCGGCCGGCGCGCTTGGCCACCAGCAGTCCGGCGTCGGCGCGCTCGAACGCTTCGGTGACGGTCTCTGTGGGCAGGATCCCGACCACGCTGAAGGTGCCGCTCAGGGGTGTTTCGATGCCCTCGAGCCGGATGCCGTGCAGCGCCCGGCGGAGCGCCTCGGCCCGCTCGCGTGCCTGCGCGGCAGTGCAGCCGGAGATGAACAGCATGAACTCGTCACCGCCGAAGCGCCCGAACAGATCCCCGCGCCGCAAGTGCCCCTGTATGGCACGCGCGACCTCGACCAGCACCGAATCACCGCGGGTGTGCCCGAAACGGTCGTTGATCTGCTTGAAGCGGTCGATATCGAAGATCAGCAAGGCAGCCGGGGCATGGTTGTGGCGGGCTTGCGCCAGTTCTTCCCGTGCCCGTTCGAAGAAGTGGCGCCGGCTGGTCACGCCGGTCAGTTCGTCGGCTTCGGCCAGCTCGCGCAGGCGACGGTTCTGGGCCACCAGCGTCGGCACCGACAGACCGAACCAGGTGCTGGCGGCAATCACGGTGATGGCGAACTGGTAAACCATGGCCTGTTCGGGCAGGTCCAGCAGCCCGACGCACAGGGCCATCACCGTACTGAACAGCGCCAGGCTGACCGCCACCCGCAAGGCGCTCTCGGTGTAGGTGATCCACATCTGCGGAATGATCAGGTAGAAGACGGCGAAGGCCAGCAGCTCGCCGTGGTCCGAAATCGCGCTGAGCAGCATGACCAGCAGCAGCGGAACGAGCAGAACGCCGAGCTTGCCGGGGAAGCTCTGGAGCGCGCCGGGCCGGCGTGGAAGCCTGGAGACGGACAGTTCCAGTACCGGAAACGCACGCCGGTGCACGGAAAAGACGTGCCCGAGCAGCCCGGCGAACAGGGGGCACAGGGCCACTGCGGCGGCCATGTCGCCGATCCACCACGGCACCCACAGTCCGTCGCTTTCCGCAGGCCCGAGGGTGCCGGCCAGCAGCAGCGCCTGCACACCGAGAATCGCCGCGGCCAGGGCCGACACCGACGCGATCAGCAGGAAACCGATCACGCGTGCCGGCAGGGTGATCGCACGCCCGTCGAGCCACCGAAGCGCCATGGCGCCGAGGAAGAAGGTGCCGGCGTGAGCCAGTACGAACAGCACGCCCGAGGTCAGGGTCTGCATCCAGGGCATATGTGACTGGTAGACCAGATCTGCCCAGAAGGTGACGATCAGTCCGCACACGGCAATGACCGGGACTGCGCGCCAGCCGAGCACGAGAAAGGCGGCCAGGGTAAGCGCCGAGGGCGGAAACCAGATGCTGGCGTGCGGCGCATATTCCATCAGCGCCGAAACGCGCCACAGCAACAGCCAGAGCAGGCCCAGGCCGACCATTCGTGCCACCATCGCCCCCTTGCCACCGGCCTGCCGCTCGTGACGAACCGCTTGATTCAAGCATTGCCCCTTTTCATCGACCGGCCCGGGAAACGCCCGGCGCAATCCTGCCGGCGAGACCCTCGAGCCCGTGGCGCAATCATAGCAAGGCCGTGTCAACAAGGGGATCGAGGCGACGGCGCGTTTGCATTGCGGCGGCGCCTTGCTATGCTGCATGCAATCCTGGCATTGGGTGGTCCCCGCATGGAAATCGAGACCTATCTGCACGCGATGGTCAAGCACAACGCATCGGACCTGTTCTTCAGCGCGGGCGCGCCGGCCGGCATCAAGATCCAGGGCGAGACCCGCCGGCTGGGCCAGGACAAGCTCTCGTCCCAGCAGGTGCGCAAGCTGGCCTACTCGCTGCTCAACGACAAGCAGATCGCCAGCTTCGAGGCGGACATGGAACTCAACCTCGCGATCGCGCTCGAGTCGCTGGGCCGCTTCCGGGTCAACCTGTTCCGCCAGCGCGGCTCGGTGGCCATGGTGATTCGCTACATCAAGAGCGTGATCCCGTCGATCGAATCGCTCGAGCTCCCGCCGATTCTCAAGGACCTGATCATGGAGCCGCGCGGCCTGATCCTGGTCGTCGGCGCGACCGGTTCGGGCAAGTCGACCACGCTGGCCTCGATGATCGACCACCGCAACGAGAACAGGACCGGCCATATCCTGACGATCGAGGAGCCGATCGAGTTTCTGCACCAGCACAAGAAGTCGATCGTCGACCAGCGCGAACTGGGACTCGACACCCTGAGCTACGCCAACGCGCTCAAGAACGCCATGCGCGAGGCGCCGGACGTGATCCTGATCGGCGAGATCCGCGACCGCGAGACGATGAAGCACGCCATCAGCTACGCGGAGACCGGGCACCTGTGCCTGTCGACCCTGCATGCCAACAATGCCAATCAGACGCTCGATCGCATCGTCAACTTCTTCCCGGAGTCGGCGCACCACCAGCTGTTCATCGACCTGTCCGAACACCTGCGCGCGATCATCAGCCAGCGCCTGGTGCCGTCGATCGACGGCAAGCGCGTGCCGGCGGTGGAGATCCTCATCCGAACGCCCTTCGTGGCCGACCTGATCCTGAAGAACGACATCGACAGCATCAAGGAGGCGATGAAGGAAGGCGGGCAGGCGGGCATGCAGACCTTCGACCAGGCGCTGCTGAAGCTCTACAGGGACGGCAGGATCACCGAGGCCCAGGCGCTCGAACACGCCGACTCGCGCAACGACCTCGGCCTGGCCATTCGCACTTCGCGCAGCCGCAGCGCCGAGGACGCGCCCGAAGGGCTCAGCATTGATCGATTCGACTGAGCGCGGCGAGGCGCAGCCTAAATCCGGGCGCGGTGCGAGTGCGCGCCTGATCGACGCGCATGCCGGCACCCGCCAGGCACGGCGCAAGTTCCTGCGCTACGCCGAGTTTCGCTACCGCCAGTTCATCAACGACCCCAAGCAGCACCCGCACGGTGTGGCCTGCATCTATCTCAACAACTGGCGCGAGTGCCGCGACCATTTCGGCTTCGGCGGTCTCGAGACGGTCAACGGCCTGATCGAACGGCGCACGCTGGCCAGTCTGGCCGAGCACGACCTTTTCCTCAGGCTGGCCGACAGCAGCCTGGTCGGCGTGCTCTGGCCGGGCGAGGGCAGCCGGGACATCGAAGCGTGGGCGGCCGAAATGCTCGAGCGGCTGACCGAGTCGGAATACCCGATCGGCTCGCGCTGGCTCACCGCGAGCTTCAGTATCGGCCTGTGCTGGTTCGACCGCCGCGTTCGCGGCGCCGAGGAAGCCCTGCTGGATGCCATGCACCTGGCCGAACAGCTGTCCGAGCAGGGCGAGAACCGGTACCGGCTGTTCCGTCCGATCAGCGCGCCGCGCGAGGAGCTGGGCAGCGACGAGCAGCTGGCGCGCCAGATCCGGCATTCGCTGCAATCCAACCGGCTCCGACTGGTGTTCCAGCCACTGCTGGCCGCATCGGCCGAAGGCGGGCGCTACTACCAGGCCTGGGCGCGGCTGATGACCGACTCCGGCAAGCTGGTGCCCGCAAGGCACTTCCTGGATGTGGCGCGCCGGCACGAACTGATCGGTGCGCTGCAGCGCTGGACGCTGCGTCGCGGCGTGCACTACCTGGCCACCTCACACGGCAACCCCTCGGCCGTGCGGCTGTTCGTCAATGTCTCGCCCGAGGCTTTCGATGCGCGTCTGCTCGACTGGTTTTCGCGCGTTCACCAGCGCCATCCCGAAGTGAAGCCACGCCTGATCGTGGAGTTCGAAGCCTTCGACCTGGAGCATCGGGCCGGCGAAACGCGCCGGGCCATGGAGCGACTCGCCGAGCTGGGCATCCGCATCGGCATCAGCGGCATCGGCGAACGACATCTGGATCACCGCATGCTCGACGAGGCGCCGGTGGACTATCTGCGCCTGGCGCCGGGCTTTGCCGAGACCCTGCACGAACGCGCCGGTCTGGCCGGCAAGTTCATGGCCTTCATCAGCCGCGCCCATCATCGAAATCGCGCGGTCATCATGCCCGAGGTCGAGCGCGAGGATCAGGTCATCGAGTTCTGGCAGGCCGGCGTGGACTTCATCCAGGGCGACTACATCGAGCACCCGCGCTCGGCGCCGGAGGCGTCGGGATGATCAGACGGTTCGGAAAGAAATGTGGTGGAGCCGAGGGGAGTCGAACCCCTGACCTCAGCAATGCGAATGCTGCGCTCTCCCAACTGAGCTACGGCCCCACGAAATCAGGCTGGCCGCGTATTTTACCCAATTCCGCAGGCGAAAGTCACCAATGCCGGTCGAAGGCAACCATTGCCGCTCGCCACAGTCCAATCAGCACCTTCCCTCCGGCCGCCCGCCCTTGAGCCCGATCCGATTCCTGACACCGGCCGACCTGCGCGGCCTGGCCCGGCTGGCCGGCGACGGCGTGGCCGGTACCAGCCGCCTGGTCGAGCAGTTGCACCACACGATTTCGTCCGGGGCGCCCCCGCTGGGCAAGTCGGTCGAGGGACCGGCCCGGGGGATCACGGGCCTGGTCTACCGTTCGATTCGGGGCATCAATGCCGTGGTCGGCACATCGATCGACCTGGTCGCCTCCCGCATGACCGCCGTGGCGCCGGCGGCGGCCGCAGCGACCGCCGCGCGCGAGCACTGGCTGGCCGTTCTCAACGGGATCGTGGGCGATCATCTGGCCGCCAGCCGCAACCCGCTGGCCATCCCCATGCGCATTCGTCAGCGGGGCCGCACCCTGCTGCTCGAGCGGGAACATCTGAGCGAGGCTTTTGCCAGTCCCTCGAACCGCCTGCTGATCACCGCCCACGGCCTGTGCATGAACGACCTGCACTGGGGTGAGCCGGGCATGCCGCAGCGTCTGGGCCGGGCGCTCGGCTTCACGCCGCTGCACCTCCACTACAACAGCGGTCGCGCCATTGCCGACAACGGGCGCGAGCTGGCGGGCCTGCTCGAGACCCTGGTCGAGCAGTGGCCGGTGCCGGTGGACGAAATCGTGATCATCGGCCACAGCATGGGCGGACTCGTCGCCCGCAGCGCGCTGGCCGAGGGAAAGTCGAACTCACACGCCTGGGTGGCGGCGCTTTCCCGCATGGCCTTTCTGGGCACACCCCATCACGGTGCACCGCTGGAACGCCTCGGCCATCGCTTCGAATCCGTACTCGGCTGGAGCCCGTACAGCGCACCCTTCACGCGCCTGGGCCGGATCCGCAGCGCGGGCATTACCGACCTGCGCCACGGCGGCTTGCCGGCCCCGGGCGGAGAGGTGGAACTGTTCGTCGTCGCCGCGACGGCCAGAATCCGCATCGGCGCTCTGCCGGGTCACGCAGTCGGGGACGGGCTGGTGCCGGTCGGCAGCGCGCTGGGCGATCACGACGATCCCGAGCAGACGCTGGCCGTCCCCGAATCCAATCGCCTGGTCGTGGCCGGCGCGGGCCACCTCGGCCTGCTGCGTCACCCGGCCGTTTACCGCGGCCTGCACCGCTGGCTCCGGCGTCGCCCCGGTCCGCGCTGACTTACCGGACCAGGTGCCAGTCGGTCTGCCGCCCGGCCAGGTAGATCACGCGCTCGCCATCGAACACCGCCGACTGTTCCAGCTTGATGTTGATCAGCTGGCCGTTCCACTCGGGCACGGGCGTCTTGATGCTGCCCTCGATGGCGTAGGCGGTGTCGGCATGCAGCGGCCAGTCGCCGGTTCCGGCAACCTCGCCCGGCAGGTCCCACATGCCGATGGTCGGCCCCGGTGCGTGTCCGAAAAAGCCGATCGGATGGGTATAGATGTTGAACGCCCACGGCTCGCCGGCCATTCGCTGCCGGGCGGCGGCCAGAATCTCGTTGCCGCTGCGCCCGGCCCGGAATTCGGCGGTGAGCAGATCCTGCCAGCGATTGCCCTCGGCCAGGGCATCGATGAGCCCCTGCGGTACGGCGTCCTCGCCGGCGGCCGGTACATAGCCCATTTCCTGGGTATCGGTGCACAGTTTCAGATAGCAGATACCGACGTCGGTGTGCAGGACGTCCCCGGGCTGAATGAGGCCGCCCTCGCCGCAGAAGGCGGTCTCGTCCGAACAGTCCGTGCCGGGGCGCTGGATGTTGACGTAGGGCATGAACCACGGGTCGAGCCCCATTGTCTCGAAGCGTTGTCGAATGAACCAGGCAACATCGTCGGTGGTCGTCACCCCGGGCGTGATGGTTCGGGCCGAGAAGGCCTCGGTAATGACGCCGCGGGCGATGGAGACGATATGCGGGTAGACGGCAAGCTCCCGCTCGCTCCGCGTCTCCAGCCAGCGCACCACCAGCGTCTCGGCCGAAACCAGACGCTCGCGTAGCGTTTCGGGCAGGGCATTCTCGAGTTTGTTGTGCAGGCCGTGGGTCAGTCCGTCGGCCTCCGGCCAGGTCGCGGAGACATTGATGCCGATTCGCTCGGGATCACGCTCGGCGATCAGCCCGGCCAAGGCCTGCCACTGCTCGTCGAGCGAACCGCCCTCCCAGGCCGACTCGTAGGGTTCGCCGAGCGGGTAGCGATTGACGGTCAGGCGGTCGACGCTGCCGTCGGCCTGGCGATGAAAGACCAGCATGGTCGTCCGCCGGGCGGCGAAGCTCGGCTGCGGCACGAGGGTGAAGTAGACCGGATCCTCGGCATACTCCCGATTGAGCACCAGCCACATATCGAGCCCGGCTTCTTCCATCAGCCGCGGCAGCAGGTTTTCCAGCCGGTCGCCGAGCACGGCGTTTTCCGGCTCGATCCGATCGCGCGCGGCGAGCACGGCCCGGTCGGCGGATTCGATCACCCGACCCTGGCCGGCCGCGGCTACGGCAGCCGG
>SR_TP_S13solDRAFT_1000735_pt1 | contig 12109 bp, 14 predicted proteins | sample SodReaTP_S13sol_FD_11159 | JGI IMG/M metagenome (IMG submission 11159) | reverse complement strand
CTGGTTATGGCGGGTCGTGCTTTCCAAAGGACACAAGGGCACTGGCGCGCATGGGTCAGGAAAACGGGATTGCCCTACAAGTGACAGAGGCGGTTATTCAAGCCAATGAAGTCGTGAAGGCGCGCATGATACAAAAGGTTATTCACGCCTGCGGTGGCGTTGTCGCGCACAAGACGATTGCCGTTCTGGGCGTCACGTTCAAGGCCGAAACCGATGACATGCGAGAGGCGCCTTCCCTTACAATCCTGCCTGCCCTGATCGGGCGCGGCGCTATTGTGCGCGTGGTGGATCCGCAGGGCCATCGCCAAGGCGCCGACCTGCTGCCGGGTGTGATCTGGCACAATTCAGCCTATGACGCTGCAACCGATGCGGATGCACTGGTCGTCATGACCGAGTGGGACGCCTTTTGTGACCTTGACCTGTCCCGAATGGCCCGCGCTATGCGCCACCCCGCGATGGTTGATATGCGGAATCTGTTTACGCCGAAACAGGCGCATGAGGCCGGCTTCACGTTGTATGACGCAGTTGGGCGCAGTGCCGACCATAAAAAGGTGATCGAGCATCGTTCAGTGGACTTGCCAACTGCACCGAAGCGGGGCTCGAAGCTGCGCGGTTTGAACACAGCGTCAAGGCGTGTTGCTGGCACCCTCAGCTTGGGGACGCCCGCCTGGTCACCTGACCAGCGTGTGTAGCTGTTCCAGACGCGGCGTTAGCTGCGCACGCAGGTCCCAACCAAGCCCGCGCCAGACGCCGTGCAGGTCCACGGATACGAACGCGGCGCTGACGGGCGTATGGAACCTGCCGGTGTGGCCGCTGGGCTGCTGCTGGATTTCGATGCGAATGACAATTCGCTTTCTGGCTGGGTTGGCGCACAGGCCGATAATAGAAGGACAAAAGTCACTGTAGTGACACCAAAAATACTGTTCATATCGTTCTTTCCAAGGGGGTGTATTCTGGTATTGGGCAGAGGCAGGTTTGATCATTCCCGCTCATCTCACTCGGGCGAGATAAAGCGTGATGGTGACAATCGTCACGAAAATAGTGAAGCAGAACTGTCGTCGGATGCGAAGAAATAACAGCCTGCTTCGAAGGCGTGATGGCACCATATATGCTGCAACCGAAGGAGACAAACACATTGGAGAGTGGTAGGCCAGATTTGGCCTATGCTTATACCATATCGGTCAGGGCATATTGAACTGAACGCCCCCGATTGCCCCGTTTGACGCCAAGGGCAGAAGCACTGACCGGGGGGCAGCCACCCCTCGGTCCATCGCTGCCTGTCGTGGATGAACTGATGCGGTTGTCTGATCGCAGGCGCTACGCCAATAGGATGCCCGGAGCGGTTCAGATCACCCTTGTCATTACCAGCCCGACAAAGATGCATGCCAAAACGACAATCAGGCCCACTGCAAGCGACCCAAGGTCTTTTGCATCTTTGGCCATTTGCGACCATTCGGGCGACAAATGATCGGTCAGAACCTCTATCGCGGTGTTCAGCGCCTCGACAGCCAGTAACGTTGCAAGCAGCGCGCCTGCGACAAACCAATGCCAAGCGTCAACGCCACGCCATAGAAATGCGAGCATGACAATAGCGGCGGCAGCAAATTCCAACCGCACTGCCGCTTCAAGCCAAAGGCGTCGTAAACCCGCAATAGAGTATCCCGTTGCGTCGATGACATGTAGCAAACCCCGACGCCGGGGGGGCACGGTACGCGGTTCAGCGCGTTTGGGCAGTTCCATCAGCGTATGTTCCCTATTTTTGCATATGGCAGAAAGTACTACGCGCCGACCTTGGATATCGATCACACTATCAAAGCGAACCGGAATCGACAGGTTTTTCATCCAGCTTCGCGTTGCGACGTGCCACTGAAGGGCTTTGCACTGCGTTGTGGCCTGCGGTCAGTCATCACGACGTTGATGCTGCCGGTTCAGCGCAGTCAGCACGCTGTTGATTGCATCTTCATAGGCGGTGGACCCAGCGCCCGCGTCGCAGGCAAGGGCGGCGCGGTCGAACATGGCCGAAACGATGTCAGCCAGCGCGTTGATCTGCGGATCGTCTATTTCTGCGCCCGTCACGTCCGACAAGCCGCGGCGCAATTCTTGCCCGCCGGTTTCCAGATCAATCCGGCGCATGGTCTCCGCGCCAAGTGCGGCTGGCCCTTCAAGCAGCAGCAACCGCACCCGACCTGGCTGGCGCATCGCCTTGAAATAGGCACGCGCGCCGTCCAGAAGCGCCGCCATCGGGGACTGCGCGTCCGACGCACCCGCCTCGATCTCCTGCGCGAGTTGCGCGGCTTCGGCCTCGACCACGGCCAGAAACAGCGCCTGCTTGTCCTTGAAATGATGATACAGCGCGCCGCGCGTGACCCCCGCCAGTTGCACGATTTCGGGCGTTCCTGTCGCCGCAAAGCCCTTTTCCAGAAATAACGCGCGGGCTGATTTTATCAGCGCGCTGCGCGTTTCTGCGCGTCTGTCGGAATTTGAACGCCTCTCTTGCATACATGCAGCCTGTATGTTATTTGCTCATATGCATACAATATGTATGTTTTTGTAGGAAAGGCAAGCGATGAAAGTGACGCAATACTATCCGGTGCTGATGGTCGCGGATGTGGCAGCGGTCAGCGCCTTCTATCAGGCACATTTCGACTTCAGGCCGCTGTTTGACAGTGGCTGGTATGTGCATCTGCAATCTGCGGAGGATGAATCTGTCAATCTGGCCATTCTGGATTGCCATCATGACACCATTCCCGCCGCTGCGCGAAACACCAAAGCGGCTGGCATGTTGCTGAATTTCGAGGTGCCGGACGCAGCGCAGGTTTATGATACGCTTCGCGCCAAGGGCCTGCCGATCTTGCTGCCCCTAAGGGACGAGCCGTTCGGCCAGCGTCATTTCATCACCCGAGACCCCGCAGGCGTGTTGATCGACGTGATCACCCCCATTGCCCCCAGCGCCGAATTTCTGGCGCAATATGCGGACGGGGCCGTGCCGCAATAGGGTGTCAGCACCCGCCCTGCGCGCCCACCCCATAGGCACAAAGGAAAATACGCACGCTTTCCGCTGCGTGCCTGTGTCGCGCGTCGCGGTCCGGTATGCCCGCATCCCCCAACAGCATCGCGGCGCTGGTGGGCGCGCCCATTACAATCCAGTTAAAGAAGCCCGCAGCCTCAACCGGGTCCGGGGTGTTTAGCTGGCCAATGGCGGTGTAATGCGCGCAGGCCCGCGCCAGCCGGTTGATCGCTTGCTGCGGTCCGTTCTCGAACAACGCCTTGCCAAGTTCGGGAAACCGCTCCACCTCGCCAATAACCATGCGGCGCAGTTGCATCAGGCGCGGGGTCAGAACGACATTTAACTGTTCGATCGCGGCCTCCAGCATGAAATCCTGCACGGGTCGGTCATCCAGTGGCGCGCCAATATCCTCTTGCAGCGTTTGCGCCGCACCGCCTGTCATCGCCACCACGACATCAATAAACAGCGCCTGCTTGGATTTGAAATGCGCGTAGATGGTCTGTTTGGACACGCCCGCATGTTCGGCCACCTGATCCATACTGGCGCCCAGAAACCCGGCCGTCAGAAACACATCTTCGGCGGCACTCAGGATTTTCCGGCGCGAGCGGCGCATGCGGGTTTCGGCACCGTTGGACATGGTGGGACGCCTTTTGCAGTGATCGGGCGCAGTCTAGCACCCTTGCTTGACAAATGGAACTGGACCGTACAGTCTAATCAATAGATCAGAACACCGCGAGGCCGACCAGATGACCGATGTAACATGCGCCTGCGGGCAAGTGGCCCTGACCCTTTCAGGCAAGCCTATCCTAAGCGCTGAATGCCTGTGTTCGGACTGCCAGCAGGCGGCGGTGGTATTTCAGGCATTGCCGGACGCGTGCCCCGTTGTCGATGATAAGGGTGCAACGCGGTTCGTGCTGTACCGCAAGGATCGTGTCCGCTGCGACCGGGGGCAGGAATTTCTGGCAGAGCATCGCCTGACCGACGCCAGCACGACGCGGCGGGTGATTGCCACATGTTGCAACACGCCCATGTTTCTGGATCTCACCCAAGGGCATTGGCTAAGCATCTATGGCGCGCTGTGGCCAAAGGGCGCGCTGCCGAAACTGGATCTGCGCACAATGACAAAACACGCCCCCGCAGGTGTGGTGCTGCCGGATGACGTGCCCAACCCAAAGACCCATAACGCCAGCTTCTTCGCAAGATTGATTCTGGCTTGGGCGGCAATGGGGTTTCGGGTTCCACCACATGACTATGTAAAAGGAAAGCTGGATGCCCGCTGACGGTGATAAGGTCGACGTTGAAAACATCATGTCCCCCGGCAGGGTCCACCGCGTGGACCGCGCCAAATACGACGCCATGCGTGCGGCCCTGCTGGCCGTCCTGCCCAAATCATCGCCAGGGGTGACTGTCGCACAGGCCAAGGCCGCGCTGTTGCCCCTGCTGCCGGATGCGTTGTTTCCCGGCGGTGACAAGGCAGGGTGGTGGCTGAAGGCGGCGCAGCTTGATCTGGAGGCGAAGGGGATCATAACAAGGGAAAACATCAAACCCCTGCGCCTGTATATTACTTAGCCCATCGGATAAGTTTTTATTGACACCGAATGTTGCGCCGCATAACTTAGCCAAATGGCTAAGCATGATTCCCGACTGGACTTGTTATTCACCGCACTTGGCGACCAGACGCGGCGCGCTATCCTGACGCGCCTTGCGCAAGGGGACGCCAGCGTGACGGAACTGGCCGCCAGTCATGACATGGCGCTGCCCTCGTTCATGAAGCACCTGCGCAAACTGGAAGAGGCAGGGCTTATCACCACCACCAAGGCAGGCCGCATCCGGTCCTGCGCCCTGTCGGCAGGTGCTTTCGCGCCGATTGAAACATGGCTGGACGCGCAGCGGGTGCTGTGGACCGACCGGCTTGACCGCCATGATGACTATGTCCGCAACCTTCACAGGAGAAGACAAGATGAAGCTGAATCCGAAAACTGACCTGAAACTGGAACGCACCCTTGATGCGCCACGCGCGCTGCTGTGGGAATGCTGGACAACGCCGGAACACATTACGCAGTTCTTTGTCCCGAAACCGCATCTGGTAAAGGGGTGCGAGATTGACCTGCGCGTTGGCGGGCGGTTCAACACCGTGTTCGATGTGGATGGCGCAGAGATGAAGAACGAAGGTGTCTGGCTGGAAATTGTGCCGGATGAGAAGCTGGTTTTCACTGATGCCTATAGTGAAGGTTGGGCGCCCAGCGAGAACCCCTTCATGACTGCGATCATCCTGTTCGAGGACGCCCCCAATGGCGGCACCCGCTACACCGCCATCTCCCGCCACCGCACCCCTGACGCCAGACAATCGCATGAGGATATGGGTTTCTTTAGCGGCTGGGCCACGGTTGCCGACCAGCTTGTCAGCTATGCCAAGGCGCTGAAGCGGTAAGGGCGATCAACCGCTGTAGAAACACCCTTATTTGCCTGCTTCAGTTTGATGGTGATCACATCGGCACCGGCATGGGCGCAGAATCTCTTGGCATTGACCCGATCACCAATACGGGCCTGACCCTTAGCGGATTGTCATCAGCGCAAACTGACGTTGCGACCACAGGGTGCCGCGCGAATTGTGGCTAAGGCGGGCTTCTGTTAGATAAGATATCTTGTTTTTTGCCAGAGAAAGCTGTCCTGATGTCGTCGAAGCAGATTTCATCCCGCAAGGCCGCCCTTCCTTTTCTGGTTGTAGCGCTGCTCGTGCTGTTGGTTGCTGCGTCTGTCTGGTGGGTCACACGCCCTGCGGCGCTGCTGATTCAGGGCGAGGTTGCGGCCCCGCGTGTCGATGTTTCCGCGCGCACCTCTGGCCGCGTCGCAGAGATCGAGGCCGAGTTGGGCAAAGGCGTCGAGGCGGGGCAGGTATTGGTGGAACTGTCCAACCCGCAGCTTGTTACCAGCCACGCGGCCGCGGACTCGGGGTTGAAGGTCGCGCTCGCATCACAAGCGGCAGCGGGTGCGACACGGTCCGAGGTGATCCGCGCGCGCGAAGCTGAACTGGCTGCGGCATTAGCCGATCTGCGACTGGCCGAGGAACAGGTCACCCGCGATACGGAACTGGCCCAGCAAGGGTTGCGCCCGCAAGCGGCCATTGACCAGACCATGCGCAATGTCGAAACTGCTGCACGCCGTGTCGAGGCCGCCGAGGCGCAGCTTGATCTGGCCCGCGCGGGTGCTTCGCCCGAAGAGCGAGCCGTGGCCGCCGCGCAGGTCGCGCAGGCCGAGGCCGCGCTTGCCCAGCGTCAGGCCGATCTGGATGAACTGACCATCTACGCACCGCTGAGTGGCGAGATTTCCGCACGCCTGATTGAACTGGGCGAAAACGTCGGCCCCGGCGCGCCGCTTTTCACGATAGTTGATCTGGATCAGGCGTGGTTCACCTTCAACCTGCGTGAGGATTTGCTGACGGGGCTACAGGTGGGTGATGTCCTTTCGGTTCATGTGCCCGCCTTGCAGCGCGACATCGAGGCCGAGATCACGCTGATCAATGTGCAGGGGCAATTCGCAAGCTGGCGGGCGACGCGGGCTACGGGCGATTTCGATCTGCGCAGTTTCGAGTTGCGCGCCCGCCCGCGTGCACCGGTTTCAGGACTGCGACCGGGCATGTCGGCGCTGATTTCGCTGGGTGGCTAGATCATGCTGGCCGTGATCCTGCGCGAATTCCGGCTGATCCTGCACCGTCCGGCACTGCTGGGGCTGGTGATCGTGTTGCCGGTGGTAATGCTGATCACGTTGACGGGCATCTTCCGCGCGGGCATTCCGACCGGCATGGCCGTGGTGGTGGTCGATCTTGATCGCTCGGACCTGTCGCGCAGCATCACCCGTATGCTGGATGCCGCACCCGAAATCACCGTGCACGAACAGGCCCTGAGCCTGAGTGACGCCCGCGCGCAGATTGTCGCGGGCGATGCACGCGGCGCAGTCTATCTGCCGCAAGGGCTGGAGCGCGACATAATCCGAGGTGCACGCCCGGAAATCGTGATTTTCTACGACAATCAGCACATGAGCGCGGGGTCCATGGTCGCGCGGGGGGCGCGCGGGGCCATTGATACAGCGCTGGCGGGATTGCGTCTGTCGATCCGACAGACGCAGGGTGAAGCGCCCGTTCAGGCGATGGTCAGCATCCAGCCCATACCCTTACAGGCCCATGCGCTGTTCAACCCTACCTTTGACTATGTGCATTTCCTGCTCGCGGCGCTTGTGCCCACGGTTTTGCAGATCATCGCGGCGGCAGCGACGGCCTATGCAATCTCGCTTGATTTCGGGCCGGGGCGACACCCGCAGGTTCTGGCGCGCATGGCAGGTGGGGTCCTGCCGGCCATGCTGGGCAAGATCCTGCCCTATACGCTGATCTTCCTTCTCATATTGGGGATGTCGGATATCGCGCTTTACGGCTGGCAGGGCGTGCCCCTGCGCGGGTCGTTGATGCTGATGGCCACAGGGGCAGTGCTGTTTGTGCTGGGCGTGCAACTGATCGGCGCGGCGGCTTTCGTGCTGACCCGTGACATGGGCCGCGCGGCCAGCATCATTGCGGTGATCACCGCCCCGGCTTTCGGCTTCATGGGGCTTGGGTTCCCGCGCGAGGCGATGTCACAACTGGCGCAAGCCTGGGGCGCGCTGATCCCCGGCACATGGTATGTGCAACTGCGCATCGACCAGTCCCTGCGCGAAACACCGCTTGATATCTCGGTCTGGGCGGTTGTGTGGCTGGGCTGCATTGTCCTTGCACTGGGGGCTTTGGTCCTGCTGCGACTGGTCAGGCTACGCCGCGAGATCGAGGCCAAAGCATGAGTGATATCCTGACCGCCCTGCGCGCCGAATTGCGCGGTATCTTTGCCGACCGTCAGGTGCGGCTGATCCTATTGGCTGCGCTGGTGATCTATGCGCTGATCTATCCTTTCCCCTATCGCGCAGAATTGCTGCGCGATGTGCCGGTGGTGCTGATTGATCTGGACCGCTCAAGCAGTTCGGCGGAACTGGCGCGGCGCGTCAACGCGTCCGAGGCGGTCTGGCTGCGCCATGACGCGCCCGACATGATCGCGGCCATCCGTCTGGTGCAGGAGCGTCGCGCTTATGGGGTGCTTCTGATCCCAGAGGGGTTTGAACGTGCCCTGCTGCGCGGCGTTCAAAGCCCCGTGGCGCTTTATGCGGATGCCAGCTATTTCCTGATGTATCAGCGCGTTATGCAAGGGGCCGCGGTGCCCCTGCGCCAGTTGGGGGTTGAGGTCGAGATGGGCCGCCTGATCGCGCAAGGCTCCGCCCCCAATGTGGCACTGGCGCAGGTCAGCCCTGCGGCACAGGTCGAAGTGCCACTGTTCAACCCGGCGGCGGGCTATGCAACCTATGTGCTGCCTGCGGCGTTCGTGCTGATCCTGCAACAGACCATGCTGATGGGGCTTGCGCTGGTCGCGACACGGCGCGGGCGGGGGCACGGCCACCCGGTCTGGCGGGTTCTGGGGCGCATGGGGGCGTGGATATTGCTGTATGCGCTGTTACTGCCGGTCTATCTGATTGTCCTGCCTGCAATCTATGGCCTGCCAAATCTGGGCTCTCCGGTCGCGGTTCTGCTGCTCGGGCTGCCGTTTGTGCTGGCAACCGGGCTTCTGGCGCAATGCGTGGCAGCCTTGTTCCGGCGTGGAGAGGTTGTGCAGGTCGTGCTGCTGGCAGTAGGGCTGCCCTTTTTCTTCCTGTCGGGCTTCGCTTGGCCGGTCGAGGCCATTCCAGCGCATCTGAACTGGTTTGCGCAGATTATTCCATCAACCGCTGCGATAGACGGGCTTGTGCGCGTCGGCCAGATGGGCGCGTCTTTGCCAGAAATTTCCCACCGGCTGTGGCAGCTTTGGGGTCTGGTCGGCATATTTGCAACTGTAGCAATCTGCCTTGAGCTGCCAGCGCATATCAGGCGACGCTTTCCCGCCTCTGGGGACTCTTTGGACCAAGTGTAATTCAGGCTGTGAGAGATGCCCTCGCGGGGGTCACAACGCCGAGTAGGTCTGGCGCGTCTTGCGGCGGATGTTCTTGTCCAGCTTGTCAGCTTTGTCCTTCGGTGTTCCGGTTCTCTTGCTCATCTTCGCTTCTTAATGGCGACGATGAACCAGAAACCTTTCGTTGTTCAAATCCTCAAATCGGTCCCACATGTCCGAACGTCAGACACTCGGAAGGCACACGGGCGTCGCTTGATCAATGGATACAGGATCCTCTTGTAACCCGGGAATATACACGGATCATGCGCGACTGGGTCACTTCGATCGGCCTGGCGGCAAGCGCCTATGGTACGCATTCGATGCGGCGGACCAAAGTCACTCAGATTTACAAAAGACTGGCAGCTTGCGTACAGTGCAGCTTTTACTGGGCCATAAGAAGATGGACAGCACCGTCAGATATCTTGGAGTTGATCTTGAGGACGCTCTTGCTATCGCAGAAGCGATTGAAATCTAAGCGGAGGGCCCTCTTGCCAGCTATTGCCACGATTGTTGCCGGCTTGAACGCTCTAGTGGGTGCGAGCGCCCGCCCGGCAGGCGGTTTCATCTGCCGCCAGAGCGCGGGTTAACCCGCTGACCGCGCGTGCGTCCCCGGTTCAGCCTTGGCCGGAAGGCCGATCCAATCGCGCAGATCGGGATCTACAATCTCCATCGCTTGCGGGGTGGCACTCAGCCCGCGCAGGATCACGGAGATCTGGCCATGGCTTTGTTCCATGACCTTGCGGATGTCAGGCAGATCACTGCGGACATAGGTCTTGAACATCTCGATCAGGACATTGAGTACCAATGCCGACATCAGTTCGACCGAAAAATCCTCTTGCAAGGTGCCACTGTCACGGCTTGCGCGAAATTCCCCTTCGATCAAGTCTTTCATCTGGCGGTGCAGCACGGAAAACCGTGCCGCTTCGCCGGAATTGTCATAAAGGTTCAGGTTCACCAGCGATATCCGGGAAATGCCCATGTCATTGCTGAATTTCTGAAAATGGATCAGGGCAATACGCATCAGGACTTCGGCCAGCGACAGGCGCGCGCCCGCAAGGGGCAGGCATTCCTTGCAGGCGGCCTCGATCAGGTCATTATATAGCATGAAAAGCAGATCGCGTTTTGAGGCCGCGTAAAGAAACAGCGTGCCCTGTGCAACTTCGGCCATCCGGGCGATGTCGCGTATGGTCGCGTCATCGAACCCTTTTGTCAGGAACATCGCACGCGATGCTTCGCGAATACGCCGCGCCTTGTCGCGCTTGCCGCGTTCTGTCCCCGAAAGCTTTGCGTTTTCTGCGGTCGCCATTGCGGTTTCCTTTTTATGTGGCCAGAACCATCACACTTTGTTGCTTTACAACAGACCCTCTACAGAAAGAAACCCCTGCTGGTATTGCGGCATCACATCAGGACGCGGCCGGTTGTGGCTTCGAACAGATGCAGATGCGCGGGGTCTGGTTGCAGACCGATTGCTTCTGTTGCGGGCACCTGCGCGTTCATGGGCAGTCGTGCGATCAGCCGCACGCGCCGGGCTTTACGCGCGCCTTCCAGATCGCTGGCAGCGGATGCATCGATATCAGCCGCAGCTTCGGTTGCGGCTTCGACTTCCGGCGGGGAGGCCTGAATGTTGGCATGCACCAGACGTTCTGGCGGCAGGTCTTCGACCAGCAGTGGCAGCGCGGGAATGGCTTCGGGTGCGTCGGGGGCCGTCAGGATCAGGTGCTCTGGCCTGATCCCTGCAACCACGCGGCTGCCGTCATGGCGCCGCGCTGTTTCTGCCGCGATCCGGGTCAGGGGCAGGCGTGCCTGATCCAGCGCCAGCCACGCGGCACCGTCGGCCAGACGCAGCACCCCTTCAAACAGGTTCATCGCAGGTGAGCCAAGAAAGGCCGCAACAAATAGGTTTGCTGGGTTATCATAAAGGTCCAGCGGTGCGCCGAACTGCTGCAATACACCCTTGCGCATGATCGCTATGCGGTTGCCCATGGTCATCGCTTCAACCTGATCATGGGTGACGTAAAGCGTGGTGACACCAAGGCTTTTCTGCATGTCGATGATTTCCGCGCGCATATGGTTGCGTAGTTTCGCATCCAGATTCGACAGCGGCTCGTCCATCAGGAATACCTGCGGCTCGCGCACAATGGCACGGCCCATGGCCACACGCTGCCGCTGCCCGCCCGACAGATTCTTGGGTCGCCGGTTCAGATGTTCTGTCAACCCCAGCTTACGCGCTGCGTCCTGCACCTTTGCGACCACCTGTGCCTTCGGCATGCCACGGCTTTCCAGCGGGAACGCGATATTCTGCCCGATGGTCATATGCGGATAAAGCGCGTAATTCTGGAACACCATCGCAACGTCGCGGTCGCGCGCGCCAATATGGTTGACCACTTGCCCGCCGATGCACAATTCGCCGCCGGTAATCGGCTCCAACCCGGCCAGATAGAAGGCCATGCACAGGCCCGCGAATTGCCAGACCATCACCACCAGCACCGCTGCCAGCGCAAAGTTTGGGTTTCCCAGCCACACCGCAGTCCAGTCCGACAACCCCGCCCCGCGAAGGCCTGCGTTCAGCGGCCCTTGCACCGAAAAGATGAACTTCCAGACATAGGCCACGGCAAGCGGACTTATCACCACGGGCGCGAAGAATAGTGTGCGCAGCACATGGCGACTTTTAAGTGTGCGGTTCAGCAACACCGCCAGCGCCAGCCCGATCGCATTTGCCAGCACAACGAATGAAACCGTCAGCCAGATGGTATTTTTCAGGGCTGATGCAGCTTCGGGGCTGCTGAATATCTGGCGGAAATTTGCCAGCCCCACAAAATTCGGGCGCGACAGACCGTTCCAGTCAGTGAAGGCATACCAGCTTCCGGCGAAAAACGCGCCGTAGTGGAACAGCAGCATCATGACGATACCGGGGATCGCCCACCACAATGGCGCGCGGATGGGGCCTGTATGTTTCATGAAGCACCTTTGGATCATAGCAATTCAAAAGCTGATAAGCGACGCAGCCCGGAATTGCGAGAAATCGACAGATAGCGGTGGCCCTTGACGGTAAAGCATCGAATGATCAAGGGTGCCGCGCGGTCAGAAAATGGCGGGGCGCATTGCC
>SR_TP_S13solDRAFT_1000734_pt1 | contig 12113 bp, 12 predicted proteins | sample SodReaTP_S13sol_FD_11159 | JGI IMG/M metagenome (IMG submission 11159) | reverse complement strand
GCAAGCCGACCCGCAAGACGCCGCCGCGCCCGCCGCAGATCCGCCAGCAGACCTCGCGGCAGGTCAGGCACCCGCGCCTGACGCCACAATCCCCCCTGACGAAAGCGATCTGGAAATCGTTGTGACGCCGGGCACGCCGCCCGCAGTGCCCCCCGGACGGCCAGAAGGGTTGCAGCCGGATGCCGAGCAGTCACAGGGTCAGGCGCAGCCAGAAGATGCTGAAACGATCCAGCAGGCTGCGGCGACTGACGCTGACGCGGCCCCCGCAGCGGGTGGGCTGGCGCTTAGTGCGTTACGCCCCGCAACCCGGCCCAGTGACCTGACCGCGCGCGCAGAAGCAATCCTTGAGGCCCAGACCCCGCGGCTGGAAAATGCGACCGAACAGGCGGTTGCGGCCTCGCTGCGCCCAACAGACCGGCCCAGTCAGTTCGCGTCAACGGTCCAGCGCGCCCTTAGCGCCTCAACCGCGGCTGCGCCCGCGACCCAAAGCGCGCCACAAGCGCCAGTTCAAACAGCCAGTGCGGCAGCGGCGCAACCCAGCATTCCAAGTTCCGCATCCGTCTCTCGTGAAGCGACGCAGGCGCGCGCGATCAACCTGCGGCAGGTCAATCTGATCGGGGTGATGGGCACATCGTCAAACCGCCGTGCCCTTGTGCGCATGTCCAACGGGCGCGTTGTTACCGTGCGTGTCGGTGAATCGCTGGATGGCGGCCAAGTCACCGCGATTGGCGAGACAGAGTTGCGTTATAACCGCCGCGGGCGTGATGTTGTGTTACGCATTGCATCCTGACCCTGTGTCCGCGATAACACCCCACGAACAGTGCCGCATAATGCGTAGCGCCTGAACACAGGAAACACACATGTCCCAGAAGCAGGTTTCGCCCGCAGTCAAGCTCGCATTGGAATTCGGGCCGGTGTTCGCGTTTTTCGTGGGCTACATCACCACACGCGGGCAAAGCTATGACATTGGCGGCACGCAATACGACGCGTTCATCCTGATGACCGCCGCATTCATTCCGGTGATGGGGCTGGCGACATTTGTGTTGTGGAAACTGTCCGGCCGCCTAAGCCGGTTACAACTGGTAACACTGATCATGGTGGTGGTGTTTGGCGGGCTGACTGTCTGGCTGAATGATGAACGTTTCTTCAAGATGAAACCCACAGCCGTCTATTCAATCTTCGCCATCCTGCTGGGCATCGGTCTGGCGCGCGGCCAAAGCTGGCTGGAACTTGTCATGGAAGGGGCGTTGCCTCTGACCCATGACGGCTGGATCGTGCTGACAAAACGGCTGGCCATCATGTTTGCGGCGATGGCCATTGCCAATGAACTGGTCTGGCGCAGCATGTCCACGGATGCGTGGGTCAATTTCCGCACCTTCGTCCTTCCATTCGCGCTGTTTGTGTTCTTCATGGCGCAGGCCAAGGTGTTCGAGCGGTACAAACCAGCGTCCGAGAAGTAGAACCGCGCCCAAAAACAGGCCCGGCACTTTTGTAATGCCGGACCTATGGGATGGTGCTTCAGTCGCGTTTCCCGAACAGGATTTTCTGTGCATCGCGGTCTTTTTGCAGATTCGCGCGGTGCTCCTCGCCCAGGGTGCGGCCCTTTTGCACTGCCGCCCGTTGTCCGACCGTGTCCAGCCAGCGTGCCAGATGGGGCTTGTCGGACAGATCTTGTTCCTGACCTTCCCACAGCGTGGCCCATGGCCAGATCGCCATATCGGCGATGGAATAGAAACTGCCGGCAACATAGTCGTTTTCCGCCAGCTGCCGGTCCAGAACACCATACAGGCGCGTCACCTCATTGCGGTAGCGGTCCTTGGCATAGGGCAGGTCCTGCGCAGGTTCCAGCGCCGGTGCATATTTCAGGAAATGATGCGCCTGCCCCGCCATTGGCCCGACACCGCCCATCTGCCACATCAGCCATTGATCCACAGCCACACGGTCGCGTTCGGTATCGCCATAGAACTGGCCGGTTTTGCGCGCCAGATATTGCAAAATTGCCCCGGATTCAAAGATTGAGATTTCTTTGCCATCAGGCCCGTCAGGGTCCACAATCGCAGGCATGCGGTTATTGGGCGCGATTTTCAGGAAATCCGGTTTGAACTGGTCGCCCGCACCGATATTGACGAAATGGACATCATAGGGCAGGCCCATTTCTTCCAAAGCGATAGAGATTTTCCAGCCATTGGGCGTGGGCCAGTAATGTAGCGCGATGCTCATGTATGCTCCTGTCATAAGTGGTTGTTGCACAAGCTAAGCATCCAGCGCGAAATTCCAAGCCACAAATGCAAAAAGGGGGGCGCACTGCCCCCCCTTCATATTTGCACATAACGCGTGATCTTCAGCCAGCCGCCATAACCGCGCGCCGCGTCATCACGCCCACCAGATGCGCACGGTATTCAGGGCTGCCATGCAGATCGGCGATCATGTCATCCGGCGGACAGGACAGGCTTGCGACCGCATCAGGCGCGAAGTTTGACGACAGCGCCGCTTCCGCCTCGGCCCAGCGGAACACGCCGTTTTCAGACGCGCCCGTTACGGCAACGCGCACGCCGGATGCGTATTTCGCTACGAACACCCCCGTCAACGCAAAGCGCGATGCCGGTTGCAGGAACTTCGCATAGGCGGACGCTTGCGGGATGGGAAAGCGCACGGCGGTGATAATCTCGCCTTCGTCCAGCGCAGTGGTGAACATGCCCTGAAAATAATCATCCGCCGCAATTTCACGACTGTTGGTGATGATGGTGGCACCAGTGCCCAAGGCCGCTGCCGGATAACACGCAGACGGGTCGTTATTGGCCAGACTGCCGCCGATGGTGCCACGGTTGCGCACCGCCGGATCACCGATCTGACCCGCAAGTGCCGCAAGCCCCGGAAAATCCGCTGCCGCCTGTTTGGCGACAGTCGCGTGGGTGGTGGCCGCGCCGATGGTCAGCATGTCGCCATCGCGTGACACGCCCGTAAGTTCGGAAATCCCCGTCAGGCTGACCAGCACCTCGGGTGCATTCAGCCGTGCCTTCATCGACGGGATCAGCGTTTGACCACCCGACAGGGGTTGCGCTTCGTCATTGGCCAGTGCGGAAACCGCTTCGGCCACACTGGACGGTTTGACCAGTTCGAAATTATACATGGGTGTATCCTCCCTTAGCCGTTGATCGCCGCCCAGACGCGCGCGGGCGTCAGGGGCATGTCGATATGGGTGACATGGGTGTGGCCCGCGCGGTGCAGCGCATCAATCGCCGCATTGACCACCGCAGGGGGTGACCCGATCGCGCCCGCCTCGCCGCAGCCTTTTACACCCAGCGGGTTATGCGTGCAGGGCGTGATGCAGCTATGGTCCACTGTGAAGCCGCGCACATCATCGGCGCGGGGCATGCTGTAGTCCATGAAACTGCCGGACAGAAGCTGGCCCTGATCATCATAGACGCAGTTTTCCATCAAGGCCTGCCCGATCCCTTGGGCCAGACCGCCATGCACTTGGCCCTCGACAATCATCGGGTTGACGATATTGCCGAAATCATCTGCGGCGATGAAACGCAGAATATCGATCTTGCCAGTTTCGGGGTCCAGCTCGATCTCGCAGCCATAGGCACCCGACGGGTAGGTGAAGTTTGACGGGTCGTAGAACGCCGTTTCTTCCAGCCCCGGTTCCAGATCTTCCAGCGGGTAGTTATGGGGCACATAGGCCGCCAGTGTCACACCCGACCAATCCACCGATTTGTCGGTGCCCGCCACGCTGAACTTGCCGTCCTTCAGTTCAATGTCTTCGGGGGCCGCTTCCAGCAGGTGGGCTGCGATCTTCTTGGCCTTGTCGATGATCTTGTTCGTGGCCTTCACAATGGCGGACCCGCCCACGGCCAGGGACCGCGACCCGTAGGTGCCCATGCCCATTGGTGTGTTGGATGTGTCGCCATGGTGGATTTCAATGCTGTTGGCATCCACGCCAATCATCTCCGCCACGACTTGGGCGAAGCTGGTTTCATGCCCCTGCCCGTGACTGTGGCTGCCGGTATAAACGCTGATGGACCCTGTGGCATTCACCCGGACGGAGGCCGATTCATAAAGGCCCGCCCGCGCGCCCAACTGGCCCACAAGGTTTGACGGCGCAATACCGCAGGCTTCGATATAATGCGCGATGCCAAAACCGCGCAGCTTGCCGTTTTTCGCACTTTCCGCGCGGCGCGCTTCAAAGCCTGCGTAGTCCGACAATTCCAGCATCTTGTCCATGGTGGCGTCATAATTTCCGGTGTCATAAACCACTGCAACCGGCGTTTGATACGGGAACTGGTCGGGTTTTATGAAGTTTTTGCGGCGCAATTCAATCGGGTCCACGCCCAACTCGCGCGCGGCCTTGTCCACCAGCCGTTCAATCTGGAACGTGGCTTCGGGCCGCCCTGCCCCGCGATATGCATCCACCGGCACTGTGTTGGTGAACACTGCCTTGACGTTGACGTAGATCAGCGGCGTGCGGTAATTGCCCGCCATCAATGTGCCGTGCAGCCATGTGGGAATGGACGGCGCAAAGGTGGACAGATACGCGCCCATATTCGCATAGGTTTCTGTACGCAGCGCGGTGAAATTATGGTCTGCATCCAGCGCCAGTTCGATCTTCGTCTTATGGTCGCGCCCATGGGCATCTGAAATAAACGCCTCGGACCGCGATGATGTCCATTTAACGGGCCGCTTCAACACTTTCGCGGCATAGGTGCAAAAGGCTTCTTCGGCATAGTGATAGATTTTTGACCCGAAACCCCCACCCACATCAGGGGCCACCACGCGCAGCTTGTGTTCGGGGATGTTCAGAACGAACGCCCCCATCAGCAGCCGGATGACATGCGGGTTCTGGCTGGTGGTATACAGCGTGTGACTGTCGCCCCAAGGGTCATAATCGCCCACGGCAACGCGCGGTTCCATCGGGTTGGCGACAAGGCGGTTATTGGTTAATTCCAATGACACGACATGCGCGGCACTTTCAAACGCGGCATTCACCGCGTCCTTGTTGTCCTCGACAAAGCCCCAGTCATAACACAAGTTGCTTGTCAGCTCGTCATGCACTTTTGGCGCACCTTCGGCCAGTGCGGCCTTCATATCGATCACCGGCTCCAGCGCTTCGATGTCAACTTCGATCGCCTCGGCGGCATCCCTCGCCTGTTCATAGGTTTCGGCCACCACGGCGCAGATCGGGTCACCCACATGGCGCACCTTGCCTTCGGCCAGAATGGGGTGTTTGGGTTCCTGCATCACTTCGCCGAAACGGTCGGTCACCTGCCAGCCACAGGGAATGCCGCCCGCAGATTCGAAATCAGCGGACGTAAAGATCTTCAGCACACCATCCATCGATTCAGCAGCGGATGTGTCGATCCCCTTGATACGCCCATGCGCCACATCAGAGCGCAGGAAATGCACGAAGCTTTGCCCGCGCAGGTTAATGTCATCTGTATATTTGCCGTTCCCTGTCAGAAACCGCACATCCTCGCGCCGTTTTGTGCTGGCGCCAATGCCGTCATCTTTGGGCATTTCTTCCTCCTCAAGAAATCTGGTGGCGGCGCATGTGTGACATGCACCAAATGGGTTTATTCGGCAGCAAGCGTGGCCGCATCCTGCCCGGATGCGGCCATGACCGCGCGCACAATGTTCTGATAACCGGTGCAGCGGCAAATATTGCCTTCCAGATAGTGGCGCACTTCTTCTTCTGTGGGGGTGGGGTTATCGGCCAGCAGGGCGGCGGTGGACATGACCATGCCCGGTGTGCAGAAGCCGCATTGCAACCCGTGATAGTCCTGAAACGCCTGCTGGATCTTGCCCAGACTGCCATCAGGGTTTGCCATGCCTTCTACGGTTGTCACCTCGGCCCCGTCCAGATCGCCGGCAAAAGCCGTGCAGGATTTCACCGCCTTGCCGTCCACCAGCACCACACAGGCCCCGCACTGGCTGGTGTCACACCCCACATGCGTGCCCGTCAGGCCCAGCAGATCGCGCAGATAGCTGGACAGCAATGTGCGCCCTTCGGTATCTGCGGACATTTGCCGGCCGTTCACTGTCATTGTTACCTTGGTCATCTGGCTCCTCCCATATGTCGCTTGGACGTAGTTAAACACGAAAATTTCCAGTCCGCATATGCCACCTTAGGCTTAGTCGCGCGCGGGCGTTTCGCCATGGCGGCGCGGGCGTGGACGCGTCGGAATTTCCTTCAGCAAACCGCCCACGCCCATGCCCATGATATCTGCGGCAGTCACGTCCAGCCCGCAGATCATACGCTCCAGCACCCAGTCCGCGCCGTTCAGTGCGGGGCTTTTCGCGCAACCGGGCAGGCCGATGACAGGACGGCCCCCAAGCTGCCCCACAAACAGCAGATTGCCCGGATCAACCGGCATGCCGAAATGCACCACCTGCCCGCCCGCACGGCGCAGCGCTTCGGGGGCGGTGTCATACAGGTCCGATGTCGCCGACCCCGTCAGCACCAACAGCAGATCCCCGCTTGCCTGTGTCAATGCCTGCGCAAGCGGGTCAATGTCGTGGGCCACCATCGCGCCCGCATCCAGCTCGACACCCAACCTGTCCAGCCGCGCCTTGGTCACGGCATGCCCCTTGCGGCCATCTGCGCCCGCGTCCACCCAAGTCTGGATCAGGCTGGCCGATTTCAGAACCGGCGGCAGAATACGCAGCGCGCCCTGCCCCGCAGCACAGGCCCGCGCAACCGCATCGCGCGCCACACCGTAGGGAATGATCTTGACCGTGGCGACCATGCCACCGGGATCAAGTCGCATGAAATCCGGCAAGGTCGCACAGGTGATCGCAGGATCAACCGCATTTAGCGCATCGATCTGCGGCCCCGCAACACGCAGCACACCCGCGCCTGCCGCCACAATATTGACCCGCCCCGTGCCCACAGGCTTCAACGCCAGCCCGCACGCGTCGGGATCGGGGACCAATGCCTGCGCCAGTGCAAGGGCTGCGGCATCTTCGCCAAGGTCATCAGGGTCCAGCCGCGCGACTGTCACCATCGCCAGCCCCGCCGCGCGCAGGGTGGTCACATCCTTGTCGGTCAGCTGCGTTCCCTTGCGCAAGCGGCCGGTATCGCAGGTTACAGAATGCGCCAGAATGGCCCCCGCAGCCTGATGCAGCGGAACAGGGCCAAATTTCATGCGCGCGCCCCCCGCAACGCCAATGTGATTTGCGCAAGGGTTGCTACAGCGATTTCCGCAGGCGTTCCCGCCCCGATATTCAGACCCACCGGCGCATGAATACGCGACAGTTGCGCATCATCCAGACCGGCGGCGCGCAGCCGATCCAGCCGTTTGGCATGGGTGCGCGTGGACCCCAGACAGCCCAGATAAAACACATCTGATTGCAGCGCCGCGATAATGGCCGGATCATCCAGCTTGGAATCATGCGTCAGCGTGACAACAGCGCTGCGCGCATCCAGCCCGATTGCGGCCAGCGCCTCATCAGGCCAGTCGTGGTTAATGGTTTCGCCCGGAAACCGCGCCTGCGCGCCAAATGCCTCGCGCGGGTCCACCAGCACGGGATCATAGCCTGCAAGCCGCGCCATGGGCAGCAGCGCCTGCGCGATATGCACAGCCCCCACCACCACCAGCCGCAAGGGCGGGTTGTGCAGCGTGACCAACTGGCCCGCGTCATTCAGGCCCGATTTGTCGGCCCGAAACAGCGGTGCAAGTTTGCTGTCATTTGGCCCCCCAAGCCAGCGCGCCCATGTTGTAAGATCAGTGATACATGCGACCGCGCGGCGGGTGGCACGGGCCGCGACGATATCGGCCAGCATGGCGGGTGGCAGCGCGGGCGCAGTGTCCCCAACAGGTTCCACAAGAATGCGGATGGTGCCCCCGCAGGCCAACCCCACCTCGAACGCGGTGTCATCACTGACGCCGAATTCCAGAATGCGCGGCGTGCCTTCGCGCAGGGCCTCAAGCGCGTCCATCACGACCGCGCCTTCGACACAGCCGCCCGACACCGACCCCATGATTTCGCCATCGCCGGAAATCGCCAACTGGCTGCCCGCCTGACGCGGCGCGGAGCCCCAAGTCTGGACCACGGTTGCAAGCGCTGCCCCGCGCCCGTCCTTATGCCACCCAAGCGCGATTTCGGGAATCTGGTCGTGGCGGTAGGTCATGAGTGTGGCCCCGTTTGCTGCAATACCGCCATACCATTGCATTGAAGGTGTCGCTTGGCAAATCTGTCCTTTAGGATAGTGGCGGGAAAATATCCGGTTTCTTAGTCACTCCGGCACACAGGACCACTCGACACTTCAGGCAAAACACGCACAATGCACGCTATGGCAAGATTAAGCTCCCATCCGTTTCTGACCAGTCCCGGCGCGCGCTATATCGCCCATCGCGGCGGCGCATTGGAGGCCGAGGAAAACACCATGCCCGCCTTCCGGCGCGCGGTGGGGTTGGGGTTTACGCATATTGAGCTGGATGTGCATGCCACCAGTGACGGGGTTGTGGTCATTCATCACGATGCCGATCTGCACCGCATGTTTGACGATTCGCGCCAGATCGCGGCAACCCCTTGGGCAGACCTGCAACACCTGCGCACAGCCGAAGGCGCATCCGTTCCCCGACTGGAGGACCTGCTGGAAGAATTCCCCGACCTGTTCATCGCGATCGAGGCGAAATCACTGGATGTCGTGGCCCCGCTTGCGCAGGTGATTACGCGCATGAACGCGCTGGAACGGGTTTGTATCGGCGCGTTCGATTCCGCGCGCACCCGTCAGGCGCGCGCGCTGCTTGGGCCGGATCTGTTATGGTCGCCCGCACATATGCAGGTTGCGCGGCTTTGGGCCGCAGGATGGGGGGTGCCGTTTGCGTTGGAGGATTTTGCCGTTGTTCAGGTTCCGCAGAACTGGCGCGGCATTCCACTGGTGACGCCGCGGTTTGTGCGCGCAGCCCATGCGCGCGGTATTCATGTTCAGGTCTGGACAGTGAATGACACGCAGACCATGCAAACCTTGTTGGATTGGGGCGTTGACGGGGTCATGACCGACAGACCCGAACAGTTGCGTCAGCTGGCCATGCCCTAGCTGCGCGTCAGGACGCGGCGGCCCCTTGTATGATCAGGACCATCACTGCCGCATAAAACAGAAAGGACGCCGCAAGCACGAACACATGCCAGATCGCGTAATGAAACAGCAACCGCGTTGACAGATAGAACGCAACGCCAAGCGTGTAGACCACCCCGCCCGCGATAATCAGCACGACCGTGGCGAAAGGCAGCGTTGCCAGCATTTGCGGCAGAATCAGCACACCGACCCACCCCATGCCCAGATAAAGCGCCAAAGCCGGCCAACGAAACCGTTCAGGCGACCGGCATTTCAGCGCGACACCGCAAAACGCTGCCCCCCACAGCCCCGCCATAACCCAAAGCCCCTGCCCCGGTATCAGGGTGAAGGGCGTATAGGTGCCCGCAATCTTGATATATATCGCAGAATGGTCCAGCCGCCGGAACAGCCAGTTCAAGCCAGCATTCGGGGTCAGGTTATACAATGCCGATGCGCTGATCATTGCCAGAAACGCCAGCCCGTATATAGACACCGCAAGGAACGCCCAGGGTTGCGCGGCATCATGGCTGAACAGCAGGGCCGCGCCAATAATCAGCGGAACGGCCACCAATGCCCCCACAACGCCCAACACATGAACTGCCGCATCCATGCGCTGTTCTGCGCGGGTATATCCGGTGGTGCTGCGAAGCAGCGCATGTCGTAGCGAATGTAGCATACTGCCCATAATACAGCGCCAGAGTGTTGCACAAAGTACTATTGCACCCGAACCAACATGACCTTGCGGCAGCCTTGTACTGTCATATGTCTTGATTTCCGCGCCATTCCCGCCTAGCCCCGCACAAAGCCCGCATGGAAAGCCCTGATGACTGTTCACCTGTATCACCACGACCTGCCTGATGATCTGACCCTTGGTCCCGTTGTTGCCATTGATTGCGAATCGATGGGGTTGAACCCGCATCGCGACCGCCTGTGCGTGATCCAGTTGTCGGACGGGAACGGGCACGCCCATCTGGTGCAGGTCGCGCGCGATATTCAACCTGCGCCCAATCTTGCGCGGTTGCTGACGGACCCCGACACGCTGAAACTGTTCCATTTCGGCCGGTTCGATATTGCGCTGTTGCGTCACAGCTACGGGGTGACAACCGCGCCGGTCTATTGCACCAAGATCGCATCGAAGCTGGTGCGCACCTATACCGACCGTCACGGATTGAAAAACCTGCTGACCGAATTGCTGGGTGTGGATATTTCCAAACAGCAGCAAAGCTCGGATTGGGGGGCGGCGCGGCTGACCCAGGCGCAGCAGGATTATGCGGCCTCCGATGTGCTGTATCTGCACCGCCTGCGCGAGGTGTTGGATGCGATGCTGGAACGCGAAGGCCGCAGCGATCTGGCGCAACGCTGTTTCGACTTTTTGCCCACGCGCGCGGAACTGGATCTGTCGGGTTGGCCAGATACGGATATTTTCGCGCATTAAGGTAATCTACTTGCAAAAGGGTTGTCCTGCCAATGCTGCAAACCCCCAGAACATGGCGTTCCAGCATGTCCCTGACTGTGCGTCTGGTGCTGCCATTCGGGGCGTTGATTTTATTGTCGATGATTTTTCTGGCCTCGCGCAGCGTTGATCCCAGTCAGGCAGTGGCACTGGCCGAACTCGACATAGAGGAATTGACCCGCGAACCCCGCATCGGCACAGCGCGCTTTGCCACGGTGACCACCGACAACATGGCGATGGTGATTGACGCAAGAACCGTGCGCTCACCGGCAAACCCGCAACCGGGCGATCCTGTTCGTCTGATGCTGGAAAACCCCGATGGAATTGCAGAGTTTGGCAACGATAGCCGGGTTTTGTTCCGTTCGGATCATGGCGAACTTGATCAGATGACCGACCTGCTGACCATGACGGGCGCGGTAAATCTGCAAGATGAAAACGGCTATGTCGTGACAATGGACAAGCTGGAAGCCTTCATGGACAGATCCCGACTGGACGGGACAGGCGGCATTCACGGGCATGGTCCGCCCGGCGAAATTACGTCGCAATCACTGACAATTACACCACTGGAAAGCGGTGAAAACGGTTATATGCTTGATTTCATCGGTGATGTCAGGCTTCTATACACCCCGACAGACTGAAGGAGCAGGCATAGTGCAACACCACAGGATCTTGGCTTTCGCCCTAGGGGTTGGACTCTCTCTTGCCATGCAGACCGCTCATGTGCTTGCGCAGGGGACCGGGCTGAACTTCTCCGGGTTGCAAAACGTACGTGGCCTGCCGGTTGAGATTACGTCGGACAACCTGCAAGTAAACAACCAGACGGGCGAGACGATTTTTACCGGAAATGCCGTTCTGGGTCAGGGCGACATGCGACTGGCGGCCCCCGAAATCAGGATCATTTACGACGCTGCAGGTGACAACCGGATCGAACGGCTAGAAGCCTATGGGGGCGTCACACTGGTCACCGCCGAGGAAGCCGCAGAAGGGGAAACCGCCGTATATGAAGTGGCCGCGGGAACAGTGCGCATGCAAGGTTCAGTCCTGTTGACGCAGGGGCCGAATATTCTGTCTGGTGACCGGCTGTTCGTTGATCTTGAAACGGAACAGGGCCGCATGGAAGGGCGCGTGCGCACCCTGATCCAGACCAACCCCTGATCCTTAAATGAGTGTTGAACCGCAATCCGCCGATATGGCATCCCCTTCGCCCGCCGCGCCGGACACGGGCAAGATGCTGGAAATAACCCATCTTCAGAAACGCTATGGCAAGCGTGTCATTATCAAGGACGTGTCACTGACATTGCGCCCCGGCGAGGTGGTGGCCTTGCTTGGCCCGAACGGCTGCGGCAAGACCACGTGTTTCTATTGTATCGCGGGAATTGTGAAACACGAAGGCGGCGCGGTCTATATTGACGGCCAGAACGCGACCGGCCTGCCCCTGTTCCGGCGCGCGCGTCTGGGATTGGGGTATCTGCCGCAGGAAATGTCAATCTTCCGCGGGCTGAGTGTTGCGCAGAATATCATGTCGGTGCTGGAATTGCGCGAACCTGACAAACGGCGGCGGCGCGACCGGCTGGAAGATTTGTTGCAGGAATTTTCAAT
>SR_TP_S13solDRAFT_1000733_pt1 | contig 12113 bp, 13 predicted proteins | sample SodReaTP_S13sol_FD_11159 | JGI IMG/M metagenome (IMG submission 11159) | reverse complement strand
GGATCAGGGCGGCCGCGGCAACGCCTGCGACGATCACCTGGAGCAGGAAACGGGAGACTCTGGACATGTGATTTACAATAGCATGAGTGATTGGGGAAACGGGAGGCGTGAGGCGGGAGGAGATGGGCGTAACCCCCTCACCCCTCACCCCTAACGCCTAACGCCTAACGCCTAACACCTAACACCCAAGAGACAGCCATGACCCGTATCCATGAGATTGCCCGCCATGCCAACGAATTGCTGCAGGCGGACCGGTTCAATGACTACTGCCCCAACGGTCTTCAAGTGGAAGGTGCGCGACCGGTCCTGAAACTGGCCAGCGGCGTGACCGCAAGTCGCGCCTTCATCGAGGCCGCCCTGGAATGGGGTGCCGATGCCCTGCTGGTGCATCACGGCTATTTCTGGAAGGGTGAGGACGCCCGAATCACGGGCATGAAGCGCGATCGTCTGCGTCTGCTGCTGAACAACGACGTGAGTCTGCTGGCCTATCACCTGCCCCTGGATGCCCATCCCGAACTGGGCAACAACGCGCAGCTGGCCCGGCGACTGGGTCTCAAGGTGGATGGCGCCCTGAGGGAGGACGGCATCGGGCTCATCGGCAGGCTGCCTTCAGTCATGGATGCGCAGGCTCTGGGGGAGCATCTGCAAACCTGCCTGGGGCGGGCGCCCATGTGGATACCCGGTGCTGCGGCCTCCATCGAGCGCATCGGCTGGTGTACGGGCGCGGCCCAGGACTTCATTGAACAGGCGGTGGCGCTGGGTATGGATGCCTATATCAGTGGTGAGATCTCCGAGCAGACCGTGCATGTGGCCAGAGAGGCGGGGATCCATTATTTCGCTGCCGGGCATCATGCCACGGAGCGGGACGGTGCGCGGGCCCTGGGGGAGCATCTGGCGGGTGTATTCAAACTTCAGCATGTATTTATCGACATAGAAAACCCTGTTTAAAACAAAGGGTTGTGTCTACGCCCGAGGTTCATGCTTGACCTGAACCCCCAGTTCGGGAATCCTATCGCGTCTTATGTTGACCCCCAAAGGGCAGGAGAGCCCGCGCAACTGCGCGATGGCACCCTGCGGATGCCAAACCCGGCGCCAGACTCGGGTATCCAATACACAATTTTTGGTGTTTGACTCTCAGTGGGAGACTGTTAATGGCTAACGAAGGCGTTAACCAGGGCCGGCGTCGGTTTCTGGTCGCAGCCACAACCGTGGTCGGCGGTGCGGGTGTTGCCGCGGCGGTTGTGCCGTTTGTCGCGTCCTGGCTTCCCAGCGAACGGGCCCAGGCGGCCGGCGCGCCGGTAGAAGTGGACGTGTCCCAGGTGGAACCGGGACAACTGGTCCGTGTGGCCTGGCGCGGTCAGCCCGTTTGGATCGTGCGCCGGACCGAGGAGATGCTGGAGTCTCTGCCGGGCCTGAACCAACGCCTGCGCGACCCGGACTCCGAGGAGGTGGCCCAGCAACCTGCCTACGCCCAGAACATTCACCGCTCCATCAAGCCCGAGATCCTGGTGCTGGTCGGCGTATGTACCCATCTGGGTTGCTCACCGTCCTTCCGTCCCGAAGTGGCCCCCGATGATCTGGGTCCTGAGTGGCGCGGCGGTTTCTTCTGCGGCTGCCATGGCTCGCGCTTCGATCTTGCGGGCCGCGTGTACCGCAACCTGCCGGCCCCCACCAACCTGGTCGTCCCGCCGCACATGTACCTGTCCGACACCCTGCTTCTGGTGGGTGAGGACGAAGGAGTCGCATGATGAGCAAGTCACTCAACAACCTGGTGGGCTGGATCGACGATCGTTTCCCTCTGACCAAGATGTGGAACGAGCATCTGGCCGAGTACTACGCCCCGAAGAACTTCAACTTCTGGTACTTCTTCGGCTCCCTGGCCCTGGTGGTGCTGGTGATTCAGTTCGTCACCGGCATTTTCCTGACCATGTTCTACAAGCCTGACGCCGCCTACGCCTTTGCTTCCGTCGAGTACATCATGCGCGACGTGCAATGGGGCTGGTTCATTCGTTACATGCACTCCACGGGCGCCTCGGCGTTCTTCATCGTGGTGTACCTGCACATGTTCCGTGCGCTGCTGTACGGGTCCTACAAGAAGCCCCGCGAGCTGCTCTGGGTGTTCGGCTGGCTGATCTTTCTGGTGTTGATGGCCGAGGCCTTCATGGGCTACCTGCTGCCCTGGGGTCAGATGTCCTACTGGGGTGCCCAGGTGATCGTGAACCTGTTCGCCACCGTCCCCTTGATCGGGCCCGATCTGGTGACCTGGATTCGTGGTGACTTCCTGATCTCCGATGCCACCCTGAACCGCTTCTTCGCCCTGCACGTGGTGGCTCTGCCCCTGGTGCTGGTGATGCTGGTGGCGGTGCACATCATCGCCCTGCATGAAGTGGGTTCCAACAACCCGGATGGCGTGGAAATCAAGAAGAACAAGGGCGCCGATGGCAAGCCCGTGGACGGCATCCCGTTCCACCCCTACTACTCCGTGAAGGATATCGTGGGTGTGGGTGTGTTTCTGCTGCTGTTCTTCGCGGTGGTGTTCTTCGCACCCGAGGCGGGTGGCTACTTCCTCAAGGCCGCCAACTTCGAGATGTCCGATCCTCTGGTGACCCCGGACTTCATTCCCCCGGTGTGGTACTACGGTGCCTTCTACACCACCCTGCGCGTGGTGCCCGATCCGTTCCTGGGCGTGCTCACCATGTTCGGTGCGGTGTTCGTGCTGTTGTTCCTGCCCTGGGTCGACCGCAATCCGGTCAAGTCCATCCGCTACCGCAGCCCGGTACACAAGTTCAACATCATCTTCTTTGGTTTGAACTTCATCCTCATGACCTGGCTGGGTACCCAGCCTACCGATACGGTGCTGGTGGAGTGGGGTCTGCGTTCCACGGTGATCTACTTCATCTTCTTCTTCGTGCTGTGGTTCCACAGTCGGGAGCGCTCTCTGGTCATGAGCCTCATCTCATTCCTGGTGGTGGTGGCCATCTACACCGGCTATGACCTGACGCGGGTGGATTCCGAGACCGCCGGCCTGATCTGGGGTACATGGCTGTATCCGACCATCTATCTCGCCATTACCCTGCTGCTGCCCGCCTTCGTGCGGGGCTTGGGTAAAGACAAGGCAGTTCCGGAAAGGGTGACCGCGTGATGAAGAAGCTGATCTCCGTAATGATGTTCCTGGCCCTGATGGTGCCTGCCGCCTCCCATGCGGCGGGTCCCTCTGTGAAGGTGGACAAGGCCGATGTGGACGTGACCAACCAGGCCTCCCTGCAGCGTGGCGCGCGCTATTTCGTCAACTACTGCATGGGTTGTCATGAGGCCCAGTACAGCCGTTACTCCCGGGTCGGCCGTGACCTCGGCCTGAGTGAAGAGCAGGTTCGCGAGAATCTGATCTTCACCCGGGACGAGTTCGGTGATCCCACCCGGATAGGCGCCCTGATGAAGAATGCCTATAGCAAGCTGGATGCAGCCGAGGCCTTCGGCACCGCGCCGCCGGACCTGACCCTGGTGGCCCGGGTGCGTGGTGAGGACTGGTTGTACACCTTCCTGCGCAGTTACTACCTGGATGACACCCGCCCCATGGGTGTGAACAACACGGCATTCTCCAACGTGGGTATGCCTCACGTGCTCTGGGAGCTGCAGGGCTGGCAGGAAAAGGTGGTGGAAACCGATGCCAGTGGTCACGAGGTGACCCGCCTGGTGCAGGCGCAGGCCGGCGCCCTGAGCCCCGCTGAGTACGACAGCGTGGTACGGGATATCGTCACTTTCCTGTCCTACATGGGTGAGCCCATCCAGCATGAGCGCAAGGTCATCGGTATCTGGGTGATGCTGTTCCTGCTGGTCTTTATCGTGGTTGCCTACCTGATGAAGAAGGAATACTGGAAGGACGTGCACTGATCCAATAGTGCACTGCGGAAGGGCAGGGACGCCCATCCGTCATCTGTCGCGTTATAATGCATTGTCGGGTCCGGCAATGCGTCGCCGGGCTCGCGACCCCGATCCGTTGCGCGGCAGGCCCTTGAGGGCCGTTTCGCGCACATCCGATGGAGAAAGCCCATGGCGTTGATCGCCACCAGAAGGTCCGTGATGACCCTGTTTTCAGCCCCCCTCTGCGCCCAGAGTCACCGGGTGCGTATCGTCCTGGCGGAGAAAGACATCACCGTCGATATCATCAATATCGATCTCGATGACAAGCCGGAGGACCTCTCCGATCTTAATCCCTACAACTCCGTGCCGACCCTGGTGGATCGGGATCTGGCCCTGTACGGGCCCCAGGTTATCAGTGAGTACCTGGACGAGCGTTTCCCCCACCCGCCCCTGATGCCCGTGGACCCGGTCTCCCGGGCCGCTGCACGACTGGCCCTGTACCGTATCGAGCGGGACTGGTATGCCCTGGCAGAGGAGGCCGAGGCCGGTAACGGCATGAAGCTCCCGGCCAAGAGTCGCAAGATCCTGTTGGAGAGCCTGGTGGCCTCCGCGGACGTGTTCGCCATCAAGCCATTTTTTCTGAGTGATGAGTTCAGCCTGGTGGATTGCGCCATCCTGCCCATCCTGTGGCGTCTGCCCGCCTACGGCGTTGCGCCCAAGGACATCCCCAAGCCCATCGAGGACTATGCCAAGCGCCTGTTTTCCCGGCCTTCGTTCAAGCTGAGCCTCACCGAAGCCGAACGCGAGCTGCGGTCCTGAGGGCCTGGACACACCCGTGACCACGGAGCCCATGACATCCAGCCGTCCCTACCTGGTGCGGGCGATCTACCAGTGGATCGTGGACAACGGTCTTACCCCCCACCTGCTGGTGGATGCCGGCAACGATGATGTGCTGGTGCCAACCCAGTACATCGAGGGCGGACGTATCGTCATGAACATCGCCCCCATGGCGGTTCAGGGCCTGACCCTGGGCAACGAGGAAGTCACCTTCAGCGCCCGCTTCGGCGGCAAGCCCATGAGCGTCCAGGTCCCCGTGCGACGTGTGCTGGCCATCTACACCCGGGAAAACGGCCAGGGCATGATGTTTACCGACGAAGGTGATAGCGGGCCGTCTCCCGGTGGCCCATCCGACGGTGGCGACGGCCCACAGGATGGCGGCAAGGGCAGTCACCTCAGGGTCGTTAAGTAATTAAGAAGTGAGAATTGGGAAGTGCGAAGTTAGGCGTGCCGCAGCCTTGAGATCTGGGCAATCGCCGCTCCGGCCACTCCCCTGATTGATCTGGCGCATGTTCCGCGCCTATCGCTTCATTCCCTTCACTGATCTGTGATCCCCATGACAGTTTGGCGCCAGGGGTAAACCATACTCCTGCTCATCCGGATGCATTTTCAATCCGTGTCACATCGAGTCTGAGGAGATCATGACTATGAATCGCAGAACATTCACAAAATCCCTGTTGGCTGCCCTGGCCCTTGGTCTGGCCGCACCGTTTGCCGCACAGGCCCAGGAAGAGGAGGAGGTCTTCGGCCGTCAGCTGATGACCCAGCAGGAAATCCAGGAACACCAGCGCAACATGCGTACCCTGCAGGGCGGGGAGCGTGAGGCCTATCGCCAGTCACATCATGAGCGCATGCTCGAGCGCGCCCGGGAGCGGGGCGTGGAACTCCAGGAGCCCCGTGGCAACGGCGCCGGTCGACCGGAGGGTGCGGGCCGAGATCGTGGCTACGGACCGAGGGACGGCGGCGGGCGACCCGAGGGTGCCGGGCCTGACCGGGGTTATGGCAGCGGTCAGGGTGGCGGTGGGCGCGGCCCGGGCGGTATGGGTGGCCAGGGCCGCTGATCTTAGGGCCTGGATACCCCCTCATGAAATACCCCCTCATGAACAAGGGCCGCCCACTGGGCGGCCCTTGTTCATGAGGGGGTCATAGATCCGGGAAGCCCTTGCCCGGATTGAGGATGCCCGCTGGGTCGAACTGGGCCTTGATGCGGCGCATCAGGTCCAGGGTCTCCGGTTCGATCTCACGGTCCACGAAGGCGCGCTTGACAAGCCCGATGCCGTGCTCCCCGGACAGGCTGCCGCGCAGTCGCAGCACCAGGGAAAATACCTCGTCCAGGCACTGATCCGCGGCGGCCATCTGTTTCGGATCATCCGGGTCCACCAGCAGGTTGACGTGGATATTGCCATTGCCCGCGTGACCGAAGTTGACGATGGTGATGCCGTGGCGCTCGCCCAGGGCCTGCAGGCCGTCGATGAGTTCAGGGATGTGGGAGACGGGGACCACCACATCTTCATTGATCTTCTTCGGGGCGACGTTGCGCAGGGCTGGTGAAAGGGCCTTGCGGGTGGCCCACAGGGCCTTGATCTCCGCCTCGCTGCGGGCCACCTCGATACTCAGTGTGCCGTCCACCCTGGCAGCTCGGGAGACGGTCTCGGCGGCGGCATCCACGTAATCCGCCGGGCCGTCCACCTCGATCATCAGCAGTGCCCCGGCGCCCTCGGGCAGGTTTGCCTCGGAGTAGGCGCGGATCATCTCGATTGCGCGACGGTCCATGAACTCCAGGGCGCAGGGCGCCACGGGCTGGGCCATGATCGCAGCCACCGCCCGGGCGGCATCGCCCATATCCCGGTACACCGCCTGCAGGGTGCGCTTGGCTTCGGGCAGGGGGGTGAGCTTGAGGGTGGCCTCGGTGATGATGGCCAGGGTGCCTTCAGAGCCGATGATCAGGCGGGTGAGGTCGTAACCCACCACGCCCTTGGTGGTGTAGACGCCGGTGCGCAGCATGCGTCCGTCGCCGGTGACTGCGCGCAGGCCCAGGGTGTTCTCCCGGGGGGTGCCGTACTTGACCGCCCGGGGGCCGGCGGAGTTGTAGGCCAGGTTTCCGCCCACGGTACAGAAGGCGGCGCTGGTGGGGTCCGGGGGCCAGAAGAAGCCGTGCCGGGCGGCGGCATCCTGAACCGCCTGATTGGTGACGCCGGGCTGCACCACCATGAGCCGGTTGTCCGGATCCATCTCGATGATCCGGTCCATGCGCTCCAGGGACAGCACCACGCCCCCCTGCACGGGCACGGTGGCGCCGGTGGTGCCGGTGCCCCGGCCGCGGGCGGTCAAGGGTGTGCGGTGCCCGTGGCAGAGGCGTACCACGGCCTGAATCTGTTCGGCGTCGGTGGCGAACACCACCGCCTCGGGCAGGGCGTGCTGGCGGGAGTTGTCATAGCCGTAGGGCCAGCAGTCCCCGGGTTCCGTGAGCAGTGATCCTTCCGGCAGGGTGCGGGCCAGGGCCTCGAGCAGTGCGGTGTTGGCTTGGGTCATGGGGACAAGTTTACCGTGACCGCCGGGAGCGCGCTCAATCCACGGGGACATCGAAGGCGTTGGGGATCCACTGTACGGCCTCGTCTCCCTCCAGGGCCACCACATCGAAGCGCAGGGGACCCGGCGGCGTGCCGCGTACCATCAGGTAGTGGCGTGCGGCGGCATAGAGTCGGCGTTGCTTGGTGACGGTGACGCTGGCGGCGGCACCACCGAAGCGGCGGTTGCGCCGGGCCCTGACTTCCACGAACACGGTGGTGTTGCCATGGCGCATGACCAGGTCGATCTCCCCCGAGCGGCAGCGGTAGTTGGCCTCCAGCAGGCGCAGACCCTGGCCCTGGAGATAGGCCTGTGCCCGGGCCTCGCCGCGCCGTCCCTGGCGCTGACTGCTCATTGTCCGGTCCGACTCCCCTCAAGGGGGGCGGGACGGGTTGGCACTGGCGCGGGAGGTGCCATGGGGCGCAGGGTTCCCTGCCGGAATGAAGCCCAGTGCAGGTGTCGGTGGATGCGGCCCTCGGTGTCCAGGTACAGATTCCCGGTCAGGCCGGGCAGGCGCTCGCCAGGGCGCTGGTGCAGGTGTTCCAGCAGGGGAACGAGCTGGAAGGCGTCGTAGCCCATGGCCACCAGGCGGGGCAGTTGGCGGCTGCCGGGAGACAGGGCCTGGGTGAGACTGGCCCGCAGGGGGGCGCCCTCCACAGGCACGTCCAGCAGCCAGGGGATGTCCGCCAGGATCACGCCGTCCAGGTCCGCGTCGGCCTGGCTGTCCGGTTGTCCGCTGTAGGCGTGGGAGGTGCTCAGGATGGGCAGGTCACCGGCACGGTGGTAGCGCAGCTGGGGGGCGAGCAGGCGGGCCTCACGGGGCGAACCCACCATGAAGACCATGTCCAGGTCCTGTCGGCGGCGGGGTTCAAATCCCACGTTCTGGCGCAGGATGTTCTGCAGTTGGCGGTGGCGTCCCTGGCTCTCGCCGACGCCCAGGCCCTGGGTGATGGAGTTGGCGTAGTCGGTGGCCTGGGGGGCGTAGAACTGTGTCGCCAGGGTCATGCCGCCCAGTTCCTGGAAGCGCGCCGCAAAGCTGGCGCTCAGGCGTTCACCCAGCTCGTTGCGAGGTGCCAGCACCAGGGCATGGAGGTGGCCTTCGATGGCGGCGTGTTCCGCCACCTGGCGTGCCTCGTCTTCCGGGTTCAGACCAAACTGGTAGAGGCCTGCCGGCGGCGGTTCGGCACTGGGAACCTGGTTCAGGGCCAGCATGGGTACCGGCAGATAGTCGCTACGGGCGAACAGCTCCACGGCCCGGCGATCCAGGGGGCCGATGACCAGGGTAGCGCCATCCTGCACGGCCTGGTGATACAGGGTCCAGGCGGCCTCGGCCTGCTCACCACTGTCGTAGACACGCAGGCTGGGGCGGTCCTCGACGGGAAGACGATAATAGCTGGCCATCATGCCCTCGTAGATGGCCATGGACACGGTGCCCAGCCGACCGGTCATGGGCAAAAGGACGGCAATGCGCTCCGGGTAACGGCCAAGATCCGCCCATTGCTGGCGCAGCATGGGCAGAAACTCCCGGGTGCCTGGATGCACCGGGTAGCGCAGCATCCAGTCCTCCAGGGACGTTTCCAGGGCGGCGGGGCGAGGTGCGGTGCTGCGGGCTACCCGGGCCAGTCCCAGCCAGCCGGCGCTGGTGCTGTCCGGTGCCCGCAGTTCCAGTTCCCCGAGCTGTTCCCGATCCAGTCCCAGCAGGCTGTTCCACAAGGCCATGCGATTGGCCTCGATGCCCTGGGGGTCGTCCTGCCAGCGTTCCAGGTGGATGTGGGCCAGGGTCAGCGCCAGCCAGTCTTCCATGTAGGCGAGGACCCTGATGCGGGTTTCCAGGATGCGCCGGGCCAGGGGGGCGGGGCGGCCCTCCAGGTCCTCGGGCAACAGGGTCATGGCCCGGTAGGGATCGTCGTTCCACAGGGCCAGCCGTGCCTCGGACAGATTGGCGCGGGTGCGCTGGGTCGCATCCAGGTTCATGGGCCTGAGGTCATCCAGGGTCCGTGCGGCCAGGTCCGCATCCTCGGGTGTGGGGGGGGCGTCCAGCAGTAACTCCAGACCATGCAGGGCCAGCGGGATGCGCTCATCCTCGCGGGCCTGTTGCGCCGCGCTCAGGTACAGGCGTGCTGCCCCGAGGCTGTCGCCTTCCTGCTCCAGCATCCGGGCCTCGGCCAGGTCCACCGGGGGTTCCGTGGGCCGGGGCGTGGGCGCAGTACAGGCGGCGAGGGTCAGACCCAGGATGAGAACGGGGAGCAGGCGTGAGAGCAGTTGCAGGTTCATGGGGTGTCGCGGTGGTGTTGAGCGGGGCTTCAGGCGCGTAGACTGTCGCCCCGTGATGGGATTCGGCAGGCCAGTATCTTGGCGGGGGGGAAGAGTGTCAATTCAATCGGGCTCAATTGAGAAGGGCGTCCTGTACGTGGTGGCCACACCCATCGGCAATATGGGTGATATGAGCCCGCGGGCCCGGGAGGTCCTGGCGGCCGTGGATCTGGTGGCTGCCGAGGATACCCGGCGCACCGGTGCACTGCTGAGCCATTTCGGCATCAAGGCCCGGCAGCAGAGTCTGCACGAACATAACGAACCCCAGCAGGTGCCGGTCCTGGTGGGGCGTCTGCTGGGGGGCGAGTCCATCGCCCTGGTGTCCGATGCCGGCACGCCGCTGATCAGCGACCCGGGCTACCGGCTGGTGGCCGCCGCCCGGGGGGCGGGCCTGCGCGTCTCGCCCGTACCGGGCCCCGTGGCTGCCATGGCGGCCCTGTCCGTCAGCGGCCTGCCCTCGGACCGTTTTCTGTTCGAGGGTTTTCTGTCCGCCAAGTCATCGGCTCGCCGCCAGCGCCTGGAGGCCCTGGCGGCGGACCCGCGCACACACATCTTCTACGAATCCAGTCACCGGATTGCCGCCTGCCTGGCGGACATGCGTGACGTGCTGGGCGGCGAGCGTCGCGCCGTGGTAGCCCGGGAACTGACCAAGACCTTCGAACAGGTGCAGGATGGCAGCCTTGAAGAGCTGTGCACCTGGCTTGCCAGCAACGAGGATCACGGCAAGGGCGAATTCGTGGTGCTCACGGCGGGCGCCCCCGAGGTGGCGGATGAAGGCGTCACGCGGGAGGCGGAGCGGGTGCTGCGGCTGCTGCTCGATGAACTGCCGGTGAAAAAGGCGGCGAAGCTGGCCGCCGAGATCACCGGGCTCGGAAAGAATCTGCTGTATGCGCGGGCGGTGGAGTTGAAGTCGGAGTAGGCAAAGGGTTTAGCCGTGACGCAGAGGCGCTAAGGCGCAGAAGGATGTCAAGGTGCGCTATTAACTGGTCAGTTGTGGTCGGAGAGTTGTTTTACACCTCGCTCTAATTTCTCCCCTTTTTTCAGCCTTCCCGGCAGTAATTTGTCATCCATCATAAATAATGAACTTTTCACAGCCTGGTAAAAGGTGGAAACTCACGAGCGTGCACGGACAGGAAGCCGTCATGGGCGCCGGTCCATGTTGAATATCAACCAAACCATAGGGACATGAAGCACATGAACGCCATCCGCACGAAAAAGCCTCTCATCACTTTCGACCAAATTCTCCAAAGCTATGGAATTGGAGGCCTGACACAATGAAGTGTCCCCACTGCAATAACTCGGTCGGCTGGTTCAAGGGCCTAAAGAGGATCAAAACCGGCGACAGCAAGGCAAAGATTCTTGCGTGCCCGGCATGCGGCGAGGCGGTGCAGCGCCATTTCAACTGGAAGCTGTTTTTCGTGCTGATGCCTGTCATGGCCATTCTGCTTTTGTTTGTAGTCAGGCCCACGGTGGAAGCTACCGGGCTTTCTTACCTAATCGGTGTGGACTCCGGCCTTATGGGGGTTCTCGCCATGTTGCCGTGCTACTACCTCAAGGATGCGGTCGCAGCATGAAGAGGCAGAATGGGGCAGCGATAATCCTGGTGTATTTGCTGTTCGGGTGTGAGCCTGCAGTCGAACCGTCTCGGCAAGAGACTCGGGCTGTCTGGGAGGATGTCGTTGAAGACATGGTCAAGGAAATAGGCGAGTTGCAGCTTGAAGTTAGGCGCCATGCCCTCGCTGCTCTCAATGATTCAGATGACGGTTTCGTGCAAGAGTTGACGCATCGAAGAGAGAGTGGCCACGGTTTGAGTGCCCAAGATGAGGCGCGTTATAGGCGGATCATTGCTGAGATCGAGACCGCTACATTACAGATACAGGAGCTGAATGAGCGAGTTGCGGTGTTGGCTGTTGAGCTCGCTGCGATCTCTGTCGCTATGGTTGATCGGTGTCAGTACGAGCCGGAGTTTCGTAGTGAGATAGCTGCAATGCGTGATCGGGTGCTAAGTCAGTTCCCTCATGCAGAGTCGCAATTTTGGATGCGAAAATGGGAGTATGATCGAGAATTGCCTGAGCTTGGTTTCGATGAGGTCGGGTGTCTGCAATTAGAGGCGAGATGGAAAAATCGAAAGCATTGAGCCCTGATCAACATGCGTAGGCGGTTCGTAACGGGACACCCACAATCCGATTCGAGCGGGGAACGTGCCTTTACTCCTAACCCCTAACGCCTTTCCCCTCACCACTCACCCCTTGTAACTTTCCCATTCCCGCGTACTCTTACGCCCCGGAGTCGGCCAGACAGTCGCTGCGGCGTTTTCGTCGTGGAGGAAAGTCCGGGCTCCATAGGGCAGGGTGCCAGGTAACGCCTGGGCGGCGCGAGCCGACGGAAAGTGCCACAGAAAACATACCGCCGATGGCCGGGGCGCAAGCCCCGGATCAGGTAAGGGTGAAAAGGTGCGGTAAGAGCGCACCGCGCGGGTGGCAACACTTCGCGGCACGGTAAACCCCACCCGGAGCAAGGCCAAATAGGGGTGC
>SR_TP_S13solDRAFT_1000732_pt1 | contig 12113 bp, 9 predicted proteins | sample SodReaTP_S13sol_FD_11159 | JGI IMG/M metagenome (IMG submission 11159) | reverse complement strand
ACCGAACCGGTCCTGACCCGGCACCTGCCGCAGGCGGCGAAGCCGCTGTTTTCCCACGGACTGCGTCGGCTTCTGGTTCGCTTGGGCAGTCGCTATCGCGATCGGGTCGACCAGCTCCTAGAGGCCCGTCGGGCCCTGCAGATCCGACTCGATGACGGCGCGGTGCCTGATTTTCCCGCCGAAACCGCCGAGATCCGCAGATCCGACTGGAAGGTGGCGCCGATTCCGCACGATCTGCTTGATCGCCGCGTCGAGATTACCGGGCCGGTCGACCGCAAGATGATCATCAACGCCCTGAATTCCGGTGCGAAGGTCTTCATGGCCGATTTCGAGGATTCCTCGACGCCGAGCTGGGAGAACATGATCGACGGGCAGATCAACCTGTTCGACGCGGTACGCCGCAGCATCGAATTCACGGCCGACGGCGGCAAGCACTACCGGCTCGAGCCCGATCCGGCCGTGCTGATCGTGCGGCCGCGCGGTTGGCATCTGGACGAAAAGCACGTCCTCGTCGAGGGCCGTCCGGTGCCGGGCGGCATCTTCGATGCGGCCGTCTACCTCTACAACAACGCCCACGCGCTGATCAACCAGGGCAGCGGGCCCTACCTTTACCTGCCCAAGCTGGAAAATCGGCACGAGGCCGAGCTGTGGGAGCGGGTGCTGACCGATATCGAGGGCGCGCTCGAGCTCAAGCCCGGCACGATCAAGGTCACCGTGCTGATCGAAACCATCACGGCGGTGTTCGAGATGGACGAGATCCTGCACGCGCTCAGAAGCCGCATCGTCGGCCTCAACTGCGGGCGCTGGGATTATATATTCAGCTATATCAAGCGTTTCCGGAAACATTCTGACAAAGTGCTTCCGGATCGCGCGCAGGTCACGATGACCGTTCCGTTCCTCAAGGCCTACTCGCAACTGCTGATCAAGACCTGCCATCGCCGCGGCGCCTTCGCCATGGGCGGCATGGCCGCGCAGATTCCCATCAAGGGCAACGAGCAGGCCAACGAGGCGGCCATTCAGAAGGTGCGCGAGGACAAGCAGCGCGAGGCCGGCGACGGCCACGACGGTACCTGGGTCGCCCACCCGGGCCTGATTCCGCTGGCCATGGAGATCTTCGACGAACAGCTCGGCGACAGGCCCAACCAGCTCGACCGGCTGCGCGAGGACGTGTCGGTCAGCGCCGGCGATCTCGTCGCTCCCTGCAAGGGGACGATTACCGAAGCGGGCGTCAGAGGCAACATCAACGTCGCCATCCGCTACATGGGCGCCTGGCTGGGCGGGCAGGGCTGCGTGCCGATCAACCATCTGATGGAAGACGCCGCAACGGCCGAAATCGCCCGGGCCCAGCTGTGGCAGTGGGCCCGCCACGCCCGCGGCGTGCTCGAGGACGGCCGCGATATCGATCTGGAGCTGATCCGGCGCTGGCAGGGCGAAGAGCTCGAGAAGATTCGCGCCGACGTCGGCGACGAGATGTTCTCGTCCGGGCATTTCCTGGCCGCGGCCGAGTTGCTGCTCGATGTGACCGCCAGCGACGACTTCACCGAATTTCTGACCTTGCCGGCCTACGACCGGCTCGACTGACCACCACCGGAGCAAGACCGCATGAACAAGGACGTCACCCCGATCATCGAGATGGAACGCGACTGGCTGGAGAATCCTCGCTGGAAGGGCGTGGAGCGCCCCTACGATGCGCACGAGGTGGTTCGCCTGAGAGGCAGCGTCACCATCGAGCACACCCTGGCCCGCATGGGCGCTGAAAAGCTCTGGAGGCTGATGCACGAGGAGGAGTTCGTCAACGCACTCGGTGCGCTGACTGGCAACCAGGCCATGCAGCAGGTCCGGGCGGGCCTGAAAGCCATCTACCTGTCCGGTTGGCAGGTGGCGGCGGATGCCAATATCGCCGGACAGATGTACCCGGATCAGTCGCTGTACCCGGCCAATTCCGTACCTGCGGTGGTGCGGCGGATCAACAACACCTTCGTGCGCGCCGACCAGATCCAGTCGGCCGAAGGGAAGGGCGATATCGACTGGTTCGCGCCGATCGTCGCGGACGCCGAGGCCGGCTTCGGCGGGGTGCTCAATGCCCACGAGCTGATGAAGGACATGATCGATGCCGGCGCCGCCGGTGTGCACTTCGAGGACCAGCTCGCATCGGCCAAGAAATGCGGTCACATGGGCGGCAAGGTGCTGGTGCCCACGCGCGAGGCGGTGCAGAAGCTCGTCTCCGCCCGCCTGGCAGCCGACATCGCCGGTGTCCCGACCATCATCATTGCCCGAACCGACGCCATGGGCGCCAGTCTGCTGACCTCCGATATCGACCGGGCCGACCAGGAGTTCATCACCGGTGATCGGACCTCGGAGGGCTTCTACCGCACGCAGGCCGGTCTGGACCAGGCCATTGCCCGCGGGCTCGCCTACGCCCCGTACGCCGACCTGCTCTGGTGCGAGACCTCGAAGCCGGATCTGGGCGAAGCCAGGCAGTTCGCCGAGGCCATCCGGGCCGAGTACCCGGACAAGCTGCTGGCCTACAACTGCTCGCCGAGCTTCAACTGGAAAAAGAACCTTTCCGATGCCGAAATCGCGAGCTTCCAGAAGGAGCTGGGCGCAATGGGCTACAAGTTCCAGTTCATTACCCTGGCCGGCTTTCATGCCCTCAACCACAGCATGTATCAGCTTGCCAGGGGCTACAGGCAACATCAGATGTCGGCCTATGTGGAGCTGCAGCAGGCTGAATTCGCGGCCGAATCACAGGGTTATACCGCCACCCGCCACCAGCGCGAGGTCGGCACCGGCTACTTCGACGAGCTGACGCAGGCGATCAGCGGCGGCGAGTCGTCTCTCGGCGCGCTGTCGGGTTCGACCGAGGAAGACCAGTTCGACAGCGCCCGGAGCGCTTGAAAACCACTCACGGCTGCCGCAGTATGATGAGCATGTTGAATGTCATTTGCTGCGGCAGTCGATGAGCAACAAGGAACAGCACAACGCCCCCGGCAGCGGTGACGGCCTGGCGCTGCAGGAGGCCCGGCCCAAGGTCCGCAAGCCGCCCTTGTACAAGGTCGTCATCCTCAATGACGACTACACGCCGATGGAATTCGTGGTCGAAGTGCTGCAGCGCTTTTTCAGTCTGTCGCGCGAAAAGGCGACCAGCATCATGCTGCATGTCCATACCCGCGGCCGCGGAGTCGCCGGCATCTATACATACGAAATTGCCGAGACCAAGGTGGTCATGGTCAATGACTACGCCCGCGAGCACGACCACCCGCTCCAGTGCACACTGGAGGAAACGGGCGCATGAATCGCCGCCGGGAATCATCCGGTGGGGAAAGGGTCTTAAGCCAGGAACAGCCGCAAGCGCAGGGTCGCAATCATGTTCAGCAAGGATCTTGAACTATCCATCTCGCAGGCCTATCACACGGCCCGCAGCAACCGCCACGAGTTTCTGACCGTCGAGCACCTCCTGCTCGCCTTGCTGGATAATGAGTCGGCGCGCGAGGTGCTGCAGGCCTGTGGCGTCGACATCCAGCTGCTGGGTCACGAGCTGGATCGGGTGCTGAGCGAATCGGTGCCGGTGCTGTCGGAAGGCGACCAGCGCGACACACAGCCGACCATCGGCTTTCAGCGAGTATTGCAGCGAGCGCTCTATCACGTGCAGTCGGCCGAGCGCAAGGAAGTGCTCGGCGCCAACGTGCTTGTGGCGATGTTCAGTGAGAAGGACTCACAGGCGGTCTACCTCATGGGCAAGCAGGACCTGGTCCGGCTCGATGTGGTCAATTATCTCTCGCACGGTATCGCCAAGACCGATGAGACCGGACCGCAGGCAGGTACCCAGGCGGCCGGGCAGGCGGGCGACCATGCCGCTGCCGAAGAGGAGAAATCGGCACTGGCCAGCTATGCCACCAACCTCAACGAGCGGGCGAAGGCCGACAGGATCGATCCGCTGATCGGCCGGGCGCTCGAGGTCGAGCGCACCATCCAGATCCTCTGCCGCCGACGCAAGAACAATCCACTCTATGTCGGTGAGTCCGGTGTCGGCAAGACCGCGCTCGCCGAAGGCCTGGCGCTGCGGATCGTTCGCGGTGAGGTGCCGGAAGTGCTCGGCGATGCCGAGATCTGGGCGCTGGATCTGGGCGCCTTGCTGGCCGGCACCAAGTACCGGGGCGACTTCGAGAAGCGGCTCAAGGCGGTGCTCTCGGAATTGGGCAGTCGTGACAAGGCCGTTCTGTTCATTGACGAGATCCACACCATCATCGGTGCCGGCGCGGCTTCCGGCGGTGTCATGGATGCATCCAACCTGATCAAGCCGGTGCTGGCCAACGGCGAGTTGCGCTGTATCGGTTCGACCACCTTCGAGGAGTACCGCGGCGTGTTCGAGAAGGACCGCGCCCTGGCCCGCCGCTTCCAGAAGATCGATATCGTCGAGCCTTCGGTCGGCGAGACGATCGAGATTCTCAATGGCCTCAAGTACCGTTTCGAAGCACATCACGGCGTCATGTACACCACCGAGGCCCTGGAGGCGGCTGCCACGCTTTCTGCACGGCACATCAACGACCGCCATTTGCCGGACAAGGCCATCGACGTGATCGATGAGGCCGGCGCGCGCGAGCGGCTCAAGCCCGAGGAGGAGCGCGCCGGACAGATCGGGTTGACCGAGATCGAGGAAGTCATCGCGACCATGGCGCGCATCCCGCCGCGCCAGGTTTCGCGCTCCGACCGCGACGCACTCAGGACGCTGGAGCGCGACCTGAAAATGGTCGTTTTCGGGCAGGACGAGGCGATTTCGACCCTGGCTTCGGCCATCAAGATGTCCCGCTCGGGCCTGGCCGATGTCGACCGGCCGATCGGAAGCTTCCTGTTTGCCGGCCCGACCGGCGTCGGCAAGACCGAGATCACGCGCCAGCTGGCGATGACCCTGGGCATCGAGCTGATCCGCTTCGACATGTCGGAGTACATGGAAGCCCACACGGTCTCGCGCCTGGTCGGTGCGCCGCCCGGCTACGTCGGTTTCGACCGTGGCGGATTGCTGACCGAAGCGGTCACCCAGACACCACACGCAGTGCTGTTGCTCGACGAAATCGAGAAAGCACACCCGGATGTCTACAATCTGCTGCTGCAGATCATGGACCACGGCAAACTCACCGACGCCAACGGCCGAACGGCCGATTTCCGCAACGTGATCGTTGTGATGACGACCAACGCCGGGGCTGAAATCATGAGCCGACGGGGTATCGGCTTCATGCCTTCGGACAATGCCACCGACGGCATGGAGGCCATTCGCAAGCAGTTCACGCCGGAGTTCCGCAACCGGCTCGACGCCATCATCCAGTTCCGTTCCCTGCCGATCGACGTCATCCTGAAGGTGGTCGACAAGTTCCTGATGGAAATGGAGAATCAGCTCGCCGACAAGGGCGTGAGCGTCGAGGTGAGCGGCCAGGCGCGCCAGTGGCTGGCCGATCACGGTTTCGACGAGAAAATGGGTGCCCGGCCGATGAAGCGCATCATCCAGGAGCACATCAAGCGGCCGCTGGCCGACGAGCTGCTGTTCGGTGATCTGGCCGGTGGCGGTGAAGTGACGGTCAGCGTCAGTGAAGACGGCAGTGGGCTGGAGCTTGCTTGCCGCAGCAGGGCGGCGGCCGAACCGGTCGCCGAGTAGGCGGCCGGTCCTACTTCATTCGATACGTGATGCGGCCCTTGCTCAGGTCGTAAGGCGTCATTTCGACCTTGACGCGGTCGCCGGTCAGGATGCGGATATAGTGCTTGCGCATGCGTCCCGAGATGTGGGCGGTGATCACATGCCCATTGTCGAGTTCGACGCGGAACATGGTGTTGGGCAGGGTCTCGAGCACCCGACCTTCCATTTCGATATGTTCGTCCTTGGCCATGCCTTCCTCTGGAATCATTAAAACCGCGTTATTTTGACAGCTTTCTTGTCAGACGCAAGCGCCATGCCGCAAATCGGCATGCAAGCGCACATCCACCGAAAAAATGGCGGGCAGGGGTTGACAGGCTGAGCTTTCCGGCTAAAATTCTCACTCTTTCGCGGGAATAGCTCAGTTGGTAGAGCACAACCTTGCCAAGGTTGGGGTCGCCGGTTCGAGTCCGGTTTCCCGCTCCAGCTTCAGGAAGGCCCGGGTTTCCCGGGCCTTTTTCGTTGTACTCCCGCTGCTGTAAGGATCGGGCGCTTGGGGTACAATCGGTCCCGCCTCCGGCCAGGTGGCAGAGTGGTGATGCAGCGGCCTGCAAAGCCGTGTACCTCGGTTCGATTCCGGGCCTGGCCTCCATTTTTCTCCGCGCGGGCTTGAATCGGCGTTGTGTTTGAGCCTTTCGGCGATTCAACCGCCGGCCTGGTCGATCGCGGAGCGGATGAGCGGATGCGGGTGTTTGCGCCATTCATCCGGAAGCTGCGCGACCAGTTCGGCAAGCCAGGCCTCGTCTGCAGCATCGTCGCTTTCGAGCTGCTCCCGGATCTCGTCCAGTACCGCAGGCAACAGACCCTGGCGGGCGGCAGCCCGTCGCAGGTCCACGACAAAGTCCCCGTCGACGCGCGAGGGGTGTCGGGTCAACTCGTGCTGAGCGTGGGCGCTGCCTTCGAATGCTGCCTGTTTGAGCCAGAACACGGCGCTATCAATGTTCTGCCTGATGCCGTTGCCGGAATAGAATCGCTCGGCCAGGTCGAGCTGGGCGCGTTCGATGCCGGCACTGGCCGCTTTGTATACGACCTCGACCAGGGCTTCATGATCGATCGAGTCGACGTCGATCTGCAGCGTGTCCGCCAGCCACGCGGCACGATGCGCGGCGACCAGGTCGTCTCCGGCTTGCTCCAGGGCCTCTCGCAGTTCCCGACGCGTGGCCCCGCCATTGGGTCGGTCTGAATCGTCCAGGTTGAAGATGATGGTCTGGACTATGCTGCGCGGCAGATCATCCGGCGCTTCCTCGAGCCATTCGAATTCCCATCTCGACAGTGCATGAACCGCACTTTCGTCGAAGATATCCTGCGGATCGCTGAAGATGACGTGGGGCAGCTCGATGTCCCCATCGGCGGTGACCCAGGCACCGAGCTTGACTACCCCCATGATGCCGCGATCGGCGGCCTCGCGTGGATAGCGGGGTGGCAGGCGTTCGATGCGCACCGCCTTGCCGAACAACTGGTAACGGTCGCCCTCGCTGTGCTCCCACTCGATTTCCTGGTTGCGACAGTTGCTGTCGCACGCCAGCGGTTCGTGGGCCTTCACCAGTGCATTGCGACCATATCGGGCCTGCCAGTCGGCAAAGCCTTCGTCGACTCGCCGGCGCTGCCGCTCGTCGAGCGTTCCTTCAACGATACGCATTGCGTCGGCTGCGGGCTGAAAGTCGTGTTCGGCCGCCAGCCGGATCCAGCGCGCAGCCTCGATCCGATCTGCCTCGCCGCCCAGGCCGTTGAGAAGCATCACCCCGAGGTTGAACTGGGCCTCGATGAACCCGGTCTCGGCCATGCGCGCGAAGGCCGTTCGTGCTGCTGCGTGATCGCCGCGTTCGTAGGCGTCAACCGCCTCGGCGAAGCTGACCGGTGTGGCGGCCGCGGCAACTGCGTGAACGAGCAATACGGCCAACAGTATGCTGAGATGCGGCATGAATCCTCCAGTCTGTCATCCCCTGCGAAAACGAACCTAACGGCAAGTGCGCAGGCGCGTCAAGCTCCTGGGCTGGTTCAGACCTTGGGTTTCATGGCGTCCGCTCCGCCGCCCCTGGCGCTCGCGGCCAGGGCGATATTGGCCGATCTCATGATCAGCGCCGTCAGGCCGAGCAGCATCACGATCATCAGCGCCGCCAGCCAGCGCCGGTATGACTGGGCCTGGTAGACCCCGCCCGAGCCGATGCTCTCCATTCGCTCGGGCGGGTAGGGCATCCTGTACTGCGTGGCCAGGTTGCGAATGCCGGAGAAATTGATGACCGGGATTTCCTGCTGCAGGTAGTGGCCCATGACCGACGGCATCCTGAATGCGGCGGCGGGGGCCGTGCGGCTCAGGCCGCCTGAAAAATAGTGGTCGATGCGGTTGGGTCCGGTAGTGGCGGTGCCGCCACCAACGTTGATCAGGGCCTTGACCGGCTTGCCCGATCCGGATTGGTTGTAGACGCGAATGCGTTCGATCACGGCTTCTTCGTAACTGCCCGGAACCAGCAGCTCGACGCCGGCCTGTTCGGCGGTGCGCCGGATCAGGTCGATGGCCCGATCATCGAGCCCGATGCCGCGATCCTCGATGCCGCCCAGGGTGACCGCGGCCGCCTTGATGTCGATCAGCTGGGCGTCGCGCAGCTCGCGCGTGATATCGAGCCAGCCAAACCCCGGGATGTTCGCACCCCACTGGGATGCCGAGCCCGAGACGATGGTGGTGGCTTCGATGCCCATGGACTCGAGCGCGGCGTAGACGGCCAGGTTGAGCGCAGGAAACGAACCCGACACGGCTACCGCGACTCGGTCACCGGGTTCGACCCCGGCTTCGACCAGCAGGCGGATGACCACGGCCGCCCAGTTGGGATTGATCGTGGCCTGCTTCGATTCCAGGTCGCCGCTGGTGCTGGTCAGCGGCGACGTGGCCACGCCGATCAGGCCGGATCGAAGCGGGTCGACATCCGGGTTGATCGGTTCGATGCGGCCCCGGATCGGTCGCAGGGTTTCGATGCTCTGCTGCACCAGGCGTGCGGCGTCGAGCATTTCGCTGTAATAGTCGGAGGCTTCCTGCCGGGTGAAGGTTTCCACCACCGTCAGGGCGGCGACCGCTGCAACGGCGAGCATGAGAAGCGCCGGCATGGGAATCGAGGAGGGCCGCCAGTACAGCTTCTGTGTCCGTGACTTCATCGCAGCAGTTCCTCGAGGACGGTGGACAGCTCGGCGCGGTTCCAGGCCTGCTCGGTCTCGTAGGCCATGAGCGCATCGGGCATGATGAGCACGAGAATGAGTCGAACCAGCACCGCGGAAACGATCAGCCCGACCAGGGTCTTTGCAACACCCTGGCGGTCGAACCAGATCGCGATGAGCCCCGGAATGATGTAGCCGATCACGCTCAATTCGAAATAGGTGAATTGGGTCGAGCCGATGCCGTCGGCTTCACCCACCGGAAAGCTGAGCACGCCGCCCATGCTCATGTCGATCAGACTGCCGGACAGGTAGCCGAACAGGATCATCAAGGCCGTCTTGCGGCGGCCGTAAACGACCATGAAGCTCGAAAGGGTTCGCACGATGATATAGGTCAGGTAGGAGGCCAGGATGGTCAGGGCCACGCTCCAGGGCTGCAGCAGCTTGAGCGCAATATAACCGGGCACCACGAGGCCACCTGCGGCCAGCCCGAAGACCTCGACCAGCAGCAGGGTGACCAGCAGGCCGATGCCGATCGACACGGCCAGCAGATTGAGCAGGATCATAGCGGTTGGCTCCGGGTGGAACGATTGTTGAAATGGCGGGCCAGTTCCGCACCGCCGCCATGGACGTTGCACATGCCCACGATCAGGGCGCTGCCCTGGGTGTGTTCGAGCACGATTTCGAATGTCTCGTTGTGGTCGAGCCCTTCGGCGACGGTCATGTCGCCTGGCCGGATGCCGGCCTTGACGGCCGCGCGGGCAAACAGCAGCGTTCCGCTGCCCATCAGTACGTAGTGATCGGCGGGCGTCCAGCGACTGGCCACCTCGGCCAGCTGCTGCGAGCGCTGCGGTCGGTCGAAACGGCAGTTGACGACGGCCAGCTTGTAGCGACCCCGGCCGTAGTGCCGGACCACCTGCTCCCAGATCATCTCGGTCGAATCGGGATCGTTGGCCGCGAAGGCATTGACGAACACGATGTCGCGGCCGAAGAAATCGATCGTCTGAACGCGGGTCGCACCCACTTCGGGGGCAAGCTGCTGCATGCCTCGCAACGCCAGTTCGCGCTCGACCCCGATATCCCGGCATACGGCCAGGGCGAGCGCGACGTTCTCCGCATGTTCGGCATAGCGGAACCCGGCCATCTCGGCCTTGCTGACGGACTTCACGTCCTCTTCCGTGACGGCGTGAAGCTCACTGCCCCGATCCTCGGCGGCCATGCGGAAAATATCCAGATACTGGCGCTCGGCGGTGAATACCCGCGTCTCGAACGGTGTGGTTCCGGCCAGCGCCAGCGCGACGTCACGCGCAGTCGGGCCCATGATGTCGAGGTGGTCGGCGCGGGCATTGGTGATCACACCATGGGTGGAACGCACCATCTGCCGCTCGGACATTTCCTGGTAGTGCGGCTGCAGCGCCATGCACTCCATCACGATCACCTCGGGCTCGAAGCCGACCAGGCGCCGCATCACGCGCATCTGTTCGATGATATTGGGCTGGTTGGGGCGGTGGAGCGGATAGTCATCGCCATCGGGCCCGGTCACTGCGGCGAACGATCCGGTGGTCTTGGAGCAGACACGCAGGCCGCCAGCCCTGAGTCCGGCCGCGATCAGGCGCACGACGCTGGTCTTGCCGCGGGTACCGTTGACATGGATCCGGATCGGCAGGCGCGAGAGCGCGCGGCGATGAATCAGCTGCTCGATCAGTCCGAGCCCGATCAGTACAAGCGCGATGGACGCGATCGTCACAATGGCGAACGTGTTGGTGATGGCTGTTGCCTCGCGGACAATATCGGCCGAATCTTAAGGCAGGCACCCCGGAAATGGTAGGGAGGCCCTGAAGATCGATCCGGCGCCGATGTGGGCTGTGCTCAGCCGGGTTAAGATTCACCCAAGCGGCCCGGATGGCGGAATTGGTAGACGCACGGGACTTAAAATCCTGCGGTGGCAACACCGTGCCGGTTCGAATCCGGCTCCGGGCACCAGCCGCCTTCCATTGCTTCGTCCGAGTTCACGCAGGGTTGCGGAAACCGCCCGGGCCTGTGGGCCGGGGTCCTGCGTCTTCACGCCGGCCTCACGATTCATTGATGTTCCGTCGATATCCCTCGAATAACGTGCAGGTTCCCCAACCAACGTTCGAGGGCAAGACGATGAAAGTGTTCAAACCGATGATTGCTATTGCTGCCCTGGTGGCCACATCCTCCGTTGTGGCAGATGCCAGGGTCAGAGTGGTGCACGCTGCGCCGTTCAGTGATTCCCCGGAGGGCACCTCCGTTACGGTCACGGTCGATGGCAGCCCGCTGCTCGAGGACTTCCGCTTTGCCGACTTCACCGGCTATGTCGATCTGCCGGCGGGCAGCTACGACCTGGCGGTGACGCCCACCGGGGCCGCCGAGCCGGCCATTACCGCAACGGTCGAGGTCGAGGACGGTGTGGACTACACGGTGCTGGCGGTTGGCAATGGTTCCGAACAGGCGCTGTCACTCTGGCCCCTGGTCGACGATGCGGCCGATCCGGGTGAGGGCAGTCTCGGTCTACGCGTGGTGCACGCCGCCCCCTTCGCTGCCGACTCACAGGCGACCGAGGTTTCCATCCGGACGGCCGGCGGCGCCGTCGTCAATGGTCTGACGGCTGTGCCGTACTTCGCCGAAAGCGGTTTCTTTGCCGTGCCGGCGGGCAACTACGACCTCAAGGTGGCTTCGGTCGATGGTTCGGTAAACCTGATCGACCCGCTTCCGGTCGATCTTCCGTCAGGTCTCGATGTCACGCTGATCGCCCTCGGCGACGGTCGCAACCAACCGCTCGGAATCCTGGCACTGCCGGTTGGCCTGCTCGAAACGCGCGCGCCGGTCGACAACAGCATCATTGGCTGGTGGTACTCCGAGAACGCAGCCGACGAGGGCATCCTCCTGCAGCCGGTACCGGCCCGCAATCAGCTCGTCGGTACCGTCTACACCTATGCTGCGGATGGCTCGGGCGAGCAGCGCTGGTTCACGTTCGATTCCGGTGAAGGTGGCTTCGACGGCCGCGAGGCGATGGCCACGCTCTACACGGCGAGCGGCGCCACCCTGGCGGGAGACGAGCCGGCCCAGATCGAAGCGGTCGGTACGGTCGGCCTTGAATTCCTGTCGTGCTCCGAGGCGGTGGCCACCGCCATGCTGGACGGCGGCGGGGAGGCCACATGGACGCTCGACCGCCTTGTCCAGACCGTAGACTGCACGCTGGATTCGGACTGACCCGCATCCAGCTCGACAGCTGAAGTTCGCACCGGCCGCCGTTGCGGCC
>SR_TP_S13solDRAFT_1000731_pt1 | contig 12113 bp, 11 predicted proteins | sample SodReaTP_S13sol_FD_11159 | JGI IMG/M metagenome (IMG submission 11159) | reverse complement strand
CGATGCCAGCGGCTACAAGGTTCGAGGCCGCTGGACCGCCGACCTGGTCTGGGCCGGCGCGAGCTCGAGCAACGTCGACATCTACCGTGACGGTTCGCTGCTGACGACGGTGTCGAATTCCGGCAGTTACACCGACGCCACGGACTTCCGCGGTGGCGGCAGCCTGACCTACCAGGTCTGCGAGGCGTCCACCAGCACCTGCTCGGACAGCGTGACGGTCAACTTCTGATCGCAAGTCCGCATTCGTCCTGATCGACGGACGGGGCCTGGTCACCACGCGGTGGCCAGGCCTTTTTCGTGCGGCATGCCGACAGCGTGACTTGTGGCGGATGCACGCTCGCGGCGCTTGGGGTAATTTGGCCACCATGCATTCACTCGCAATCGGGGTTTTCGATGAAATTCTTCCTCTCTTTTGCCGCAGCCACCTTGCTCTGCGGTGCTTCCGTGCCTGCCGCAGGCCAGTCCGCTGACGCCACCCGGCTGCTGTCCCAGCCTGCCGTGTCGGGTGATCACCTGGCTTTCGTCTACGCCGGCGACCTCTGGGTCAGCGACCGCGACGGCCGTGATCCGCGCCGCCTGACTTCCGCTGCGGCCGAGGAGAACAACCCCCATTTTTCGCCGGATGGGGCACAGATCGCCTATGCCGCCGACTTCGAGGGCAACACCGATGTGTACGTGATCCCGGTCGAGGGCGGGCAGCCAAGACGCCTGACCTGGCATCCGGGCAGTGACGTGCCGGTCGGCTGGAGCGCCGATGGCAGCGAAGTCGCCTTCGCCTCGCGCCGCGAAACCGATCAGGGCCGTTCCGCCCAGCTGTGGCATGTTCCGGTCAGTGGCGGCGCACCGGCCAGGCAGATGGCGGCGCGTTTCTTCCGGGGGCGCTGGGATGCGGCCGGCGAACGCCTGGCCTATATCGACCACGGCCCGGCCTACAACGGCCTCTACGGTGGCTCGGCCGGCTGGCGCGGCTACCGCGGCGGCACCTCGCCGTCGATCCGCATCATCGAGCCCGAAACCGGTGAAGTGATCGCCATTCCCGGCGAGCGGGTCAACGACATCCAGCCGTTCTGGATGGGCGAGCGGGTCGTGTTCATCTCCGACCGTCACGACAAACGGCTGAATCTGCACGCCTTCGACCCGCAAACCGGCGAGATCGAGCGCCTCACCGACCAGTCCGACTGGGATGTGCACTGGGCCGACGGCCATGGCGAGCACGTCGTGTTCGAGGCCGGCGGGGTGCTCCATGAACTCGATCTCGACAGCGGCGAACAGCGAACGCTCGAAGTCGCACTCAGCGCCGATCTTCCTCAGCAGCGCCCGGGCTGGAAGAGCGTGCAGGGCAATATCGAACGCGTCGGCATCTCGCCCAACGGCAAGCGCGTACTGGTCACCGCGCGCGGCGAGGTCTTCACCGTACCGGTCGAGCACGGCTCGACGCGCAACCTGACCGTGACCGACGGGCAGCGCGAGTATCCCGCCCTGTGGTCGCCCGAGGGTACCCGGATCGCCTGGATCGTCGAGTCGCTCGACGGCCAGCAGCTGGTCATTGCCGACCAGCATGGCGAGGAAGTCGACCGTCATGAACTGGGGCCGGACTTCTACCAGCTTCTGGCCTGGGACGCGGCCGAGGGCCGGATTGCCTATTCCGACAACGGCGTTGGCCTGTTCGCCATCGAGCTCGATCGCGGCCGCAAGGAGCCGATTGCCCGTTCGGCGCGCATGGGCCGCTTCGACGTGGCGTTCTCGCCCGACGGCCGCTGGCTGGCCTATACCCTCAACCGTGACAACTATCTGAGCGACCTGATGGTCCACGATTTCGCCTCGGGCGAGTCGAAACGCATCAGCGACGGCATGGCCGACGTCGCCTCGCCGGTGTTCAGCCGCGACGGCCAGTACCTGTTCATGGCCGCTTCGACCAATGCCGGCCCGATCCAGTTCGGACTCGACATGTCGACCCAGGAACGGCCATACCGGGCCGGGCTCTACGCACTGGTGCTGGCCGCCGACGGCGCCTCGCCGCTGGCCCCCCGCACCGGTGACGAGGAAGCCGAAGCGCAAGCCGGCGACGACAACGGCGACAAGGAAGAAAAGGACGAGGAAATCGAGGTCCGCATCGACTTCGACGGTCTGGCCGATCGCATGGTTGCCCTGCCGGTCGCCAAGGGCAACTACCGCGGCCTCAGGGTCGCCGCAGACGGCAGCCTGTTCTGGCTGCGGTTCCCGCAGCCCGGCTCGACCGTGGAAATGCCCGGCGAGCGCAATATCGACGAAAACCTCCTGCTGCGGTTCGACTTCGAGGAGCGCGAAGCCGCCACCGTATTTACCGGCGTCGACGGCTTCGACATCAGTTCCGCCGGCTCTCACCTGCTCATCAGCAAGAACGGCACGGTCCAGGTGGCCGATGCCGGTGCCGAGATCAAGCCCGAGGCGGTCGACCTCTCGGGGCTTCGCATGCACATCGACCCGATGCGCGAATGGGTACAGATCTTCGACGAGGGCTGGCGCATGCAGAAGGAATATTTCTATGCTTCGAACCTGCACGGCCTGGACTGGGACGCGGTCTACGAGCAGTACCGTCCGCTGGTCGGGCACGTTGGCCGTCGCGAGGACCTCAACGTGCTGATGGTCGAGATGATCGCCGAGCTGCACGCCGGCCACAACCGCGTCGGCGGCGGCGACGTTCACAGCGAGTCCGGTCCGGGCGTGGGCCTGCTCGGTGCGAATTTCTCCATCGAGAACGACCGCTGGCGGATCGCGCGGATCTACACCGGTGAGTCGTGGAATGCCTTCCTGCGCAGCCCGCTCAACCAACCCGGCAATGAAGCGCGCGAGGGCGAGTACATCCTTGCGGTCAACGGTCGGGAGATCACTGCCAGCGACAACCTGTTCGAGCGGCTCCACAACACCGTCGGACAGCAGGTGCGGCTCACGGTCGGTGCTCGCAGCGACGGCCGCGATGCACGTCAGATCGTGGTCGAGCCGGTCGACAGCGAAGGCGAGCTCAGGCTGTGGGCCTGGGTCGAGTCCAATCGCAAGGCGGTCGACGAGGCCAGCGACGGTCGCGTCGGCTACGTTTACCTGCCCAACACCGCCGGCGCCGGCTACACCTTCTTCAACCGCATGTTCTTCGCCCAGCTTGATCGCGACGCGATGATCATCGACGAACGCGGCAATGGCGGCGGCCAGGCGGCCGACTACATCGTCGAGGTGCTGTCGCGCCCGCACCTGTCCAACTGGGTCTACCGCCACGGCGAGATGTCGCGCACGCCCTTCGGTACCCTGCACGGCCCGAAACTGATGATGATCGACCAGGACGCCGGTTCCGGCGGCGATTACCTGCCGTATGCCTTCCGCGAGCTGGGCATCGGGCCGCTGCTGGGTACGCGCACCTGGGGCGGGCTGATCGGCATCTTCGCCAACCCGCGCTTCGTCGACGGCGGCACCATGACCGTGCCGCATTTCCGCTTCGTCGATACCGACAACGCCTGGTCGGTGGAAAACGAGGGCGTGGCGCCGGATATCGAAGTCGGTCTCGATCCGGTGGCGACCAACCAGGGCCGCGACAGCCAGCTCGAAGCGGCCATCGCCGAGATCAGCAGGATGCTGGAGGCCTACAGCGACGAGGTGCCGCGCCAGGCCCCGCCCCTGCCGACCGAACTGGGACGCTGATCCGATGGAGGGCCCGCCGCGGGCGGGCCTTCAGCCCTGGCCGAGGCGAATCAGAAAGACGATCACCAACAGGCTGATGACGGTGGCGCTGATGCCCAGGCGCATGCGCCGGTACCAGCCGGCCTGCGACTTGCGCACCCACACGTACTCCGCACTCCAGTGGAGCGCGAACAGCACCGCCAGCAGCAGCGCGGCCGAGACCTGAGGCAGCACGAATGCCGGCAGCGCGGCCAGCACGATCAGGATGCTGGCCACGAGCGGTGCTTCGGTTCGTTCGGGGTACTCGACCGCGGCCGCCCACAGCGTGCCGCCCATGAAGGCGAGAATCAGCACGCCGTAGCCGACCAGCAGGTCGATGAGCCAGCCGGGCGCGCCCGTCCAGGCGACCAGCGCCCAGGCCGCGAACGGCACAACGCCGGCCCACCCAAGGATTCGAGCGGTCTGTTGCCTGTTTCTCATGCGGCCTCCTTCATGCCGGTTCCGGCCCGGTCCCGGGGGCCCTGAGCGCCCCATGAACAGCGGCTTGAGTACGCATGTTCGGATACCTGGCCGGAGCGGTCAAGCCACCGCGATCACCCGGATCAATTAGAATGCCGGGCTGCTGATTCGGTCGGGTCGTGGTGTCGGACTTTTTCGCCTTCTTCGTGCCGTGGGAGTTCAGTTGGCTGGTCCAGCTGACGGTCTGGGGCACCCTGCTGGTCTACTTCAACGGGCTGCGCCGCAGCCGCGCCGGTGAGCGGCCGGGCATCGCTGCCGTGCTGGGCTTCGTCGTCGGCATGGCGCTGATGTACCTGGTCACGCAGACCTACTTCGATTACTGGTCGCAGTACATGTTCTTCGTGCATCGCGGCCAGCACCTGGTGCTGCACCATCTGGCGCCATTCCTGATCGCGCTTTCGATGCCGGCACCGGTGCTCGCTCGCGGCCTGCCCGAACCGGTCAGGCAGTGGTTTGGCGGTCAGCGCATTCTGCGGTCGATCTGGGTTTCGGTGTACCGTTGGCTGCAGCAGCCGGCCATTGCCTGCGTGCTGTTCGTCGGGCTGATCGCCTTCTGGTTGACTCCCGAAATCCATTTCGACGCCATGCTCGGCCGGACGCTGTACTGGGTGATGAACTGGTCGATGGCGCTCGACGGTCTGTTGTTCTGGTGGTTGATGTTCGATCGCGGCCGGGTCGGCATCACGCCGCGCCTGGGCTACGGCACTCGGGTGCTGCTGCTGTTTGCCGTGATGGTGCCGCAGATCGTCATCGGCGCCAGCATCACCTTTGCCGGCAGCAACTGGTTCGAGGTGTATGCGGTTTGCGGCCGGGCCTGGCCGATCGACCCGATGACCGATCAGCACCTCGGCGGGCTGATCACCTGGATTCCGGCAGCCATGATGAGCGTCGTCGGCGCGCTCATCATTCTGCGATTCTGGCTGTACGACGACGCGGCCCGTCATTCCGCGCCGGTCGCGGCCAACTGACTGGAGCGGGTCGCTGACCCTCAAGGAGGTATTGCATGAAGCTCGCATCCGCCATTGTGCTGGTCCTGGTCCTGGTCCTTGGCGCCGTCTGGTGGGTCTCGAACCGGGCACCGGTCGAGCCGCTCGAGGTCGATCATGCCCGCCTGCGCCTGGTGCCGGGCGGAGCCCCGATGGCCGGCTATTTCGAGTTGCGCAACCATCTGGATGTCCCGGTCCGCCTGGTCGCGGCGCGCTCGAGTGCCTTCGGCCAGGTCATGATTCACCGCACGGTCGTCGAACGCGGCAGTGCCCGAATGGAGCACCAGTCCGGCGGGGTGCTCGTGGCGCCGGGTGAAACGGTGCGTTTCGAACCCGGAGGGCTGCACCTGATGCTGATGCGCCCGCTGCAGGTGCTCGAAGTCGGCGACAGCGTCGAGGTGGTGCTCGTGCTCGAAGGCGCCGAACCGGCCGAGCGCAGCGTACGCTTCACGGTCATCCCGGTGACCTCGTCATGAGCCTGAAACGCACTGTCGTGGTCGCGACGGTCGTGCTTGCTGCGCTGTCGGCCTGCAGTGACCGCAGCTGGCGCGGCAAGGACATCTCCAGTCTGATGCCGGCACTCGAGTTCGAGCTGACCAGCGAAACCGGCGAGGCGGTTACCGAGCAGGTGTTCGCCGGTCGTCCGGTGGCGATCTACTTCGGTTTCACCCACTGCCCCGACATCTGCCCGACCACCCTGGCCAAACTGGTCGCCGCTGTGCGCCAGTTGCCGGAACCGCTCGCCCGGCGCATGCAACTCGCCTTCGTCAGCGTCGACCCCGATCGCGACACGCCCCGGCGCCTGGCGGACTACACCGCCGCCTTCAGCGATCGGATGCTGGGCCTGAGCGGGACGCAACGGCAGCTCCGATCGCTGACCCGGCGCTACCGCATTACCTATGGTTACGAGGACGCGCGCGAGGACGGCAGCTACGATGTCAGCCACAGCTCGGCCATCCTCGTGTTCGGCGCCGGCGGCGAGGCGCGGCTGATGCTGCTCGACAGCCTGAGCGTGGCCGAGATCGCCGCCGACCTCGAGCGGCTGCTGTCCGAAGCCGCGGAAAATGCCAATCGGCCTTGATTTGCACGCCCTTCTGGGGTATAAAGTCCGGCTCGATTTGTAACCAATTCAATTTCAGGAACATTCGTCATGTCCCGAGTGTGTCAGGTGACCGGCAAGCGCCCGCTGGTCGGCAACAATGTCTCCCACGCGAACAACCGGACCAGGAAGCGGTCGCTGCCCAATCTGCACAGCCACCGGTTCTGGGTCGAAAGCGAGAATCGCTGGGTCAAGCTGCGCGTCTCGGCCAAGGGTCTGCGCATCATCGACAAGAACGGCATCGACAAGGTCCTCTCCGACCTGCGTGCCCGCGGCGAACAAGTCTAAGGAGCTTTCACCATGGCCAACAGCGCACGCGACAAGATCAGGCTGGTTTCCAGTGCCGGTACCGGGCACTTCTACACCACCGACAAGAACAAGAAGAACACCCCGCACAAGCTGGAGTTCAAGAAGTACGACCCGGTGGTGCGCAAGCATGTGATGTACAAGGAAGCCAAGATCAAGTAAGTCGTTCCGCTGGTCGCGGATTGGCTTCGAGGCGCCGGGTTTTGCCCGGCGTTTTTCGTTTGGGGGCGCGTTTTTCGTTGGGGCGTGGGTTGAGGTTGGCGCCACTGGTCGTTGAGGTGGCCTCGACAAGTCAAAGGCGTTTCGCCCGGCCTGCTTCGCAGGCTCTTTGGGCGACTAACTTTTGTCGGTTGCAACAAAAGTCAGCAAAAATGCGCTTACAAGCGCGCGGCTGGGCCGCATGAGCAGTTGGCACTGAGGCTTAACGGAGATACCGCCTGAGTCTTCGCGAGAGCTCGATCGCGGAACAGGGCGTCTTCAGTAAGGGATTGGCGTACCCCGCACCTGAACAGTACGACTTCGTTGACCCGGTGGCCTTTCAGGCGCTCTGCCACTCGATCTCGCACTACAAGCCCGGAAGCCGGCGCGCGCGCAGCGCGCGGTCCATTGCCTTCCGCAAGTCTCTGCACCCCAACCAGGGCCATTTCCAGCTTCGATCGAGGTCCGGGCGCCCTCAGCCGGGCCATCGCAAAGCCCCAGCCGGAATTCTGAAGCCACTCCGCTCAGAGGCTCCTGAGACGAAAATCGTCATCTTGTAAGCGCATTTTTTGGGTACTTTTTTGGCGCGACAAAAAAGTACCTCGCCGCAAGAGCGCGAAGCGCCGGGCGAAACTGCCGTTGACGTGTCGAGACCACCTCAACGTCCGGTGACGCCAGATTCAAGCCGCGCCCCCGACGCCCTCGGCGCCGAAACGAATAAACGAACAAACCAACCAACGAACAAACGAACCAACGCCGCCCCAACCCCAAGCGTCTAAAATAAAAGCCTGTCCCACAGCAAGGATGAGCACCCCCGATGCCCGACGATCTGATTCGCGGTAACCGCAGCTGGGCCGAGGCGGTTTGGTCCGAGTCCCCCGACTACTTCGAACGTCTGGCTTCGGTCCAGAAGCCCGACTATTTCTGGATCGGCTGTGCCGACTCGCGCGTCCCCGCCAACGTGGTCACCGGCCGCGACCCGGGCAAGATCTTCGTGCACCGCAATGTCGCCAACGTGGTTCACCCGGCCGACCTCAACCTGCTGTCCTGCCTGGAGTTCGCCATCGAGGGCCTGGGCATACGCGATGTCGTGGTCTGCGGCCACTACGGCTGTGCCGGGGTGCGGGCAGCGACCGAGGGTATCGTGCACGGACTGGCCGATCACTGGATCGAGCCAATTCGAGCCCTGGCCAGACACAAGGCCGACGAGCTCGATGCAATCGGGGATGGCGAGGCAAGACTCGATCGCCTGGCCGAACTCAATGTCGTCGATGGCGTCCGCCGGGCGGCCGAGACACCGGTCGTGCAACGTGCCTGGTCGCGCGGCGAGGATGTGACCGTGCACGGCATGATCTACGGTCTGAAGGACGGCCTGCTCGAATCCCTCGATTGTTCCGTTCGCCGCCAGTCGGCCTGAAGCGCCTCAGACCAGTCCACGCTCGGCCAGCGACACGACTTCGCCGTCGCCGACGATGAAATGGTCGAGCAGGCGGATATCGACCAGGCCCAGGGCATCGCGCAGTCGGCGGGTGATTGCCAGGTCGGCCTGGCTGGGCTCGGCGATGCCGGACGGATGATTGTGCGCAACGATCAGCGCGGCGGCACGGCGCGCGAGCGCTTTTTCGACCACCACCCGGGGATGGACGTGGGCCGAATCGATCGTGCCCGAGAACAGTTCGTCGAAGGCGATCACGCGGTGACGGGTATCGAGATGCAGCGCGCAGAAGACCTCGTGCGGTCGGTCCCTGAGGGCCGCGCGCAGATACTCCCGGGTAGCCTGCGGGCTGGTGATCGGCTGTCCGCGATCGAGGTTTTCGCGCAGGTGACGCCGGGCGAGCTCGACGGCCGCCTGCAGCTGGGCGTACTTGGCCGGGCCCATTCCGGGTGTGTCGCAGAAGGCTTCGCGGTCGGCTTCCAGCAGGCCGCGCAGCCCGCCGTGGCGGTTGATCAGGTGGCGGGCCAGGTCGAGCGCGGAGCGGCCATTGCAGCCGGTACGCAGCAGGATGGCCAGCAGTTCGGCGTCGCTCAGTCCGGCCGGGCCGTGCGCCAGCAGGCGTTCGCGCGGTCGTTCGGTCATGGGCCAGTCGGCAATTCGCATGATTTCCTTTAAGCTTGGCTACCGGACCGTTATTCTGGTCATCGATCGTGGGCCGTGAAATCGGCTCCTGTCCCGCTGCCGCGTAGGAAATCGACCCGACGTTCCATGAGCATGCTGGAGGGAAAGCACATTCTGGTTGGCGTGACCGGGGGAATCGCCGCCTACAAGACACCGGAGCTGGTGCGTCGCCTGCGTGAGGCTGGTGCCGAGGTGCGCGTGGTGATGAGCGCTGGTGCGGAGGCCTTCATCACGCCGTTGACGCTGCAGGCGGTCAGTGGCCATCGCGTCCGCACCCGGTTGCTCGACCAGGAAGCCGAGGCCGGCATGGGTCACATCGAGCTGGCGCGCTGGGCCGATGAAATCCTGGTGGCGCCGGCGACCGCCCATGCCATTGCACGGTTTGCCGCCGGACTGGCCGACGATCTGCTCGCCACCCTGGTGGTGGCGACCGAGGCCCGCGTCTGGCTGGCGCCGGCCATGAACCGCGTGATGTGGGCGTCCTCCTCGGTGCGCGACAACTGTGCCCTGCTGGCCTCGCGCGGCATGCGCATCCTCGGCCCCGGCGCGGGTTCGCAGGCCTGCGGCGAGCATGGGCAGGGGCGCATGCTCGAGCCGGAGGAACTGGTCGCGGCTCTGGCCGGAGTCGAAAATGGCCCGCTTGCCGGGCGCCGTTTCGTGCTGACCGCCGGGCCGACCCATGAGCCGCTCGACCCGGTGCGGTTCATCGGCAATCGCTCCTCCGGGCGAATGGGTTTCGCCGTCGCCTCGGCTCTGGTCGGGGCCGGTGCGACCGTGGATCTGGTGGCCGGACCGGTGCATCTGCCGACGCCACCGGGCGTCGAGCGGCACGACGTGAACACTGCGCGTGAAATGCACGAGGCCGTCATGGCTCGAATCGCGGGAGCCGATGGCTTTGTCGGCGTTGCCGCGGTGGCCGACTACCGGCCCGCCAGCGAAGCGGCCGACAAGATCAAGAAGTCCGATGCGGCGATGGCGGTCGAACTGGTGCCCAACCCGGATATCCTGGCCGACGTGGCCCGGCACGACCCGAGACCGGGCCTGGTGGTCGGCTTTGCGGCCGAAACCCGAGACCTGGAAATGGCCGCCCGGGCCAAGCTTGCGGCCAAGAATCTGGACCTGATCGCGGCCAACCGGGTCGGACAGGACCTGGGCTTCGATTCCCACGACAATGCGCTGGAAGTCTTCAGTCGCGAACGTCACTGGCATCTTTCGGCGAAGTCGAAGTCGGCCCTGGCGCGCGAACTGGTTGCTATCATCGCCAACTGCATGCAAGAGAGGGAAAGCCGATCCGATGCGAGACCTGAAAGTCAGGATTCTTGACCCGCGCCTGGGGCGCGAGTGGCCCTTGCCGGCGTATGCCACCGGCGGTTCGGCCGGCATGGACCTGCGCGCCTGCCTGGACGAGACGCGCCTGCTCGAGCCCGGCGAGACCGCGCTGTTGCCTTCGGGCATGGCCATTCACCTGGATGATCCGGCGCTCGCCGCCGTGCTGCTGCCGCGATCGGGGCTGGGCCACAAACAGGGCCTGGTGCTGGGCAATCTGGTCGGCCTGATCGACAGTGACTACCAGGGGGAGGTCAGGATCTCGTGCTGGAACCGTGGACGCGAAGTGATCCGGATCGAGCCCGGACAGCGGGTGTGCCAACTGGTGGTGGTGCCTGTCGTCCAGGTCCGCCTGGCCCTGGTCGAGGCATTCGAGATCAGCGAGCGGGCCGAGGGGGGCATCGGACACACGGGGGTTCACTGAAATGGCGATCAGACTGCCATCGCTGGGAACCGAACAACTCGTACCCGCATTGCTGGGCCTTGGCGGGGTCGTGCTGCTGGCCGGCCTGTGGCTGGTCTGGGGTGCCCTGTCGGGTGGCGCAGAGAGTGCCGCAGAGCAGGCCGCGCGCAGCAGTGCCGCAGAGATCGAGTCGGCCATCGGCCAGGTGCATGCTGCCTTGTCCGAGCCGTCCGTCGCGGAGGCGGCCCGGGCCAGCCTGACTGACGACAGTGCCGGATTCGAGCCCCTGCGCCGTGCACTGCAGTCTGCGGGCGTAGGCAATCTGCTCGATGCGCGGACTTTCCCCGCCAGCATCGAGGACATCGACGTCGGCGAGTACCCCGACCCGGACTTCACCGTGATCCAGATGCTGCTGGCGGCGCGGGGCGAGGCCACGGCGCCGGCCGAGGTGCACTATCCGGGCACCGCCAACGAGAACCTGGCCTTCGCCCGCGCCTTGCGCGCTGCCGACTCGGGCGGAAACGGCGCGTCGGCCGGATATCTGTTCGTCCGCCTGCCCGCCAGCGTCGTCACCCGCCGCATCGCGCGGCCGGGGGGAGAAGGCTGGCTGCAGTTGCTCCAGGGCGAGGCCGAGGTGGCCGGAGTCGGCAGTCGGCGCAGCGATGCGGTCGTCGATGGCCGCGTGGGAATTGACGGCAGCCGCCTCGAGCTGACCTGGGGCCATCACGCCAGCGCCGAGGGCGTGTCCCTGCCCGCCGCCGCTGGGGTTGCCACCATCGGTGTGCTCTTGCTGCTGGCGGGTCTGGTCAAGCAGCGGCAGGCTTCGGCCGAACCGGCCAGCGTCGAGCGTGACGCGGCCGAGGCCGACTCGGCGGATGCGGTTGCGACCCTGTCCGGCGACCAGCGCGAATCCGAGCCGGCGGCGCCGGTCGAGCGACAGGACCTGCCGGACTGGATGCTGGACGATGATCAAGGCCCGGCCGACCAGCCCTTCGACGGTCAGGGGCCGGCACGGAGGCAGCAGGAGAGCGAACGGCCCGAAGCGCCGGCCGCGCGTGCCGAGGCCGATCTGGGTTTCGACGTCCCCGATCTTGACGAGATCCTCGAGCAGATCGAGTCTGGCTCCGGCAAGGACCAGGCGCCGTCAGCCAGCGACGACGAAGTCAGCGAGCCGGGCAAGCCAGCGCCGGCGCGGGGCGAAGCCGAGAAGTCTGCCAGCCCGATCAATGATGATTTCGATTTTGCCGAAGACGCCTTCGAGGAAGCCGAAGAGCTGCCCGACACCGTCGAGCAGGAGGAATCGCCGGAAGCCGGACTGGATCTGGATTTCGCCTTTACCGACAGCGAGGAGCGCGCCGCGGACGAGCTTGATCAGGCGCTCGACCTCGAGGCGCGCGAAAACGAGGGGCAGGCCGCGTCGGAGGTCTCGCCAGAGGAGTGGACAATCGAAGGCGAGCCCGAACCCGAGCCCGAACCCGAGCCGGAGCCCGAGCCGGAGCCCGAGCCGAAGCC
>SR_TP_S13solDRAFT_1000730_pt1 | contig 12119 bp, 10 predicted proteins | sample SodReaTP_S13sol_FD_11159 | JGI IMG/M metagenome (IMG submission 11159) | reverse complement strand
CCGGACCGGTAGACATGACGCTGTCCAGGCCTATGCAGGCAGCCCGGAAAGGATCAGCAGGCCGGCAGCCAGGGCCGTGGCCAGGCTCACCAGGGCGAGCAGCTCCAGGGCCACGGCGCCCAGTTGCCGGACGCGCTGACAGATGCGTTCAAGTCGGTGGACCCGGGGCCGGGCCTGGCGGATTCTCAGAATGGCTTGCATGGCCGAACTCCATCAGTCTGAATCGACGACAGTTCAGCACAGCGGCTTCTCAGAACCTGAGAATGCTCTGTCCGCTACTCGGAATCGCCCCTTTCGAGCTCGCGCTCCATTTCGGCCAGTGAGGCATGGCGAAGGTCCTTGCCTTCGACCAGATAGACGATGTACTCCCCGATGTTCTTGGCATGGTCGCCGATGCGCTCGATCGAGCGTGCCACCCAGATTGCATCGATGATGCGGCGGGTATTGCGCGGTTCCTCCACCAGGTAGGTGTGATACTGGCGCAGGATCGCTTCGTAGTCGGCGTCGACCTTGTTGTCTTCGCGTACCAGGTCAACGGCCACCTCCGGCGCCAGTCGCGCGAAGCCGTCGAGTGCGTCGTGCAGCATGTCGCGCACGGTCGTGCCCATGACCTCGAGCTCACGGTAGTTGTTGCGCGGTCGGTCGGCCTCGGCCAGGCGAACGGCCATGCGCGCGACCTTCTCGGCTTCGTCACCGATCCGTTCGATATCGTTGATGGTCTTGATGATCGCGACCACCAGCCGCAGGTCGCTCGCCGTCGGCTGCCGCCGCGCCAGAATCATGATGCAGCGCTCGTCGATGGCCTTTTCCAGGTCGTTGACCCGATCATCGGCGTCGACGACCTTCTGGGCCAGGTTGCTGTCGCCTTCGACCAGCGCGCGCACGGCGTCGTTGATCATCTCCTCGGCCAGGCCACCCATCTTCATGACCTGCTGGCGCAGGGCCTCCAGTTCCTCGTTGAACTGGCGCGAAATGTGTCTGTCGAGATGCAGTTTGTCCATGGCTTACCCGTAGCGGCCGGTAATGTAGTCTTCCGTCGCCTTGCGGCGCGGGTTGGTGAACAGGCGCGAGGTGTCGTCGAATTCGACCATTTCGCCCATGTACATGTAGGCGGTGAAGTCCGACACGCGCGCGGCCTGCTGCATGTTGTGGGTCACGATGACAATCGTATACCGATCCTTGAGTTCGATGATCAATTCCTCGACCTTGGCGGTCGAGATCGGGTCCAGCGCCGAGCAGGGTTCGTCGAGCAGGATCACTTCCGGCTCGATGGCGATGGCCCGGGCAATGACCAGGCGCTGCTGCTGACCACCGGACAGGCCGAAGGCGTTGTCGTCGAGGCGATCCTTGACCTCGTCCCACAGCGCGGCCGCGCGCAGCGCGTTCTCGACCACTTCGGCCAGCTTGCGCCGATCGTTGACGCCCTGCAGGCGCAGCCCGTAGGCGACGTTCTCGAAAATCGACTTGGGGAAGGGGTTGGGCTTCTGGAACACCATGCCGACGCGGCGACGATGCTCGGCCACATCAACGTCGCGATGATGGATATCCTGACCGTCGATCAGGATTTCGCCCTCGATGCGGCAGATGTCGATCAGGTCGTTCATGCGGTTGAAGCAGCGCAGCAGCGTCGACTTGCCGCAGCCGCTGGGGCCGATGAAGGCCGTCACCCGATTGCGTGGAATGCGCAGGTTGACGTTCTTCAGGGCCTGATCCTCGCCATAATAGAGGTTGAGGCCGCGCGTTTCGATGCAGATGTCCTCGCGCTCGATATTGAGCGCCTGACGGTCCCTGTCGACGGTCACTCCGGCGGGCACCTGCTCTGACTGTTGTCGATTCTCTTCCATCATTCTCTTCGCACTGTTTGCGTATTTGCGGTGAACTCGAAACCTCAATCACTTTCAGACCGGTACTTCTCGCGCAGACGGTTGCGGATGGCGATTGCGGTCAGATTCAGGATCAGAATCAGCGCCACCAGGGTCAGGGCCGTTGCATAGACCAGCGGCCGCGCGGCCTCCACGTTGGGGCTCTGGAAACCGACGTCGTAGATATGAAAGCCCAGGTGCATGATCTTGCGCTCCAGATGCACGTAGGGGAACTCGCCGTCGACCGGCAGGCTGGGCGCGAGCTTGACCACGCCGACGAGCATCAGCGGGGCCACCTCCCCGGCCGCGCGGGCAACCGCCAGGATCAGTCCGGTCATCATTGCCGGTGCCGACAGCGGCACGACCACCTTCCACAGCGTCTCCCACTTGGTTGCACCCAGCGCCAGCGAGCCCTCGCGCACGGTGCGCGGAATGCGCGCCAGCCCTTCCTCGGTCGAGACGATCACCACCGGCAGGGTCAGCAGGGCCAGGGTCAGCGAGGCCCAGAACAGGCCCGGCGTACCGAAAGTCGGCGCCGGCAGTCGTTCGGGGAAGAACAGTTCGTCGATGCTGCCGCCGAGCATGTAGACGAAAAAACCCAGTCCGAACACGCCGAAGACGATCGACGGCACGCCGGCCAGGTTGTACACCGACACGCGGATCATCTTCAGGATCGGCCCCTGCCGGGCATACTCGCGCAGGTAGATTGCCGCCAGCACGCCGAAGGGAGTGACCAATACGGACATGATGAGCACCATCACCACGGTGCCGAAAATGGCCGGGAAGATGCCGCCTTCGGTATTGGCCTCGCGCGGATAGCCGGACAGGAACTCGGAGATGCGGTGCCAGTAGAACTTCAGCTTGCCGCCCAGCCCGAGGGCATTGTTCTTCGAGGCCATCACGATATCGTCGAGGCCGATGGTCGTCTCCTGTCCATTGGCGGTGCGCACGTGGAGCACATCGCGCGCGTTGCGTGCCTGCAGGTCGTTGCGATGCGCACGCAGGGCCTCGTATTCCTCCTCGAGCTGGGCCCGGCGAGCTTCGAGGTCGGCCATCGCCGCCTCTCTTTCCTCGCCGGTCACAGCACGGTGGTCCAGGCCGCGTTGCTCCAGCCGGATGGCCTCGATCTGACGATTGACCTGACCGATTTCGAAGCGTTCGATCCGCGTGATCTCGGCGTGCAGCTGGCTGGCACGCTGGATGCGAAGCTGCAGCTCATCCCAGAGTTCGTCGCCCTCGGCCACGGTTTGCCCGTCTTCCTCCAGACGCAGCGGATAGCCGTAGAAATTTCCCCATTTGCGTCGCTCGATCATCACGGCGTCTTCGGGGTAGCGCCGTTCGCCCAGGCTGCGATCAAGATGCCAGACGAAATCGCGGCCGACCAGATCGCGATTACCGACCTTGAACAGGTGGCGCGTGACGACCTGATTGCCGTCGTCGAGCAGTTCCCCGGCCTCGCGCACGCGGTCGGCCGGCAGGGTTTCGCTCTTCTCCAGTTCGCCGAGAATCACCGACTCGCTGCCGTCGGCGGCGGTGACCGTCGTTTCGACCAGAGGTGCCGGCCAGAAGTGACTGAAGCCGCGCACCGCGATCAGCAGCAGCAGGCCGACGACCATGATGACCGAGATGCTCAGTGCTCCGCCGATCATCCAGATCCACGGGTCGCCGGACTTGAACCATTCCCTGAACTTCATTGCGTCAGCCTCACAGGTTGCTGTAGCGCGCGCGCAGACGCTGGCGCACCACTTCGGCGATGGTGTTGACGATGAAGGTCATGGCAAAAAGCACCAGGCCAGCCAGGAACAGGATGCGGAAGTGGGTCGAATTGACGGCCGTCTCGGGCAACTCGACGGCAATATTGGCCGACAGGGTACGCATGCCTTCGAAGATGTTGAAATTGACCACCGGGCTGTTGCCTGTGGCCATCAGCACGATCATGGTCTCGCCGACGGCACGTCCGAAGCCGATCATCACCGCCGAGAAGATGCCCGGGCTGGCCGTGAGCAGGATCACCCGCGTGACCGTCTGCCAGGGAGTGGCACCCAGCGCCAGCGAGCCCTGGGTGAGGTGCTTCGGCACGGTGAACACGGCGTCCTCGGCGATCGAGAAGATGGTCGGGATCACCGCAAAACCCATGGCGATGCCGACCACCAGAGCGTTGCGCTGGTCGTAATTGATGCCGACATCGGTAAACCACTGGCGCATCGAGCCGTCGAAGAACCGGATTTCGATCAGTGGTGAGAGCGCGACCAGGCCCCATACAAGCAGGCACACGACAGGGATCAGGATGACCGCCTCCCAGCCGCCCGGCACCCGGTTGCGCAGACCGCGCGGCAGTTGGGCCCAGGCGAAGGCGATCAGCAGGAAGGCCAGCGGCAGGCCAACCAGCACCGTGAATACCACGGGAATGTGGTTCTCCAGGAACGGCGCCAGCCACAGACCGGCCAGAAAGCCGAGGATCACCGTCGGCAGTGCTTCCATCACCTCGATGGTCGGTTTGACCATGCCGCGCAGCTTCGGCGACATGAAATAGGCGGTGTAGACCGCGCCGGCAATCGCCAGCGGCATGGCGAACAGCATGGCAAAAAACGCCGCCTTGAGCGTGCCGACGGTCAACGGCACCATCGAGTACTTGGGCTCGAAGCTGTCGCTGCCCGACGACGCCTGCCAGACGTATTCCGGACCCGAGCGCCCCTCGTACCAGACCCGGTTCCAGAGCGCGGCGAAGGAGGTTTCCGGATGCTCGTTCCACAGATCCAGGTCGGTCAGCTGCCCGCGTTCATCCTCGAACAGGATGCGGTTGTTGACCGGCGAGACGGCCACGCCCGTGAGCGGTCGATCCGAGACCTGCTCGAGCAGCAGCGTACGCGCGGAGGTTCCGTAGTGGATGCCCAGATGACCGCTGTCATCGACCGCCACGAACCCCTTGCGCGCATACTCGGGCTGGATCGCGGTGATGGCGCCGGGATGGCGTTCAAAGTCGCGCGCCCGCGCCAGGTAGAAGATGTTGTCACCGGCATCCTCCGACTCGTCGCGCACCAGGAACCACTGCGACAGTCGTCCGGCCGAGGTTCCGACCACGGCCGAGTAGGTGCCGTTGAGCAGCTGCAGACTGGTGATGCGTTCCCCCCGGTCGCGCACCACCTGGCGGCGGTCGCGCACCATCGCCTGAGAGGGACGGGCGATATCCCAGTAGATCAGGTTGCCGGTGGAATCGGCCGCCAGCAGGGTCCAGAGGTTGGCGCTCAGCTGCAGATGGCTGGCCGCACCGGGCGAGGCGGGCAACTCGTGGAACTGTCTCTCGACCTCGCGCTCGCCGGACAGAAATCCGGTACGCACCCGAAAGCGCACGAACACCATGCGGCCGTCCACGGTCTGGGCGGCCACGCCGGTATCTTCACGCGAACGCTGCACGGTAACGGTGGCAAGTGCCCGGCCCTGTTCATCGATGACCACCGGCTCACGACCGACCGGAAAGCCGGGGTCCGGAACGACTTCGCGCACGCCCAGCTCGGGGAACTCGAGGTTGAAACCATGCTCGACGATGATCGCGGTGCCGTCACTCAATCCGAAGATCACCTGACGCGCGCGCGGCTCGCCGTTGCCGATGCTGGTCACGCTCACACCCTCGGGTACCGCCAGATCCACGCGGCGGAGGGTTTCCCCATCCTCGAGCCTGAAATAGACCAGCTCGCCGTCGCGGCTGTAGCGCATGCCGATCTCGCCGTAACGCTCCAGCGCCAGGTAGGCCGGGCCGGACTCGGGCGAACCTTCCACCACGTAGTCGACACGTTCGTCGATCGACGCGCCCCTGAGCAGGGGAAAGACTTCGCTGAACAGGTAGACGAAGATCAGCGCCAACGCCACCACCACGCCACCGCCACCGGCGCGCACCATCCAGCGCGCGGCACCGTCGGCCAGGTAGCGCCGGCGGCGACGACGCGCCATGGCGTCTGCGCTGGGCAGGAAACTTCCCTGGGATCTGTCTGGACTGGCGCTCCTGCTCATCCCGTAACTCTCTGTAGTCGTTTCAGTCTACACCGCTTGCTCAAAGATACGGCCCCGGAAAGTCCGGGGCCCCGATACCTTCTCTTGAGCCGCGGGATGACTAGAGGCCGAGCTCCGATCGGATCCGTTCGGCCGCCGCGGCCGGCAGCGGAATGTAGCCGTCGCGGGCCACCACTTCCTGACCCTGGCGCGACAGCACCATCCTGAAGAACTCGCGCTCGAGCGGCGCCAGCTCCCGGTTCGGGTTCTTGTTGACGTAGACCAGCAGCAGGCGCGACAGCGGATACTTGCCGTTGGCGCCATTGTCGGCGTTCGGCGCAACGCATTCCTCGCTGCCGACATTGGTCAGTTCGATCGCCTTGACGCCGGACGTGTTGTAGCCGATCCCCGAATAACCGATGCCGTTGAGCGATTCGGACACGCCCTGCACCACCGACGCCGAGCCCGGCTGCTCGTTGATGGATGACTTGAAGTCGCCGCCGCACAGGGCATTGTCCTTGAAGAAGCCGTAGGTGCCGGACACGGCGTTGCGGCTGTAGAGCGTGAAGTCGCGATTGGCCCAGTTGCCGTCCAGTCCGAGCTGGCCCCAGCGCGTGACGTCGTCGGCGGCGCCACAGCGGCGTCCTTCCGAGAAGATCGCGTCCAGCTGTTCCATGGTCAGGCACTGGATCGGGTTGTCCTTGTTGACGTAGACGGCGAGCACGTCGATGGCCGTGCCGACCTGGGTCGGAGGATAGCCGTGCTTTTCCTCGAAGGCCTGGATCTCGGACGAGCGCATCGGGCGGCTCATCGGGCCAAAATTGGCGGTGCCTTCGGTCAGTGCAGGCGGCGCGGTCGAGGAGCCGGCGCCCTGGATCTGGATGTTGACGTTGGGATAGTAGTCCTGGAAGGCCTCGGCCCACAGGGTCATCAGGTTGTTGAGCGTATCCGAACCGATCGACGAAAGATTGCCGGAAATGCCGGATACCGGCTCGTAATCGGGCAGATCGGGGTCGACCTCGCCCTGCGAAAAAGCCTGGCCGCTGGCCAGTAGCGCGGCAAGTGCGAGTGTCCTGAAGGGCAGTTTGGTCATGGTTTTCGAGCTCCTTGGCATGTCATGCCTGCGCATTGTATGAACGGAAAATGACAATCCGGTTACAAGGTGACATCGCGGCGGCGAAACGCCGCGCAGGCCCTTTCGGGCGGAAAAACGCAGCGGAAAACGCTGCCCGTGCCCGGTTCCGACTCGACATCCAGCCGGGCGCCGTGACGCTTGAGCACATGCTTGACAATCGCCAGCCCCAGTCCGGTACCTCCCTTGGCCCGACTGTGCGAACTGTCGACGCGGTAGAAGCGCTGGGTGATGAACGGCAGGTGCCGGCGATCGATCCCCACGCCCTGATCCTGCACTTCGAACACCAATCCGCCGTCGCTGGCCTCGCGCCAGCGGACGGTAACCGGCCGGCCATTCTGGCTGTACCTGAAGGCATTGCTGACCAGGTTGGACAGCGCGCTGTAGAGCTCGTTGGTGACCCCGAGCAGTCCGCGTTCGGTTTCGATCTCGACCATCAGGGGATGCGCATCGGCATCCGCAAGCTGGGCATCACGAGTGAGGCGGTGGATCAGCGCCGGCATGTCGACCGCATCGTTCATCGGGGCATCGGCCTCCTCCGTTTCCAGCCGGGACAGCTCGAGCAGGTCGTTGACCAGGTTGTTCATGCGCTGGGTCTGTGCCCTCATCTGGCGCACCGGGCGCCGCCACGATTCGTGCAGGTCGCGATCTTCCGCCATCGAATCGAGATAGCCACCGAGAACGGTCAGCGGCGATCGCAGTTCGTGCGAGGCATTGGCGACGAAGTCCCGGCGCATCGCCTGCAGTCGGTGCAGGCGGGTGACGTCGCGAATCACCAGCAGATACTGCCGGTTGCCGTAGGACACCAGGCGCAGCATCAGTCTTCGCGTTGGATCGGCCGGGGACTCGATTTCCACCGAGCCTTCGTAAGCCCCGGCCTCCAGGAAGTCGACGAAACGCGGGCTGCGAATCAGGTTGCTGACGGGCTGACCGAAGTCGGCCCGGTCGGTCAGGCCGACCATCGCCATTGCGGCACGGTTGTACCAGAGGATGCGGAATTCATGATCCAGGACCAATGTACCGTCGGGCATCGCCGCCGTCGCTTCGCGAAATTCCCGGATGACCGCCGCCAGGCGGTGCTTGCTCTGGTGGTGGCTGCGTCTGAGGCGATAGTAATCGTCGAAAAGCTGGCCCCAGACTCCCCACGATGCGGGCGGATTGCGGCGCCGGCTGCGCAACCATTGATCGAGCCGGTAGAGCTGGCCAAACCAGCGACCGAGCATCACGGCCACAGCCAGCAGCAGCAACCAGGGCAGGTGCCCGACAATCAGCGCCAGCAACAGTGCGCCCGCAATCAGCGCGGCCAGGAAGCTCAGTTCACTGATCCAGGCGCGTGACATCAGTCGCCTCGGTGCCGCTCACGATTGCCGGACGGATTCTTCACTACTGCGTCGCGTGCACGGCCGAAAAGCGGTAGCCCGCTCCCCGGACGGTCTGGATGTATCGGTCAAAGCCGAGCGGCGCCAGGGCCTTGCGCAGGCGCAGCACGTGCACGTCAACGGTGCGTTCCTCGATGTACACGCCGCCACCCCAGACGTAGTCGAGCAACTGCGAGCGCGAATAGACCCGGTCCTGGTGGGTCATGAAGAAGCGCAACATGCGGAACTCGGTCGGCCCCAGGTCGATCGGCTTTCCGTTTCCGGTCACGCGGTGGCTGGCGACGTTGAGCGCGAGGTCGCCGACCGTGACTTCCTCATCGGCGCCACCAGGCGCCAGGCGCCGCAGCAGCGCATTGATGCGGGCAATCAGCTCGCGCGCGCCGAACGGCTTGGTCACGTAATCGTCCGCGCCGCTGTCGAGCCCGCGCACCTTGTCGTCTTCCATGGTGCGGGCGGTCAGCATGATGATCGGCAGGTCGCGGGTCATCTCGTCGCGGCGCAGACTTCGCGCCAGCTCCACCCCGCTGGTGTCCGGCAGCATCCAGTCGAGCAGCAGCAGGTCCGGCAGGTCGTCGGCGATGCGGACCCGCGCGGTCTGGCAATCGCCCGCCTCGATGACGCGGAACCCGGACCGCTCGAGATTGAAAACGACCATGTCGCGAATCGCTTCGTCGTCTTCCACAACCAGGATGGTCTGAGAATTCATGGCAGCCGTCCAGCAATCAACATGTGGCTATTGCAGCAACGTCATGTGACACTTTCATGACGCCGCCGTGACAGACAGCCTACACCTGCGGATCAGCGATAGTAAGTCAATGCCTCGGCCAGCTGATCCGCCACCGCCTGCCTGAGGGCATCAGGGGCCACGACTTCTATATCGGGGCCGTAGCGCAGAATCTCCATGATCAGTTCCCGGCTGCGGCCGAACGGAACGCTCAACTCGAAGCGGCCGTCGTCGAGCCAGCTCGACCGTTGTTCCGGATGCCAGACCTCGTCTGCTGCCCAACGCGCCGCCTCGGCACTGAACCGCAGCAGCGCCTGGTGCTCGGCCGGACCGGAAAAGATTCCGAAAGCCTGGTCGAAATGGCGCGCGATTTCCTCGTCGGGCAATTCGATACCGGCCTGCTCGAGTCGGCGGATATCGCGGATCCGCTCGAGCGCGAAACTGCGCAGTCCTTCCGAGCGATGGCACCAGGCATCGAGATACCAGCGGTCGCGATAACTGGTCAGGCGCTGCGGAGAGACCTCGCGCTGACTGACGTCATCACGGCGCCGCCCGTGATAGGTGATTTCCAGCCTTTCGCGCCGGAACAGGGCCTGCAGCACGTCCTCGAACAGCTCGCCGGGGACGGGCCGGCCCGCGTCGTGGCGGATATTGATGCGGCCGGGCTGAGTCGAAAAATCCAGGCCCTGTGCGTCGAGGAGCTGGTTGATCCGCTGCTGCACACCGTCGAGTTCGTCTTCCAACAGGCCCGGCTGCACGTTGCCGAGAACGTGGCGGGCAGTCAGCAGGGCCTGCAACTCCTCCGGGCTGATCCACAGTCCCGGCAGTTCGAAACTGCCCGCCAGACTGCGGTCATAGTAGAGACCTCGCCCATCCGGGTCCTGTTCAAGCGGTGCACCAAGGTGATCGCGCAGCTCGGCAATCAGTCGATACAGCGTCGCCTGGCTGCAACCGAGCTCGGCCATCAGGTCCTGGCGGGAAATCGGCGTCCGCCGCTGGCGCAGGATGTCATGCAGATGATAGAGGCGCTCGCGCCGACTCACCTGCGGTCGGCCTCGAAACAGTCGTGGCACCGTCCGTAGATTTCGAGCACCTGGCGGCTGGGGTGAAAGCCTTCCCGCTCGGCGGCCTGGCGCAGACTTCGGGTGAGTGCGGGCTCGTGAATCTCGATCACCGACTGGCATTCATCGCAGATCAGGAACTGCCCCTGATGCGACTCGGCCGGGTGAAAGCAGCTGACGAAGGCATTGAGCGATTCCAGCCGGTGGATGAAGTGGTGCTCGAGCAGGAACTCCAGCGCCCGGTAGATCGTCGGTGGCGCCGCGTTGGGCTGCTCGGTCTTGAGCTGGTCGAGCAGATCGTAGGCCTTGACCGGCCCGTCGGTCGAAAGCACCAACTCGAGCACGCGCTTGCGCGTCGGCGTCAGGCGAAGCCCACGCTGCCGGCAGCGCTGCTCGACTTCCCGAATGACCTGGCTGGAGTCCATATGAGCATTCTATCAGGCGGATACGCGCATGAAGTCTGAAAACCGGCAACCACGGTAGAAACGGAAGGACACGCAAGCTGGAGCATCACAATCGCTTCGGCGAATCCTCTCAACTACCTGCGATGCCGGTGTAATGTCGCCGCGGAATGATCCGTTCCGTGTATTCCTTGTCTTCCGTGGTTGCCGGCTTGATCTTCTGGACTCGCGCCCGAGCTATCCCTGCGCCGCGGCGCGCTCGGCGATGTAGGCCAGGGCGCGGTCGATGCGCGCCAGTGTGCGCTCACGGCCCATCAGCCACAGGGTCTTGTCGATCGACGGCGACTCGCCGTGGCCCATCAGCGCCACTCTCAGCGGCATGCCGATCTTGCCGAAGCCGATCTCCAGTTCGTCAACCGTGGCCTGCACCGAAGCCTGCAGCTCCCCGGGGAGCCAGTGCGTCAATCCGGCCAGCCGATCGCGCAGAACCTGCAGCGGCTCACCAGCCACCGGGCGCAGGTGCTTCTTCGCGGCGCCGTGTTCGTAATCGGCGAAATCTTCGTAGAACGGCCGGCTGCGCTCGACCAGTTCGACCAGGGTCTCGACGCGTTCGGCCTGCACGGCCACCAGATCGGCCAGCGACGGGCCGCTCTCGACATGCAGACCCGCGCGCTGAAAATGCCACACCAGCTCGGAGTGGATCTGGTCATGATCACCCTCGCGCAGGTAGTGCTGGTTGAGCCAGTTGAGCTTGGCGGTGTCGAAGCGCGAGGCCTTGTGGTTGACCTCGGCGATATCGAACAGCTCGACGAGCTCCTCGCGCGAGAAGATCTCCTGGTCGCCATGAGACCAGCCCAGGCGGGCCAGGTAATTGATCATCGCGTCGGGCAGGTAACCCTGCTTGCGATAGCTCATCACGCTGACCGCCCCGTGGCGCTTGGACAGTCGCGCGCCGTCATCGCCGAGAATCATCGGCACGTGCGCGAATTCCGGCGGCTCGACCTCGAGCGCGCGATAGATGTTGATCTGCCGGGGCGTATTGTTGATGTGGTCGTCGCCGCGGATGACCAGATTGATATCCATGTCCAGGTCGTCGATGACCACCGCGAAGTTGTAGGTGGGTGAGCCATCGGCGCGCATGATCACCAGGTCGTCAAGCTCTTCGTTGGACACTTCGATGCGGCCGCGCACACGGTCTTCGAAGACCACACTTCCATCCTGCGGATTGCGGAAACGGATGACCGGTTCGACCCCCTCCGGCGCCTGCTCGAGATCGCGGCAATATCCGTCGTAGCGCGGCTTTTCGCCGGCGGCCATGGCCTGCTCACGCAGCTTCTCGAGGCGTTCCTTCGAGCAGTAGCACCGGTAGGCCTGCCCGTTGTCGAGCAGGCGATCGACCACCTCGCGATAACGGTCCATGCGCTCGCTCTGGTAGAACGGGCCCTCGTCGGCGTCCAGGCCCAGCCAGCGCATGCCGTCGAGGATGGCCTGCACCGACTCGGCGGTGGAGCGTTCGCGGTCGGTGTCTTCGATACGCAGCACGAATTCACCGCCCGTGGCTCGGGCGGCGAGC
>SR_TP_S13solDRAFT_1000729_pt1 | contig 12138 bp, 7 predicted proteins | sample SodReaTP_S13sol_FD_11159 | JGI IMG/M metagenome (IMG submission 11159) | reverse complement strand
GTGGCTAGTCTCAAGTGGCAAGGAACACCATCCTCACCCCCTCCCCCGCATCGCGGGGGAGGGTTAGGGAGGGGGCCCTTGCCACTAACCACTTGAGACTAGCCACTGCCTCAATGTGCATCATCCCAGTTCTCCCCCACACCGGCCTCGACCAGCAGGGGGACCTTCAGCTCAGCTGCTTGAGACATACGCTCGCACAGTTCCTGGCGCACCTTGTCCACGGCATCCTCATCCACCTCCAATACCAGCTCATCGTGGACCTGCATGATCATCACCGCCGGAATTCGTGATTCGCGAATCCATTGATCCACCTGGATCATGGCCCGCTTGATGATGTCCGCGGCGGTGCCCTGCATGGGGGCGTTGATGGCTACCCGCTCCGCCTGGGCGCGGATCTGGCCGTTGCGGGCATTGATGTCCGGCAGGTACAGCCGGCGGCCGAACAGGGTCTCTACGTAGCCCGCCTCCCGGGCCTGCTCCCGGGTGGACTCCATGTAGCCCTTCACCCCGGGGTAGCGGGCAAAGTAACGGTCCACGTAGTCCTGGGCATCCCCCCGCTCGATGCCCAGCTGACGCGCCAGGCCGAAGGCGGACATGCCGTAGATGAGCCCGAAGTTGATGGCCTTGGCGGCCCGGCGCTGGTCGGTGGATACCTGGTCCAGACCCACGCCGAACACCTCGGCGGCTGTGGCCCGATGGATGTCCTGGCCCTCGGCGAAGGCCTTGAGCAGGCCGGCGTCCCCGGACAGGTGCGCCATGATGCGCAGCTCGATCTGGGAGTAATCGGCCGCCACCAGCCGGCGCCCGCTGGGCGCCACGAAGGCCTGGCGGATGCGCCGACCCTCCTCGGTGCGGATGGGGATGTTCTGCAGGTTCGGGTCTGAGGAGGACAGCCGGCCCGTTGAGGCCACCGCCTGGTGATAGGAGGTATGCACCCGGCCGCTGTCGGCATCGATGCGATCAGGCAGCTTGTCCGTGTAGGTGGACTTGAGCTTGGACATAGAGCGGTGCTCGAGAATAAGCCTGGGCAGCGGGTAGTCCATCGCCAGCTGCTCCAGCACGTCCTCGGCGGTGGAGGGCTGACCCTTGGGGGTCTTGCGCAGCACGGGCAGCTTCTGGCGCTCGAACAGGATCTCCTGGATCTGCTTGGGCGAACCCAGGTTGAAGGCGCCGCCGGCCACCTCGTGGGCCTGACGCTCGATCTGGCCCATGCGTTCCGCCAGTTCATGGCTCTGGGTGAACAGGCGCTCGGCGTCCACCATGACCCCGGTACGCTCCATGCGCGAGAGTACCGGCACCAGGGGGATCTCGATCTCCCGGTAGACCCTGCACTGACCCTCGGTTGCCTCCAGTTGCGGCCAGAAGTGCTCATGCAGGCGCAGGGTGATGTCCGCGTCCTCGGCGGCGTAGGGCGTGGCGTCCTCGATGCGCACCTGGGAGAAGGGGATCTGCTTAGCGCCCTTTCCCGCCACGTCTTCGTAGTGGGTGGTCTGGTGATGGAGGTGCTTCTCGGCCAGGGTGTCCATGTCGTGGCGGCTGGCGGTGCTGTTGAGCACGTAAGACTCCAGCATGGTGTCGTGGGCGATGCCCCTGAGCTCGATGCCATGGTTCAAGAGCACGTTGCGGTCGTATTTCAGATGATGGCCGAGCTTTGCATGGCGATCGCTTTCCAGCAGGGGCTTGAGACGCGCCAGGATCTCGTCCCGGGGCAGTTGATCCGGGGCATCGGCGTAGTCGTGGGCCAGGGGCAGGTAGGCCGCCTCACCAGTCTGCACCGCGAAGGACACCCCCACTACCTTGGCCTGCATGTAGTCCAGGCTGGTGGTCTCCGTGTCAAAGGCGAACAGTTCGGCCGCCTCCAGACGCTTGAGCCAGACCGCCAGTGCCGCTTCGTCCAGGATGGTCTCGTAGGCCAAGGCCGCCTGCGCGGGGCCGGGTTCACCCTCGACGGTCTCACTGTCCCCCGCCTCCAGCTCCTTGAGCCAGGTACGAAACTCCAGACGGGCGATCAATTCCTTGAGGGTCTCCAGGTCCGGCTCCCCCAGGCGTAGCGACTCGGGGGTCACGTCCAGCTCCAGGTCCCGACGCACGGTTACCAGTTCCCGGGAAAGCGGCAGGCGGTCGAGGGCCTCGCGCAGGTTCTCGCCCACCTTGCCCTTGATCTCCCCGGCATGTTCCATGATGCCGTCGAGGCTGTCGTAGGACTTGAGCCACTTCACCGCCGTCTTGGGGCCTACCTTGTCCACCCCGGGCACGTTGTCCACGGTGTCGCCGATAAGGGTCAGGTAATCCACGATGCGTTCCGGTGGCACACCGAACTTCTCCTCCACCCCCTGTTCGTCCATGGTGGTGTCGGTCATGGTGTTCACCAGGGTCACCCCCGGCTCCACCAACTGGGCCATGTCCTTGTCGCCAGTGGAGATCACCACCTCCAGGCCGTGCTCGCGTCCCTGACGGGCCAGGGTGGCGATCACGTCATCGGCCTCCACGCCGGGGATGACCAGCATCGGCAGGCCCATGGCCTTCACCAGTTTGTGCAGCGGCTCCACCTGTGCGGCCAGGTCATCGGGCATGGGCGGGCGGTTGGCCTTGTACTCGGCATACATCTCGTCGCGGAAGGTCTTGCCCTTGGCGTCAAACACCACCACCACGTGTTCGGGCGCGTAGTCCTTGAGCAGCTTGCGCAGCATGTTGGCCACGCCGTAGACGGCCCCGGTAGGCTCGCCTTTCGCATTGGTCAGGGGCGGCAGGGCATGGAAGGCGCGATAGAGATAAGAGGATCCATCCACCAGCACCAGGGGCGGGGTCTTGCTCACAGGGTCTCACTCCGGGGTTTCAGGTCTGTGGCAGCATTATGGGCTGTTGGGGTGGTGATTGGAAAAGGCGCTTGTTACCACGAAGCACACGAAGATGTCTGGATGGGGTCTTGGCCTTACCGGACTCGGTGCTGACCCTTTAACTCAAGTGGCATCGGTCGCTTGTATTAATGGGACTCTCGCCAAGGCGCAGAGGACGCCAAGAGAGCACAATCAAAGGAAAGGGCGGTTACACGCTGTTCATTGATCTTCTTGGCGCCCTTTGCGTCTTGGCGAGAGAGCATTCCTTTCTTCGTGCCCTTCGTGTGCTTCGTGGTAAAAGAATTTCTCTCCCCAGGCCAGGCGTTTTACCCGCCCCAGATTTGGGGATAAGCTAAACCACACCTTTTCGAGAACACCGCACCATGAACCCCCATTCCCGCCACGAACACCCCAGTCTGCAGCCCATCGACGACACCGTGCTCACCCGCGAGAGCTGGAAGATCTTCCAGATCATGGCGGAGTTCGTGGAGGGCTTTGAGCGCCTGGCCCGGATCAAGCCCTCGGTGAGCATCTTCGGCTCAGCCCGCATTGCGCCGGACAACCCCATCTACACCCTGGGCGAGGAGATCGCCCGGGAATTGTCCGACTCCGGTTTCGCCGTGGTCAGCGGCGGCGGGCCTGGGATCATGGAGGCCGCCAACAAGGGCGCCTTCGCCGGCAAATCCCCCAGTGTCGGGCTCAACATCGCCCTGCCCCACGAGCAGACCGCCAACGATTACCAGGATATCTCACTGGGCTTTCGGCACTTCTTCTCGCGCAAGGTGATGTTCGTGAAGTATGCCTCGGCCTACGTGGTGCTCCCCGGCGGCTTCGGCACCCTGGACGAGCTGGCCGAGATCCTCACCCTGGTGCAGACGGGCAAGACCCGGCGCATCCCCATCATCCTGGTCCACAGCCCCTTCTGGAAAGGCCTGCTGGACTGGTTCGAGGACACCCTGGTGGCCCAGGGCACTATCGCTGAGTCGGATCTGAAGCTTTACACCCTGGTGGACGATGCCAAGTCGGCTGTCAATGCGATCTTCGATTACTACGAGGCCCGGGGCTTTGAACCCTCCCCGGAAGAAAAAGAAAAGCTGATGGAGCTGTGACCATGAAACACGCCCTGCTTGCCGCCATGCTCCTGATGCCCACCCTGACCCTGGCCGAGGTCCCACCGCCCCCACCCCTGCTGGACGACGGCGAACAGGTGACCCGTGAGCTCATGGAACCCACGGTGACCATCATCCGCCGGGACGATGGCGAGGTCATCGAGGAATACCGGGTCCAGGGTCAGCTCTACATGGTGCGCGTGACACCCGCCAGCGGGCCGGCGTACTACCTGGTGGACACCGATGGTGACGGCAACCTGGAGAGCCGTTCCCACGAGCTTGACCCCCGGCTGATGATCCCCGCCTGGACCATTCTGCGCTGGTGAGTACCACCCCGGCCTCAAATCCCCTTCCGCCAGTCTGCAACCCCCTGCCCACCCAGGCGGAGTTGCGCACGTTTCTGGATGACTACGAGCTGGGGGCCCTGCTGGCCTTCCATCCGGGACGGCGTGGCCGACGCGGCCGGGTGGTCACCGAGCAGGGCGTCTTCTGGCTGGTGGGTCCGGGCATGACCGACCGATTCCTGGAAGCACTGCTGGATCACCTGAACACCCGGGCACAGCCGGTTCCCAGCGTCGTGCGAGGGCGCGACGGCGCCTGGATCCGCCCCCTGGGTGCGTATCCAGGCGCCCTGGTGCGCTGGCCCGAGGGCCGGCATCTAGTGCATTTCACGGCTGAGGACTGCGCACGGGTGGGCGACCTGCTGGGCCGTATCCACCAGGCCTGTGAGGACTTCACCCATACCAGGGAACCACATCGCAGCCACCGTTGGAGGCGGGAAAGCATCGAGGCGCTGGGATCCCGCCTGTGCGCCGAGGATCAGGCCCTATTGCGAGAAGAGCTGCGTTTCCAGGGCCTTTACCGCTTCGGTGACCTGCCCCAGGGCATCGTCCACGGCGCTCCCAACCGCCGGCGCCTGGTGTTTGATAATGCCGGTCAGGTGGGGCTCACCGGCTTCGGCCATGCCTGTCGTCATGCCCTGCTGCTGGACGTGGCCGTGGCGGTGAACGACTGCTGCGCCGGCCCGGACGGGCGTCTGGATCGCGACCTGAGCCGGGCCCTGCTCAACGCCTACCACGCCCTGCGTCTCTTGCGGGCTATCGAGCGGGGGGCCTGGCCGGTGTTGCTGCGACAGGCCGCTCTGGACGCATGGCTGGAACGGCTGCAACTGGCCCATGACGGCGCAGTAGCCCGGGACCATCTAGCGGCTCGTATTGCCGAGGAATCCAGCCTGCAACGGCATTGGGCCAGCTGAATCGACCCTCAGATACCTTACCACCCGTCACAGAAAAACCACCACTCGTCGGCTTTTTGCGCCAGATCACGGAATGCACCCCTGGAATGTGATGGGGCGCAACCTCCAGGCACCGAATGTGTTCCTAGTATGAGTCTGTACACCACCCTATTACGGACCCCCCCAAGGAGCACTGCCATGAGCCACCTGCCCCAGATCCACATGCCCGCGCACACTCAGGACCAGACCGAAGCGAGCCTGTCCACCTGGCATGACACCCACCACCGCACCATGTGGTACTACATGCATGCCCAGCCCCGGCCCTGCTTCAGCCCGGCGCTGCTCTCGGAGCTGGCCAGTTTCCGGGATGACATGGCGCATCGACTGGACGATCCCCAAGACACTGGCATCGACTATATGGTCCTGGCCTCCCAGGTGCCCGGCATCTTCAACCTGGGCGGCGACCTGGCCCTGTTCCGCACCCTGGTGGAGGCCGGCGATCGACAGGCCCTGAGCGACTACGCCTACGCCTGCATCGACATGCTGTGGACCAACATCAGCGGCATAGACGGCCGGGACATCACCACCATCTCTCTGGTGCAGGGGGACGCCCTGGGCGGCGGCTTCGAGGGCGCCATGTCCGCCCATGTGCTGGTCGCCGAGCGTAGCGCCCGGATGGGCCTGCCGGAGATCCTGTTCAACCTGTTCCCGGGCATGGGTGCCTACAGCCTGCTGTCCCGCAAGCTGGATCCGGTTCGGGCCGAGCGCCTGATCCTGTCCGGGCAGATCTATACCGCCGAGGCCCTGCACGAGATGGGGGTGGTGGATGTACTGGCCGAGGATGGCGAAGGGGAGCGGGCGGTCTACGAATACATCGCCCGGGAAAACAAGGCCCGCAATGGCTTCCGGGCCCTGCGTGCCGCCAAACGGGTCAGCAACCCGGTGACCCGCCAGGAGCTTTCCGACATCACGGAGATCTGGGTGGACGCGGCCCTGAAGCTGACACCCCGGGACTTGCGCATGATGGAGCGCCTGGTGACCCGCCAATCGGCACGCAGCAGCCGAAGCGCGGCATGAAAAAAGGCAGGATTATCGGGGATCAGGATTGAAAAAGCCCTGATCTGGCGCGATCAGGGCTTTTTCTTACCTTGCCGGCAGGCCTTGCCTATCGTTCAGGTCACGGCATCCTGGCGCTGGCGAAGATAGTCTTTCACGCCCGCGCAGGTGTCCTGGAAGGCCCGTATGATGGCCTCCACATGGGATGCCGGTGAACCCGTACCCATGTCATAAGGCTTGAGGGTCTCCGCCGCCTGGCACAAGCGAACCAGCCGCGCGCCCCCCATCTCGCCCGCACTGCCCTTGAGCGCGTGTAGGGCATCGCGCATGGCCGGGTAATCCTTGACCTGCACGGCCTGCTTCAGGTCGACCAGCTGCTGCTCACCGTCCCGCTGGAAACCCTCCAGCAGATCACGCAGAAACAGCGGTCCGGAACCCAATCGCACCAGCCCATCCAAAACTTGCGAATTCAACACATCGACCTCCTTTGTCGTCGATTGGGACGTAGGGCCCATAGCCCGCGTTTCTTCATTTTTAGGCGCCTTGTCCGCATCTTGGACGCTGGCCACCTCAGCCACCGCATCCAGAAGTCGTGCGGCATCCAGAGGCTTGGTGAGAAAGGCCTCAGCACCGGCCGACCGACAGGCATTCAGGGCCTCGGTGGTGGCATCGGCCGTCAGCATGATGGCCGGCAAACGTGAAGCATGCTCCATGAAACCGCACGCCTTGAGTACATCGAGCCCCCCCAACACGGGCATGTTCAGATCAAGGATCATGAGATCGAATTCCTGGGCACGGACGGACAGTATGTCCAGGGCCTCCTCGCCGTTGCCCACCAGGGTGACCCGATGGCCAGCACGATCCAGGACCCCGGAGATCACACGCTGGTTGACCTGATTGTCCTCTGCCACCAGCACGTTCAGGGCGCGGGCACTGCCTGCACGGCTGCGATAATGGTCTGCCAGGGAGACCACATTTTCCGCGGGCTCCGTCTCACTTCGGGCCGCATGCAGGGCATTGAACAACAGTGTCTTTTCCGGCGGCCAGGCGAGCACCGCGGAATAACCGGCCCGCAACCAGACCTCCCGCGCCTGAGAGGGCGGGGCCTCGTCCAGCAACACCACCGGCAAGCGGCGCAGGCTGACTTCCTGGCGCAGCAGGCCCAGGAAATGCACGGGGTCCGTGCCCAGGACGCCCCGCTGCACCAGCACCAGGGCATGGGCCTCGTCGGCGTCACTGCCCTCATACAGTCGGGCCAGGGCGCGGGGCGGACTGTCCGCCGGATCGATCTCAAGCCCCCAGCCCTCCAGGGTCCGTGCCAGATCGCCACCTGCACCTGTCTCCGCCAACAGCAACACCCGGCTGCCTTCCGGGGCCAGCACACCTGGGGCCTGGGCCTCCTCAAGGGCCTGACGGCCCAGGGAGAGCTCGAAATGGAAACAGGTACCCTGCCCCGGACTGCTCTCCAGACCCATGCGTCCACCCATCAACTCCACCAGCTGGCGGGCGATGGTGGTGCCCAGGCCGCTGCCGCCGAAACGCCGGGTGGTCGACACATCCGCCTGTTCGAACAGATCGAAGATGCGCGCCTGATCCGCTTCGGGAATGCCGATGCCCGTGTCACGCACCTGGAACAACAGGCGCACACCCCCACCCTGGGTGTCGGAGAGCAGGCGCACCGAGACCTCCACCTGTCCTTTTTCAGTGAACTTGAGCGCATTGCCGACCAGATTGATGAGCACCTGGCGCAGGTGCAGGGCATCACCCACCAACGCAAAGGGCACGCTGGGGTCGATGCGGGCGCCCAGATACAGGCCTTTTTCCCGGGCCTGGGACTCGAACATGCCCAGGGTGCCATGGACCAGGCGGTGCAGATCAAAATCCACCTGCTCACTGGTCAGCTTGCCTGCCTCGATGCGGGAGATGTCCAGGATGTTCTCGATCAGACCCAGCAGCACATGGGCCGATGTATGGATGCCCTGCCCAAGCTCCCGCTGCTCGGGGCTCAAGGACGTATCCATGAGCAAATCGCTCATGCCGATCACGCCGTTGAGCGGGGTGCGCAGCTCATGGCTCATGTTGGCAAGGAAACGGCTCTTGGCGCGATTGGCCTCATGGGCCCGCTCCATGGCCTGGTTGAGGCTGCGCAGCAGGCTGCCTGTATACAGCGGCAGCATGACCAGCACCAGCATCAGGCTGAAGCTGAACACCGGATGGGTGGACCAGAAGGGACTCAGGACATAGACCGCAGCGAAACCACTCAGGGCCATGACGGTGGAGGCGTAGAGATAGGGCAGGCCATAGCGAAAGCCGTTGCCCACGATCACCCACAGATACACCGCCAGGATAGGCGCCCCGGCTTCACCGCCCAGGAGCAGGCTCAGGGAGGCGCCGGTCATGTCACCGGCGGCGCCCAGCAGACGCCGGAAAGGACTCTTTTCCGGCCACAGGAGAATGGCCAGCAGGATGCCCAGGGAGAAAGCTACGAACAGGGTGCTGCCCAGTCGGGCGTAGTACAGGGCGGGGGCATCCACCACCGCGGCGAACAGTGGGGTATGGAAATAGATGTAGACCGTCAGACCGATCACCAGTCGGATCAGGGCCTGTTTGTGTTCGCTGTCGGGCCGCTGGCGCATGCGCGCACGCAAGGCCGCCAGCCCGGTGCGTCCGGCGGTTGACGTGGGTGCCTCAGGGGCAATGTGTTCTTGATCGGCCAAGGATACCCTCCCTGGGTCTGGCCCGTGGCTCGGGAAATCCTCGCACCCTAGGCAGGATCGCGCAAGCTCTCCTCAATGTGGCAAATACGCTCAAAGGCGTCGAAAAAGCCCTGTATGCAGGCGGGATCAAAGCGCCGCCCAGCCTCGTCTCTCAGGTAATCGCAGGCCGCCGCACGACTCCAGGCCGACTTGTAGGGTCGTTCCGAGCGCAAGGCGTCATAGACGTCCGCCACCGCCACGATACGGGCCGGCAGCGGGATGTCCTCGGCGGCAAGCCCCTGGGGGTAGCCGCCCCCGTCCCAGCGCTCGTGATGACCCAGGGCGATCACCGCACCCATCTGTATGTAGCGGGACTCGGAATCCTTGAGGATCCCGTGACCGATGGCGGAATGGCGCTCCATGAGTGTGCGCTCGTCGGTGTTCAACTCGCCGGGCTTGAGCAGAATCTGGTCAGGCACACCGATCTTGCCGATGTCATGCATGGGCGCGGCCAGTTCGATGGTCTCGCACAGCTCGGCGTCCAGGCCCATGGCTTCGGCGATGCAACGGGCGTAGCGAGCCATGCGCAACACATGGTTCCCAGTGCCCTCGTCTCGGTACTCGCCGGCGCGGGCCAGACGCAGCAGGGTTTCCCGCTCCCGCTTTTGGATGTCCTGGGTGGCCGCATTGACCCGCTGCTCCAGCCACTGGGCCCGCTTTTGCACCAGGCGACCCTGACGGCGCAGCTGCAGCAGGTTGCGGCAACGCACCCGGCACTCCACCGGGTCCAGGGGTCGGGACAGGAAATCCGTGGCCCCGGCGTCCAGGGCCTCGTAGCGCACGTTGCGATCCTCCAGCACCGTCACCACCACCATGGGCACATCGGCGCCACCGGGGCTGGCGCGCACAGCACGAATGAACTGGGCACCGTTCATGCCGGGCATGCGGTAATCGGTCACGATGAGGTCGGGCATGGATTCACGGGCGCTGGCCAGGGCCTCCTCGGGTCCGGCGAAGTCCAGGATCTCCACGCCGGGCCACACATCCTGGAGCAACTCCCGCAGGATGCGCCGCCCGGTGGACTGGTCGTCCACGATCAGCAGGCGCATGTGGCCGGGGGGCGGCAGGTACTGGGTGCCATTACCGCCGGAGCTCTCGCTCTGGCCGGCCCGCCAACGTAATGGCGCCATCCGGCGGTGGCTGGCCTCCCGGATCATGGAGACAACCCCGTCCTGGCGTGGCGTTGAGACATCGAATTCATCCATATGTTTTATTGTGGCAGAGACGGGGACCAGCAGGTAGCCAACAGCCCAAACCATGACGCTCATCACATCATTGGCGTTAGGCGTTAGGTGTTAGGGGAGCATGAAGCGAAATATATACCCTTCCCCTCACTGGGGAGGGCCGGGGAGAGGGTGGGTTCACGCCTTCCGCCTCATCTCTCCCCACCTAAGACACCTTCTCCAACTTCGCATAGCCCGCCACCAGCCACTTGGCGCCATGATCGGAAAAATGCACCTGGATCCGGGCGTTGGCGCCCTGGCCCTCACAGTCGGTGATCACCCCTTCGCCGAATTTTTGGTGGGCCACCCGCACGCCGACCCGCAGGCCGTCGCCGGCATCCCCGGCCAACCGTCCCGGGGGGCGGTACACCGGCTGGCTGATGCGCGCCCGGGGGCGAACGTCTTCGATCAGTTCGGCGGGCAGCTCCGCCAGGAAGCGGGAGGGGGCGTTATAGGTTTCGCGTCCGTGCAGACGACGGGATTCCGCATAGCAAAGCACCAGCTGCTGCCGGGCACGGGTGATGCCCACATAGGCCAGGCGGCGCTCCTCTTCCATGCGCCCGGGCTCCTCCACGGACATGCGATGGGGGAACAGGCCCTCCTCCATGCCCGACATGAACACCAGGGGGAATTCCAGGCCCTTGGCGGAATGCAGGGTCATGAGCTGCACGCAATCCTCCTGGGCACCTGCCTCGCCTTCGCCGGATTCCAGCACCGCATGGGCCAGAAAGGCGGTGAGGGTGTCCATATCGCCGTGGGTCTCGGGGTCGTATTCAAAACCCCGGGCGGCGCTGACCAGTTCGTCCAGGTTCTCCACCCGGGCCTGGGCCTTCTCGCCCTTTTCGGCGCCATAGAGGTCCCGCAGGCCAGAATGGATGATCACGTGTTCGGCCTGTTCGTGGAGGGGCAGATCCCGGCAGGCCTCGGCCAGCCCGTCCACCAGCACCAGGAAGCCACGCAGGGCATTGCCCGCCCGGGCGGTGAGTCCGCCCTGGTCCAGCAGCTCGGCGGAGGCGGCCCACAGGGATACATCCCGTTCCCGGGCTCGGTCGCGGATCTGGGCCAGGGTCCGCTCCCCCAGGCCCCGGGCGGGCTGGTTCACCACCCGCTCGAAACCGGTGTCATCCTCCCGGCTGGCCACCAGGCGCAGGTAGGCCAGGGCGTCCTTGATCTCGGCACGCTCGAAGAAACGCAGCCCGCCGTAAACCCGGTAGGGGATGCGGGCCTGCATGAGGGATTCCTCGAACACCCGGGACTGGGCGTTGGATCGGTACAGGATGGCCGCCTCGCTGTAGCGATGTCCCTCCCGGGACCATTCCTCAACCCGTCCGGCTACAAAGCGGGCCTCGTCCTGTTCGTTGAAGGCGGCGTACAGGGCGATGGGGGCGCCCTCGCTGTCCTCGGTCCAGAGGTTTTTGCCCAGACGCCCGTCGTTGTGGTCGATCAGGGCGTTGGCGGCCTGGAGGATGTTGCCGGTGGAGCGGTAGTTCTGCTCAAGGCGCACGGTACGGGTGCCCGGGAAGTCTCGGCTGAAGTGCTGGATGTGTTCGATGCGTGCCCCGCGCCAGCCGTAGATGGACTGATCATCGTCGCCCACGGCGAACACCGGGATGTGCTTCCCGGCCAGCAGCCGCAGCCAGCCGTACTGAATGGCGTTGGTGTCCTGGAATTCGTCCACCAGGATGTGGCGAAAACGTGCCCGATAGTGCTCCAGCAAGGCCGGGGTGTCGCGCAACAGCTCCAGGGCGCGCAACAGCAGCTCGGCAAAATCCACCACCCCGGCCCGCTTGCAGGCGGCCTCGTAGGCGCTGTAGATGCGCACCATCTGACGGTTCACCGGGTCGCCGCTGTCCTCCATGGACTGGGGGCGCACACCCTCGTCCTTGCGGGCGTTGATGAACCACTGGGACTGGCGGGGCGGGC
>SR_TP_S13solDRAFT_1000728_pt1 | contig 12140 bp, 9 predicted proteins | sample SodReaTP_S13sol_FD_11159 | JGI IMG/M metagenome (IMG submission 11159) | reverse complement strand
ATTCAAAGGAATTGCCCCAGCTTTGAATCTTGAATTTTGAATTTTGAATTTCCCCATTCAACTCCGGATCAGCGTGCCCACGCCCTTGTCCGTGAACAGTTCCAGCAGCACCGCGTGCTCCACCCGCCCGTCGATGATGTGGGCGGTCTTCACGCCGGAATTCACCGCATCCAGAGCGCAGCGGATCTTCGGGATCATACCGCCGTGGATGGTGCCGTCGGCGATCAGTTCGTCCACCTGCCGGGCGGTCAGCCCGGTGAGCAGCTTGCCCTGTGGATCCAGCACGCCGGTGGTGTTGGTGAGCAGGATGAGTTTCTCCGCGCCCAACACCGTGGCCATCTTGCCCGCCACCAGGTCCGCGTTGATGTTGTAGGCGGCGCCGTCCTCACCCACGCCGATGGGGGCGATCACCGGGATGAAGTCCCCGGAATCCAGCATGTGCACCACTGCCGGGTCGATGCCCGAGACCTCGCCCACGTGCCCCAGGTCGATGATCTCCGGGGCGTCGGCGTTCTCGCTGGCGCGCACGTGTGTCAGTCGCCGGGCATGGATCAGCCCCCCGTCCTTGCCCGTGAGTCCCACGGCGCGGCCGCCATAGCGGTTGATGAGATTGACGATCTCCTTGTTCACCAGCCCGCCCAACACCATCTGCACCACGTCCATGGTCTCGCTGTCGGTCACCCGCAGCCCGTCCACGAAGCGGGATTCCTTGCCGAGTCGTTCCAGGAGCTTGCCGATCTGCGGCCCGCCGCCGTGCACCACCACGGGATTGAGGCCCACCTGCTTGAGCAGCACGATATCCCGGGCAAACCCCTGCTTGAGGTTTTCGTCCACCATGGCGTTGCCGCCGTACTTGATGACGATGGTCTTGCCGGAGAAGCGCTGGATGTAGGGCAGCGCCTCGATGAGGACGCGGGCGGTGTTGGTGGCGGATTCCTGGTTCATAAATCTTCGTTAGCCTGTGAGGGATGCCGACGCTTGGTGGCCATTGTAAAAGAGAAGTAGGGACTGAAGTACGAAGTGTGGATTGGGAAGTCGGAAGTAAACCACAACTTCTCACTTCCCAATTCACACTTCCTACTTCAGCTCAGTGCCTCCCGGAGGAGCCGAACCCCCCTTCCCCCCGGTGGCTCTCCTCGAAGGACTCCACCACCTGAAACTCCGCCTGCACCACGGGCACGATCACCAGCTGGGCGATGCGCTCGCCGGCCTGGATCACGAAGGGCTCGCGGCCCCGGTTCCAGCAGGAGACGAACAGCTGGCCCTGGTAGTCGGAGTCGATCAGGCCCACCAGGTTGCCCAGCACGATGCCGTGCTTATGGCCCAGGCCCGAACGGGGCAGGATCATGGCCGCCAGTCCCGGATCGGCGATATGGATGGCGATGCCCGTGGGGATGAGCTGGGTATCGCCCGGCGCCAGCGTGAGCGGCCCTTCCACGCAGGCGCGCAGGTCCATGCCGGCGGAGCCGGGGGTCGCGTGGGTGGGCAGGGGGATCTCCTTGCCGATGCGGGGGTCGAGGATTTTGACGTCGATCTTCATAAGTCCCATTCAAAATTTAAGATTCAAAATTCAAAGGAGATCGCTTCAGGGGATCCAATGAGATTCATCAAGCGGGCGTGCTCAGCCCTTTGAATCTTGAATATTGAATCTTGAATTTGCCTCTCCCATCCGTTGCGCGATCACCGTCACGAGCTGCCGCGCCAGCCGTTCCTTGGGCTGGCGTTCCAGGGTCGTGCCGCCGCCCGGCCAGAGCAGGGTCAGGGCATTCTCGTCCACGTCGAATCCCTGGCCGTTGGAGACATCGTTGGCCGCGATCAGGTCCAGGCCTTTCTTCATCAGCTTGGTGCGGGCGTGGCGCTCCAGGTCCTGGGTCTCGGCGGCAAAGCCGACGGTGAACGGACCCCCGGGCAGGGCGGCCACCGTGGCCAGGATGTCGGGATTGCGTTCAAGCGCGAGGCTCAGGTGCTCGGCCTGCTTCTTGATCTTGTGGGTCTCCACCGAGGCGGCGCGGTAGTCGGCCACGGCGGCGGCGGCCACGAACACGTCGGCCGTGCCGACCCGGGCCATGACCGCCTCGAGCATCTCCTGAGCGGTCTCCACCCGCACCGCCTCGACCCCTTCGGGCACGGCCAGGGCCGTCGGCCCGGTGACCAGGGTCACCCGGGCGCCCGCCTCACGGGCGGCGCGGGCCACCGCGTAGCCCATCTTCCCGGAACTGCGGTTGCTCAAGTAGCGCACCGGGTCCAGGGGCTCGCGGGTGGGGCCGGCGGTGACCAGCACCTGCAGGCCGGCCAGGGCACCGGTGGCGAACACCGCCTCCAGGCCCGCGACCAGCTCCGGCACCTCCAGCATGCGGCCCTCGCCGGTCTCGCCGCAGGCCTGGCTGCCTGAACCGGGACCCATCAGGCGCACGCCCCGCTCGGCCAGTGTCTGCACATTGGCCCGGGTGGCCGGGTTGGCCCACATGGCCTGGTTCATGGCCGGGGCCACGCACAGGGGCGCGCGACTGGCCAGGCACAGGGTGGACAGCAGCTCATCGGCCTGACCCTGGGCCAGGCGCGCCAGGAAGTCCGCCGTGGCCGGGGCCACCAGGATGGCGTCCGCCCAGCGGGCCAGCGCGATGTGGTCCATGCCTGCCTCCGCCTCCGGGTCGAACAGGGCGGACCGCACCGGCTGCCCGGACAGGGCCTGGAAGGTGAGCGGCGTGACAAACTCCATGGCGGAGCGGGTCATCACCACCCGCACCTCCGCCCCGGCATCGCGCAGACGCCGGGTCAGCTCGCAGGCCTTGTAGGCCGCGATGCCGCCGGTGACCCCGAGCAGGATGCGTTTCTGGGCAAGCGTGGACATCCCATCAGTCTATGGCCGGGCGGCGGGTTTGGGAACCTTGGGTTGTTGGCCTGAAAGTCAAAAGCAGGAACGCAAAGGGCGCAAAGGGGGCGCCAAGGACGCGAAGGAAAATCTTGTGATGGAAAAACCATGGCGCCGTTCACGCAAACCTTCGCGTGCCCGGCGGTTCGCTGTCAGGTTTTTAAACCCAGGCACCCGATCAGGTATGCTGCGCGGATATCCGATCCGGCGTACCTCATGTCCTACACCTACCCGCCCCGCTTCCAGCAGACGCGCTGGACCATCTACTCCCTGCTCATCCTGGCCTACATGCTGGTGTTCTTTCACCGCATGGCGCCGGGGGTGGTGGCCGGGGACCTGTCCGCCGCCTTCGGCATCAGCGCCGCCGCGCTGGGTTCCCTGGCGGCCATGTATTACTACATCTACACCGCCATGCAGATCCCCGCCGGCGTGCTGGCGGACACCCTGGGGGCCCGCTACGCGGTGATGCTGGGCAACCTGGTCGCCGGGGTGGGCTCCATCACCTTCGGCCTGGCGGAGACCTTCGCGGTGGCGAGCACGGGCCGCTTCCTGGTGGGGCTCGGGGTCTCGGTGGTGTTCGTGGGGCTCATGAAGAGCAACAGCGTGTGGTTCAGCGAGCGCAACTACGGCACCATCAGCGGCGTCACCCTGCTGCTCGGCAACCTGGGCGCCATCGCCGCCACCGGCCCCCTGGCCCTGGTGCTGGTGCACTACGAATGGCGCAGCGTGTTCGTGGCCCTGGGCGTGGTGGCGATCGGGCTGGCCCTGGCCTCCTGGTGGAAGGTGCGCAACCGCCCCGAGGACCTGGGTTTCCCCTCGGTGCGCGAGATGGAGGGCCTGCCCGCCCACGCGCCGCGCCAGCAGCACTGGCTTGCCGACCTGCGCGGCGTGCTCGCCCACCGGCGCCTCTGGCCCGGCTTCGTCTACGACTTCGGGGTGACCGGCTCCCTGTTCGGCTTCGTGGGCCTGTGGGCTATCCCCCTGCTGCGGGACGTGCACGGCCTGAGCCGGGGTGATGCCTCCGGCTACACCACCGCCGCCATGGTCGCCTTCGCCCTGGGTTGCCTGGTGGCGGGCAGCTTCTCCGACCGCCTGGGCCGTCGCCGCCCGGTGCTCACCGGCGGGGCGCTGGCCTATGCATCCGTCTGCGCCGCCTTCCTGTTCCTGCCCTGGGGCCCGGGCGCCTCCGGCTACCTGCTGTTCACCGCCCTGGGCCTGTCCGCCGGCTGTTTCGTGGTGGCCTATGCCCAGGCCAAGGAGGTCACCGCCCCCGCCCTCTCCGGCATGGCCATCGCCCTGGTGAACACCGGCCTGTTCCTGGGCGCGGCCCTGTTCCAGCCCCTGTTCGGCTGGGTGCTGGACCTGGGCTGGGACGGGCAGACGGTCGCCGGCGTGCCGGTCTACGGCCTGGCCGACTACCGCCAAGGCCTCCTCCTGCTGCTCGGCTTCGCCGGCCTGGCGGTGCTCGCCAGCCTGTTCTTTACCGAAACCCGCAGCCGGAACATCACAGTGAACGGCTGATTCAAAGTTGCAGATTCAAATACAAAGGAGGGCTGTCCTCCCTTCTTGCCTCTTGTATCTTGTCTCTTGTATCTGCGCTTTTATGCATAGGGAGGTGCGTTCATGCCCATCACCGACTGGCCCGCCGACGAGCGTCCGCGGGAGAAGCTCCTGAGCCGCGGCGCGGCGGCACTCTCCGACGCCGAACTGCTGGCCATCTTTCTGCGCACTGGCGTCGCCGGCAAGACCGCCGTGGATCTCGCCCGGGAACTGCTGTCGCGATTCGGCGGCCTGCGCCCGCTGTTGCAGGCAGACCTTGTCAGCTTCTCTTCTGCCCGGGGCCTGGGCTCGGCCAAGTACGCCCAGCTCCAGGCCGTGCTGGAGATGGGCCGCCGGCACCTCTCCGAATCCCTTGCCCGGGGCGATGCCCTCACCAGCCCCGACGACACCCGCCGTTTCCTCGCGGCGCGCCTGCGGGACTACCCCTTCGAGGTGTTCGCCTGCCTGTTCCTGGACAACCGCCACCGGGTGATCGCCTTCGAGGAGCTTTTCCGGGGCACCATCGACGGCGCAAGCGTGCATCCCCGGGAGGTGGTACGCCGGGCGCTGGCCCACAACGCCGCCGCGCTGATCCTGGCCCACAACCATCCCTCCGGCGTGGCCGAGCCCTCGCGCTCAGACGAGGCCATCACCCGGCGCCTGCGCGATGCCCTGGCCCTGGTGGACATCCGGGTGCTGGATCACGTGGTGGTGGGGGATTCGCTGGTGTCGTTCGCCGAGCGGGGGCTGCTCTAGCCCTCTAGACGCGCCAAGGCCGATCGCGATGCCTGCGGTCTATCGACCTGCCTCGCTCAGCCATAGGGCGGGCCGTGCCCGCCTGCTGACCACAAACCTGCGGGTAACGGCGGGCATGGCCCGCCCTATGGTGACGCTTCTTCTGGAAGACGGCGGCCAGCGTTCTGGCCCAGGCTGACTTGCACTGTGCTTCAGTGCTGCCTGACCCGGCTGCGCCCGGTCTCCAGAAAACCCAACAGATCGCTGGCCGGCATGGCGCGGGAGTGGAGCCAGCCCTGGTAGGCATCGCAGCCCAGGCCGTCCAGGAAACTGAGCTGCGCTTCGGTCTCCACGCCCTCGGCCACCACCCGCAGGTCCAGGCTGTGCCCCAGGTGCACGATGGCGCGCAGGATCATGTCTGCCTGATGGCCGCTGCCGATGTCCTGCACGAAGGTACGGTCGATCTTGAGCCGGTCGATGGGCAGGGCCTTGAGATAGGCCAGGGAGGAATAGCCGGTGCCGAAGTCGTCCAGGGAGATGCCCACACCCAGGGCCTTGAGCCCTTGCAACTGCTGGCGGGCCAGGGCCACGTCCGCCATGGCCACGGTCTCGGTGACCTCCACATCCAGGCGATCGGGCGGCGCGCCACTGGCATTAAGGGCGGCGCGCAGCTTGTCCACCAGGTCCTGCTGGCGGAACTGCATGGCGGACAGATTGATGGACACCCGCAGGGACAGGCCCTGCGCCGCGAAACGTGCCGCCTGCTCGCAGGCCGCGCGCAGCACCCAGTCGCCCAGGGGTACGATCAGGCCGTTGGCCTCGGCGGCGGGTACAAAACGCTCCGGCGAGACCGGACCGAGCTCCTCGTCATGCCAGCGCAGCAGGGCCTCGGCCCCGACGACCTCNCCACTGGCCACGTCCACCAGGGGCTGGTAATGNAGCTGGAAGCGCTCCTGTGCCAAGGCATGCTTGAGTCGCTCCACCAGACGCTGTTCCTCGTGCACCTGGCTATCAAGCCGCTCGGAGAAGAAGGCGTATGGTGTTGCGCCCGCTCTGCTTGGCCTCGTACATGGCCATGTCGGCATAGCGCACCAGGGTCTCTTCGTCGGTCCCGTCGTCGGGATACAGAGCGATTCCCAGGCTCGCGCTGGCATTGATCACATGCCCCTCGCGGATCTGGATGGGGCGCTCGAAGGTCTTGAGGATATTCCCAGCCACGGCGGCCAGATCGGTCTCGCGGCCGACGTCGGACAACAGGATGATGAATTCATCACCGCCGAACCGGGCGACGGTGTCTTCCCGGCGCAGCGATTCGGTGAGCCGTCGCGCGACTTCCTTCAACACCGCATCTCCCTCCAGGTGACCCATGCTGTCGTTGACCAGCTTGAAGTTGTCCAGGTCCAGCAACATTACCGCCACCTTGGTCCCATGACGCCCTGCGTGGGCCAGGGCCTGGGCCAGGCGGTCGGCCAGCAAGAGGCGGTTAGGCAGGCCCGTCAGTTCATCGTGGGTGGCCTGGTGCCGAATTCGCGCCTCCTGGCGCCTGCGCTCGGTGATATCCCTAATAAAGGCAGTGATGCGATTGCCGGCGTCGTCCTCGAAGGTGTTGAGACTGATGTCCAGGGGGAACTCGCTGCCGTCCCGGCGCATGCCCACCAGGTCCGCGACCTTGCCCATGGCCCTGGGTCGCCAGCTCTCCACCATAGAATCCCGGTGCGCCTCATGCCGGGCCCGGTAGCGCTCGGGCATCAGACACTCCACTGGCCTGCCCACCAGTTCCTCCGCCGGGTAGCCGAACATGGCTTCCATGTTGCGGTTGGCCAGCAAGATCCGGCCCTGCGCATCAGTGACGACCACGCCGTCCGGTGCGGTGTCCACCAGCTGGTGGTAGCGGCGTTCCCGCGCCTCGATCACCTGGCGGGCGGCCTCCAGCCGTTCCACCGGCCGGTGCACGCTCTCCAGGAACATGCCCCGGTAGATCAGCAGGTAGGCCATGACCTTGTAGACGTGGCCCAGGACGAACAGGGTATCGGTGAGCTCCCGGTAGATCATGAAGTACAGTTCGCTGGCGATGATCAGCACCAGGGCGCCCGCCAGCAGACCCATGCCGGAGCGACGCCGGATCTCCGGGTGCAGGGCCATGATGCCCAGGGTCAGGACGTGCAGGGCGATGACCAGGGCCTCCAGGGACACCTTGAGGCTGGTCAGACCCTCGCCGGGCAGGAACAGGGCCGGCACCCAGTGGGGCCGCCAGATGCCCACGTAGGCCACACCGGCCACCAGCACCAGGGCCCCGATCAGGAACATGCGCCGGTGCACCCGTTCCTCGTGGCTGCTGGCCGGCAGGATGACATACAGCAGGATGGCCACGGCGGCCACCAGGCGCGCCGCCAGCCAGAAGATCAGGGTCTTGTGGGAGGTGTTGGGGGTGACCAGGTCCGGCATGCCCGGGTAGGTCATCAGGTGCAGGAAATCCAGCAGCCCCACCGCCAGGAAGGCACAGGCCAGCATCAAGGAGGCACAGGCGCGGTGTTCGTCGAGCACGTGATAGCCCACGGCGAACACCAGGATCGCCACTGCCACGGCGAACATCTCCACCGCCGTGTGGAAGGCCACCATGTGCCTGGCAGGAATCACCTGGGGCAGTTCCGCGCCCGTAAGCCACACCAGGATGGGGATCAACAGAAGGATCAGCAACGCCACTGCGGGGCCCAGGGCGAAGGGGCCCAGCGACAAGGCCGGCTTCAGGCTTGGTGGCATGTTGTCTCCCCAGGCATGCCCGGGACGGGCTGAACCTGTCCCGACACATGAAATCCATTTACCGACCCCCTGAATTTCGGGGGTTTTTTTCCAATCTTGCCCAAAAACCATATCGAATGGAATGTTTTGTCTGATCCGGGCCGCCCCCAGGCGACGCATGGTCGCTGCGGCCGGTCGAGCGGCCAGATGACGACAGGTATCAGCGCGGCGGCGGATCGGCGAGGAATCGCTCCGCCTCGCTCACCATGTCCCGGGACCCCACAAAGAACGGCACCCGCTCATGCAGGTCCACGGGCTTGCGCTCCAGGATGCGGCCAACCCCGTCGCTGGCCCGGCCGCCGGCCTGCTCTGCCACGAAGGCGATGGGGTTGCACTCGTAGACCAGACGCAGCTTGCCCTTGGGCGCCGCGCCAGTGGGGGGATAGATGAAGATCCCGCCCTTGAGCAGGTTGCGGTGGAAATCGGAGACCAGGGAGCCGATGTAGCGGGAGGTGTAGGGACGGCCGGTGGCCGGGTCGTCCTTCTGGCAATGGCGGATGTAGGCCTTCACGCCCTCGGGGAAGTGCACGTGATTGCCCTCGTTGAGGCTGTAGATGCGACCGCTGGTGGGGGTCTTGATGTCCGGGTGGGAGAGGCAGAACTCGCCGATGGAGGGGTCGAGGGTAAAGCCGTTGACGCCGTTGCCGGTGGTGTAGACCAGCATGGTGGAGGAGCCGTAGATCACGTAGCCGGCGGCCACCTGCGCGGTGCCCGGCTGCAGGAAGTCCTCCAGCTGCGCGGGCGTGCCCGGCTCGGAGCGGCGCCGGTAGATGGAGAAGATGGTGCCCACCGAGACATTCACCTCGATGTTGGAGGAACCGTCCAGGGGATCCATGCAGAAGACGTAGCGACCATCCCGTGACAGGCCCTCGTCGAACACCGTGATGGTCTGGTCCTCCTCGGAGGCGATGCCGCAGCACTCGCCGCTGGCGCGCAGGGCGGCGATGAACTGCTCGTTGGCGAACACGTCCAGCTTCTGCACCTCCTCGCCCTGCACGTTCACGTCCCCTGCGCGGCCCAGGATGTCCACCAGGCCGGCCTTGTTGATCTTCTTGTTGACGATCTTGGCGGCCACCCCCAGGTGGTGCAGCAGCCGGGAGAGTTCACCCTTGGCGTGCAGGAAGTCCGCCTGGCGTTCGATGATGAATTCGTTGAGGGTGATGACCCGGTAGCTGCGGCCGTGGATGCTCATGCCGGTCTCTCCCGCTGATGACGGATGCGGCGCGCTGACAGGTCCGGGACGGACACGTTCAGCGCCAACAAAAAGGGCAGCGGAGTGTCCCCCGCTGCCCTTTGAGTATAGGACCGTCCAGGATCAGGCCCCTGATTTAACCCTTGCGTGGCTTGGACAGGGTCTTTCTCGGCGCCGGCTTGCGCGCGGCGGAGCCGGCGGGACGTCTGGGTCCCTTGGGACCCCGTTTGTGCGCCTGGGCGGGGGATGGCTCGCCGAAGGGGCGCAGACCCAGCTTGCGGCCGCACACCCAGACCCCCTGCAGGTGCTTGAGCAGGGGGCGGGGCATGTCGGCGGGCAGGTCCACGGTGGTGGTCTCGTCGCCGATGTCGATGTGGCCGATGTACTGGCTGTCCAGGCCCGCCTCGTTGGCGATGGCACCCACCAGGTTGCCGGGCTTCAGGCCGTGGGCATGACCCACGTCCACCACGAAGCGCTCCATGGCCACGTCGGGCTGGCCCTTGAGCGGCAGCGGCGCCTCCGAATGAGCGCCNGACTTGCGCGGCCTGGGCTTCTCCGCGCGGCCGGTGTCGCGCTCCGGGCGGGGCNTGAACTCGGCGCGGGGCGGCGGCGGGGCGCGTTCGTCCAGCAGCAGGGGCTCCTTGCCCTGGGCGAGCCGGGCCAGGGCGGCGGCGATCTCCAGGGGCTCTGCACCGGTCTCCTGCTGGTAGTCCGTCACCAGTTCCAGGAACGGTTCCAGGTCGTCGGAACCCAGTGCCTCGTTGATGCGTTCCTTGAAACGGGCGATGCGCTGGGCGTTGACGTCGCCGGCGGTGGGCATGTGCATGGGCTCGATGGGCTGGCGCGTGGCCCGCTCGATGGCCTTGAGCATGCGCTGCTCCCGGGGCGCCACGAACAGGATCGCCTCGCCGGTGCGCCCGGCGCGGCCGGTGCGTCCGATGCGATGCACGTAGGATTCGGTGTCGTGGGGGATGTCGTAGTTCAGCACATGGCTGATGCGTTCCACGTCCAGGCCCCGCGCCACCACGTCGGTGGCCACCAGGATGTCCAGCTGGCCCTTTTTGAGGCGCTCCACCACCCGCTCGCGCTGGTTCTGGGGGATATCACCGTTCAGGGCCTCGCAGGCATGGCCCCGGGCGGTGAGCCGCTCGGCCAGCTCCACCGTCTCGGTCTTGGTGCGCACGAAGATGAGCATGGCGTCGAAGGGCTCAGTCTCCAGCAGCCGGGTGAGCGCATCCAGCTTGTGCAGCCCGCTGACCCGCCAGTAGCGCTGGCGGATGGTGGTGGCCGTGGTGGTGGCGGAACGGATGCGCACCTCGGCCGGTTCCTTCAGGTGGGTGTGGGCCACCCGGCGGATCACCTCGGGCATGGTGGCCGAGAACAGGGCCACCTGGCGGGAGGCCGGGGTCTGCTCCAGGATCCACTCCACGTCGTCGATAAAACCCATGCGCAGCATCTCGTCCGCCTCGTCCAGCACCAGGGTGCGCAGGGCGTCGAGCTTGAGGGTGCCGCGGCGCATGTGGTCCATGACGCGGCCCGGCGTACCCACCACCACCTGGGCGCCCCGGCTCAGCTGCTTGAGCTGGATGCCGTAAGGCTGGCCGCCGTAGATGGGCAGCACGTGGAAGCCGGGCAGGTGCCGGGCGTAGGTCTGGAAGGCCTCGGCCACCTGGATGGCCAGTTCGCGGGTCGGCGCCAGCACCAGCACCTGGGTGCGGTTGTCCTTGAGATCCAGGCGCGACAGGGCGGGCAGGGCGAAGGCGGCGGTCTTGCCGGTGCCGGTCTGGGCCTGGCCGAGCAGGTCGCGTCCGGCCAGCAGCGGCGGGATGCCCTCGGCCTGGATGGGCGTGGGCGCTTCATAGCCCGTATCGGTCAGGGCCTTCAGAACGGCGGGATTCAGGCCAAGGGCGTCAAAGCCGGCCACGGTGTCATTGTCGGTATTCAATTTGAGGTAATCCAGGGGGCGCGAGAGCGCCGCGATGATGGGAAGACTGGGGACATTATAGGGGGTTCGGCGCCCGTTTGCCGGGGCTTTTGACGCCGTGAATGGGTTGGGCCACACTCGCGGGGTTTGGTTCAACCCCTTGATAACAATAATCCGGCGCGATGGAGGTGCGGAATGACATACGGCATGGCGGAAGACCTGGGCAAACTCATCCTGCGCGTCAGCCTTGGCGTGCTGTTCCTGATGCACGGCATCCACAAGATCTTCAACGGCGTGAGCGGCATCGAGGGCATGCTCCAGGGTGTCGGCCTGCCCGGTTTCATTGCCTACGGTGTTTACGTGGGCGAGGTGCTGGCGCCGATCCTGGTGATCCTCGGCTGGCACGCCCGCATCGGCGCGGCGCTGATCGTCTTCACCATGGTGGTGGCCGTCGCCCTGGCCCATCCCCACCAGCTGTTCGACCTGACCAGCCATGGCGGCTGGGCCCTGGAACTGCAGGGCCTGTTCCTGTTCGGTGCCGTGGCCATCGCGTTCATGGGGCCGGGCAGACTGAGCGTCAACAACAGGTAAGGGAGGGGGTAGGCGTGAGGTGATAGGTGTAGTTGGACAGGTTGCCTTGCCGACACCTCACGCCTCACGCCTTACCATCGATAAAACCCCTTCTCCTGACTGGTCGCCCCGCGCAGGGTACACACCTTCGCCGCGAATCCGGCGGCACGGTCCAGGATCTCCTCCCAGTCCCAGCCGTGCATCAGGCCCATGAGCGTCACGGCGCTGAAGGCATCCCCCGCGCCCACGGTGTCCACCAGACCGTCCACGGGCGGCGCGCTTCGGGACAGCACGCGCCCCTCGCGGCTCACCACCAGGGCACCCTCCGCTGCGCGGGTGACGATCAGAGCCTGAAGGCCGAAGCGCTCAAGGCAATGCCGTGCCTTTGATTCCAGCCCCTCGCCATCATCTTTGACCAGGGCATCCAGTTCCTGCTCGTTGAGCTTGACCCAGGTGGCGCCATGCATGAGTGCGTGAACGCTTTCCACATCCCACCAGGGCGCGCGCAG